>Ga0210408_10003814_pt1 | contig 13706 bp, 8 predicted proteins | sample IncBWH4MmetaG_FD_155471 | JGI IMG/M metagenome (GOLD analysis project Ga0210408, IMG submission 155471) | Forest soil microbial communities from Barre Woods Harvard Forest LTER site, Petersham, Massachusetts, United States - Inc-BW-H-4-M | ecosystem: Environmental > Terrestrial > Soil >...
CCAGCGCCGGCATTGCTCCGTGCACCTGTGCAGCTTCTGTGTCCGCGCTCTGCCCCGATCTCGAACCGGCACGGCCGAACTTTTGAGCTATGGGAATTCGCAAGTACAAGAGAACGCTTTCGTTGATAAAGGCATGGAGCGATCATCATCCCGGCGTGCAAACGCGCAGCAAGAACCATGCCCGGCACGATGATCATGGCGAGCGGGCCCTCGCAGCGCGATGACCGTGGATGTGACCCGCGGAAAAGCGGTTAGTCGCCGCTTGTTCAAGCGTTGCCCCGATGTCCTCGACTAACCCGGCAACCTGCAGCATTCTCTGGATCAACGTATAAAATCTATGCCGTTTACTGGCCCAAGAAATATAAAAGAAATAAATTTTACTGGCCGCAACTACGGCCGACACCCGAAAAATCCAATCTCTGAGCGTTACTTCCAGTCAGTACGCAGAGAGCGCGCGGCGAAGGTCATCTTCAGCTTTGCGTTCAGGCTCAGGTGTCAGCGAGGCAGTGTTGCTGGGAGGCAGAGAGCCCCGTTAGGCCGAAGCGCGCGGCGAGCCGTCCATTCAGTTGCGAATTCCGGCCTCAGCTCGCGATAAGGTTGGCCTCAACGGACCGCCGGCTCAACGGAGGGGCAAGCGTTGCGATCGCAGCCGAACTGATCGATCTCGACGGATACAAGTAAAAGTCCATCAGGGGCGTATGCGGACGAAGTGTATTGCGCTTGAAAATGGGTTGAGCCCTGGCGGCGGCTTGCGGATAAATTCTGCTCCAGCCGGCGAAGTTTGAGGCAAGGATCTCAACTGACAAAAGAGTTGTCGCGATTTGAGCGAACAAGTCATTGGATTTCTTCGCGCTCCGCGTCGTCGAGGCCTTCTTGAGAAGCTGCCTAAACTCTCGATGGGCTTGTATGAACGGTCCTAGACCCGCCTTCCACAATATGTCCGGCAGGCACGAGTAACCGTGGAGCTCGTGATAGCTCTCGATGAGGCGCCGGCACTGCCCGACTAGACCATCCGGCAAGAAGCTGAAATCGATATTCTCAATCGTCGCGTTATGAACCGCATCGTTTGCGTGGTCACCGTCCCCCACGACGTCCATTGTTTCACTCCGCAATGAACGAATTTCGTTCAACGTGAAGCATAGTGGGTCAGGGCATATAGATTCGATCGATAAGCGCGCGCGTTTGCATAGAGAAAAAATATCTAAAAAGAGATTGAGCTCGCGATGGCCGCGCTCGGTATGGCGAAAAAGCCACACAGAAAGAAAAATTAACGGAACCTTACACCCGGCTTACCGCAAAAACCCGCGAAAATGCAGGGAATCAGCCAAGATTTATAGCAGCGCAATAGTCAGTTGATGAAGACGTAGGCGCTCGGCTTCGAAAGGCTCGTTCACGCTATTTTTTTTCAATGAAACGGCGCAGCAAACCGTATCGATTTCCTTGGTTCCCCAAATGAACATCGGTCCCAAGTGAAATGGGTATCGCAAGAGCGCTCTAACGCGCCGGTAGCAACAGCTTGGGGGCAAGACATGAAGAGTTTTCTTTTGGCGGGCGTCTCGCTGGCAGCCATCGGCTTTGTTGGCAGCGCGTACGCGGCTGATACGCCCGCGCCAGCCAAAACGCCTGCCTGCACGGGTGTCGTGGATCCTTACAAAAACTACGCCTGCCTCGACGCCTATCTCGGCACGACGTTCTGGGAGCGTCTCTACAACTACTACAGGCTCGAATGGGGACATGACGCCGCGCCGGCCGATCCGAAGGCGCCGCCATCTCGCCGCGCCGACTGGCCTGCAACGCCGCAGAGCACGCCGCCGATGCCGTTTACCGAGTGGCCTTACGGCGGTTCGACCAGCATTGGCGTGACACGGCCAAGTTCGATCGACAGTCCGCTAATGGTGGCGCTCGGAAATACGTCCGTAGGCCAGTGGATGAACGACAACCACATCCAGGTGTATGGCTGGATCAACGGTGGCGGAAACCTTTCGACCAATACCGTACGTGGCGGCAATGCGCCGGCGGCGTATGATTACAATCCGAACACGGTGCAGCTCGATCAGGCGGTGGTCTATATCGAGCGGCTGCCCGACACGGTTCAGAAGGATCACATCGACTGGGGCTTCCGTCTCGCGCCGATCTACGGGGAGAATTATCGCTACACCACGGCTTACGGACTCTGGAGCTACCAGCTCCTGAATGAGAATAAGAACAACGGTTACGACCTGCCGATGGCCTATGGCGAGGTGTACATCCCGTGGCCTTTAGAAGGGCTTTTGATCCGGTTCGGCCGCTACATCTCAATTCCGGACATCGAGGCGCAGTTGGCGCCCAACAACTACATGTATACGCACTCGATGACGTACACCTTCGACAACTACACCAACACCGGCATTCAGACCACGCTCGCAGTCACGAAGAACTGGTTCTTCCAGCTCGGCGTCTCCGTCGGCACCGAGGCGATGCCATGGCATGCTGGCGCGACGATTCCGAATCCGTTTCCGAATCCGCTTTATCCGGGCCCCACGATGCTGAAGGATCCGGGTGCGGTCCCGAGCGTCACCGCTGGCGTCCGCTGGACCAGCGACAGCGGCAACGACAACGTCTACGTGGTTGCCGATGCGATCAATGGCGGGCAGTGGGGCTACAACAACCTGCAATGGTTCGGATTGACCTACTATCACAAGTTCAACGATCAGTGGCACGTCTCGTTCGAAACCTACAACCTGCATCAGAACAATGTGCCCAACGCGCTCAATCCCACTGCGGTCAACATTTTCAACAATGGCGGCACTCCGTTCTCGCCGCAATTCATTCCGTTCAACTCGCCGTTCCTTGCGCAGTGTAGCAATGCGATCGTGCTCGCCTGTACGGCTTCGGTGCAGACCTATTTGATGTATCTGAACTACAAGCCGGCGCCGCTCGACAACATCTCCTGGCGTCTTGAGTTCTACGACGACAAGGAGGGTCAACGCACCGGTACCAAGACCCGATACTTCGAAACCGGCATCGGCTGGCAGCACTGGTTCTCGCCGCAGATCGAGATCCGCCCCGAGTTCACCTACTACAGGTCGCTCGACGCACCTGCGTTCAACGGCAACCCGAATTTCGGCATCCCGTTCAACAAGAACTTCGCCCTGATCGGTGCGGCCGACGTCATCTTCCACTTCTAGGGCGCGAAGGTCGCGGCGGTTTCAAACCGCCGCGCTCCGCCAAAACAATTCGACAGGGGCTAACAATGAAACGAATTCTTCTCACCACGGTCTTCCTCGGCGCGCTCGGCTTGGCGTCGCCGGCGCTCGGTGCCGACCTCCCTTACGCGAAGGCGCCCGTGGTTGCGCCGCAGGTCTATGACTGGACTGGTTTCTATGTCGGCGGTTTCGGCGGCGGCGGCTTCGGCAACCACGATTTGCTCAATTCCAACGGTCCCACCGCCTCTGAAGTCTTCACGTTCAACTATACCTCGACCGGCGCCATCGCCGGCGGCGAGTTCGGTTACAACTGGCAGAGCGGCAACTATCTCATCGGTTTCGAAGCGGACGGCTTCTGGTCCGGCATCAAGGGCAGCGACGCAACCCAGGCGCTTGGTTTTGTCGACCAGAGCGACCTTCGCTGGGGTGCCACGCTTCGCGCCCGCGGCGGCATCGCCGTCGACCGCCTGCTCCTGTTTTTCACGGGCGGCGTGGCGTTCGGTGATATTGTTCACACAAGCACCAACCCCGGATTTCCGGTGGATCAGTTCAGCAATCACCGGCCCGGCCTGACGGCGGGAGGCGGCGTCGCTTACGCGATCACCAACAACGTGCTCGGTAAGCTCGAATACCGCTTTTACGACCTGGGCAAGTACAGTCGGACCGGTCCCAATGGGCTCACACCGAGTGGGCTACTGCCCTTCTCCGTCAACAACACCTACTCCGTCGTGACGGTTGGCTTCGACTTCAAGTTCGGAGGTCCCGTGGTTGCGAAATACTGATCGCTTCGGCGCTGAAGCGGATAACCGAAATTCTGATCGTTAGGGGGCTTCTATGAACGGACACGTGAAATCGGCTTTGGCGGGCATCTTGATCGGCCTCGCGAGCGCAGGTGCTGCGTCAGCCGCGGATTTGCCGCTCAAGGTGGCTCCGGTCGCTGCGCCTCTCTACAACTGGACCGGCTGCTACGTTGGCGGCAATGCCGGCGGCGGATGGACCAGGGTAGACACGACGCGCTTCTCGCAGGACACGATCGGTCAATCCTTTGCGTTCTACGGCCGCGAAAACGACAGCGGCTTCATCGGCGGCGGGCAAGTCGGTTGCGATTTCCAGACCACAAATCTGGTGTTTGGCGTGCAGGGCACCTTCGACTTCGGCAACATCAACGGCCGGCACGCCCTCGTCGATTTCCCGACCTTCTCAGAGACGAACAGCCTCAAAGCCATTTACACCGCGACCGGCCGGGTCGGGTATCTGTGGACGCCCTCCTTTCTCGGCTACGTGAAAGTCGGCATGTCCTGGATGCAAAACAAAAACCAGGTGCTCCAGCCGAACGGCGCTCTCTTGGAATCCGCATCTTTCACGTTGCCTGGAATGACCGCCGGTATCGGCGGTGAATGGATGTTCGCACCCAACTGGTCGGTGTTCGCGGAATACAACTACATGTGGATCGAGGATACCTCGGGACAACATTTTACATCAGCGCCGGGTGTGTTCCCGCCGGGCGAAGTTCTCAACGTAAAGCAGACAGCGCAAACGGCGCTCGTTGGCGTGAACTACAAATTCCATTGGGGCGCGCCGGTTGTCGCAAAATACTGATGTGACGTTCGCGCTGGAGGGAAAGGCCACGGTTGTAATCGCGGCCGCCCCGCTCTGTGCCGCGGTCACCGGATGAAGCAGCGATTGGGCAGCATCAACAACCCAGAAGCAGAAGGAGGCGGCCAGATGCGTTACCTCGGCGGACCAAGATCGCCAATGAGGTCGGGCCAAAGATGAATCGAGGACGGGGATCTGACTTGATGCAGCTGATACGGATCGGATGTTTCGCCCTGCTTGCTGCAATGCTGGCCACATGGATTTCTGCGGAATCTCTCGCGAAGGCCAAAGTGCGTCTGTACGATGCCCAACGTTCGCTTTACGATACTCGCGCGACACTACCTATGAATGGCGAGCCAGTGTCGCCGATGCACTATCAAGGCGGGCCGAAATCGCCGATGTGGCGCGGGCCGGCAGCAAACTAGAGGTTCAACTCAGCGATCCGTGTCTGGTGCGTTATGACGCCCCGCCTGGGTGCCCTTGGCCGGCGCCCCTTGATCGGCGACCCAATCGGGAGCCAAAATCATAAGGGATCGGAGCTGGCCTGTCGGCGCCTCTGGCTGCGGTGCCCAACTCTTGGAAGCCGCAGTCGCAAAAGCCGATTTTGCCGATAATATTCGGCTGCTCCTGCAACAGCGCGACGAAACAACGGGCAAATACCGGGGTTTTTCGCCGTTACGGCTATTCCTCCGGCACGGAATCGGCAAAAAAACACTTGTTGATAGGGGGTTGGCCCAAAACCAATTATTACCGGCGAGAAGCGCGTAAGGTTAGTGTAAGCACAATCCCATAACGCAGTGCTTCGCGGGGCAATCGCTGATCAATTCGAAAGCGCAATTCAAATATGTCTGCCCCCTGGAACTGGATTTTGCGACGGTTGGCCGTCGTCCTGGCGATAACCGCCGCCGTCGGCCTCGGCCTGTTCGGTGCGGCGCGGGTGCTGTTTCCCAACGCCAAATCGGTCGAGACGGCAGATTCTGCCAAGGCCAAGCTTCCGTTCTATGAGCCGAGTCGGGCGGAATGGGCAAGCCTCACCATCGAGCCGGTATCGGAGCGGGTGTTTCGCGCCGAGCACATCACGGAAGGCAAGATAGCGGTCAACGAGGACAGTTCGACGCCGATCTTTTCGCCTTACGCCGGTCGCGTGATCAGGCTTTTAGTAAAACCTGGCGAAAAGGTTGAGCAGGGACAGCCGCTGTTCATCGTCGAGGCGACCGACACGGTTCAGGGACTGAACGACTTCATCACGGCGCTCAGCGCCTTAAACAGCGCGCGCTCCAAGCTTAAGCTGGCGGAAATTGTCGAGAAGCGGCAGAACGATCTCTATCAAGGCAAGGCTGTGCCGCTCAAGGATTGGCAGCAGGCCCAGAATGATCTGACCACGGCGCAGAACGACATGCGCTCGGCCGAGACGGCGCTCGAGGCAGCGCACAACCGGCTGCGCATTCTCGGCCGTTCGGAAGAGCAGATCACCTCATTCGAGCAAACGCGACAGATCAGCGCCGATACCCCGATCTACTCTCCGCTCGCCGGCACGGTCGTGCAGCGCAAGGTCGGGCCCGGCCAGTTCGTCAACAGCGGCGCGAGCGATCCTGTGTTTGTGATCGGCGATCTCTCGACGTTGTGGCTGCTCGCCTTTGTCAGGGAGAGCGAAGCTTCCGACATTCGCGTCGGACAGGAAATCGCGTTCTCCCTGCTCGCGTTACCGGGCAGTCAGTACAAGGCTCGCATCGACTACGTTGCCCCCGCAATCGATCCAGCCACCCGGCGGCTTCTGGTTCGAGCCACCATCGACAACAAGGATGGTCTCTTTAAGCCGGAGATGTTCGCCAATGTGACGATCTTTACCGGCGGAGATCATCCCTCGGTCGCGGTCCCCAAAAAGGCGCTGATTTATGAAGGCCAGCATGTGCGCCTGTGGGTGGCCCACGACAAGACAATCGAGCTTCGCGATATCGAAACCGGGCTCAGCAACGGCGACTTCGTCGAGGCAAGGACCAATCTGAAACCCGGAGAAAAAATCGTCACCAGGGGCAGTCTTTTCATCGATCGGGCGGCTTCCGGCACCTAATCAACGCTTCCTCTTAACCAACTTCTCAATCGAATGGATCGTCTCGTCGCCTTTGCTGTTAGTCGCCGGTTCCTGATGGTGGGGCTGTTCGCAGCCGTCATCATCGGCGGACTTATCGCGTTTAGGGAGTTGAACATCGAGGCATATCCCGATCCGACGCCTCCGATGGTCGATGTCGTCACCCAGAGCGCCGGGCTTTCGGCGGAGGAAATCGAGCGCTATATCACGATTCCACTGGAGACGCAGCTTGCCGGAATCAAGAATTCGAAGGTCATCCGTACCATCTCGCTGTACGGCCTCTCCGACGTCAAACTGCAGTTCTCGTTCGACTACACCTACGACCAGGCACTGCAGCAGGTGCTGAACCGCCTGTCCCAGCTTCCGCCGCTGTTGAACAACGCCCAGCCGCAGATTTCCCCGCTCAGCCCGATCGGCGAGATCTACCGATACCGTCTGGTCGGGCCGCCGAATTATTCGGTGCTCGATCTCAAGACATTGCAGGACTGGGTCCTCAATCGCCGATTCAAGGCGGTACCCGGCGTGATCGACGTCACCAGCTGGGGCGGACGGACAAAGACTTACGAGCTCCAGGTCGACTTCAACAAGCTGGTCGCCAACGGGCTGACACTGCCGCAGCTTCTGCAGGCAATCAGCAATTCGAACATCAATGTCGGCGGCAACACGCTCAACATCGGCTCGCAGTCGGCGGTCGTGCGCGGCGTCGGTCTGATCCGTTCGATCGACAACCTGGCCAACACCATGATCGCCTCGAACAACGGCACCGCGGTGCTGGTCAAGGACGTCGCCACCGTCACCGTCGGCGAGCAGCCGAGACTTGGCATCGCCGGAGAAAACGACGATGACGATATTGTCCAGGGCATCGTGTTGATGCGGCGCGGCGAGCAGAGCACGCCAACCATCACGAAGGTCGAAGAACTCGTAGCATTCATCAACAAGTCCACCATTCTCCCGCCCGGGGTCAAGATCGAGCGGATTTACGATCGGAAGGACCTGATCGAGACGACGACGAAAACGGTGCTGGAGAACATGGTGCTTGGCATCGTTTTGATTGTCATCCTGCAATGGCTGTTCCTCGGCGATTTGCGTTCCGCGCTGATCGTCGGCGCGACGATACCGTTCGCGTTGTTTTTCGCGGTCATCATTCTCGTGCTGCGCGGGGAATCGGCTAACCTGCTGTCGGTCGGTGCGATCGATTTCGGCCTGATCGTCGACGCCACCGTCATTATGGTCGAAGCAATCTTCCGGCGGCTGGCGCACACCAGTTTCCTGTCAGAGGACGAGCAGGCCGCAAGCTCCGCCCGCACCATCATGGACATAAAGGAACACGCCATTCTCACCGCGGCAGCCGACGTGTCGCGCTCGATCTTCTTCGCAGCCGCGATCATTATCGCGGCGTTCATTCCACTGTTCACCCTGAGCGGCGTGGAAGGCAATATTTTCGGTCCGATGGCGCGCACCTATGCCTACGCGCTGGCGGGAGGGCTGCTCGCGACCTTCACGATTACGCCGGCGCTGAGTGCAATCATCCTGCCGGCGCATGTGCAGGAGACCGAAACGTTGATCATGCGGGTCATGCACCGCGCCTATATGCCGATGCTGGCGATCTCGCTCGCCAACCGCCGACTGGTGCTGGTGGGCGGTGCCGCGCTCATCCTCATGACGATCTTTGCGGTGCGTCTCCTGGGCCTGGAATTCTTGCCGAAACTGGAAGAGGGCAATCTCTGGATTCGCGCGACGTTGCCGCCGACGATTTCTCTCCAGGAGGGCAACTCGTACGTCAATGCGATGCGCAAGCTGATCGCTTCCCAGCCGGAAGTCGTCTCGGTCGTCTCCCAGCATGGCCGGCCCGACGACGGCACCGATGCGGCAGGGTTCTTCAATGCGGAATTTTTCGCGCCGCTCAAGCCCGCGAAGGAATGGCCGAAAGGGGAAGACAAGGACTCGCTGACGGCCAAGTTGCTTGCTCTGCTGCAGGAAAAATTTCCGGGCGTCGAATTCAATTTCTCGCAATATCTGCAGGACAACGTGTCTGAAGCCGTCTCTGGCGTGAAGGGGGAGAATTCCATCAAGCTGTTCGGCAACGACCTGCAGGCGCTCACCGACACCGCCAACAAGATCAAATCCGTCCTCGCAACCGTTCCGGGAATCACGGATCTTGCGGTTTTCACGTCTCTCGGTCAGCCGACGATCCAGATCGATATCGACCGAGCCCGTGCTGCGCGCTACGGCCTTTCGCCCGGCGACATCAACACCACGATCCGCACCGCGATCGGCGGCGACAGCGCCGGTGACCTCTATGAGTCCGGCAGCGACCGTCATTTCCCGATCATCGTTCGCCTGGCGCCGGAGTATCGCAAGAGCGCGGAGGCGATACAGAATTTGCGGATCGGCGCCCAGGGGCCGAACGGTATTACCCAGGTCCCGCTGAGCGAAGTGGCGACGGTAAAGCTGGTGTCTGGCGCCGCCTACATCTACCGCGAACAGCAGGAGCGCTATCTTCCGATCAAATTCTCGGTGCGCGAGCGCGACCTCGGCGGCGCCATTCGGGAGGCGCAGGAAAAAATCGCCGACCAAGTGAAGCTGCCGCCGGGCTCTCGGCTCGAGTGGGTCGGCGAGTTCGGCAATCTGCAGGATGCGATCAAGCGCCTGTCGATCGTGGTGCCGATCAGCCTGGCGCTGATCGCGATGCTGATCTGGTTCAATTTCGGCTCCGCTATCGACACGCTTCTGACCATGAGCGTGATTCCCATGGCGGTCTTCGGAGGCATTGTCGGCCTGCTCGTGACCGGCATTCCGTTCAGCGTCTCCGCCGCAATCGGCTTCATCGCCCTGTTCGGCATCTCCGTGATGGACGGCATCATCATCCTCTCGCAGTACAACCAGTTGATCGACGAGGGCCTGGAGCGCGGCAGGGCGATCCTGCGCACCGGAGAGCTTCAGCTGCGACCGGTCATGATGACCTGCGTGGTCGCCGGCGTGGGATTGCTGCCGGCCGCGTTGTCGTCCGGAATCGGGTCGCAGGTGCAGAAGCCGCTGGCGATCGTGGTGGTGGCGGGCATGATAGTGGCGCCCGTCGTCATCCTGACCATCTTGCCGGCGCTGATTTCGATGTTCTCGCAGCGGAGCAGGTCCGGCTTGGCCGAAGAAGGCCGCTTGGCGCCCGCCGAATGACAGGTGATCGTGACTTGTGAGTGACGTCGCCAACAGATGCGCTCTCCTCTCCCGCAAGGCGGCATTCCGCCGTGCGTGCGCGAGGTTTTGCGCGATTGCGATCGTCTTTCCGGCGGCAGTCGCTTCTTCCGCAGCCGAGACCCTCCCTGAGGCTCTCGTGAAGGCCTATCAGACAAATCCGCAGCTCAATGCGGAGCGAGCGCGTCAGCGCGGCACCGATGAAAACGTGCCGCAGGCGCTCGCCAGTTATCGGCCGCAGCTCGTGGCCAGTCTGAGCGCGGGGCTGCAGGCGGTTCGCAACACTTTGCCTGACAACACCGTACAGAGTGCGACCTTGCGTCCGTGGCAGATCGGCGTGACCGTGAACCAGGTCCTGTACAACGGCAACAAGACCGCAAACAGCGTTCGCGTCGCGGAGTTTCAGGTCAAGTCGGGGCGGGAGGCGCTGCGCAACGTCGGCCAGGGTCTGCTTCTGGACGCGGTGACCGCCTATATGAACGTGCTTGCCGGTCAGGCCCTGGTCGAATCGCAGCGCGCCAACGTCGCGGTGCTCCGTGAAATTCAGGCGACCACGAAACGGCGTCTGGATGCGGGCGATGTCACGCCGACCGACACGGCGCAGGCCGATGCGCGGGTCAGCCGCGGATTGGCCGATCTCAACGCCGCGGAGGTCGCCTTCGCCATAGCCAGGGAGACTTACACTCAGGTCATCGGCCAACCTCCATCCCAACTGGCCGCGGCCTCGACGGTCGACGGTCTATCGCCCAATGGACTCGAAGCGGCAAAGCAATTGGCAAGCCATGAACATCCCGCCATTCTTGGCGCGGCTTATGACGTTGACATCGCGCAAACAACGATCAAGGTTGCGGAAAGCAGCCTGCTTCCAACCATCTCGGTTCAGGCCAGCGCGAGCCGCGCCGTTCAAACCGATCAGACGCTGACCACCACGACGACCGATCAGGCCTCGGTGATCGGCCAGATGAACGTGCCGATCTACGATGGCGGCACCGCGGCTTCGCAAACCCGACAGGCCAAGGAGATGGCGTCGCAGAGCCGCATGGTGCTCGAACAGGTCCGAAACCAGACGCGAACCGCCGTGGTCAGCGCATGGGTCAGCAACGAGGGGACGAAAGTGGCCCTCGCGGCGACGGAGGCCGAAGTGCGCGCCGCCGAGACCGCATTGCGGGGAGTGCGGCGCGAAGCCGCAGGCGGACAGCGCACCACCATCGATGTTCTCAACGCGCAGCAGGATCTGACGAGCGCGCGGACCAGGCTTATTCAAAGCCAGCGCGACCGGGTGATCGCGTCCTACACGTTGTTGAGCGCGGTGGGACGCCTCGATGTCCAGGTGCTCAAGCTCAATACGCCGGACTATTTGCCGGAAGTTCATTATCATCAGGTGCGCGACGCCTGGCACGGCCTTCGTACGCCGTCCGGCCAATAGGTCGCTCACATTTGCGGTTCAGTTGCGTTGGAGATTTTTTGACGAACAGTTGGCTCCCTCTCATCCGGAAAGACCATGACCGAAAACATCATTGTCACCGACGAAGATTCCACGCGCACGATCGTCATGCGGCGCCCGGAAAAGAAGAACACACTGACGCAGGAAATGTATCTTGCGATGAGCGACGCGATCGACTCAGCGCAGTCGAATCCAGCCATCCGCTGTCTGATCCTGACTGGACGCTCGGGGGTCTTCACTGCCGGCAACGACATATCGGATTTCCTGCAAGCCGCGACTTCAAAGGAAGACAGAGGACGCCCCAAAAACGCGGTCATTTTTCTGCAGTCCTTGGTGAATAACAAAAAGCCGGTCATTGCTGCCGTGGACGGCATCGCCATTGGCATCGGTACTACGATGGTATTTCATTGCGACTACGTCATCGCCAGTACGACGGCGATATTTCAATCGCCTTTCATTCAGTATGGGCTTGTTCCGGAAGGAGCCTCTAGCCTGCTCTTGCCGCGCATAGTGGGCCACCAGCGCGCCTTTTCCATGCTGGTCATGGGCCGGTCAATGAATGCTCAAGCCGCCCGCGAAGCCGGTTTCGTCAACACGGTGGTCCCGCCGGGGCATGCCATCGTCGAGGCTCGCAAAGCGGCGCGAGAAATTTGCAATCTTCCGGCCGCTGCAGTCGAGATCTCGCGAAAGCTGTTGAAGTTGCCGACGGAAGATCTCGTCCGCAGAATTGATCAGGAGAATCAGTTTTTTGGAGAACGGATGCGGTCGCCGGAAGCCGTCGCCGCATTCCAGAATTTCTTTTTGCGGAAGAGGAAATAAAGATTCGCAAATAGTGAAAAAATAGCGTTGCGTCGTATTCAACAGTGCGCACGCTTGCACCTGACATCTGCATGCGAGACATACTAGCGAAGCGGGTCGTAACGCTTTCCCTTGCCCATAAATGCCGCTTTCGCTTGATTAATCCGACGGCAACAGAAGAATCTCTGAGCGGCTTTTAAGCTACATTTCGGTTTGATTATTATTATTTTATGGAATCTTCATAAAACACCCATTCCGGAGAAAATGCCCGTAAGGTTAGTGTAAGCGCCATGCTGTAACGCAACATATCGGCCAAGTAAAACGCAGTCGAATAGGTCGAATGGCTGAAATTTGGAGGCGTTGGAGTGCGTGCCTTGCTGAACCTGTCGAGGCGATCTCGATCGGTGTTGCTTGTCCTGATCGCGATCGGAGCAGCCGCGCTTGTGTGGGGCAAGGGTCTGATCGGATTTGCCGATGGCCGATCGGAGCGGAAGGAAGAGGTCGCTGCTGTTGAAGCTGGCCGGCCCGGCTCGTTCCGGGCGACGGACGAACAGATCGTGGATCTGTCGGAAAAACAGACGGCATCGCTGAAGGTCGGTCCTGTAGCGTGGCGCGAATTCGCGCTGGTCAAGACGGCCCTTGGCACCATCGACTTCAACGAGCATCTGCTGGTGCAGGTGTTCTCGCAATATCAGGGCAAGATTCTCAAGGCCTTCTACAACATCGGCGACGAGGTTCAGGCCGGCAACGTGCTGTTCACGATCGACAGCCCCGACCTGCTTGCCGCCGAATCGACGCTGCTCGCAGCCGCCGGTGTGCTCGAATTGCAGAAGCGCGTGCTTGCACGCGCCCTGAATCTCTTGAAGTCGGGCGGCAGCGCCCAGAAGGACGTCGACCAGGCGACCTCGGACCATCAAACCGCCGAGGGAAATTTCAAGGCGGCAAAGGATGCGGTGCGAATCTTCGGAAAGACGGAAGCGGAGGTTGAACAGATACTGGGCGACCGCAAGCTGGATTCGACGCTGGTCGTTCCGAGTCCCATCGCAGGGCGAATCGTTGCGCGCAATGCTGCGCCGGGATTTCTGACCCAGCCGGGTGTTGCGCCCGCGCCCTATACGGTTGCCGACCTCTCGACGATGTGGATGCTGGCGAACGTCATCGAGACGGACGCGCCGGCCTATAAGCTCGGACAGGAAGTCGAGGTCGGGGTGCCGGCCTATCCCGACAAGGTCTTCAAGGGTCATGTGACGGCGCTTGGCGCGATGATCGACCCGAATACGCACCGGCAGCTGGTTCGCTCGGAAATCGAAGATCCCGAGCATCTGCTTCGCTCGGGAATGCTTGCGAGTTTTGTGATCCGCGTTGGCGATCCCGTTCGTTCGCTTGCAGTGCCCGCCAAAGG
>Ga0210408_10003815_pt1 | contig 13702 bp, 10 predicted proteins | sample IncBWH4MmetaG_FD_155471 | JGI IMG/M metagenome (GOLD analysis project Ga0210408, IMG submission 155471) | Forest soil microbial communities from Barre Woods Harvard Forest LTER site, Petersham, Massachusetts, United States - Inc-BW-H-4-M | ecosystem: Environmental > Terrestrial > Soil >...
GCGCCTCGAGGCCGGCGCCGAGCTCGACCCCTTGGGCGAGCTTCACGAACAGCGGCATGAAAAAGCCGCCGCCCGGCAGATCGAGGTTGACGATGAGCGCGTCCTGCACCTCGGGGATGAGCGCCAGCGTGCGATAGATCTCGGCCGTGCCGATACGTATGCCGTAACGGTTCAGCGTAGCGTCCGAGCGCCCGAGCACGAAGCAGCGCCCCTGCGCGTCGATCCTGAAGAAGTCGCCGTGCCGCCAGACGCCGGGGAACTCCTGGAAGTAGGTCTCGAGATAGCGGCGGTTGTCCGGATCGTTCCAGAAGCGCAGCGGCATCGAGGGCATGGGCTCGGTGAGTACGAGCTCGCCGACCTCGTCGACGACGCTCTCGCCGCGGGCGTTGAAGGCCTTGGCCGAGACGCCAAGCTGCGGCGCCTGGATCTCGCCCGCACGCACCGGGAGCGTCGGCACACCGCCGACAAACCCAGTGCAGCAGTCGGTGCCGCCGCTGCCGTTGGCGACCCAGAGGTTCTCCTTCACGTTGCGGTAGAACCAGGCCATGCTCTCGGGCGTGGCCGGGGAGCCCGCGAGATTGATGGTGCGCAGCTTCTCGAGCCGGTAGTGCTCGCGCGGCGCCAGCCCCAGGCGGCTGAGCTGATCGACGTAGGTCGGACTCGCTCCGAAGGAGGCGACACCCGCCTCATCCGCCATTCTCCACAGTGCATCGGGGGTCGGGTACGCCGGGTGCCCGTCATAGAGCACCGGTACGGCGCCCGCGAGCGGCGTGCTGGTGATGAAGTTCCACAGCATCCAGCCGCTCGTGGTGAAGAAAAACAACCGGTCGCCAGGACACAGGTCGAAGTGGAACGTCGCGTTCTTCAGGTTCTCGAGCAGGATGCCGCCGTGCCCGTGGACGATGGGTTTCGGGAGCCCCGTGGTACCGGAAGAGAACAGCGTCCACAGGGGATGATCGAAGGGCACTTGCGTGTACTCGAACTGCCCGGCGTCGACCGCCGGCCGCTCGAACAGCGTCCGCCAGTGTCGCGCGGACGGCAGCGGGAGCGTCGTGTCCTCAGGGCGGAGGTACGGCAGGTAGATAAGGTGCTCGAGCGAGCTGAGGCTGGCGGCGATGTCGCGCAGCTGGCCTCGGCGATCGAAGGCCTTGCCGCCATAGCGGTAGCCGTCGACGCTGAAGAGCAGTTTGGGCGCAAGCTGCGCGAGGCGGTCGAGCGTGCCGCGCTCGCCGAAGTCGGGCGAGCAGCACGCCCAGATGGCGCCAACCGCCGTGGTCGCGAGCATCGCGACCATGGTCTCCGGAATGTTAGGCATCCACGCCACGACCCGGTCCCCCGGCTGGACGCCGAGCGCGCGCAGCTCGGTGGCGAGCGTTCGCACCTGGTTGCCGAGAGTTGTCCACGGGAGCGCCGTGAGCGGCCGCGTCTCGCTCAGGTGCAGCAGCACGTCGCTGCCGGCGCGCTCACCTCGCAGGACGTGCTGCGCGTAGTTCAGGCGGGCGCCCGGGAACCACTCGGCACCGGGCATGCTGCGCCGGCCGAGCACCCGCGTGGGTGGGGCCGAGGACTCGATGCGGAAGTAATCCCAGAGTGCCTGCCAGAAGCCCTCCAGATCCTCGACCGACCAGCGCCACAGCGCGGTGTAATCCGCAAAGCGGCGGCCACGCTCGCGGGCGAGCCAGTCGGCGAACGCCGTCACGTTGGCGCGGCGGACCCGCTCGGGCCCCGGGGTCCACAGGAGTTCACCTGGCTGCATGCGTCGGCTTTAGTCCTCGGTCGGGAAGAAATTGTAAACAGTAAACCCGCTGGCGCGAGCTTTTTGCACTGTCAGTCGACTGCCGTTGCACTCTCCATCCTCGCACCCCGGCGGCTGTCGGCGTACTCTTTGAAAGACCAACGCCCGGCTCGACCGAGCCTGCCGCAGCAGGCGTGGGAGCGGGCGGGGAGAGCCGCCATTGACACGCAAAGCCGTTCGACTGCATTCCCGGCCCCGAGCTCGCTGAAGGTCGTTCCGGGCACCGAGCGGGCGCAGGCCGCTTATCCCTACTACATGCAGTTCACGGCCACCGACGATGAGCGGTTCTGGTTCTACAACTCGATGCATTTTCCGGAACCGATGTCGGCGTTCGACATGGTGACCGCCGAGGCCGCCTACTGCGCGCTCGGTTCTTCCACCACGCGCGTGCACTGCATACCGACCACGCTCGGGATCGACTACCGCATCATCAACGGACGGGTCTACATCGGTGGCAATGCGGTGACGGACCCTGCCGAGATCGCCCGCCGTACGCAGGAATTCCAGCAGCGCGCCTTCTACTACTATGGCAACTGGGAGCGTCTCTACGCCCAATGGCGCGAGAAGATGCTGGCGCTGATACGCGAGGCGCAGGCACTGCCGAAGCTCGAGCTGCCCGAGTTCGAGCCGCTCGCGAACGTCCATGCCGGGCGCGGCATTGCCGCGAATCACGCACTCATCGAGATCTACCAGAAGACGCTCGAGGGCTACTTCCGGATGTGGCACCACCACTTCGAGTTCCTGCTGCTCGGCTACGGGGCCTACATGACCTTCTTCGCTTTCTGCAAGAAGGCTTTCCCGGAGATCAGCGATCAGACCATCGCGCGCATGGTGGCCGGCATCGAAGCGGAGATCTTCCGTCCGGACGAGGAAGTGCGCCGCCTGGCGCGGCGGGCGGTGGAGCTCGGTGTCGACGACGAATTCAGAGAGGGGCGCACGGTGCAGGCGGTCATCGCGGCTCTCGAGACGCGCGGAGCCGCAGGAAGCGGCTGGCTCGAGGAACTCGCGACCTCGCGTGATCCGTGGTTCAACATCAACGTCGGGGACGGCTTCTACCACTACCACCGCTCCTGGAACGATGACCTCTCCATGCCCTTCGCGGGACTGCCCGGCTACATTGCGCGCTTCAAGGCGGGCGAATCCCTGGTACGGCCGATCGAGCAGCTGCGGGCGGAGCGGACGCAGCTGATCCAGGACTATCGGGAGCTGCTCGGCTCCGAGGAGGAGCGCGCGGCCTACGATCAGATGATCGGTCTCGCTCACCGGGTATTTCCCTACGTCGAGGGCCACAAGTTCTACTGCGAGCACTGGTACACGAACCTCTTCTTCAACAAGATCCGCGAGTTCGGAGCGCTGCTCGCGGCGCACGGGTTCTTCGCGCGCGAGGAGGACGTGTTCCAGCTCACGCACTATGAGGTCGAGGCCGCGATCATCGACCTCATGACCTCCTGGTCGAACGGCTCGCCGCCGCGCGGCCCCGAGTACTGGCCGCAGATCGTGAGCGAGCGGCGGGCGGCGATCGCCGAGTGGGCCAGGCACAGCACCCCGCCTGCGCTCGGTCCGGTTCCGGAGGTGATCGATGACCCGGCGATCGTGATGCTCTGGGGCATCACGCGCGAGAGCCTGGACGCCTGGCTGCGCGCCGGCAGCGATGCGGAGAGCCGCGAGCTGCGCGGCTTTGCCGCCTCGAGCGGCGTCGTCGAGGGACCGGCGTGCGTCGTGAAGTCGGTGGAGGAAATCGGGCGCGTACGCAAGGGCGACATCCTGGTCTGTCAGATCACCAACCCCACCTGGGCGCCGATCTTCCAGAAGATCGCGGGCGCGGTGTCCGACATCGGCGGCTCGATGAGCCACGCGGCCATCGTGGCGCGCGAGTTCGGCCTGCCGGCGGTCGTCGGCACCGGGACCGCGACCTCGCGCATCAAGGATGGTCAGCGCATCCGCGTCGACGGCGGTCGCGGCATCGTCACGCTGCTCTCGTAGCGGGCCGATGGCTGCCGGCGCGTACATCGCCTGGTTCGATGAGATCGGGCTCGGCGATCGGGAGCAGGTCGGAGGCAAGGGCGGCAGCCTCGGCGAGCTCAGGCGGGCGGGCATCGACGTGCCGGCCGGATACATCGTGCGAACACCCGCGTTCGAGCGGTTTCTCGAGTCGCTCGAGCGCGAGGCACCCGTGCGCGCGGCGGTCGCGGCGCTCGGATCCGACGACCTCGAGGCGATCACGGCCTGCTCGAGAGCGCTGCGCCGCCGTATGGAGGAGGCCGAGCTGCCCGCGGAGGTGCTCGCGGAGCTCAGCGCTGCCCATGAGCGGCTGGTGCGCGCAGACACCGAGCAGCCGGTCGCGGTGCGCTCCTCGGCCACCTGCGAGGACGCCCTGGAGGCGAGCTTCGCGGGTCTGCAGGACACTTATCTGTGGGTGAAGGGCGCAGCGCAGATGATCTCCCGCGTGCGCAGCTGCTGGGCGAGTCTGTACTCGGTGGAATCGATCAGCTATCGGCGGAAGCACGGGTTTGCCGAAGAGCGCGTAGCGATGGCCGTGGTCGTGCAGCACATGGTGGATGCACGTACGGCGGGTGTGATGTTCACCCGCAGTCCGACGACCGGGGATCGCTCGGTCGTGACGATCGAGGGCGCCTGGGGTCTGGGGTCCGCGGTGGTGGGCGGTGAAGTGACTCCGGATCACTGGGTGCTCGGCAAGATCACCGGGGAGATCTCCGTCCGCGAGATCTCCGACAAGTCGATCCGGCACGCCCCGTCCGTCAGCGGCGGCGTCGAGTCAGTTGCGGTCGAGGGGGATCGCCGGTGTGCGCCGTGCCTGAGCGATGAGGAGCTGCAGGAGCTCAGAACCCTCGCGCGCCGCATCGAGCGTCACTACGGATGTGCGCAGGACATCGAGTGGGCGATCGACCGCAGGAGCGGCGCCATCCTCCTGCTGCAGAGCCGCCCGGAGACGGTCTGGTCGGCGCGGGACGCTGCGCCCATCGCCAAGCGCGAGGAGAATCCGCTGCTGCACCTCATGTCCATCTTTGGTACCCGCCGGTGCCCCTGACCGCTCAGGACGTCGCGGAAATCACCCGGCTGCTCGAGGCGTCGGATTTCGACGAGCTGCATCTCGAGCAGGACGGTCTCAAGCTCACGCTGAAGCGCAGTGCTGCCGCCGGGCAGCAAGCGGAAGTCAGCGCGAGGGGAGCCGTGTCACCACCAGTCCTGGCGCCAGCCAGCGGGGCAGCGGAGAGACGCCGTGAGCCGCGCGGCGCGCCAGCGGCATCCGCCACCGATCCTTCGCTCGTCGAGGTCACCGCGCCGCTGGTCGGAATTTTCTACCGGGCTCCGAGGCCCGGTGCGCCGCCATACGTCGAGGTCGGAGCGGAGGTTCAGGAAGACACCATCATCGGCATCATCGAGGTGATGAAGCTCATGAACGCCGTGCGTGCGGAGGTTTCCGGCACGGTCGTCGAGATTCTCGTGCAGGACGGCTCGGCGGTCGAATACGGGCAGTTGCTGTTGCGGGTTTCGCGGGGAGCGCAGGGTGGCTGAGATCGCGCTCGTCGATACCTCGCTCCGCGACGGCAATCAGAGCACCTGGGCGGCAGTCGGCCTCGACACCGCCAAGACACTCACGATCGCCCCGGTGATGGACCGGGTGGGCTTCAAGGCGATCGACTTCACCACCTCCACCCACATGGGCGTCGCCGTGCGCTACAAGCGCGAGGACCCGTGGGAGCGTATTCGCCTGATGGCCGCGGCGACACCCAACACTCCGCTGCAGTTCATGTCTACCGGTTTCCGCTTCATCTCCTGGGAGACGGCCAGCCCCGAGTTCATGGCGCTCGCCTTCGAGGTGCTCGCGCGCAACGGCATCAGGCGCTTCTGCCTCGCCGATCCGATGAACGATGCGGAGTCGAACATCACCTGCGCCCGGATGGTCAAGCGGGTGGGCGGCGAATTCGTCATTGCGGCGCTGGTCTTCACGCTGAGCCCGATTCACGATGACCAACACTACGCCGCGGCGGCGCGCAAGCTCGCCGCCTGCCCCGAGGTGGACGCGATCTATATCAAGGATCCAGGGGGACTCCTGTCACCGCGACGTGCCAGCACGCTGATTCCGGCCGTCAAGGCCGAGCTCGGTGCGAAGCCGCTCGAGCTGCATTCCCACTGCACGATCGGGCTCGGCGAGCTCTTGTACATGGACGCGGTGGACTACGGGGTGAGCGCCCTGCAGTGCGCATCCGGCGCGACCGCGGACGGTATCTCGAATCCGCCGTCGCTGCGCGTGGTGGAGAACCTGCGTGCACTCGGCCACACCGTGCCGGTCGACACCGACGCACTTGCCGAGGTGAACCGCTATTTCACGCGCATCGCCCAGGCGGAAGGCTTGGGGGTAGGCGCACCGCAACCCTTCGACGCCTCGTACCTGCGCCATCAGCTGCCCGGGGGCATGATCGGGACGATGCGCCGGCAGCTCGCGGAGCAGCGGCTCGCGCATCTCGAAGCGGCGGTCATCGAGGAGATTGCGCGCGTGCGTGAGGAGCTCGGCTGGCCGATCGTCATGACGCCGTTTTCGCAGATACTGCTGACGCAGGCGCTCCTCAACGTGACCGGCCGCAAGCGCTACGCGGTCATTCCCGATGAGGCCATCCGCTATGCGCTCGGGCGCTTCGGGCGACCCAACGTGCCCGTAGCACCCGAGGTGATGGCGCGCATCGAATCCTTACCGCGCACCCGCGAGCTGCGGGCGGAAGCCGCGATGCCGCAGCTCGCAGAGCTGCGCGCACGGCTCGGCCGGGAGCTATCGGACGAAGAGTTTCTTCTGCGGGCCACCATGCCCGCCACGCTCGTGGATGCGATGCGTGCGGCGGGTCCAGCGGCCCGCCATTACGATCCCGAGTCCAAACCGGTCATGGAGCTGCTGCGCCGGGTGCTGCGGCTGCGCGGTGTCGCGGAATTCAGCGTGGTGAAGCAGGACTTCAGGCTCGAGCTGCGCGGCCGCACGATCTCCGCAGCGCGCTCGCCATGAGCTCGGTGGTGCCGCGCAGTGCTGCGCGCAGGAGTGCGGCGGCCGGGGTCCGGGGCGTGGTGTTCGATGTCGATGGCACGCTGCTGCTCAGCAATCGCGCGCTCGGTGGCTACGAGCTATTACCGGGGGCTGTCGAAGTTCTGCGCGCGCTCAGGGAGCGGCACATACCGTTCGCGCTGCTTACCAACGGCAGCGCCTATCCGCCCGCAGAGCAGGCCGCGAAGCTCCGCGAGGCCGGGCTCCCGGTCGATGACGAGCAGATGCTGACTCCCTCGAGCATCGCCGCCGACCTCATGCGCCGCCGCGGCATCCGGCGGGTGCTCGTGCTCGGGATGGATGGCGTGGGGCATGCGCTGCGCACCGCCGGCATCGAGACGGTGTACACGGGAGAGCCCGGTGCTACGGAGGTCGAGTGCGTCTTCGTCGGGTGGCACCCCGAGTGCGGGATGAAGGACATCGAGACCGCCTGCCACGCCATCTGGGGCGGCGCCAAGCTCTACGTCGCCTCGGACGTGCCGTTCTTCGCCACCAAGCAGGGACGCACCATCGGCTATTCTTTCGCCATCACGGCTGCCATCCGCCGGCTCACGCGGGCACCCATGACACTGACCGGGAAGCCCTCGGTCCGCGCACTGCGCTTCGCCGCCCGCAGGCTCGGTGTGCCGGTCAGGGCTCTCGCGGTGGTGGGCGATGATCCGGTCGTCGAGATCCTCATGGCGCACCGCGCGGGCGCGACGGCGCTCGCCGTGACGACCGGCACGACGCGCCGGGAGGAGTGGGCCCGGCAAACCCACTCGCGCCGACCCCACGTGATACTGAGCGACTTGCGGGACGTGCTCGATTGGGTCCCGGATCTCGGCGCACCCCCCGCCATCCGCGGCAGCGGCCGCGGCGCACGATCGAACGGAGCAAGACGATGAGCTTGAGCAAGCCCTACGCAGACATCCCGGGAACGACCGTCTTCGACACCGATCAGGCGCGCCGTGGCTATCACCTGAACATGTTCTGCATGTCGCTCATGAAGCCCGAGAACCGCGCGCGCTTCAAGGCAAACGAGCGGACTTATCTCGAGGTCTGGCCCATGACGGAAGACCAGAAGTGTGCGGTGCTCGACCGCGACTACAACCGCATGATCTCACTCGGCGGCAACATCTACTTCCTCGCCAAGTTGTTCGCGACCGACGGCAAGAGCTTCCAGTACGTCGCCGCGCAGATGGCCGGCATGTCGCAGGCGGATTACGCGAAGATGATGCGGGACGGCGGGCGCACGCCGGAATGACGGCGATGCGCGCGGCGCTGTACTACGGCCGGCAGGACCTGCGGCTCACCTCGGTGCCGGAGCCCGAGCCCGGGCCCGGCGAGGTCAAGCTCCGCGTTCGCTACAACGGGATCTGCGGCAGCGACCTGCTCGAGTACTACGACGGGCCGATCACCACGCGCAGCACCCCGCATCCGCTCACCGGCGTGCAGAACCCGGTGATCATGGGTCACGAGCTGTGCGGAGAGATCGTGGCTCTCGGTGAGGGCGTCGGCGACATCGGCATCGGGGATTTGGTCGCGGTCGAGCCGGTGGAGACCTGCGGCCGCTGCCTCTACTGCGGCCTCGGTCAGTACAACCATTGTCCATCGCTCGCCATCCAGGGCTACAACAGCGCCGGTGGCCTCGCGGAGTACACGCTGGTGAAGCGGCCGCGGGCACACCTGCTTCCGCCCGGGGTCAATGCACTGCAGGGCGCACTGATCGAGCCGCTCGCGATCGCGTGGCACACGGTGAATCGCTGTGCGGTGAGTAGCGGGCAAGTGGTCGCCATCCACGGCGCGGGGCCGATTGGTGCCGGTGCCTTTCTGACGCTGCGGCGGCGCGGAGTCGAGGCGATCGTGGTGGATCCGTCCCCGACGCGGCGCGCGGCGCTCGCTGGCCTCGGCGCGCGACATCTCCTCGATCCGACCGCTTGCGATGTCGTCGCGGCGATCCGCGATCTCACCGGTGGCCGCGGTGCGCATGCTTCGATCGATGCGGCGGGGGTGCCGCAGGCTTTTGCAGCGATGCTGCACGGCACCCGGGTCGATGGGACCGCGGTGGTCGTCGCGATCCACCACCAGCCGGTCGTCATCCCGCCCTTCGACCTCCTCATGCCGGAGGTGCACGTGACGGGCGTGGCGCTGTCGGTAAACGCCTTTCCGGCGGTCATCGCCGAGATGGCCCGTGGCAGCTATCCGCTCGAAGGTTGGGTGGAGACCATCCCCTTCGATGGCGTGATCGGGCAGGGGCTCGAGCGTCTGCGCCGTCAGCAGGGGATGAAGATCGTCGTCGACGTGGCCGGAGAGTCGCGTGTTGCCGCTTCGCGTCTCGAGCAACGGGGAGTACGTGCTTGAAAGCTGCAGAGTTGTTCAGCGTCGCAGGTCAGGGCGCGATCGTCACCGGCGCAGGCAGCGGCCTGGGACTTGCCATAGCGGAGGCGCTGGCCGAGAACGGCGCGCGCGTCACGTTGCTCGATATCGACGGCGGCCGCATCGCCGCCGAGACCGAGCGCCTCGAGGCGCTCGGCTACGCCGTGCGCGGCGCGGTCGTCGATGTGTCCGATTCCCCCGGGCTCGAGCGTACCTTCGACGCCGCGGTCGCGGTCCACGGCCGGCTGGACATCGTGTTTGCGAACGCCGGGATCGATTCGGGTCCGGGTTTCGTCGCGGGGTGGTCCGGCTCGGAGCGGACGCGCAATCCGCTCGGGGCGCTCGAAAGCTACACCGACGAGCGCTGGAGCCGGGTCATCGACGTGAACCTCACCGGCGCATTCGCGACGTTGCGCACAGCGGCCCGCCTCATGAAGCCGCAGCGCTCGGGCAAGCTCATCGTGACGACCTCGGTCGCGGCCTATCAATGCGAGCCGGCCATCGGCGTGGCCTACATGGCGGCGAAAGCCGGCGCAGTACACCTCATGCGCTGCGTCGCGCAGGAGCTGGCAGCTTACAACATTACCGTGAACGCCATTGCGCCGGGGTTCTTCGTCACTAACATCGGTGGCGGTCATGCGAAGAACCCGGACGTACAGCGCGCGATGGCCAAGGTCATGCCGATGCACCGCGTGGGCTTTCCCGAGGACATCAAGGGACTTGCGCTGTTCCTCGCCTCGCCCGCTTCGGCGTATCTCACGGGGCAGCAGATCACGATCGACGGGGGCTGGACGCTCGGCACGCCGGACTGACAGCGGGTGGCACACGCGTCGCACCGGGTGTAACGTCAGCGCCTGCAGCCACCTAATCACCAACACGTGCAGCTTGCGTCCACGGCGAGGTCGACATGAGCTTTGAGCTGCGGAAAGCCGCGCTGGCTGTACTGGTTGTGTCCATTGTCGGCGGATCGACGGCGCTCGCCGCCGACGGCGAAGTTGTGATCGGCAACCTCGATGATCTCTCCGGTGTGTATTCCGACGATGGCGGTCCGGGCTCGGTCGAGGCCATGAGGATGGCGATCGCGGACTCCGGCGGCACGGTGCTCGGCCGCAAGATCGTCGCGCTGGTCGCCGACCACCAGAACAAGCCGGATATCGGCGCTTCGAAATTCCGTCAGTGGGCCGACCAGAGAGGTCTCAACATGATGATCGCCGGTGCCAATACCGGCGTCGCCATCGCGATGGCCAAAGTTGCGGTGGCCAAGAAGATACCACTGCTCATCGTCGGCGCCGGCGGGGCATCGCTGACGAATGAGGACTGTACCGCTTACAGTGTCCACTATGTCTTCGATACGACCGCGCTCGCGAACGGCACCGCTTCCACGGTCCTCAAGGCCGGCGGCAAGACCTGGTTCTATCTGACGGCCGACTACGCCTTCGGCGCGCAGCTACAGAACGCCGCCGCCAAAGTCGTCGAGGCGAACGGCGGCAAGAATCTCGGCGCCGTACGCGTGCCGCTCTCGACCGCTGACTTCTCGTCATTTCTGCTGCAGGCACAGAGTTCCGGTGCACAGGTGCTCGGCCTCGCCAACGCGGGAGACGACTTCACGAACTCTCTCAAGGCTGCCAGGGAGTTCGGCCTCACCAAGACGATGAAGCCGGCTGCCCTGGTCGTTTTCATCAACAACATCCACAGCCTCGGACTCGAAACTTCCCAGGGCCTGTACCTGACGACCAGCTGGTACTGGGACCTCAACGATGAGACGCGCGCGTTCGCCGGGCGCTTCTTCGAGAAGATGAAGACGCAACCGACCATGACCCAGGCCGGCACCTACTCCGCGACATTGACCTACCTCAAAGCCGTCAAGGCGGCGGGCACGACTGACGCCGACAGAGTGATGGCCGAGCTCAGGCGCACGAAGATCAACGATATGTTCACCAAGGGCGGCTACATCCGCGCCGACGGCGTCATGATCCACGACATGTACGTCATGCAGGTCAAGTCACCACGTGAATCGAGACATCCGTGGGATTACTACCAATTGATCACCATCATGCCGGGTGCCGAGGCCTTCGGACCGATCACCGGGCGGTGTCCGGTGGCTGCGAGATAGAGCTGCGGCCGGGTGAGTATCAAATGAAAGACGTACGCGGCAGGGTGGCTTTCATCACCGGCGGAGCGAGTGGCATCGGGCTTGGCATTGCCGGAGCATTTGTCGAAGCCGGGATGAACGTGGTGCTCGCGGACCTGCGTCAGGATCACATCGAGGAGGCACTGCTCGCTTTCGGCAAGCGCGGTCAGCTCAAGAGCGTGCACGCAATCCGGCTCGATGTGACCGACAGAGCCGCGATGAGCGCCGCTGCCGATGAGACGGAGCGTGTGTTCGGCAGGCTCCACGTACTCGTCAACAACGCCGGGGTCGGCATCCAGGGACCCTTCGAGGGGATCACCTACGCTGACTGGGACTTCGGGCTGGCGGTGAATCTCGGCGGTGTCATCAACGGGCTGCAGGCTTTTCTGCCGCGCATTCGGGCGCACGGTGAGGGCGGACACATCGTCAACACGGCATCGCTCGCCGCGCTCGTGCCGATGCCTGCCCAGTTTGTCATCTACCAGACGGCCAAGGCGGCGGTCGTGACGCTGTCCGAGGCTATTCGCACTGAGCTTGCGCGCGAGAGCATTGGCGTCTCGGTTCTGTGTCCCGGCCCCGTCAGAACGAACATTCATGAGGTCGCCGAAAACCGTCCGGCGAAGTTTGGCGTCGGCGACGCGTTTCGCACGGCCGAGAACGCCGGGGGAGCGCGGGTGCCGTTTCCGAGCATGATGGAGCCGGCCGAAGTAGGCGCCTTGGTGTTGAAAGCGGTCCGGAGCGATGAGCCCTATATCATCACCCACGGCGAATGGAGACCGATGGCGGAGGCGCGTCACGCGGCACTGATCGCCGCGATGCCCGTGAAATTGGACCCATTGCTCGTCACGATGCTTCAGGGATCCCGTCCCCGCGAGGCGCGCTGAAGAGGTGGCGGGCGCACACTATCCTCGACGCACACCTCGACCAGCACCGGTCCCGCGGCGGCAAAAGCCAGCTGCAGCGCCCCATCGAGCTCGGCGCAACGCGTGACCCGCACGCTTTCCACGCCTTGCGCCCGGGCGAGCGCGCAGAAGTCGAGATGTGGCAGCAGCGTACCGGCGAGTGCCGCGAGGCCGAAGTGCGGGGCGAATTCATGGAGCGCGCGATAGCCGCGGTTGTTGACGATCACGAAGGTAACGGGCAGTGCGAGCTCGGCTGCGCTCCATAGTCCCTGGATGGAATACATGGCCGATCCGTCGCCGAGGAGGCCGAGCACCCGGCGTCCGGGTCGGCCGAGGGCGACCCCGACGGCCGCCGGAAGACCATACCCCAGTCCGCCGCTCGCGCAGGTGTAGAAGGAGTCGGGCTCGAGCATCGGCAGGTAATCGTGCATCGCGCCGCGGCTGCTCGGTGCCTCCTCCACGACGATGCTATCCGGTGGCCGGAGCGTCGCGATCTGCTGCAGCAGATACCGGTCCGTGAGGCGATCGGGCGGCACCGGCGATGGGCGCGAAGGCACCACCGGTGCCGGACGCGCGGTGGCGGGTGCTGCGAGCAGCGCACGGATGCCGAGCTTCAGGTCGGTGACGATGGAGAGTCCCACCGGTGAGCGTGCGGCGGCGGCCGGATCGTCGGTCAGCTGCACGAGTGCGGCGTCCGGCGGGATATGAGGACCGTGTCCCTCGATGTGATAGGTGAAGACCGGAGCGCCGAGCACCAGGATCAGGTCGCTCCCCGCGAGGCGCGCGACGATCTTCTCGCGGTCGGCGGGCAGAAAGCCTGCGAACAACTGATGCTGCTCGGGAAAGCCGTTGCGCGATGACAGCGGACTTACCCACACGGCGCATCCGTGCCGCTCGGCGAGCGCGATGACCTCCTGCCAGGCAGCATCGCGCGCCACTGACGCACCAACGATGAGGACCGGACGCCGCGCTGCACTCAGCAGCGCGCCGGCGCGTGCGAGCAGCGCCGGCTCACCCGCAACCGCGCGGCTGACCTCGTGGTGCAGTGGCGGCGTGCACATGCGGTCCCAATCATCGACCGGCACCGAGACGAAGGTCGGTCCGCGGGGCGGCTGCATGGCAGTGAAGAAGGCGCGGGCTACGGCCGCGGGGACGTCCTCGGCGCGCGCAGGCTCGCAGCTCCACTTCACGTAGGGTCGCGGCAGATTCGTGGCCTGCTCCGAGTACAGGAACGGCTCGAAGGGCAGGATCGAGCGTGCCTGCTGCCCGGCTACGACCACGAGCGGCGTCTGGTTACGGTAGGCGGTGAACAGACTCCCGAGGGCATGCCCGACGCCGATGGCCGAGTGGAGGTTCACGAACGCGGCGGTGCCGCGCGCCTGTGCGAAGCCGTCCGCCATCGCGACCACCACCGACTCCTGCAGTCCCAGCACGTAGCGGAAATCGGGGGGAAAGTTGCGGAACAT
>Ga0210408_10003816_pt1 | contig 13701 bp, 14 predicted proteins | sample IncBWH4MmetaG_FD_155471 | JGI IMG/M metagenome (GOLD analysis project Ga0210408, IMG submission 155471) | Forest soil microbial communities from Barre Woods Harvard Forest LTER site, Petersham, Massachusetts, United States - Inc-BW-H-4-M | ecosystem: Environmental > Terrestrial > Soil >...
AAGAAATCAAAGAGCTAAACGAAGGAAAGAGGGAAATCTTTCAAGAAGCCAAGAGCTATGGCTTCGATGTTAAGGTCATTCGAGAGATCGTCCGCTTGCGAAAGCAAGACCAGAAGGAGCGCGAGGAGCACGAGTCCCTGCTCGAGGTTTATCTGAGGGCGATCAAAGGAGCTCGTGCCTCGAAGGCCGCCTAATTCTCTCCACTGATAAGGTACCCTAAGGACGGCCCGGGCTTTTTCGCCGGCAGCCGCAGCGACGGGTTCTGTCGACTTCGACGGAATCAAGCCCCTCTGTCGCGTTACGCCATCGTGCTCAAACTACATGACACTTGCGATCAGGAAGTATGGCATGTGGAACGGCCTTCGCTGAATGCGGCGACGACCTCTCCTCCTGGCCGAGTGCAAAGCATTTTACCTCCTGGCTGGGGATGGGACTCTCGTCACGCATCGGTAAGGCTAAGGCTGTGACCGCCACGGCTCGAAAGGTCGCAGTCCTCTTCTACAACGCCGTGCGTCACGGAATGGAGTACGTCGACCCCGGGGCCTCGTCCTGCGAGACACGCTACCGCACGCGAGTAGTCAACAATCTGCATCGGCGCGCAAGGCATTCGGCTTCGTTCTCCAGCCCCTTGAGCCAAAGGCTGGTGCCGTCGTTTCTTAGGAATCATTCTCCAGTGTCAGCTCGCCGATCTTGGCGTGTAGCGACTTCACGTCGACCTCCGACTGCGCTGCCGTGCCCTCGCCAGGACCGAACACTCGGCAGCTCCGCTTTCAAGCTGGACCTTCCACGACGTGATCTGATTGGGATGGACATCGAACTGCTCGGCTAGCTGAGCCAGCGTGCGATCGCCCTTGATGGCTGCAAGTGCCACCTGAGCTTTGAATGCCGGTGTGTGGTTCCGGCGCGGTCGTCTCGGCATGATCTCTCCACGAGAAGCTGGTGGGCAACGGTGAAGAGCTCATCGACGGCCCTTCGAGCTGCATCACGATTCCATGCGTCGAATGGGAGCACCTTGCAATCCGCCTTGTTCCAACGAACTTTGCTTATTGGCATTCGTTCGTCCCACATTGAATCCACACATCTACAATTCACGAAAAACGTGAAGCCCTACAGCCCCGAATCCGGTTCTCGATCATCGCCGGGTTCATCGGGGATGGGCGACGAAAACCAGCTAGATCGAAGGTCCGCTGCGCTAGGGTTGCCCTTAACCAGCATACAAAAGGTTGCGCCTCCCGGCTCCGCTACGGAGTAGGTTGCGATTTCGCCATTGATGGTCACGGTGTACAACTTTGACGTCTCGTCGAAAGTCCAGTTGCCGTCAATGCTGCCGCCCTTTGCCAACTTGTCGTACAAAACGGCGCGGCCATCTTCGGATAAACTTAGTTCCTTGGTTCCATCAAAAGATGCGGCGTAGGAGCATGGCAGGAGGTCGGGCCAGCCTGGCAGCTCCATCGGCTGCTCGGCTGCCTTATGCCGATAAACCGTCAGAACGGCGATGCCAATCCCGACGCAACTCCAAAATATTGGCCGCCAATATCGTATCCTGAACGGTGGCTTAGGCAACTCGACACAATCTGGTTTGACGGATATTTCGACCAGGACCGGCAATTTTCGCGGATCGTATCGCTCTGGCATGGACTATCATCCATACGGTCCCAGCCGGCGGCTACTTCTTGGCAGCCGAGGCAGGCTCGATGCTCAAGGATTTACTCTTCATCGGGGATAGATTCACTGCTGCGGGCGTCTTGGTCACTTCGGTGCTTTGTTGAGCAGGGGGCTTAGCCGCGTCACGCTCGACCTGCAAAATGCTATGATTGGCGTCAATCGTTTTGATTATTCCTTCGATGAAGCCAGCATGGCCGCAAAAGCATTGGTGAAAGCGGCGCCCGCTCCTTAGTTCAGCCGTGCCATCGCAAGCGAAATGGCCGCCCCGGCATTGAATGAAGCTAGGGGCGTTACAGTATGGGCATAAGAAACTAGTCCAGTTGTACTCATTGGCATCGTGACGGATTAGAGTAGGTGTCGGGCTAGTCACCTCCGAATCGGGGATGGGCATTGGACTGGAAGTGGGAGGGCCGATTTCAGCGGCTCTCCCAAACAGGTGTGCTAACCACCCACCTGATTTGGGCCCCGTTAGCTGTTGCGTTGACGTATTGCTACTTTCGAGGGTCTCTCTCCGCGGGGCTGGAACGGGTTCCCTCGATGCCTCGCGGGGCCGCGGAGGGACATTCGTGATGCCCTGAATCACAAACTTATGGAGTGGCGATCGCCTCGATAATTGGACCACAAACCGTGCACCGCTCTGCGAGCATCGAAACTCAACCTCGCTTAGTTCAATGCTCTCAGGATAGAACCATTCTGCGCCGCAACTCGGACAGGTAACTTTTCCACGCCGCCCGTCCGGAACGCGCAAACCGCCACGACCGCAACCAGGGCAAGTTAAAATCGCCAAAGTATCCACTCCGCAGCTAGTCCGCCCAAACTAGCGAATGAAATCAATGCAATTCAAGCAGAATCGGAACGATCGTTCCTGGAAACATCGTTCCTGCCGTGTTTGCCATTTGCTTCATGGACTTAAAGAGGGCCATGGCAATCAATGTGCGGCGCGAACGCCATGCAAGGAGCCTAACCCAAGAAGAACTAGCTGACCGGGCAGGTCTGAGCGCCCGTTATCTCGGATCCATTGAAAGAGCGACGGTCTCGGCGAGCGTTACTGTGCTGGGACGGCTCGCTCAGGCCTTTCGACTCGATCCGTGCGAGCTAATTCGTGGTCCTCAGCGGCGGTAGGTCAGAACCTCCCAATAGCCGTCCCCTCGACTCTCCGCGCGCATGGACCGACCTCGTTCGCTTACTCAGCGCGGCCGCTACAGCAGTTCCGGCAGCTTAGCCCCATTGGCATTTCGCGACGACACCCCCGGGTGATGATCACCATGGCCAATCGCGCATGGCTCGTGAACCCTAATGATATCGTTGGAAATTCCGTCACTGGGTTTTCCCTCTTTCCCATGGAACACCCTCGAGGAACTTTGGTGGCAAAATTTTCGAGAGCAAATGGTTCGCACGCGTCACTCGGTGCAAGTCGCGGGTAGGTTCGCAATGGCCGAAGCATCTGCTGCCGGCGCGTCAAAAATTCATTGCAGGCATTCGCGCCAGTCCCGACACGTGACTTTCATACTCTGCGTGTACGCGACGCGCTCGCATATCTCGTTAACGCTAGAGCACAAGACGATCGGTGCGGGTCAACGGACCCATCCGGCTCAACGAACTCGGAAAATCAGGAGGATGCCGAAGGGCAATACCGCCAAGTACAGCAACTCATCAAACAGGCGCTGGAGGTCCCTACACCAAGGGAACTAAAGAACTTTTTCGATTTTTCTAACAGCTTCCGGCGCCTTTCAATTTGGAATGCGCGCATGGCCTATATTCAGCGCCCAGGTGCCCGCGTTATTGCAACAGAATATGAATGGAAGAGCGAGAAACGCTTCGTGAAGCCGGATGCGGCACCGATAATCATCTTGTGGCCTTTTTCGCCCATTCGCTTTGTGTATGAATTGGAAGATACCGGACCGGATATTGATCGTCAGGCGATCGGTGATCCCTTCGCAGTCAAAGGTGAGTTGCACCCGAAGGCGCTTTCCGCGCTGGTGTCGGGCTTAAAGAGGCAAAAGAGCTTCAAGATAAAGATCGAGGGGCGACGCTAGGGTTTCAGTTATGCGGGGTCCGCAGCAGCGCAAGGTACGTTACCGATCAGTCCGATGAATAATTCGTTAGCTAACGGGAGTCGAATTGGCGAGTTTGCCCATCAGAACGCAACCAGCGGCGCTCTCTCGGGTGCTGGTCAGATTCAATCGTTCCGCGTTACAGTCAATGATCGCTTGGAGCCGAAGGAGCGTTTTGTCACGATAGCCCACGAGTTGGGTCACATTTTCTGCGGCCACCTCGGTGGATGCACTTCGCAAATGAACAAAGACCAGGAGGGCGGTTGGCCGGATCGAGGGTTCCTCGGTAAGCACGAGAAGGAAATTGAGGCCGACTCATAATCCGGGTCAATGTATCGTGATTCCCGAAAAACGTCGCTATTACCAGCGGTATGCTCAGCCATTGAAAAATTGCGATCCAAGTCTTGTGCGCTGCCCAGAAATCGGCATCGACGGCCGTTGCCGCGCCCGCAAAATAGGCTTGAACCAGTACCGAGAGCGCCATTGCGATGACAAGCGGCAGCGTTGCCATTCGAGCCGCGCGTATCAGTAGCCGTCGTATTCCCACAACTGACAAGGCCTCGATCCGACTATTGGAATAATGATTCATTGGCGCTTTGCCCAGCAAGCGCCGGCATTCCGGCTACGCTGCAAGAGGCCCGGAGCCCTGGGGGCGGACCATCGGCAAGTGACGGTCAGGTCCCGGCAACGTATCGTTGCAGCACCAGAGTTGCGGCAAAACCTCCTGCAGCGGCGACTGAAGCTGTTATCGCGCCCACGCTGGCAAGGAAAGAGGCGTCGACGAGCGACAGGCCGGCGATGAGCAGACCGACCGCGTAAGGCACCGATTTCGGCACCGGTCTGCGCGCGAGCAGATAGAGCGCGACACCGGCATTGGCAATGACGCCCAAGTAGACTGCCATACCGACAATTCCGGGCTGCGCCGCCGGCCATGTTACCAGCGCCGGCGTGGCAAGGAGGAGCAGCGGCCAAAGCTTGCCGACCGAGCCGAGGCTCTCCTGTCGCGCTGCATAGGTCAGTCCGGCGGTGTAAGCCACGAGCGCGACCGCCGCGATGACCGGCATTCCCGAGAAATTGCCGACGGCTGCAGCGCCGGCCGCGCAATAGACCAGGCCACGACACAGCCCCATGACCAGCGGTGCCACCGGATTGCGTTTGTGAAACCAGTCGTAAGCGACGATCGCGGCCGCAAGCGCCAAGCTCGCTGCTGCCGCCGCAACCCCGAAGCTGGCCATCAATGCGGTGCCCGCGAAGAGTAAGGCGTATCCGATGATCGCTACCGTCGTTTGGGAAATTTCTCCTCTCGGGATCGGCCGCTCAGGCCGTTCGCGCGCATCAATGTGTCGGTCGCAATAGTCGTTGAGATACATTCCGCCGATGTAGAACATCGACATCGCCAGCGCTACGAGGACTGTTCGCGCCCCGCCGGCATCGCCACCGCCGAGAATCGTGCCGGCAAGGACATTCGTCCACACGGTGGGGAGATTCGAGACCCGGCCGAGCTTGAGATGAGTAGCCGGCGATACCAATGGATGCGCGGTAATCGCCATTAGCGCAATTCCGCTGCGACCCACCGGCGCTCTCGCGCGACAACATGGACGATGCTTGCCCGCCGAAGCGGCAGCAGGCTTCCGGCATAAGTCTCGACCTCGACATAAGGCGAGACGAAGCGCTCGCGAGCGCAGGCGATCATTGCCTCGGGTTCAGGCAGGCGCGCGGAGGCAAGCATCACGACCTCCGGTTCGACAGTAACTTTGCATTGCTCACGGCAAAGGTCTCGCCGATCTGGTTCGGAGCTATTTCGATTGTTGGTGGCCGTCACCGATCATGTCAATCCCTCCCCGATCTTGCCAATGTTCGCTGAGATGTCGAGAATGACGGCAGCCGGAACGGAATCATGCGCCCGACCATCGTTATCCTCGTCGTCGGTCTGACGCCGCGGCATTTGGGGCCGCACACGCCGCATATGGCAGCGCTGGCGCGCGGTGGAGTCATGCGCCCGCTGACGACGGTAACGCCAGCCGTCACGTGCACAGTGCAGGCGACATTTATGACGGGCGCCTTGCCGCGCGATCACGGTATTGTTGCCAACGGCTGGCTTTTTCGCGATCTCATGGAAATCTGGTTATGGCGCCAGTCGAACAAGCTAGTGGACGGTGACAAAATCTGGGACATCGCCAAGCGTCGCGATCCTGCATTTACTTCGGCCAATTTGTTCTGGTGGTACAACATGGCGGCTGGCAATGACGTTGGCGTCACGCCGCGGCCGATTTACAAGGCCGACGGACGCAAACTGCCCGACTGCTACACGCGGCCATCCGAGCTTCGCGAAGAGCTGACTCGCAACTTGGGTGAGTTTCCGCTCTTCAATTTCTGGGGGCCCGCCACGTCCATCACAGCGTCGCAATGGATCGTCGATACGGCCCTACACGTCCGCAAGACGCGTTCGCCGACATTGACACTCGTCTATGTTCCTCATCTTGACTACGATCTCCAACGCCTCGGGCCGGATCATCCAGAGATTGCCACCAGCCTTGGAGCGGTCGATGAAGCCGTGGGCAAGCTGCTGTCGGATGCGAACAGGGATGGCGCCCGCGTTATCGTGCTGTCGGAATACGGCATCACGCCGGTGCGCATGGCGATCCACATCAACCGCGCACTTCGTGAGGCCGGGCTCCTGGCGGTCCGCGTCGAGGATGGTGGCGAAATTCTTGATGTCCCGCAATCACGCGCTTTCGCCGTCGCCGATCATCAGATCGCACATATTTACGTGCAGGAAATCAGCTTGATTGAAGAGGCACGTCGAATCGTGGCCGGCTTGACCGGAGTGGAAAGCGTTCTCGACCGATCCGAGCAGCGTGCTATCGGGCTGGATCACCCGCGTTCTGGCGAACTTGTCGCGATCGCGAACAGCGACGCGTGGTTCACTTACTACTACTGGCTGGACGATAGTCGCGCCCCAGATTTCGCGCGGCTGGTCGAAATCCATCGCAAGCCGGGATATGACCCGGTCGAACTCTTTTTTGATCCTGCCATTCGCTTTCCCAAACCTGCCGTTGGTTGGCGCTTGCTCAAGCGAAAACTAGGCTTTCGCACGCTTATGAATGTCGTGCCGCTTGATGCTTCGCTCGTGAAGGGGTCGCACGGACGCCCGACGGCTGATTCCGATGATGGCCCCCTGCTGATCTCCAACATGCCGGGCCTAGTCGCGGACAAGCCGGTCGCTGCGACCGCGGTCAAGGATTTGATTCTGGCGCACGTATTCGATTGAATTGCCGGAAAAAGCTGGAACTTTCTGTCGCACAAGGGCGTGGAAATCGGTTTGCGATGGTGATAAAAAGGGCTCGGTGAGTAGTGGAGGATCGCTTGAGGTCAATGTGGCCCTGCTTCCGCGTTCTGGTGGCTTTGACTTTACTGCCGATCATGGCCCCGGCTGCGCTTGCGGTCGGAGACTCGAAACACGGGCAGGCAATCTTTCTACAGTATTGCCAAGGATGCCATGGTCCGGACGGCAAGGGTGGCGGGAAGGGATTCATGCCTCACGTCGGCCCCCTCGCTCGCAAGGACTATATCGAGAACTTGCCCGACGAGTACCTTGCTGCGGTGATAACCGAAGGCGGGACCTACTTTGGCAAGAGCGCTTTCATGCCGTCCTGGAAGTCGACGCTGTCGGAGCAGGATATCGCAGACGTCATCGCCTTCATTCGTACCTTGCTAGTCGAGTGAGCTATCCACTCGTCAGAAAAACAATCGGTCGAACCTAAAAGGGTTAGATTAAGGGAGGAACTCAATGTGGAAATGGACCGCCTCATTAGTATTAGCCGCACTGCTGCCCGCATCAGTCGCGTTTGCCGACATGCAGGCTCAGCAAGGCACCCCTCAGGCGGGCGACTGGGTGAAGCGTATCCCCGTCGTCCCCAACCCCGACAAGGTCGTGGTACCCGCAGGCTATAAGGTCGGCGTCTTCAAGGCTGGCCTGGATACGCCGTCCTCGGCGGCTGTCGACAAGGATGGCAACCTGTGGGTCGCGATTTCGGGGCAGCTGTTCAACACCATCGATGAGCTCGAGCCGCCGCATGTCAAGATCTTCGACAAGAGCGGCAACGTCATCAAAGAAGTCGGCCGCGGCGTATTCAAAACCGTGATGAACGAAATCGGCTACTGCGCCGAGAACGATACGATGTACATTCCGGAATACGGCGAGAAGATCTGGGAAATGAAGGGGGTGAATGGCGAGCTCAAGCTGATTATCAAGGACTTGTTCGTCGGCGATCACCGCAATGGCGGCATCACTTGCAAAGACGGCTACATCTATTTTGCTCTCGGCTTCCCGAGCAATAGCGGCTTTGCTGATCCTGACAATCACGGCTGGACCGATACCCCGAACGACCCCTTCTGGGTCAAGCATCAGGACGGTCTCGGCACCACCCCGCACGATGCACCCTGCCGGGACATCGTCCATACCGGGCTGAACGTTCGCTCGTCCGATGGTCGGATGACCGGCGCCTACATGCCGGTGGGCGTGCCGGCAAAACCGGGCCAGGTTGTGAAAGCGCAAGTACCCTGCAGCGGCTCCGTCATGCGCGTAAAGTTCGGAGACAAGGGGCCCGACGGCGTCTATCCGCACGAGAAGATGGAAGTCTACGCCATGGGCTTCCGAAATCAGTCCGGCGTTGCGTTTGGCCCGAAGGGCTCGCGATTTGAGAATGCCCTTGCGGTCACCGATAATGGCGCCAACGATCTGGGGCACCGTCGCATCGCCAACGCCGCGGAGAAGCTCTGGATTATCACGGAAAAGGGACAGGACGCCGGGTTCCCGGACAAGGAGGGAATGAACTTTGTCTCCAACAAGCGGTTCTCGCTGATCCCGTATTTCGGCAACGCCGTCGATCGGCCGTATCCGCAGGTCTATGTTGGCGACAAGCCATTCGTCGTGAAACCGGGCCCGTATCACTTCCAGCGCCACACCGATGGCTACCGTGGTGTACCGCTGATCGTCGCCAATCCAAATCCGAATGGCTACATTAACCCGGTACTAGAGTGGGACAGCAACAACCCGATGGACGGCATTTCGTGGAGCGCGGCAAACTTCGGTGCTGATAACAACTTGTTCACCGCCGTTTACGGCATCCTCGATACCGGGCCGGAAAGTCTTATCCCGACCTGGCCGGTCGTGCTGCGCGTCGAATTCCTTGACCCTACAGGTATCAAGTGGTCGGAATTCGCCCATAACATTGATCCGGGGCCTAACGCCTATCAGAAGCCTGAAAATCGCGGCGGACTGGAGCGTCCCAACAAGGTCGTTTTCAGCAACGACGGCAAGACCATGTACGTGGTCGACTACGGCGAAGTGTATACTAACTTCCAGATGCCGACGCCGTTCTACACGGTGGGCAAGTCCGGCGTGATCTGGACGATTACGTACACGGGCGGCAAGTAACCGTGCCGCTGAACCGGGCAAGAGGCGCAGCCTCTTGCCCATCTAACTCACGTCGTGATGCGCGAGAGGCGATTGGTATGCAAGTGATCGAAGCCTTGGTTTTGCGCAGTGCGGAACCGAATGCTGCGCGCTGGTTCGAAGACCACATAGAAACCAAGGGCGTTTCTGCAACTCGCTTCAGGGCAGCCTTCGCCGGCGCCGGACGGCGCCTTGGCGAAAGTGCGCCGCAATTGCAAGGTTCGGACGCAGCACAATTGGAGCATGCCGGCGTCGCGGCGCCAGCCCAGTGGACGCTGCCGACGTTCGCCCGGGCGGCGTTCCTTCTGCGAACCCTTCACGCTTTGCCGCCTGGCGAACATGTGGAATTCGTCCGGGAGGTCTATCGTCGTGGCGATTTCCTCGAGCAGGCTGCGTTGCTGCAAACGCTGATGCTTATTCCAGATCCTGCTCGGTTCGTGAATATCGCGGTCGAAAGCTGCCGGACCAATGTGCGCGACGTGTTCGAGGCTATTGCCTGCGAAAATCGGTATCCGGCTACGTATTTTGCCGATGCCAATTTCAACCAGTTGGTGATAAAGGCTTTTTTCACAGGGGTCGCGGTCGAGCGCATCGTGGGACTGGAGCGGCGCAAGTCCGACGAATTGCGGCGGATGGCGGCGGATTATGCGAGCGAGCGCCGCGCCGCGGGCCGCGCCGTACCCAATGACCTCGACCTTGTGCTGAGCTAGCGCCCAGCCCGGGCTGTGAAAGTCGCATCAAAATGCGTCAAACGTGGTAATCCAACTAACCCGCTCCGCCGCCTTCGGCTAATGGGAGACGACACCAATGAGAATGTTTGATCCGCACATCCACATGACGTCGCGAACGACCGACGACTACCAAGCAATGGCGACTGCTGGTATCGCTGCCATTGTCGAACCGGCATTCTGGTTGGGTCAGCCGCGGACGCATGTCGGTACATTCGAGGACTATTTCTTGTCGCTGGTCGGCTGGGAGCGCTTCCGCGCCGGTCAGTTCGGTATTCGGCACTTCTGCACCATGGGCCTCAACCCTAAGGAGGCCAACAGCCCGGACGTCGCGCCGGGCGTCATGGAGCTTCTGCCAATCTACCTGGAAAAAGACGGTGTGGTCGCAGTTGGCGAGATCGGCTTCGACGATCAGACCGCGGCCGAGACAAAATACTTCGAGCAACAGATGCAGCTCGCGATGGATTTCGAGTTGCCGATATTGATACACACGCCACACCGCGACAAGAAGGCCGGGACGATTCGCACGATCGATTTGGTCAAAGCGAGCGGCATAGATCCAAAGCGAGTTCTCATAGATCACAACACTGAGGAGACGTTGCCGCTTTCGCTCGACAGCGGTTGCTGGGCCGGCCACTCGATCTATCCCAACACGAAGATGGACGAAGTTCGAATGGTCGCGTTGGTCAAACAATACGGCAAGGCGCGCATCATCGTTAACAGCGCAGCCGACTGGGGGGTGAGCGATCCGCTCAAGGTGCCCAAGACAGTCGCGGCGATGCGCGAGGCCGGAATCACGGGCGCGGACATCGAGACAATTGTCTGGTCGAACCCTGTAAGCTTCTTCGAGCAGAGCGGTCGGCTCGATCTCGGTAAGCGCCCGATCGATCAAACGGCGCTTTGGGAAGGCAACTCGGTGCTGCGCGGTGGTCAGAAACCGTTGGTCGAGCCGGTACGGTAGCTGCTACACCATGTCAGCGCGTCTATCTCGAGCCACTACAATGGCTAAGCGCAAAATGCTTGCCCCCGGGCGCGAACGGAGCGGTAGCTCCCGATTCAAACATCCAGGCGGTGCCGCTATAATGTGATCGACAATCCCGTAACGGTGCGGCCCGAGATATGTTGATCGGCAAGCATTGCCGATTAGGTTGCAAAACGACGAGGTATCAAAGATGGGATTGCCTGGCTTGGCGGGTGCCGATCATGTCGGCTTAACTGTCCCCGACCTTGAGGCGGCAACTAGATTCTTTGTTGAAGTCATAGGTTGTAAGGTCGTGTTCGACGTGGGGCCCTTCATTTCGGACGACGATTGGATGGAGAAGCACCTAGGTGTCGACCCACGTTCAAAGATAAACAAACTACGAATGCTGAAATGCGCTAATGGTCCTTCGATCGAGCTATTTGAATACGACGTAAAGGATCAGAAGGCGGTTGGTCCGAAGAACAGCGACATCGGCGGTCATCATCTAAGCTTTTATGTCGCCGACATGAACGCTGCGGTCGCTCACCTTCGCGGGCACGGCGTGCAGGTGCTCGGCGAGCCGACTCTGATGAATGAGGGACCGTCGGCAGGAATCAACTGGGTTTATTTTACAGCACCGTGGGGGATGACGATGGAACTCGTGTCATACCCGCGTGGCATGGCTTATGAAGCGAACGCGAAAGAGATCTTATGGAGGCCGGCTGCTTCCGCCTCTTAGGGTGTTAGCTGAGATCTCTTAACCCGTTATTTTGGCTCTCATGCCGGCGACAACTTCCCGGATGAGGAGACCTTGCCGCACCGCTGCCGGCGAATGTCGCATGCTACTCGCGTAAGAACTTATTCGTCGCTTTTTGCTGCCGCCACATGCAACGTCGTGGTGCTGCAACTCATGCGCGTTCGCTGGTCGAACGGGCTGTTGTTTTCGGGTGGCCGGCGGCAGACCCGTGGGAAAGCAGATGCCAGAGTTTCTTTATAACGTTTCGACACGCGGGTCCTTCTGCGGCACTTAGGGAAAGAGCATCAAAGCGGCGGTGCTGACCAATGGCAACGCTTCCGATGGCTAGAGGGATAGTGGAATGACTTTGGCCGTTCTTGCTGCACTCGTCTTGGTCTTGCTGCTCGCCGTCCTTGACCAAACCATCGTGGCCATCGCGTTGCCGGTAATAGTGAGGGAATTAGGTGAGCTGAGCCATCTTTCCTGGATCGTCACGGCGTATTTGCTGGCAAGTACTATCGTCGCCCCCCTGTACGGGAAACTTGGAGACATGTACGGACGCAAGATAGTTCTGCAGTCGGCCATAGTCATTTTTCTTGTCGGCTCGGTCCTGTGCGGACTATCGCAAAGCACCATGCAACTGGTTTTTGCCCGTGGCTTGCAAGGCATCGGCGGAGGTGGATTGATCGTCACCGTGATGGCCTTAGTCGGCGACCTCGTCCCGCCGAGGGAGCGCGGCCGCTATCAAGGAGTATTCGGCGGCGTGTTCGGGATTGCCACGATCGTCGGCCCCCCCTTGGGTGGATTTTTAGTCGATCATCTTTCGTGGCGCTGGATCTTCTACATTAACCTGCCAACAGGCGCTTTCGTTCTGCTGCTCGTTGGTACCGTCTTGCGCTTGCGAGCGCCGCAGCAGCAGGGGACGATAGACTATCTTGGCGCCATCTTGTTGGCGGTAGCGCTTACCGCCGTCATCCTGTGCACGTCCCTCGGCGGCACAGTTGTTGCGTGGGCGTCGCCGGGCGCGATTGGCCTGCTCGTCCTCGCGATCGCCGGTTCCATTGCGTTTGTAGTCGCGGAAATTCACGCGGACGACCCGATTCTTCCCCTCGGACTCCTCCGCAATCGCACTTTTGCCATCGCCTGCACGGTTACTCTCATCATCAATGTTTCGCTGCTCGGTTCAGTGACGTACCTGCCGATATATCTTCAGGTGGTGAAGGGCCAAAATCCTTCAGCTTCGGGTCTGGAACTTCTGCCAATGATGCTAGGCATGATCGTTACTTCTGTCGCCAGTGGCCAGATGATCAGCCGATGGGGTCATCTCAAGCCTTTTCCCATCGCTGGTACCGCCGTTATGGCAGTGGGCTTGGTCATGCTATCGCGCCTTTCCTCGGCAACCCCAATCTGGCAGACCTCAGGCGCCGCGGCGGTCGTCGGTCTCGGCCTCGGAATGGTAACGCAGGTGCTGGTGCTGGCGGCGCAGGACAGTGTGGATTTCAAAGACCTCGGCGTCGCCACTTCCGGAACACAGCTGTTCCGCTCACTTGGGGGCGCTCTCGGCGTCGCGATCTTCGGCGCAATCTTTGCCAATGAACTCCACGCGCTCTTGGGAAGTGTGGTGCCGGCTAGTGCCGACATATTCCCCGGTGCAGCTTTGTCGCGACTCGCCACCTTCGACCGAGCCATGTACACGGTCTACATAGAAAGTGTCGCCGCGGCGTTGCGGCCAATTTTTATTGTCGCTGCAGCCACCGCGGCGCTCGCTTGCGCCCTTTCTTGTGTTATGCCGCGATCTCCATTGCACAAATCAAGTTGAGTCGACGCATGCCCGCGACGACCTTGGCTGGCTGGGCGCGGACGGGAAATAGTCCTGCACCCTGAAGCAGATAACGGTGAATAGGCTTCACCTTGACAGCTTCCTTTCGATGACCGTTGCCCCGGAGTGCTTTTTATGCTCGTCTAGGAGCCCGTCCAGATAGGCATCGCGGCCGGGCATTTGTTGCACGGTAGCCGCCTCAAGCGGCCTTTGCGAGGGTGAAAAGTTTCAGGAGATTGTGGGTGGTGCAGATCATGGCCCACTCGGCACGTACTTTCTC
>Ga0210408_10003817_pt1 | contig 13699 bp, 12 predicted proteins | sample IncBWH4MmetaG_FD_155471 | JGI IMG/M metagenome (GOLD analysis project Ga0210408, IMG submission 155471) | Forest soil microbial communities from Barre Woods Harvard Forest LTER site, Petersham, Massachusetts, United States - Inc-BW-H-4-M | ecosystem: Environmental > Terrestrial > Soil >...
ATATTGCTTCACCTAACTTGTGCCGACCCGGCCGGTCGTGCGAGGGTCCTTTGCAGTGATGAATAAGAGGCCCGGCGGTGGCTGCATCTGCCTGATGATAGCCCCCATAGTGCGCGGTCGGAGCCCAGTTCAACGCTGCCGGCAGAGGCGGGGGAGCAAGTGACTGAAAGTCATGGCTCGCGTGAACAACTTCTCCTCCCACCACTGTCAATTGAGACTCGAGATTCTTGATTTCTTCGGCAGGGATCTTGAAGTAGTCGTTGGTCAGTACAGCGAAGTCGGCCATCTGGCCTACGTAAAGTCCGCCCTTGGCGCCATCCTCCGTGGAGAACCAACTGCTCCCCAGCGTGTAAAGCCGCAACGCCTCTTCTCGTGTAAGCCGGTTCTTCTCCGAGTAGAGTTCCAGACCTCCAACTGTTTTCCCAGTTACTAGCCAGTATAGGCAGACAAAGGGATTAAAGCTCGCGACGCGAGTCGCGTCCGTTCCGGCTCCCACAGGGCACCCCAAGTCCAGCATTCGCCGAACGGGAGGCGTCTTGCGTGCAGCGTCGGCGCCGTAGCGGTTCACAAAATACTCGCCCTGGTATGCCATGCGATGTTGCACCGCGATGCCACCGCCCAGCGCAACTACTCGCTCTATATTTCGATCGCTGATTGTTTCCGCGTGATCGAAGAACCAGTGGAATCCCTTGAACGGAATGTCGCGATTTACTCTCTCAAAAACATTGAGGAAACGTTCAATCGACTCGTTATAAGTTGCGTGCAGGCGGAACGGCCAGTGTGCTGCTGCAAGATGGCGAATAACTGCCTCGAGTTCGCTTTCCATCACTCCGTTCAGGTTCGGTCGCGGCTCCAGAAAGTCTTCGAAATCAGCGGCAGAAAAGACAAGCATTTCACCGGCGCCATTGAGACGGAAAGTGCTATCGCCCTCGTGAAGTATGGCGCAGCCAGTCCACCGCTTGAAATCTTCGAGTTCGTGATTTGGACGCTGTGTGAAGAGGTTATAGGCAACCCGCACAGTCATCTGGTTGCGACTATGCAATTCGGTGATCACGCCGTAATCGTCCGGATAATTTTGGAAACCTCCGCCCGCATCAATTGCGCTGGTCACGCCAAGGCGGTTCATCTCGCGCATGAAGTGCCGTGTCGAGACAAGCTGATCCTCAAATGACAACAGCGGCCCTTTTGCGAGCGTGGAGTAGAGAATTCCTGCGTTTGGCCGTGCGATCAGCATGCCAGTCGGATTGCCTTGATTGTCGCGTTGAATCTCTCCACCTGGCGGATTGGGGGTGTTCTTCGTAAATCCCACAGCGCGGAGAGCAGCCGCATTCAGGAACGCACGATCATAGAGGTGCAGGACAAAGACAGGCGTCTCCGGCGCCACCGCATTGATTTCGTCAAGCGTTGGCATGCGACGCTCGGCAAATTGAAACTCGTTCCACCCGCCTACCACGCGCACCCATTGTGGGGCAGGAGTGCGCGCCGCCTGCTCCTTGAGCATCCGAAGCGCATCGGCCAAAGAGGGTACTCCATCCCATCGAAGTTCAAGGTGGTAGTGGAGCCCGCCCCGGATGATGTGGAGATGCGAGTCGTTCAAGCCGGGAATGACTGTTTGGCCGCGCAAGTCAATGGTCTCGCTGTCTGGTTTCTTCAAACGAAGAACATCGGAGTTTCGTCCCACCGAAGATATCATCCCGTTCTCTACGGCAATCGCCTCGGCGAAATATGGCTTTGAATTGGTTGCGATCTTACCGTTATGAAAGATTCTGAGGTTTCCCATTGATGCCTCCGCTTACCGGCCGACTCACCGGCTCTGTGCTTGGGTTCCCCTAGCCAATAGTGCGGTCCTGCTATCACGCTGCAAATCCACCGTCAATCAGCAGAGAAGCGCCGGTAATATATCCCGCCTCGGGACCGGCCAGGTATGCCGTCATCGCGGCAATCTCATCCGCGTGGCCATATCGCTTTACAGCCATAAACCCAAGCATGGTGTCCGCAAACGGGCCGCTGGCCGGATTCGCCTCAGTATCTACTGGTCCCGGTTGGATATTATTCACTGTGATCTTTCGATCACCCAGATCACGCGCAAGTCCCTTCGTGAAGGTGGCAACCGCCCCCTTCGTCAGCGCGTAAACCGATGCCCCCTGGACGGGCACTCTTTCGCTATTCACCGCCCCAATTGTGATGACTCTTCCCCCATCCGGCATATGCCGCACTGACTCCTGGGTTGCTGTGAAGACACTGCGCACATTCACCGAAAGCGCCTTCTCGAAGTCGTTGACCGGAAAGTCTGTAATCGGCCCGAAGGCGAGCAGCCCCGCGTTGTTCACCAGAATGTCGATCTTGCCAAACTCCTGTGCCACCTGCTGCACAGCCGCGCGCACTGCGACTTGATCTGCAGCGTCCGCCTTGATCGCGACTGCCCTACCGCCTCCCTTAAGAATGTCGTCGACGACCTGCTGTGCACGTTGCGGCGAAGAACTGTAGGTGATGGCGACGTCTGCTCCTTCTTTCGCCAGCCGCTTGGCAATAGCCGCGCCAATGCCACGGGACCCACCCGTAACCAGTGCCGACTTCCCACTTAGTGCTGCCATCTTTGTCTCCTCCGGGTCGTTCCCCGTTTTATCTGGTGCAATCGCTTCGCAATATCTACTTTGCCAGCGTGGCGAACGAGTGAGATGTTGGTCTCGTCGAGAGGTGAGGGCCGGCCGATCAACCGGCCCCGTCAATGAGGGCTTTAGCCGTGAACCAGTTCTGCGGGAACTTCCCATCCGGGGTGAACTGTGGCCGGCGCATCATGTACCATCGTGTAGGCGTACTCCACCCCCATGCCGTAGGCACCAGCATGGTGCTTCACCACGTCCATCACAGCGTCGTACGTATCGCGCAGACCCCAGTCACGCTGCCACTCGAGCATTACCTGGATCCAAGTCACAGGCTTGGCCCCCGCTTGCTCTACTCGCCGCATCGCCGCCTGATGCGACTTCTCATCTAGGTCGCCGCAGAGGTCCTCGACGACATAGACTTCATAGCCATCGTGGATCGCCTGAATCCCCGGAAATGCAACGCAAACTTCCGTCCACAGTCCGGCAAGCACGATCTTTTTGCGGCCGGTCTTTTTCACAGCGGCCACGAATTTGTCGTCGTCCCATGAGTTCATGCTGCTGCGCTCAATCGGAGTTTGATCTGGATAGATTGCTTGAAGTTGAGGCCAGAGGTTGCCGCTGAATGACTTTGTTTCGACGGTACTCAGGATCAATGGGACACCGAATATCCTCGCGGCCTTGGCGAAGCCGACAACGTTATTGATGAGCGACTGTCTGTCAATGCTGGTGACACCAAACAGCATTTGCGGCTGATGGTCAATTAGGGTGATGACACAGTTGTCTGGGGTCAGCAGCCCCTTTTCACTTCTTGGTTCCAGTTTCATGTAACCTCCAGTTCCTTTGCATGTTCGTGATGGTGGCTCGCTGGCTCTTTCCTCAGCTGAGTCCAAGTCCCGTGGGGCTTCTCCCGGTAGTTGCGCTCGGCTGATACTCCAATCGAGTCAAGAATTTCTCGCTCAACGGGTTGACCCCTTGAGTCCGGTCTGGACATTTACATCTAAGGAATGTCGTTCGACACTGGTGCGTTTTGGATCGACAACCTGCGGTCAACGAACGCGATAGTAGCAAGAGGTCGGGAGCATTGAAATTACATGTTTCTGGTAATTACATCTGGACACGAGTTTGGAAGAATGTTCTTGGCAGTAGCTCGGGAAATGGGGCCCTCGCCTCAGACTTATTCGCTGGCTGCGGCGGACTCACGCAGGAAGAGCGTCGAGGAGGAAGGTGGCGGATATGGAATGGGACTCACTGAAGCGCGAAATGATACTCCTCGGAGCAAATTAAAATGTGTCGGGTCGTCTCGCCCGATGATTCGAATGACGAACTTGTATCGGAGGATTGCGTGCCGAAACCAATTGCCGGACTTCACCACGTAACTGCGATTGCCTCGGATCCGCAGCGCAACCTCGATTTCTACTGTGAGGTGCTCGGCCTTCGTTTTGTCAAACGGACCGTTAACTTCGATGATCCTGGGTCCTACCATTTTTATTTCGGTGACGATATCGGTTCGCCGGGCTCGATCCTGACGTTTTTCGCGTGGCCGAACGCTTCACGAGGACGCGTAGGCGCCGGAGAAACCTCAGCAGTCGCATTTTCCGTGCCTACTTCCTCACTGCCATTCTGGGAGGAGCGCGTCCTTGCTGCGGGGTCTGCGGTGGAACATGCAGGCGAGCGCTTTGGCGATCCCGTCCTAAGCCTTGGCGATCCCGACGGCATGCGCATCGAACTCGTCGGTTCTGACAACCCGTTACCCGTGGCTGCACCTCGCACTAGCAATATTCCCGCCGAGCACACGATCCGAGGATTGGATGGAGTCACTCTCTGTGAAGCGGGTTTCGAAATGACCGCACAGGTACTCGAGAGAATGGGTTTCGCGCGGGCTGGTCAGGAAAACAATCGCATTCGGTTTACCTCACCCGCGAGTGCTCCGGGGAACCGCATCGACATCCGAGTTCAGCCTCAACTCGTCTATGGACAAACGGGTGCAGGAACCGTGCATCATATCGCATTCCGCGCGCCGAGTGACGGCGCACAGCTCGAGTGGCGCGAGGTGCTTACTAAAGTGCCGCTGAACGTCACGCCCGTGCTCGATCGAACTTACTTCCATTCCATCTATTATCGAGAGCCCGGCGGCGTTCTTTTCGAAATTGCCACCGACCCACCGGGTTTCGCATTCGATGAGCCCGTCGAACATCTTGGCGAAGCGCTCAAACTGCCGCCGTGGCTTGAAAAGCGCCGCGCAGACATTAAACAGGTGCTTTTGCCAATCGAATTGCCGCACCTGCGAAAAGAGCAAGCAGATGCTTGATCCGCATGCCAACATTCCGGTTGCTTACGCCGGTCACGATCTTAAGGGCGCCCGTTGCGCGGTGATTCTTCTCCATGGCCGCGGCGGTTCGGCAGAAGAGATTCTCGGACTAGCCGAGAGCTTCTACGACGAACGGATCGCCTTCCTCGCCCCGCAGGCCGCAAACCACACCTGGTATCCGTATTCCTTTCTCGCGCCGATCGACCAGAATGAACCATGGCTGTCTTCAGCTTTTGCGAAGGTTGAGAACCTCATTGAGAACTGCGTGATGGCCCGCATTCAACGCAGCAACGTCGTGGTGTGCGGATTCTCTCAGGGCGCGTGTCTTGCCACGGAGTTCATCGCCAGCCATCCCGCGCAGTACGGGGCGCTCATTGCATTCACAGGAGGCCTTGTCGGTCCATCCGATCTTGACCTTAAGCATGATGGCTCGTTAGCGGGCACCAGAGCGCTATTGAGCTCAGGGGATCCCGATCCTCACGTTCCCTGGTCCCGTGTCGAAGCTTCGGCTCGAGAACTGGAGCGAATGGGGGCTCGAGTCGAACTCATGCGCCACACCGGAAGACCGCACACAATCTTGGATAAAGAGCTCGAGGCCGCCCGCTCCTTGATCTTCTCTCTGTCTGAATTCGGTCAGTCTCGTTATTCAAGGGGGTGAAGTGCTCACGTTCTTATTGAGGAAGCGTGAAGAAAGCAGTAAGCACTAAACTCTGATACCGGAAGCCGTGGACCACAGACTCGGGAGGAGGTCCCCTAATCTCGCCACCGATCGATAGTGCTATCGCTTCCGCGAAAATCTGCTGGGGCTGATGTCCTCGTGGCGCCGTTCCTTGACCCGATTGGACGCGATGAAGGCATACGGTAGGCGGGAATCAACATTCAGCTTTACTGGCACACCGCGCATTTTGTTTTACGGGCCCGACATAAAGATGTAATTGCGCTTTAGAAGGTCGGCCGGTACCCTAGTTCGAACTGAGCAGATCACGGTCGCGCGGCGCGTCCAATCTAGCCTCGGAGTCCTCTTTGGCGGGAGGGAGTAACCCGCGATGGGGGAGGTGCGTTTCCACGGTTGTCATGATGTTTTCAAGCACAACTGTTGCCGTGGCTGTAATTGAAGCAGTCGTTGTGGTATTGGGATTGGCCGGGCTGATCAGTCTGACATCAGAGATGTGGCAGAGTTTTCGCGGAGACACCGTGCGGAGTTTGCTGTCACGCATGCCTGAAAACTCACGCGGTGTTGCACCGGGGTTGGTGTTGCTCGCGAAAGCTCATATAGGGACGAGAAACGATATGTGGAATTCGTTTGCAGAGGCGCTTACGGGAAGATCTGTTGCGGCCAGTCAGGCACACGAAAACCTGGGCGCTGCCGTGATCCCGTTGCGGAGGAGCACCGATGTTGAAGGCCTTTTGCTTGGTAGTCGCAAAGATTGGGGGCATCCTGACACCGACGCTGTTGGGCGGGATATTCTTTTTCGCGATCGTCGGGGTGTTCGGAATGTGGATCGCGATTGCAGGGCTCCTCATCGCCATCATTTTTGCCGTGATAAGCGTTAACCTCGTTCCGGCAGAAGGAGATGCACGATGAGCCTGAATCCGGCCACGCTAGCCCGAGTGCAGTTCGCATTCACGGTGAGCTTTCACATTATTTTCCCGACGATGTCTATCGGGCTTGCGATGTTCCTTGCCGTCATAGAAGGTCTTTGGCTCAAGACCAAGGATGCGCTTTATCTGCAGATCTATCGCTTCTGGATGAGCATCTTCGCAATGGGCTTCGGAGTTGGGGTCGTGACCGGTATAGTTCTCTCCTTTGAGTTTGGTCTGGGCTTCGCACGGTTTGCACAGCTTGCCGGGCCGGCGATTGGGCCCATGATTGCCCTTGAAGTGCTCACCTCTTTTTTCCTTGAGGCGGGCTTCCTGGGGATCATGCTTTTTGGCATGCATCGGGTGGGACCAAAGCTCCACTATTTTGCTACATGCATGGTTGCGCTTGGCACACTGCTCTCAGCCTCTTGGATCCTCTCAGCAAACAGCTGGATGCAGACCCCAGATGGCGTTGCGGTCAGAAATGACCGCCTGGTTGTAGTCAGCTGGTGGCGTGTTTTGAATAACCCCTCCTGGTTGGTGCGCTTGCCGCATATGCTGAGCGCGGCTTACCTGACCGCCTCGTTTCTGGTGACGGGCGTTGGCGCATGGTACCTGCTGCGCGGCAAGCATCTTGCATTTGCTAAAAAGAGCGTAGCGCTTGGTACAGCGTTTGCGACCGTGCTTATCGCGGGCCAAGTATTCATTGGTGACATCGTCTACGGCACGATGCTGACGCACCAGCCCTCGAAGATGCAGGCAGCTGAGGGCTTTTGGGAGAAGGAGTCGGCATCGCCGGCTCCGTACTACTGGGTGATCCTGCCAGACCAGAAGGAGCAGCGTAATCGCTTCGCTCTCGGTATTCCTTATTTAGGCAGCATCTGGCTCACGCACAGTCTTCGCGGCCGGGTGGAGGGCCTGAAGAACACCCCACCGGACGCTCAACCGATCATGGGGATGGTCTTTTATGGGTTCCGCATTATGTACGGGATCGCTATCCTGATGTTCGCCGCCGCAACAAGCTCTCTTTGGCTTCGATGGAAGCACCGGCTCTACACAACGACGTGGTTTCTCCGCTTCCTGGTAGCGATGACGCCGTCAGGCATTATCGCTACGCTTGGTGGATGGTATGTCGCGGAGACCGGGCGCCAACCGTGGGTGATCTTCCGCATGCTGAGAACCATCGACGCCGTGTCACCGGTCCCGGCGCAGACGCTGCTCGCGACACTAATCGCATTCGTATGCATCTACACGTTCTTCATGGCCGCATTTCTTTTCTTTGTGGCGCGCATCATTCGGAGAGGGCCTGATTTGGCTCCCGCCAGGGCTGAGGCCTCGGGGTCTCTCAAGAACGCATTCCGACCTCACGTGCTAGATAACGTGAACGCCAATGCCGCGGTGGGGAGGTAGCACGATGGATCTGCCTCTCCTTTCTGCCGGATTCGCAGCTCTGTCCGTCACCTTGTACGTTTTGCTCGACGGCTTCGATCTCGGAGTTGGCGCGCTGCTGCTGTTACAACCACTCGAGAAATCGAGAGACCATATGGTCGATTCCATCACGCCGACGTGGGATGGCAACGAGACATGGCTGATCATGACCGGGGTGACTCTTCTGGCGGCATTTCCGGTCGCATATGGCATTCTCATGCCAGCCCTCTATATTCCGATCATCGTGATGCTGCTAGCGCTGGGTCTGCGTGGGGTCACATTCGAGTTTCGTGCACAAATGAAGCCTTACCGCCGCAGGTGGGACGTAGTCTTTGCGATCGGGTCGATTGTCGCCGCGTGCATGCAGGGTCTCATTCTGGGTGCATTGATCGAAGGAATATCGATCGACGGGGCCACGTTCAGCGGGAGCGTCTTTGACTGCTTTCATCCTTTTCCCTTGCTTTGCGCCCTCTGCGTACTTGAAGGATATGTAGTGCTTGGCGGTTGCTGGCTCCAATTCAAGACGTCAGCTCTCTTGCACGGATTTTCGGTACGAATGTTGCGCATCGCATTACCGCTCTTTCTTCTCACCTTCTTCGTCGTTGCAAGGCTCGCGCTTCTTGTTCAGCCTGGCATTCAAGCTGCATGGCAGGCCCACCCTTTGTTGCTCGGAACAGTAGGCTGCACATTGCTGATTGCCGCTTTCATTCTGTTTATGAGTATTGGGAAGCGTCCCGACGTTCGTCCCCTGGCCGCAGGCTTGGTGATGATTGCTTCCGGCATTTCGGGTCTTGCGATCCTTGTGTTTCCGATGATTGTGCCATTTCGCGTTTCCATTTGGAACGCGTCCAGCTCGCGTCTGAGCCAGATCTTCTTGCTCACCGGAGCAATCGTTGTCACACCCGTGATTCTCGGATATTCGTTCTTCGCTTATTGGGTATTTCGCGGCAAGACACCGGAGAAGGGATGGGACGGATGAGTACACAGAAAAGGCAGTTCGTGTGGTTCGCAGGAATTTACATGAGCTCATTGATCGTCTTTGCTTTGATCACGTATTTACTGCGAACTGCTTTACGGTTCCTTTGATGGGTAATCGGATGATGGGTAAGTGGACAACCGCGCTTTCCAAATGCAGTCTTCAAAGGGAATCAGGATTTAACAACTGTGGCGTACGAGCCAGGAGCATCTCGAGGAAGTAAGGCTATGAATTGCACCCGTCGTCTTTCCGCTTTGGTCGTGCTCGTTTTCAGCTTCGAGAACCGCTCGGAGCTCGGGTGGGCACAGAGCCAGCAGGGCGCAGCCTCCGTTTCAAGCGTCGCCATTGGACCGCAATACGATACCGCCCATGTCTACGTCGCGCCATCTGACGTGAATGCATTTGTCGCGAGCTTCCTGGGTACATTCGGAGGCAAGAGCACGATTCAGGTCGTCGCCACGGTGACCCCGACGCCGAGCAGTACGACATCACAACTGTTGCAAACACCCGTGGGAACTGTGTCGCTATTTGGATTCAAGACGCCGATACCCGCCCCCTTCGGCGCGGAGCGCACGGGATATCTTATTACGAACATGGATGCAGCGATCAAGGCAGCACGAGCCAGCGGAGCAGAAGTCATGGTAACGCCGTTTCCGGATCCGATCGGCGTGGATGCCGTGATCCGGTTTCCAGGCGGTGTGATGACGCAGATCTACTGGCATACGAAGGCGCCATCGTATGCGCCCTTTGCGCACGTGCCGGAGAATCGCGCGTATGTGTCAAAGGATGCCGCAGACACGTTTCTTCGCAGTTTTGTGGCATTCTCGGACGGATCGGTTGAGTCCGATGAGAGCGCCGCGCTGGGAGACGAGATCGGTAAGCCGGGCACGACGTTTCGCCGGGTTCGAGTCGAGTCCACTTTTGGAAAGCTACTGGTCCTTGTCACTGACGGTCACCTCCCGTACCCCTACGGGCGAGAGACTACGGGATACGAGGTCGATGATTTGGCAGCAACGCTTGAGAAAGCTGCGTCCCTTGGAGCCAAGATCCTAATTCCGCCTCTCAACGCCGATGGGCGTATTTCAGCGATGGTGCAATTCCCGGGAGGCTATATCGCTGAGATTCATTCGCCCGTTTCGCTAGAGACCCATTGACCGCAGCGAAAAGTGACTGAGTGCAAGGAGCGATCTCTCATTATGGCGATTGCGGTTGACCGTCGGCGCAGTGAAGCAACATTAAACCGTCAAATCGGGAGGGCCCGATGAAAGGGATTGAGACGTTATTGAAACCTGCAGACTGTGTGGTGCTGCTTGTAGACTTGCAGGCCGGCCGTGGATTTGGCACAGAATCTATCTCGCGGCAAGTGCTGCTTAACAATGCAGTCGCCCTCGCCAAGACGGCTGCAGCGTTCGGTGTGCCCGTGATCGCCACAACGTCGGCATCAAAGGTATACAGTGGGCCGTCGTTCCCGCAAGTCCAGGCAGCGCTTCCTGATGTAAAGGCGGTTGAGCGCCGAAACATGAACGCATGGGAAGACGATCTCGCGCGCGGAGCGGTTGAGGCCACAGGCCGTAAGCGATTGCTCGTTGCCGGTCTGCTGACCGAGGCCTGTGTCTCGTTTCCGGTGCTCTCAGCCCTCGGGGAAGGGTACGACGTGTTCGTCGTTGCCGACACATGCGGAGGACTCACACCGACCAGCCATGAGCTCGCTTTGAGAAGGCTGGAGCAGGCGGGTGCCCAACTCACGAGCTGGATTCAGATACTTCTCGAGTTTCAACGCGACTGGACGCATCACGAAACGTACGAAGCAGCTCGCGCCATCGTCGTCGAAAATGGCGGCGGTTATGGCATGGGCTTAGCCTATGCTCGCGAAATGATCCACCCCGGATAGGCATTCAACTTGGGTTCGGGTGCCACGTTCTTGCCTCGGAGATTGTTGACCGTCTGCGAGGATACGTTGCAGAGATTCACGAGATAAATAAGTAGTGTTCGCTGCCTAAAAGGCTCACGGATCAGGTCAAGAGTTGACGAACTCTTGTCCTCGTCGTTCTTCGTATTACTGTGGTCCGTCATGCATTCCGTTTTACATGCACGACATGAACATGTAATTGCGCTCCACATCGTGGGTCCGTACTCTGGATCGAACGGAGCGGATCACCCGGTGAACCACGTGTTTTTTCCTAGTATGTGAGTCGACGAAACTCGAACAATCGCAAACCTTGCCTTTCGGGGCTGGACGAAAGTCCCCACCGGGTAAGCCCGCCAGCGCACTCAGTTTCACGGGTAGCCGACTTTGCGAGATTCCAGGGCCGACGGTTACAGTCCGGATGAATGAGAGCGCAACCGACGTATCGGCCCGGCCCAATGCGCCGGCGAATGCGGTTCTGCAGGCCCTGAAACGATCCGAGCTTTATCAAACGAGGAGCGTTTCATATGTCCGTTATTCCCATCACCGCCGCCCCAGCCGACACACTTGAGCCGGTGAAGCTTCCATTTGAGGGTCGTTTTATTCGAGCTGTGAAAGACCTTCGCCGGGGCCATCCGGTCATCCTCGTTGACGATTTTGATCGCGAGAACGAGGCTGATCTAGTCGTGGCTGCTGAACGTCTTTCTATCGCAGTTATGGCGATGCTAATCCGGGAGTGCAGCGGAATCGTGTGTCTGTGTTTGACCGAGGAAACATGCAACCGCCTGGAATTGCCGCCGATGGTTTCAAACAACGAAAGCCGATTCAAGACGTCTTTCACAGTGAGCATCGAAGCACGTAAAGGCATCACCACCGGAGTTTCAGCGGTGGATCGAGTCACCACGATCCGAACGGCCGTTGCGAACAATGCAGTGGCTTCGGATCTCACGCGCCCCGGACATGTCTTTCCGCTTCGAACGGCTGTTGGCGGCGTTCTAGAAAGGCAAGGGCATACCGAGGGTTCGGTCGAGCTAGCCCGACTAGCTGGCTTGAAACCTGCTACGGTTCTCTGCGAACTTACAAATCCCGATGGAACCATGGCCAAGGGAACCGACATCGAGGCCTTTTCTGCAATGCACAACATGGTGGTGTTAAGCATTGCAGAGCTTGTGGATCACAAAATCCGACTCTTGGCAGAGGCGAATGCATGAAGGGCGATGACCACTCTCACTCGATAAGGTGCGTCGCCAACACCTGTCTCCCAACAAAGTGGGGGAAATTCCGCGCGTTGGGGTTTGAACGGAGCGCGGGATGCAAGCTCGAGACCGCTGTAGTACTCATCATGGGGGATGTATTGTCCGGCACTCCCCTTGTCAGAATTCACTCCGAGTGCTTAACTGGAGACGTTTTTGGATCACAGCGATGCGACTGTGGGGAACAACTGACCTTGGCCATGCAGGCTATCGCCAAAGAAGGCTCAGGCATCGTGATCTACGAACGTCAAGAGGGGCGCGGAATCGGGCTGATGGAGAAACTCAAAGCCTACCGATTCCAGGATCAAGGGTTCGACACTGTCGAAGCGAACGAGCGTCTCGGTTACGAGGCGGATTTGCGTGACTTTGTCCTGCCGGCGAACATTCTCCGATCGTTTGGCATCACCCAGGTACGACTTCTGACCAATAACCCTCAAAAAATAGAAGCGATCGAGGGCGCTGGAATCGAGGTCGTTCACCGTTTGGGTTGTGAGGTTGTGCCGAGCCCCGATGCAATGTCCTATCTTGCTACCAAGAAAATGAGGATGGGGCACATGCTTTCGTCCGTTTAGTCGAGGGCCATAGGAAATCGCTGTTGGCGCGGCGGTCGCATTCGACGATCGTTGGAAGCTGCAGATTTATCTCCGTCGAGTCGCACACAAAGACCATGCGGCGCGCAATGCCTTTGCTTCACGGCTCAGTTGCCGATCGATCCCGGCTATTGCCTCTTCGAAGGACTAGAGGATGGAGATATCTGGGGCGATTCAGTTCCCTCAATTTGATCGCGCATTGATTCGCTGCTTACATCGCTCGAGAGTGAAATCGTGGGCTGTCAGTGAAGGAAACGTGTTCCTGTGTCTGAGTAGGCGACGATCCGTGGTATTTGAGGAACTGCTTCATTAACGGGGGTAAGTCGTGCGTGAAATCGTCTCGTATCGAAGAACGGTGATGGGTGTGCTGATCCTGCAGATGTTGTTCGTGTGGCAGTCTCGAGCGCTTGATCCTCAGGCGAGCAGCTATCTGCGCACCGATTTCACCGTCGAACAGGGCTTGCCCGACGACGAGGTGAATGCCATCACGCAAACCCCAAATGGATTCCTTTGGGTGGGAACAGACGGCGGACTGGCTAGGTTTGATGGAAAGCACTTCGCCCAGATTCGCCTGCGTGCCGGAATTTCCAAAGAGCTTCCCGTGAGTTCTTTAATGACGGCGCCGGACGGGGCGCTTTGGGTGGGTACCGGTTCTGGGCTTGCTTATATACCGAGCACAGCCGTGGATTACTTCGATCGCTCGCTAGTGACCATTTATCACCCGGGCGCGGGACCGAGCGACCGGATCTCGTGCCTGCTGATCCGCGACGGCATTCTGTCGGTGGGAACCGCCCGCGGACTTTATCGGTTTGAACGCGGCCACTTCGTGACCGTTATCCCAGACGAACCGATTAGCATCATGGACCAAACCTCAGATGGCCACTTACTTATCATCACCGGCCGCGGATTCGTGGAATGGGATGGCTCGCGCACTATGCGGCATCCCGGATATCCCAGGCAGCTTGGTGTGCATAACGATGAAATTTTTGAAGTGCACGAGGATCGCAAAGGGGTTCGGTGGTTCTGCACCGGCTCGGGTATTGCACGCCTT
>Ga0210408_10003818_pt1 | contig 13698 bp, 10 predicted proteins | sample IncBWH4MmetaG_FD_155471 | JGI IMG/M metagenome (GOLD analysis project Ga0210408, IMG submission 155471) | Forest soil microbial communities from Barre Woods Harvard Forest LTER site, Petersham, Massachusetts, United States - Inc-BW-H-4-M | ecosystem: Environmental > Terrestrial > Soil >...
TCCCGGCGTACCACTCACCCATCCGGCGCCGCACTGGTCGGTCGGACTTGCGCGCAACGCCGCCGTCGAGGTGATCGGCGACATCGAGCTTTACTGCCGCCAGCGCCGCGCGGTCGCGCCCGATGCGCCGTTCGTCGCCATCACCGGCACCAACGGCAAGTCGACCACCACGGCGCTCATCGCGCATCTGCTCGTCTCCGCCGGCTATTCCGCCGAGCGCGGCGGCAACATCGGCACGGCGATTCTTTCGCTCGAGCCGCCGCGCCGCGGCCACGCTCATGTGATCGAGTGCTCGTCCTATCAGATCGACCTCGCCCCGAGCCTCGACCCCTCGGTCGGCATTCTGCTCAACGTCAGCGAAGACCACCTCGACCGCCACGGCACGCTCCGCGCCTATGCCGCCATCAAGGAGCGGCTGGTGGCGGGCGTTGCGCCCGGCGGCACGCCGATCGTCGGCGTTGACGACAACTGGGGCCAAGCCGCCGCCGACCGCATCGAGCGCGCCGGCCGCGCGGTGGTGCGCGTTTCGGTGCGGCGGCCCCTGCCCGACGGTCTTTACGTCGAGGCCGAGCAGGTGATGCGCGCGGCGGGCGGCACCGCGCGCGCGGTTGCCCATATCGGCGGCATCGGCTCGCTGCGTGGGCTGCACAATGCGCAGAACGCCGCCTGCGCGGTCGGCGCCGCGCTCGCGCTCCGGCTTAGCGAGGCGGCCATCCAGCATGGTCTCGTGTCGTTTCCCGGGCTTGCCCACCGCATGGAGCAGGTCGGCCGCAAGGACAACGTGCTGTTCGTCAACGACTCGAAGGCGACCAACGCCGACGCCGCTGCCCGCGCGCTCGCAAGCTTCACCGATATTTTTTGGATCGCCGGCGGGCTTCCCAAGACCGGCGGCATCACCAGCCTCGCCGACTTTTTCCCGCGCATCCGCAAGGCTTATTTGATCGGCGAAGCAGCGGAGGAATTTGCCGCGACGTTGGAGGGGCGGGTTCCTTACGCCGCCGTCGGCACGCTTGACCGCGCCGTTGCGCTCGCTGCCGCCGACGCCGCGGGCTCGGGATTGGCCGAGCCGGTGGTGCTGCTCTCGCCCGCCTGCGCCTCGTTCGATCAGTACCCGAATTTCGAGGTGCGCGGCACCGCGTTCCGCGATCTGGTGCTGGGGCTGCCGGGTATCAAGCCGATGGGGGCGGGGTGAATAGACGAGAGTTCGAGGAAAAGGCTTCTCCTATTTCAAAAATGATTAACCCTTGTTCTTCGACTTGCTGATCGCCGCCGCGTTTCACTTCGATCCATAACGATGGAGGCTGCGCCCTCGACTAGCCGGACGACGGTTTCCCGCAAGTGCGACGGCCTCTCGGGGAGCTTATGGAACGCCTTAAGCAGCCGAACCGCTCCGGGCCGGCCGAGCATCCGCGTCGCCTCAGCCTGCTGTTTGGACTGCAGCCCAGTTACTGATGCCTTTCGATTCGCACCGAGCAGATAGGTGATATCCACTCCAAGAACACGCCCAATTCGAGTAAGCCGGCCCATCGAGATCCGGTTGGCTCCGCTCTCATACTTCTGTACCTGTTGAAAGGTGACACCGATCCGGTCGGCGAGCTCGGTCTGCGACAACCCTCGCGCAATGCGTTGGACGCGCACCAATCTCCCTACCTCCACATCGATGGTGTCGGCTCTCGTGGGATTTTTTGCTTCTGTCATCGACGCGGATTGTCGGCTGCCAGCGAGCATATACGGCACGCTCACGCCGAAGACGTGCGCGATTCGGGTAAGTCGGCCCATCGAGATCCGGTTGGCTCCGATTTCATACTTCTGTATCTGTTGGAAAGTGACGCCGATGTGGTTGCCAAGCTCGGTCTGGGACATGCCTCGAGCGATGCGGTGGACGCGCACCAAGCTTCCTACCTCGACATCCGAGCTGTCGGGTTTGCGCGGGTCTATCGCTTCTGCCATGGCCCAGCACTCCGATTGGTTCCTTTGCAGAGATTATCTGTCCCATCTTCGCGGATTAAGAAGCTAATAGCTACTTAAAATCGTGGCTGGTTTCGCACGGTCGCGCGTGTCAATGCGCGCCGCCCGCGTTCGAGGCATCGCAGCGGGTTGTCGATTAGTGCTGGGGGTGGCAGTGCCGGGGCGGGACCCTAGCGGCTACTCTTGGGGCGGGGCGCCAGCGAGCAACCGATGCGCCGGATCGACGGCGCCGTCGCGGCGCCGAATACTCCGAACCGTCGGTACTTCATACAGGTCACCAGCGAGTTCCGCCGCGTCCCGCCGCCGCCGCGCATTCTCGGCTTCGAGGCGGGCGACCCGACTGGGCCGCTGTTTGGTCGTTTCGCGATGAGGCATCCCTACTGTTCCCCGATAAAAGCCCAGCGAATCGAGGGTACGCGGCGGTCGGCGATGCCAATGTGAAATACTTCACACAAGCTCGGCCGGCAGTTCGTCTGCCCTTAACCCCCTGGCAACCATGTAGGGAGCACCACTGAGAGGGGGCAGAGGGGACGGGCCATGGTCTCGCGCACGGAACGCACGACCTTTGGGGCGTGGTGGTGGACGGTCGACAAGCTGATGCTCGCCGCGCTCGCCACCCTGATGCTCGCCGGCATCGTGCTCTCGCTTGCCGCAAGCCCCCCGGTCGCCGCGCGGCTCGGGCTCGACCCGTTCTACTTCGTCAACCGCCACGTGATGTTCCTCGCGCCGGCCTTCCTGGTGCTGATCGCGACCTCGTTCCTGCCGCCGCGCCAGCTCCGGCGTCTGGCGCTGGTCGTGTTCGCGGTGAGCCTGGTGCTGGTCGCGCTGACACTCTGGTACGGCGCCGAGGTCAAAGGCGCGCGGCGCTGGATCACGCTCGTCGGCATCAGCGTTCAGCCCTCCGAGTTCCTCAAGCCTTCGTTCGTGATCCTCATCTCCTGGCTGTTCGGCGAATCCGTGCGGCGCCCGGAAATGCCCGCCAACACGGTCTCGCTCGCGCTGCTGCTCGGCGTCCTCGCGCTGCTCGTGCTGCAGCCCGACTTCGGCCAGGCGATGCTGATCGCGCTCGTGTGGGGCGCGCTGTTCTTCATGGCCGGCATGCGCATCGTTTGGGTGGCGGGGCTTGCGGGAACCGCCGTCGTCGGCCTTGCGGCCGCTTACGCGACCGTCCCGCACGTCGCGAGCCGGATCCAGCGCTTTCTCGATAAGGGCTCGGGCGACACTTTCCAGGTCGACACTGCCGTCGAATCATTCGTGCGCGGCGGCTGGTTCGGCCGCGGGCCGGGGGAGGGGACGGTCAAGCGCATCCTGCCCGACAGCCACGCCGATTATCCCTTCGCGGTCGCGGCCGAAGAGTTCGGGATTGTGCTCTGCCTCGTTTTGGTCGCGCTCTTCGCCTTTATCGTCATCCGCGCGCTACGCCACGCGCTGCGCGACGAAGACCCGTTCACCCGCTTCGCGATGGCAGGGCTCTCGATGCTGTTCGGCCTCCAGTCGGCGATCAACATGTCGGTCAACCTGCACCTGATCCCGGCCAAGGGCATGACGTTGCCGTTCATCTCCTACGGCGGCTCGTCGATGATTTCGCTCGCCTACGGCATGGGCATGCTGCTCGCGCTCTCGCGCGGACGCCCACGTGCGCCCATGCTCGCCGGTGCGCCGATGCCGGAGCTTGCCGCCGCCGGGAGGCCGGCCTGAATACGCGCACGGCGCCGCTCGTGCTGCTCGCAGCCGGCGGCACCGGCGGGCACTTGTTCCCCGCGGAAGCGCTGGCGGCGGCGCTCGACGCGCGCGGCGTTGCGGTCGAGCTTGCGACCGATGCCCGCGCCGTCGGCTACGGCGGCAAATTCCCGGCGCGCGCCATGCACGTGATCCCGAGCGCGACACCGCGCGGGCCGCTCGGCTATGCCAAAGCCGGCGCGGTCATCGCGATGGGCGTCGGAAAGGCCTACGGGCTACTCGGGCGCCTGCGGCCCGCGGCGGTCGTTGGCTTCGGCGGCTACCCCAGCATTCCGGCGGTGCTCGCGGCCGCCCTGCGTCGTATCCCGAGCGTGATTCACGAGCAGAACGGCGTGATGGGCCGCGCCAACCGGCTGCTCGCGCCACGCGCCAGCGCCATCGCCACGAGCTTCGCCGGCGTGGTCGATGCCGACCCGGCACTCGCCGCCAAGGCCACCCGCACCGGCAATCCGCTGCGCCCGGCGGTGCTCGCGGCGATTGCACCCTACGCGGCGGCCGAACCGAACGGACCGCTGCGCCTTCTCGCCTTCGGTGGCAGCCAAGGCGCGCGCATCATGGCGGACGTGGTGCCGCCCGCGGTCGAGCGCCTCGAGCCGGCGCTGCGGGCGCGCCTCTCGGTCATGCAACAGGCGCGCTCGGAAGATCTCGAGCGGGTGCGCGTGACTTATGGGCGGCTCGGCGTCGCGGCCGAAGTAGCGCCGTTCTTTCTCGATTTGCCGGCGCGCATCGCTGGTGCGCATATCGTGGTGTCGCGCTCGGGTGCTTCGACCGTCGCGGAGTTGGCGGCCCTCGGCCGCCCGGCCGTGCTGGTGCCGCTGCCGCACGCGCTCGATCAAGACCAGCTCGCCAACGCCCGCGTTCTCGAAACTGCCGGCGGCGCCATCCTGCTGCGCCAGGACGCGTTCACCCCGGAACGCCTCGCGCGCGAAATCACCGCGCTCGCCGCCGACCCGGCGCGACTAGCCGCGATGGCGGCAGGCGCGCGTTCCGCCGGCGCGCCCGACGCCGCCGAACGCCTCGCCGAACTGGTGATGAAGGTGGCCAAAATCTCGTAGCACCTTGCCTTGACTGTTGCGCTAATCATCACTGATGGAGAAGGACCATGGCGCGAGTGCGGACCCATCCCGGCGAAGTATTGCGCGAGGAATTTCTAGCTCCATTAGGAATGAGCGCGCGGGCTTTGGCAAAAGCGATCGGCGTGCCGTCGAACCGGGTTACGGAAATCATGCGCGGCGAGCGCGACGTTTCGGCCGACACGGCGATCAGGCTCGGGCGCTATTTCGGGACCGACCCGCGGTTTTGGTTAAATCTGCAAGCGGCGCATGATCTGTCGGTTGCCGAAGCCGGGCACGATTATTCATCGATTAGGCGCCGTCGGGCTGCCTAAAGCATCGCGACCCGGACGTCTTGCATGCGTCTTCGGCGCGCCATAAAGCGCGCGCATCGCGAGCCAAGGAGAGCGATCTGTCATGAAACTGCCGCGCGACATCGGCCCGATTCATTTCGTCGGCATCGGCGGCATCGGCATGAGCGGCATCGCCGAGGTGCTGGCGAACCTCGGTTACGCGGTGCGCGGCTCGGATGTTTCCGACAGCGCCAACGTCAGGCGCCTGCGCGAGAAGGGTATAGCGGTCAAGGTCGGCCACGATGCCGCCAATGTCGAGGGCGCCGCGGTCGTCGTCGTTTCCTCCGCCATCAAGCGCGACAATCCCGAGCTCACCGCCGCCCGTACCGGCCGCATTCCGGTGGTCCGGCGCGCCGAAATGCTCGCCGAGCTGATGCGGCTCAAGAGCTGCGTCGCCATCGCCGGTACCCACGGGAAGACCACGACCACATCGATGGTCGCGGCGCTGCTCGAGGCCGGCCGCTTCGATCCGACCGTCATCAACGGCGGTATCATCAACGCCTACGGCACCAACTCACGGCTCGGCACCGGCGACTGGATGGTGGTCGAGGCCGACGAATCCGACGGCACCTTCCTCAAGCTGCCGGCCGATATCGCGATCGTCACCAACGTCGACCCGGAGCACCTCGATCATTTCCAAACATTCGAGGCCGTGCAGGCGGCGTTTCAGGCTTTCGTCGAGAACGTGCCGTTCTACGGCTTCGCGGTGATGTGCACCGATCACCCGGTGGTGCAGACGCTCGTCGGCCGCATCGCCGATCGGCGCATCGTCACCTACGGCGAAAACCCGCAGGCCGACGTGCGTCTCGTCGACCTCACCCACGCCAACGGCCATTCGAAATTCAGCGTCGTGTTCCGCGACCGCGCCGGCACGCAAGCGCACGAGATTTCCGGTCTCGGCTTGCCGATGCCGGGGCGCCACAACGCGCTCAACGCCACCGCGGCCGTCGCGGTTGCGCGCGAGCTTGCAATTCCCGACGCGGCAATCCGCACTGCGCTTGCCGGCTTCGGCGGGGTGCGTCGGCGCTTCACCCGCACCGGAGAATGGAACGGCGTCATCGTGATCGACGACTACGGTCATCATCCGGTGGAGATTGCCGCCGTGCTCAAGGCCGCGCGTGAATCGACCGGCGGACAGGTGATCGCCGTCATGCAGCCGCATCGCTACACGCGGCTTTCTTCTTTGTTTGATGAGTTCTGCACCTGCTTCAACGACGCCGACGTCGTGATCGTCGCGCAAGTGTATCCCGCCGGCGAAGCGCCGATCGCGGGCGCCGACCGCGACAGCCTGGTGCAAGGCCTGCGCGTGCGCGGCCATCGCCACGTGATCGGGCTCGACGGGGCCGAGCAATTGGCCGGCCTGGCGCACGGCCTTGCGAAACCCGGCGATTACGTCGTCTGCCTCGGCGCCGGCAACATCACGCAATGGGCCTACGCGCTGCCGGGCGAACTCGCCGCTTACCATCCTCAGGAGGGGGAGGGTCGCTCGCCGAAGCGTAGCGGAGGCGAGCGGGGTGGGGTGACTTGAGCTTCCCCGATCTCGTTCCCGAGCTGAAAGCGCGGCTGCCGCAACTGCGCGGACGGCTGCTCGCCAATCAATCGCTCGCGGAACTCACCTGGTTTCGCGTGGGCGGCCCGGCGCAGGTTTTGTTTGTTCCCGAAGACGAAGCCGATCTCGCCTATGCGCTCGGGCATTTGCCGCGCGATTTGCCCGTGACCGTCGTCGGTCTCGGTTCCAACCTCATCGTGCGCGACGGCGGCGTGCCGGGCGTTGTGATCCGCCTCGGGCGCGGGTTTAGCGACATCGCGGTCGAGGGCACGCGGCTGCGGGTGGGCGCGGCGGTGCCGGACGTACGCGTCGCGCGTGCGGCGCAGGAGGCGGCTCTTGCCGGGCTTGCCTTCATGCGCGGCATTCCCGGCGCGATCGGCGGCGCGTTGCGCATGAACGGCGGCGCTTACGGCCGCGAGACCAAGGATGTCCTTGTCGAAGCGCGTGGGGTCGATCGCAGCGGCCCGGTCCGCGGTTTCACGAACATGGAAATGGGATTCAGTTACCGCCACTGCGGCGTCGCCGACGACGTGGTGTTCAGCCAGGCGCTACTCCAAGGCGATCCCGGCGATCCGGCGAAGATCGCAGCCGAGATGGAGGCGATCACCGAGGCGCGCGAAGCGACCCAACCGGTGAAAAGCCGCACCGGCGGCTCGACTTTCAAGAACCCGCCGGGCGCCAAGGCGTGGCAGCTCATCGACGCGGCCGGCTGCCGTGGACTCAAGCACGGGGACGCGCAGGTCTCCGAACTGCACTGCAACTTTCTCATCAACCTCGGCAATGCTTCTGCGGCCGACATCGAGACGCTGGGCGAAACCGTGCGTGCGCGGGTGAAGGATACCTCCGGCGTCGACCTCGAATGGGAAATCAAGCGGATCGGGGTGGCTAAATCCGCGTGAATCGATTCTCTTTCTCTCTCCTGATTCGGGCCCGCTGACGCTCGCGCCGCGGGACGCGTTGGAGACGAAGAAAGAGTCTGATGGCGAGAGCCAAACACGTCGCCGTCCTGATGGGTGGCTGGTCGGCCGAGCGGGAGGTGTCGGTCAACTCGGGACGCGCCTGTGCCGACGCGCTGGAGCAGCAGGGTTATCGCGTCACCCGCATCGATGTCGGCCGCGACATCGCCTCTCTGCTGCAGACGCTGCGGCCCGACATCGCGCTCAACGTGCTGCACGGCCGGCCCGGCGAGGACGGCACACTCCAGGGCATCCTCGAGATCCTCGCCATCCCCTACACGCACTCGGGCGTGCTCGCCTCGGCGCTTGCCATGCGCAAGGACATGGCAAAGACCGTCTTTCGCGCGGCCGGAATCCCGGTTCCCGACGGAATCTTGGTCGCCCGCGCGGAGGCCGCGCAGCGCCACGTGCTGCCGCGCCCCTACGTGATCAAGCCGTTGGCGGAGGGGTCGAGCGTCGGGGTCTTCATCGTCACCGAGGAGCACGCGCACCCGCCCCAGGAGTTGACCCGGGACGACTGGCCCTATGGGGACGAATTGATCGCCGAACGCTACGTCCCGGGCAAGGAGCTGACTTGCGCTGTCATGGGCGACCGTGCGCTCGACGTGATCGAAATCCTCCCCGCAACCCGGTTCTACGATTATGAGGCCAAATACGCCCATGGCGGCTCCCGCCACGTCCTGCCGGCGCCACTTTCACCAATTGTTTACCTAGAGGTCCGAAGACTGGCAGTTGCGGCTCACCGTGCGCTCGGCTGCCGGGGCGTGAGCCGTGCCGACTTTCGACACGACGGCAGCACGGAGGGGACCGGGGGATTGGTCTGTCTCGAAGTCAATACGCAACCCGGCATGACCGAGACCTCGCTAGTACCCGAGCTCGCGGCCCATGCGGGTATCTCGTTCGGTGAGCTGGTGCGATGGATGGTCGAGGACGCCTCGCTCAACCGCTGACGCGGGTTGAGCAGACGAGCCCGGCGCAGGCCGCTGGGACTGCGTCCGCGCGTCCGCGACGCACCGCAAAACGTCCGACCCGAATCACCCGGATCATGCGAAACTGGTCCTCGCGGATGGCGGACCTGAGACTGCCGCGCTGGGCCGGCGCGGCGGCAACGGCGCTGCTTATCCTCGCCAGCATCGGTTACGGGGCTTGGAAAGGCGGCCACTTCCCGATGATCGCTGAAGGCTTGAGCGATGCGCGCGACGCGGCCGCGAGCGCCGCCGGCTTCCGCATCGCCGCCGTATCGTTGTCGGGCGAAAACCACGTAAGCCGTCGCGAAATTTTCGCGGCAGCAGGGGTGACGGACCGCGCCTCGCTGCTGTTCCTCGACGTCGATGCCGCGCGTGTCCGGCTCAAGGCGATTCCGTGGATTGCCGACGCCGCCGTGCGCAAGCTTTATCCCGACCGTCTCCAAATCACCGTCACAGAACGGGATGCGTTCGCTCTCTGGCAGCACGACGGAAACGTGTCGGTGATTTCCGCCGACGGTACCGTCGTCGGCCCGCTCGCCGACTGGCGTTTCGCCCATCTGCCGCTCGTGGTCGGACCGGGCGCTGCCACGCGGGCGCGGGAATTTCTCGCACTGCTCGATGCCCATCCGGAAATTCGCGAGCAGGTCCGTGCCGGCGTATTTGTTGCTGAGCGGCGCTGGAACCTCAAGCTCAAGAACGGGCTCGATGTGCGCCTGCCCGAGGCCGACGTGCCGCGCGCTCTCGACACCCTCGCGGAACTCGACCGTGACAAACATCTCGACAGCCGCGACATCACTGCGATCGACCTGCGGCTGCCCGACCGCGTGACCGTGCATCTCTCCGATTCTGCCGCCCAGGCGCGCGCGGAGGCGCTCAAGGACAAGACTGCCAAGCGCAAACGGGGGGACGCATGAGTTCCCTCGAACACGGCCTCACCCCGAAGATGAAGCCGGTCTCGGCGAAGCGTTCGGCGGTCATCTGCGCGCTCGACATTGGCACCAGCAAGGTTGCCTGTTTGATCGGGCGGCTTACTCCGTGCTCGCCCCAGGAAGTGCTGCGCCGGCGCAGCCATGCGGTCGAGGTGCTCGGGCTCGGCCACACCCAGGCGCGCGGCATGAAAGCCGGCACCGTGGTCGATCTCGTCGAGGCTGAAGCGGCGATCCGCCAAGCCGTCGATACGGCCGAGCGCGGCGCGGGCGTGCACATCGAGTCGGTGATCGTTTCGGTCTCATCCGGTCGCATCGCCAGCGAGCTTTACGCCGCGAGCGTGCCGCTGCGCGGAACCGCAGGCGAGCACGACACCGAGCGGGTGCTCGCGGCGGGCAGCCGCCATTCGGTGCGCCAGGGTCGCGCCGTGCTGCATTCGCTCCCTATCGGCTTCGCGATTGATGATGTCCATTCCATCCGCGACCCGCGCGGCATGCTCGGCCGCCGACTCGGCGTCGACATGCACGTGGTCACCGTCGACGCGGCCGCGGCCCGCAACCTGATGCTCACAGTCGAACAAGGCCACCTTGCCGTCGAAGCGATGGTGGCGACGCCTTACGTGTCGGCACAGAGCGTGCTTGCCGATGACGAGGCCGAGCTCGGCACCGCCGTCGTCGACATCGGTGCCGGCACCACCACGACCGCTGTTTTCTCCGGCGGCCGGTTCGTCCATGCCGACGGCTTCGCGCTCGGCGGCAACCACATCACCATGGATCTCGCGCGTGGGCTCAACGCCCGCATTGTCGACGCCGAGCGCATCAAGATTCTGCACGGCTCGACCATCGTCGGCCGCTCCGACGACCGCGACATGATCAGCGTCACGCCGGTCGGCGAGCACGACGGCGAACCGCCGCAACTCGTACCGCGCGCGGCGGTGACCCGGATCATCGCCCCGCGCGTAGAAGAAATACTCGAGATGGTGCGCGACCGCCTCGCGTCATCGCCGTTCGCGGCCGACCCGCACGGCCCCGTCGTCCTTGTCGGCGGATCGAGCCAACTTGCCGGATTGCTGGATGTCGCCGCGCGCATTCTCGGCCGCCAAGTCCGTATCGGTCGTCCGCTCGGCATCGCGGGCCTACCCGATATCGCCAAGGGCCCCGCCTTCGCGGCCGCCGCCGGGCTGCTGGTCTATCCGCAACTCGCTTACCTCGAACACTATGAACCGCGTCGCACGCGGCACCTGATGACGGGGACGGACGGTTACTTTGCACGGGTCGGACGATGGCTCCGGGAGAGCTTTTGATGACTCGTGACCGCAGGATCACCGATCGGCCGGCGGCGGACCGGCCGGAGAGGCGTTCGCGCCCGTGCTTTCGATGAGGCAGCCATGACCATCAATCTGAAAATGCCCGACATCCGGGAACTCAAGCCGCGCATCACCGTCTTCGGCGTCGGCGGCGCCGGCGGCAATGCGGTCAACAACATGATCACCGCGGGCCTCGTCGGGTGCGATTTCGTGGTCGCCAACACCGACGCCCAGGCGCTCACGATGTCGAAGTCGGAGCGCATCATCCAGATGGGCGTGCAGGTCACCGAGGGGCTCGGCGCCGGCTCGCAACCTGAAGTCGGACGCGCCGCCGCCGAGGAGGTGATCGACGAAATCCGCGATCATCTCACCGGTGCTCACATGGTGTTCGTCACCGCCGGAATGGGCGGCGGTACCGGCACCGGCGCCTCGCCGGTGGTCGCGCGGATCGCGCGCGAACTCGGCATTCTCACAGTCGGCGTCGTCACCAAGCCGTTCCAGTTCGAAGGCCAGCGCCGCCAGAAGGTCGCGGAGTCGGGCATCGCCGAACTGCAGAAGCACGTCGACACGCTGCTGATCATTCCGAACCAGAACCTGTTCCGGGTCGCGAATGAAAAGACGACGTTCGCCGACGCCTTCGCCATGGCCGACCAGGTGCTCTATTCCGGCGTCGCCTGCATTACCGATCTGATGGTCAAGGAAGGCCTCATCAATCTCGACTTCGCCGACGTGCGCGCGGTCATGCGCGAGATGGGCAAGGCGATGATGGGCACGGGCGAAGCCTCCGGCGAGAAGCGCGCGCTCACCGCCGCTGAAGCCGCCATCTGCAATCCGCTGATCGACGACTCTTCGATGAAAGGCGCGCGCGGCCTGCTGATCTCGATCACCGGCGGCCGCGACCTCACACTCTATGAAGTCGACGAAGCGGCGACCCGCATCCGCGAGGAAGTGGACCAGGAGGCCAACATCATCGTCGGCGCCACTTTCGACGAAGGGCTCGACGGCATCATCCGCGTCTCCGTGGTCGCGACCGGCATCGACCAGGCCATCATGGCGGCGCAGCCGCATGCCTCGATCGACTCGCGTTTGGCCGAGTTGACGCAAAAACTGCGCAGCAACACGCAGCGCCTCAACGAGCGCCATGAGCAGCCGCATCAGGCCGCTGCCGAACCGGCGCACGCGACGGCGCGGCCGCAACCCGCAAAGCCTGCTGCTCCGGCGCCGACCCTGCCGCCGGCCGGAACGATCGAGGACGTCACCATCCGGCCGCTGCCACCCAAGCCGTCGCTCTTCATCGATCCGACGGAAGATCACGCTGCGGGAGCCGCCCCGGAGGCGCCGGCCCCGCAAGCATTCGTGCCGCCGGTACCCGAGCGGCCGCCAGTGCGTCCGCGTATGCCGCGGATCGAGGAATTGCCGCTGCCGGCGCAGAATCAGCTGCGCGCGAGCCGCGGCGATGCTCCCGAGCGTGCCAGCCCGGAAAAGCGCCGCACCTCGCTGCTCCAGCGTCTTGCCGCCGTAGGCCTCGGCCGGCGCGAGGAAGATGAGGTAGAGGAGGCGCCGCCACCCGCGCCGCGAATCACCGCGCCCATTCCGCCGCGGCCGGCACCGGTGCCGCGGCCGATCGAGCCTCGTGCGGCGATGCCTGAGTCGCGTGTTCCGGCCCCGGAGCCGGTGTCGGAATATGCCAAGCGCCCGGCGGCCCCGCGGCCGGCGCCCCAGGGGCTCGATCATCATGGTCGGCCCGCGCCTGTGCATAACTCGATCGACGAGGATCAACTCGAAATCCCCGCGTTCCTGCGGCGCCAAGCGAATTGAACCCCGAAACGCTGGCGGGCGGCCTAAACCGCCCGCCGGATCGCACAAAATTGCGCTGCTTGCGCCCCCGGCGAGGCTCCGACGACACGTGCCCGAGTTGCGGCACGGCGATGGTAACAGTCGGTAAAAAACCGTGAATTGGCCTTATTCGCCACTACCGGTACTCTTTCGGGCGTAGGGGCTATTCGCCAAGGGGGACGGCGGCGGAGGGGCTACGCTCCACGACCTCACTTTCCTCCATTCAAGGCGAACGCAAGGCCCAAACGGGTGCAGCGGCAGGGGAGCCGCACGCGCTCATGGGCCGATGGGGTTGCGGACCTTGAGTATAAAAGCAGGCAGGCAGACCACCCTTGGCGACCGCGCGACGGTCGTCGGCATTGGGGTTCATACCGGCCTTCCGGTTACCCTCACGCTGCATCCGGCTGAAGCTGGCACGGGCGTCATGTTCGTGCGCTGCGGCGCGGACGGGCGGCCGGAAATCGAAATCCACGCCAACGCGCGGTCCGTGTCGGCCACGGAACTTGCGACTGTGTTGGGCGACGGCAGCGGCCCCGGCATTTCGACTATCGAGCACATCATGGCGACGCTGTGCGGTCTCGGCGTCGACAATGCGATCGTCGAACTGGACGGGCCGGAAGCGCCCATCATGGACGGCAGCGCCGCGCGGTTCGTCGAGGCTGTCGACCACGCCGGCATTGTCACGCTCGCGGCGCCGCGCCGGTTCACCAAAGTGCTCAAGCCGGTCCGCGTCATCAAGGACGACGCCTTCGGCGAGTTGCGGCCGTATGAGCACGGGTTCCGCGTCGACGCCGAGATCGACTTCGATCACCCCCTGATCGGCCGTCAGGCATTTGGCCTCGACGTCGAACCGGCGAGCTTCCGACGCGAAATCGCCCGGGCCCGTACGTTCGGCTTCATGCGGGACGTCGGCAGGCTGTGGAGTTCCGGCTACGCGCTGGGTGCCTCGCTCGAGAACACGCTGGTGCTCTCGGAAGACCGGGTCGTCAACCCGGAAGGCCTGCGCTTTGCCGACGAGTGCGTGCGTCACAAGGTGCTCGATG
>Ga0210408_10003819_pt1 | contig 13698 bp, 13 predicted proteins | sample IncBWH4MmetaG_FD_155471 | JGI IMG/M metagenome (GOLD analysis project Ga0210408, IMG submission 155471) | Forest soil microbial communities from Barre Woods Harvard Forest LTER site, Petersham, Massachusetts, United States - Inc-BW-H-4-M | ecosystem: Environmental > Terrestrial > Soil >...
AGAACCGACATCGGATTCGGCGATGCCCGAGGTGACGCATCGGATGATCGAGACGAACGGCATCCGCTTGCATGTGGCCGAGCAGGGTGAAGGCCCGCTCGTCATCCTCTGCCACGGCTTTCCCGAGTGCTGGTATTCCTGGCGGCATCAGCTCGGCGCGCTCGCGAGGGCTGGCTTCCGAGCGGTGGCGCCCGACCTGCGTGGCTATGGGCGAAGCGACAGTCCGGAGGAGGTGGAGAAGTATACCATTCTCCATGACATCGGCGACATCGTGGGTCTCGTCGATGCTCTGGGTGCCAAGCAAGCGGTGATCGCCGGCCACGACATCGGCGCCGCGATCGCATGGCAAACGGCGCTTCTGCGCCCCGACATCTTCCGGGCCGTCATCGCTCTCAGCCCGCCGTTCCGCTCGCGGGGGTTTGGTCTCTCAGGGCCACCGACGACGCTCATGCCGCGGACCGAGAATGCGGTGTTCTACCAGCTCTTCTTCCAGAATCCCGCGGCGGAGGCGGGGCTCGGGCGCGACCTGCGTCTCACCTTCCGTTACCAATTCTACAATTTGTCGGGCGACAGGCCACCGTCCGCGGACGTTGGAGGGCTTGCGCCTGGGATGATGCCGCGGAAGGGCGGCTTCATGACCGATCCGCCATCCTTGCCGGCTTGGGTCACGGAGTCCGACATCGATTTTTACGTCAAGGAATACGCGCGGAGCGGATTCCATGGTCCTCTCGCCTGGTGGCGCAACATCGATCGCGGCTGGGAGTTGATGGCTCCCTTCGCCGGAGCGGCGGTGACCGTTCCTGCGCTGTACATGGCGGGCGACCGGGATTTTGTCGCCACCGTTTTCACCCAGGACATCGCCAAGCAGTCGACACTGGTTCCTAAACTCCGGCCGGCGATCATGCTGGCGGGCTGCGGACATTGGACCCAGCAGGAACGTGCTCCGGAGGTCAGCGCCGCCATGATCGACTTCCTTCGGAGCTTGTAGGCGCTGTTGCAGGTGCCCGTCACCCGGCGGCCCGATGAAATCCACCATTCGCGTAGCAGCCGCCTCGGGCCAGACAGTCTTCGGGCCATTGCTGTTGGAGCAGACACATGACCGCGCAATTGTTTTTGACCTATCTGGTTTTCGTCGTCGTGGCGGTGATCGGCGTTTCCGCCGCATATCTTCCGCGTCGGACGACATTTGCCATCATCGCGGGGCTTGCGATCTGGCTCGTTTATGTTGGCCTGTTCAGCTCTCTCGGCTACATGCGCGATGCGTCGCTACGGCCGCCCGGCATAGTCTGGCTGGTTGGCCCCGTCGTTCTGTTCGTTGTCTTCGTTGTGGCCCGCTCCAACATTGGGGCAGGCGTAGCGGCCGCCATTCCACTCTGGCTGATCCTCGGCCTTGAGAGTTTCCGCATCGGCGTCGAGTTTTTGATCCATCGCCTGTGGGAGGACGGTCTCGTGCCGAAGCTGCTCACCTACGCGGGCGGTAACGTCGACATGTTCGTCGGCCTGTCGGCCCCGATCATCGCTTGGATCGCCACCAGGGGACGGCTTGGGTTGAGGCTCGCCATGGGCTGGAACGTGCTTGGGCTGCTGTCTCTCGCCAATGCCGCGGCAGGCGCCGTGCTCACTGGCCCCTTGAAGCTGATCAGCACCGAGGTGCCGAACGTGGCGATGGGGATGTTCCCTTACGCTTTCATTCCAGGCTTCTTCGCCCCTCTTGCCGTCACGCTTCACGTGCTCGCTATCCGTGCCATTGCAACCCTGCTCCGGGATACGCGATCGCCTGCATCGGGCATCTTCACGTCGACGAGCTGAGAGGGTGGCTTCTGCGGAGCGGGTTCAGCCGGCCCCTCGGCCGGTGCCGCAACGTTGATCGCAGCTGGGAGCTGCTGGCTGCCTTTGCCGGAGCGGCGGTGACCATTCCCGCGCTCTACATGGCAGGCGACCCGCCGCCGTCAATTTCCACTCTATTGCGAAGCAGTCGGCAATGGTTCCCAAGCGCCGGTCGGCGATCATGCTGGCGGGCTGCGGCCATTGGACCGAGCAAGAACGTGCGCCGGAGCTCAGCGCCGCCATGATCGACTTCCTTCGGAGCCTGTAGGCAAGGACGAGAACGCAGACATCGGGAAAGGGTGGTTGCCGTCTTGGGTGTCACCGGTTTCTTCGTTCGCTAAGGCGTGCCGCCACGCCGAATTACGCGGCTGCTCTAGGAAAACTGCGGTGCTGGGCGACGCTCAAGAAGGCCTCGACGCCGTCGAGCGCGCCCTGCCGGACTGTGAAGTTCTGCTTCATGACCCGTCGACATTATCGTGAATAGTCGCGTGCTGGAAGCGGCCCTATGTCTGACTTGCAAATCGGGAGTGACGCCGATGTCGAAACCCAAGATCCGCGACATCGTGTGCTCCCACGATTATTACACAGAAAACAAAGGAGCCCGCCGTGCGCGCAGAGACCAATCCATCCGTTGCCCAGGCCCAAGCCTTCTCGCCCACAACCACTGGTGTGATCGTCATCCTTACCGCGAAGGCCGGCGTCAAACGCGAACAGATCATGGCCGTCATGCCAGCTGAAATCCGGGAGACCGTGCAGCTCTATCTCAATGGGAAGATTCGTGAATGGTATTCGCGTGGCGATGGTCGCGGAGCCGTCTTCTTGCTGGATACCAGGGATGTCGCCGAGGCGCATGCGATCATGGAGGGCCTTCCGCTGGCCAAGGAAAGCCTTCTCGACCACGAGTACATCGCAGTCGGTCCACTCTTCCCGCTCCGCTTGCTCATGGCCAATCCCTAGCGCTTAGGTATGTCTTGCAAATCAAAAGTCATACCGAGGAACCTGCAATGACTGATGTACTCGACGGCGTGCGCGGCCATTATCGCGCGACTGGCCTGACCGAGCGGCTGAAGACGGCGCCCACGGCCCTCGGGCCGGAGGATCAACGGCTCACGCCCCAGCAACTGGGCACGCTCGACCAGTTTCACACCCGTGGGTTAGCTGCGACCGCCGAGCTTGCCAAATTGGCGGATATCACCGCCGGCATGTCGGTTCTCGATGTCGGCTCCGGCGTCGGCGGGCCGGCGCGCTTTCTGGCTGCGGCCTATGGTTGCCAGGTGACAGGCGTCGACCTCAGCGAGCCCTTCGTGGATGCCGCGCGCTACCTGACCGAGCGCACGGGGCAGAGCGGGCAAGTGTCGTTCCAGACCGCCAGCGCGCTGGAGCTTCCATTCGACGACGGCCGTTTCGACGTCGTGCTGCTCCAGCATGTGGCGATGAACATCTCCGACCGCGCGCGGCTTTACCGCGAAATTCGCCGCGTGCTCAAGTCGGGCGGCAGGTTTGCGACCTTCGACGTCGTGTTGAGCAGCGGCGAGCCGCACTATCCCGTCCCCTGGGCGCGAACGCCGGCAACGAGTTTTCTGTTAACGGCGATCGCAACGCGCGAGGCGATCGAACCGGCCGGTTTCCGCAACGTCGCATGGCAGAACGACACCGAGGCCGCCAAGGCCTTCTTCGCGCAGATGCGCGCGGCGGGGCCGCCGCCTTCGCTAAATCTCGGCGTGGTGATGGGGCCGGACTTCGCACAGCTTGCCGGCAATCTGGGACGAAATCTCATGGAAGGCCGGCTCGGCATCCTGACCGCGGTGTTCGAGGCCGCGTCAATCAGGACCTGACAGGAGGCCAAAAAATGTCGCCGGAAACCCTGTTTCGAATACATCTTGTTTTGGGTTATGTCGTGTGGCTGCTCTGCTTCGGCGCCTACGTCTGGCCCTGGCTCAAGTCGATGGACCGTCTCGAAGCGCAACGCGCCATCGCGACCCTCCACAGCTTCCGCTTCTTCGGGCTCGTCTTCATCCTTCCCGGCGTCGTCGGTGCCAATCTACCGGCCAGCTTCGCCGCCTTCGCCGCCTATGGTGACTTCGCCACCGGGTTGCTGGCCATCCTTGCGCTTCTCACGTTTCGGATCCGTCCGCTGTTTTGGACGTTCGTCGTCGCCTTCAATCTCGTGGGGGCGGGCGACATCATCCTCGACTATTACCACGCCACTCAGGCCGGCCTTCCTGCGCTGGCGGGCGAATTGGGCGCCACCTACGCGATCCCGATCATCTACGTGCCGCTACTGATGATCACGCACGTCGCTGCATTCTATCTTCTGGCGCGTCCATCGGGTCGGCAGGCGGCGGCGTAGGACAATGCTGCAGATCACCTAGGACAGGAGACCCGATATGCCCCATCTAGTTAGCACAGCTACCTCAACGACCGTCGATGCGGCGGCGACCCCGTCTGCCCAAGGTTGGTTCGCAGGTGGCGAGCGCGTCGGCTACGACCCCAAGGCTCGCGCCATCGTTGCGGCGCAAAACGCACCCCTCAATATTTTCTTGAGGCGCGAGGGAGATCTTGCGCACGCCGTCTCCTTCCTGCCCGGATTTCCCGACGGCTCCTTCGGGTGGGCAAAGGTTCGGCCGCATTTGCCGAACGCGGCCGAGATGCCGAAACTCTTCGTCGAATATGTCGGCATGGGCGATAGCGACAAGCCAAAGGACTATGCCTATTCCACCGCCGAACGCACCGATCTCGTCGAAGCGATCTGGCGGGATCTCTCGGTCCAGTCGACGACGCTGGTCGCCTTCGACTTTTCCTCGCTCGTCGTCCTCGAGCACTTGCGACGCCGGCTTGAGCGCACCGAGCGGGGCGAACCCGTGGGCGGGCCCGACATACGCGGCGTTTTCATCTTCAATGGCGGGCTGTTCACGGACGGGCACTCCCACCCATGGTACACCACGCCAATCTTGCGCCGCCTCCCCAACCGGGCCCGCCGGGGTCTGGGCCGTTCCTTCACCCTGTTCAAGAGGATGATGAGGGTGATGTGGTCCAAGGGCTATCAGGTGACCGATGCCGAGGTCCGCGAGCTCCAAAGCGCGCTGGCCCGCCACGATGGCTCGTTCTACACCGCGGCAGCAGCGGGCTTCGTCGCCGATCACAAAGCGCAGGGCGATCGGCTCGACTTCGACCGCCTCTTCAAGGCTTACCGCGGCCAGTTCCCGTTCCTGGTGGGCGGCAGTGATCAAGATCCCTTTGAGCACCGGCAGGTCGACCTCGCGCAGGAACGGCTGGGCAAGCTCGGCCTCCAGATCGAGCGGTTGCCCGGCGGTCACCTCACCACGAACGAGCAGCCGGAAGCCCTCTCGGCCTTGATTGCGAAGTTCGAACGAGGACTGGCAAGAATGCCGGAGCCTCGATCCACCATCTCCGCTCGGCGCAGCGAATTCTGATCAGCGCGACCGCGGATTCGGTCCGGGCTTCCGTCGATAGTCGAGCCGCGATCGCTTTCCACCCACAACCAAGACGGACACACGCTATTACCACGCCACGGGCCGGCCTTCCGGCGCTGGCGGGCGGGTTGGGCGCCACCCACGCGATCCCGATCATCTACGTACCCCTGCTGATGATCACGCACGTCGTCGCGTTCTATTGGCTGGTGCGTCTCCGATAAAACGCCCTATGTCGCTTTCCGGGAACCCAGCCAATTGCTATCGTCTGCCAGTCGCGGAATTCAGCCCGTGACAGTCTAAAAGCAACTTTTGGGAGGAATGGATGCGTCGCCTAATTGTACCGGCGTTGGCCGCATGTGTCGTACTTTCGATGGGCTCCATAAGCTTTGCTCAGGTGCCGCCGAATCCCGACAATCCCAACGATGCGATCCCGGATGCACTAACCCCGCCGCCCTATGGGGAGCCGATCAATCTCGAAACGGCCAAGAAGGTGGCCGCCGCCGCCATCGCCGAGACAACAAAGCGAAACTGGAATGCCTTCTGCATCTCGGTCGTCAACCCGAGCGGCGAACTCGTGTATTTCGAGAAACAGGACAATTGCCAATATGCGTCCATCGGGATCTCGCAGCACAAGGCGCGCACGGCTGCTCGCTATCGTCGTCCGACACTGGTGTTCGAGACATTGATCGGCAAGGGACCCTACTTCGCCTATCTAACGACACTCGATGACGTGATCGCCTCACGGGGCGGGAATCCCCTGGTGGTCGACGGCAAGCTGATCGGTGCCATCGGCGTGAGCGGCGGCGCCGGTTCGCAGGACAACGTGGTGTCGCTAGCCGGGCAGGCTGCCCTTAAATAACAGCCTTCAATAGGAGCCCCGCGCGGCCGATGGATCGACGTGTTACGGCGGGAGCGTCAAATGGCGCTCACGCCGCGCCGTTTCTGGTCCGCGCCGCTGTACTAATCCAATGGCCGACCGTGCCTTTTTTGTCACCATCGCGACATCACATTGTGCCATTCAAACGAAGTAGCCGAGCGCGCATGCCCTGGGGTAGGTTGAAGGGTGGCGCCCGGCTACTCGGCCCGCGCGGCGTGCGGGCGCTCTCATCAAACATCAAATAGCCTAAGCAACCGTGTGTGATGTCACACGTATCGGCGATCATTTCGCGCGGGAGCTGGGTATCTCGGGAGCGCCTGCGGATCCGCTGGCGCTTCCGATAACGGTTGGCACTCACATCAGGGTGCTGGATGCCGCGCCGGGATCAACGATGGTGTAACCGGAAATTGAGCGCGGGTGTTCTCGGGTGACGTGCCCGCCGGAATTGCCGTCATGCACGTACCAGATGTCACCGGCGACATGCTGTTGCAAAATCATGACGTGGCCGCCTCGAACGGCCGCCATACCCGTTGCCGGGGCAGCGCGGGGGAAACGGCGCCAATTGCTGGCGAGATTCAATTGAGGAATGATCCGACCAAACCGGTACAATGACGCCTCGCACCCACAGAACGCGTGCGGGCATCCTGACGGGCGAGCGCTAACGACCCTCTCGTTAGCTTGAACATCGCCAACGAATAACGCCATGGAGCGAAGCGGTTGATGGCGATAACGATGGTGGGGGTGGGCTTCGGCTTGCACGGAAAAAAGCAACAAGCACGCTACAGGAAATACAGCTTTCCACATTGAGGGAGGACTCCGTGAGTTTGCGAAATCCCCTGCCGCCGCAACGAGGAAAAGCCACCAAACGTGTCAGCATGTTGACCGGAAATGGCGCGTAGCGCGGCGCGTTGCGTGGTCGCCAGCATTGCCGTCATGCGCGTACCAGATGTCACCAGCAACATGCTGTCGCAAGATCATGACGTCGCCAGCTCGAACCGCCGCCGTTCCCGTCGCCGGGGCGGTACGGGGAAAATGGCGGCTTGACATACATATCCCGGTGGTTATACGTCAATCAATAGCCAGCAGGTTATCGATCCCAAATGTCGAACGCTCACGATATGCTCTTCAGAACGCTGGCCGATCCGACCAGGCGAGCTCTCTTCGAACGACTGTGCCGCGAAGGAGAGAAGACGGTCGGGGCTCTGACGGCTCGGGCCGGGGTCTCGCAACCGGCCGTTTCAAAGCATCTCGGCATTCTGAAGCAGGCCGGGTTGGTGCGCGACCGCCAGCAAGGCCGCCAGACGCACTATAGCGCGCAGCTCGGCGCCCTGGCCCCGCTGATCGACTGGACCAGCCAAATGGCCGGCTTCTGGCAAAGCCGGTTCGACCACCTCGAAGATCTGCTCAAAAGGATGGACCAATGAACAACACTGCTGCCGAAACCCGCTCCGTCGTTGTCGAACGTGAGATAGCTTATGCGCCCGAGAAGATCTGGCGCGCGCTCACGCAACCACACCTGATCGAGGAGTGGCTGATGAAGAACGACTTCAAGCCTGTCGTGGACCACCGTTTCAATCTTCGCGGAGACTGGGGCGCCGTCGACTGTCAGGTCCTGACCGTCGAGCCGAACAAAACGCTGTCTTACACGTGGGATGCAATGGGTCTCGAGAGCGTCGTCACCTGGACTCTCACCCCCACGAGCACGGGGACCCACCTGCGCATGGAGCAGTCGGGCTTCCGGGGAGATCAGCAGCAGGCCTACCAAGGCGCCAAGTATGGGTGGCAGAGGTTCTTTGCAAACCTTGAGCAGGTACTGGCGCGGGCAGATTGAGGCCGGCGCAATTTAAGGCTAGGCCCTGTCTACAGAGTTGCATAGCGTAGGCATCTGCGGATAGCGGCAATATGAATCGTGTCGAGGGAGAAGCCAAGGCAAAGCCGAAGGCCAAGCGCGCGTCTCGTGCAAGCGGGGCGCGCAAGCCCGCGGTCAGTGCCAAGAAGACGGCGAAAGCAGGCACGAAGGCCAAGCCAGATGCGGGTGAGGCCAAGCCGACCAAGGTGCGAAAAGGCGAGGGGGTCGCCGTCGTCCTCTCGGGCGGCAACCCGCGCATCGCGAAGGCGGACGGCGACGCCCCGGTGCAGGCGTACATCGCCGCGATGCCGGGCTGGAAGCGCGACCTCGGGAAGCGCCTCGACGCGCTCATCGTGCGGAACGTGCCCAACGTGCGCAAGGCCGTGAAGTGGAACTCGCCGTTATACGGCGTCGAGGGCCAAGGTTGGTTCCTGGGGCTGCACACCTTCACGCACTACGTCAAGGTGGCCTTCTTCCGCGGCACGTCGCTGCAACCGGTCCCGCCCGGCGCCAGCAAGGGCAAGGACACGCGCTACATCGACATCCGCGAAGGCGACGAGCTCGACGAGGCGCAGATGGCGAGCTGGGTGAAGCAGGCCGCCGCCTTGCCCGGCTTTCTCGGGCCTGGCCCCTGACCAGGCCACGCGGAGCCACTCCGTCGCGCGAGCTTGTCGTATCGCGTGGCGATAGTGCGGTTGATCTTCAAGTGACAGATCAGGGACCGGAATACGAGGCACAAAGGTCCAAATGAATCCATCGGAACGTATCGACCAGTTGATCGCAGGACTCACGGACTGGCGTGGCAAAACGTTGGCCGGCATCCGCAGGACCATCCTTGAGGCCGACCGCGAGATCATCGAGGAATGGAAGTGGATGGGAAGTCCGGTGTGGTCCCGCGACGGAATAATCGCGGTCGGCAACGCTCACAAAGAGAAAGTGAAGCTCACCTTTGCCCACGGCGCGAAGCTCGAAGATCCTGACAAGCTCTTCAACGCGGGCCTCGATGGCAACGCGTATCGGGCGATCGATCTTTTCGAGGGCGACAACATCAACGAGCGTGCTCTGAAAAATCTCGTCCGTGCCGCAATCGATTACAATCAGACCAAATCGAAGAAGAAAGCGCCTGCGGCTAGCCGAGCGAAAGTGCAGAAGCGTAAAAAGGCGTGAAGCTATAGCTTTTTCTCGCTGACTAGAGTCGGCCGGCTCCGCTCGGCGTGAGGTGGAAGACGAGCGGGATGGCTCGGGTATCACTGAGACAATGAACTCTAGAGGGGAACCCGTCCCGCCAACGGCCAAAAGCGTGTTCGCGAGCCCCCCTTTTGCGCCGGCAGCCGAGACGTGACCGCGAAACGTCGTCGAATCCAGGCTGTGGCGGGCCACCGCGTTTACGGTTTCTTAACCATAAAGATTCACCCTCGGATCGTTCTGGTTCGGGCCGAGTGCCTGCGTTCGAATGTAGGTCACGACCTGCCCGACGCGTAGTTCTTTGTCGTTTTTATCGTTCATCCTTGGGCGACGGGCTGATGCCCGTGGGGGCTCGATGGAGTAACGGTATGTCCAGGCGTGGGGTCCAAGCCGAGGCGAATTTGCTCTCGGCATTCGCACTGACGATTGCTGGAACCTTGGGTATCGCCTTTCCGATGGCGCTATTGATTATCTGGGTTTGTTCCTGAAAGAGCCGCCCCGGCGAAAATTCGGCGGCAAGGCGCGATCTCTCTGGTTGGCACAAGGCTTGCTCGAATTGTGAGGGCCGCAAACCCGCGGCTTTGCGCAAATTGCTGGATCGAGCATCGCCGGAACGCCGCCATGCCGCTGGATATTCTGGTCAAGAACGTCGCGCTGTGGGGCGCGGACGGATTGTGCGACCTCGGCATATCCGGCGGACGCTTCGTCGCGCTCGAGCAGGGCGCCGCGACGCCGGCGGCGTTGATCCTCGATGCCGACGGGCGGCTCGGCGTGCCCGGCTTTGTCGAACCGCACATTCATCTCGACAAGGCGCTGATCTCGGAGCGCGCGCCGGTCAATGTCTCGGGGACGCTCACTGAAGCCATCGAGATCCTCTGGGAGATCAAGCGCAATTATAGCGCAGACGAGATCGCCGACCGTGCCTCGCGCGTGCTAGCGCGCGCAATCGAGCACGGCGTTTCGCGGCTGCGCACCCATGTCGATGTCGACCCGATCGGCGGCACGCGTCCGGCGCAAGGCCTGATCCGCGCCCGCGAGCGTGTGTCGGATCTGATCGACATTCAGATCGTCGCGTTCCCGCAGGAAGGCATCGTCAAATCGCCGGGCACCGAAGCCCTGATGCGCGAGGTGATGGAGGCGGGTGTCGACGTCGTCGGCGGCATGCCGTTCAACGAGGCGTCTCTAGAAGACAGCCGCCGGCATATCGAGATCGTGTTCGAGATCGCCAAACAATTTAACGCCGACATCGACATGCATGTCGACGAGACCGATGATCCCTTGGCGCGAACGCTCGAGATGGTCGCGGAGCTGACCATCGAAAACGGCTGGCAAGGCCGTGTCACCGCGGGTCATACTTGCGCGCTCGCGAGTTACCCCAGGGACCATGCCGATCGGGTGATCGGCCGCCTTCATGAGGCTGGCGTCAACATGATCGCCAATCCCGCCACCAATTTGATGTTGCAGGGACGGTTGGACGATTACCCGAAACGTCGCGGTGTGACCCAGGTGAAGGAACTGTTGGCCGCCGGCGTCAATGTCGCCTGCGGCCAGGATTGCGTGCACGACACCTTCTATCCGTTCGGCCAGAACGATCCGCTCGAGATCGGTTTTTTGCTGTGCCACGCCTCGCATATGAGCCAGCCCGCCGAAATCCGCACTGTGATGGACATGATCACCAGCAATGCCGCGCGCGCTTTGCGAATTGCCGATTTTGCCGTGGCCGTGGGGGCGAGGGCGGATCTGGTGATCCTCGACGCAAGCGACGCACGCGAGGCGTTTGCCACGCGAACTCCGCGGCGCTGGGTGATCCGCAAGGGGCGGCTGATCGCCGAAAGCAAGGTCGAGAGGCGGCGTTACTTCTGCATCTGAACGGTTCCGAAAGCTGGTCGCGCTTTGGCGCTTGGCCCACGTGTCAGGCCGCGCGCGGATGGCCGCATGCCGTGAACGCAGTGCTCGGCGCCCAAAAATAGTGTATCGGCATGCGGGTCGCGCCGGTGATCGTTCCCGCGCGACCCAAGCCAAAGCTTCCGGAGGAAATCATGTCGGCCTTGCCGCTCTCAGGCATTAAAATCCTTGATCTGACGCGCGTGCTGGCGGGTCCGTTGTCGGCGCAGATGCTGGCCGATCTCGGCGCCGAGGTGATCAAGATCGAGCGGCCGGGCTCAGGCGACGACGCCCGCGCCTTCGGGCCGCCTTACCTGGTCGATCCTGAAGGCAAGGAGAACAACAACAACTCGTTCTATCTCTGCGCCAACCGCGGCAAGAAATCCGTCACCGTCAATATCGCCAAACCCGAAGGCCAGCAGATCATCCGCGAGCTCGCCAAATCCTGCGACGTCTTCATGGAGAATTACAAAGTCGGCGATCTCAAGCGTTACGGCCTCGACTACGAAGCGATCCGCGCCGTCAATCCCGGGATCATCTATTGTTCGGTTACCGGTTTTGGCCAGAGCGGACCCTACGCGCCGCGCGCCGGTTATGACGCGATCTTCCAGGCGATGGGCGGCTTGATGAGCGTCACCGGCCATATCGATGGCGAGCCGGGCGCGGGGCCGATGAAGGTCGGTCCCTCCATCGTCGACTACATGACCGGCATGAACACCTCGATTGCCATCCTCGCCGCGCTCTATCACAAGAAGGTCAATGGCGGCGACGGCCAGCACCTCGACGTCTGCCTGCTCGACACCGTGATCGCCTCGCTGTCGCATTACGCTCAGATCTATCTCGTCAACGGCAAGATGCCGCCGCGGCGCGGCACCTGGGGCAATGGCGGCATGCCGGCCGGCGTGTTCCGCTGCGCCGACGGCGAATTGATGCTGGTGGTCGGCAATGACGGGCAGTTCGCGCGGACCTGTGCGGTGCTCGGCGAGCCCGATCTCGCTGATGATCCGAGATTCGTCAAGAACAACGACCGCGTCGTGCACGGCAAGGAGATCATGGCGATCTTCGCCGGCCTGTTTTTGAAGCAGAAGGTCGGCTATTGGCTGGACGAGCTGGAGAAGGCCGGCGTTCCCTGCGGCCCCGTCAACGATTTCGCGCAGGTGTTTGCCGATCCGCACGTCCGCTCGCGCGGCATGGAGATCAAGGTCGATCATCCCTTCGAGCACGCGCTGTCGTTGATCCGCAATCCCATTACCTTCTCCGGCACGCCGGTAAAGGACTATCGCGCTCCACCGCTGCTAGGCGCCAACACGAAGGAAGTGCTGGCAACGATCGGCTATCACGGCGGCAAGCTGGAAAGCCTGAAGAAGCAGGGGATCATCTAGACAAAAGCGCTGGTCGCGGCGTTGCTCGTCTGATCGCCCCGCGCGGCGGCGTTGCGGCGCGGTGCCGCAACGCCCGATGTCGGGACTTCAGGTCCGGCGCTAGCCGTCACGATCGCGGCCATCACGGTTACGATCCCCGCGATCATCGCGGTCGCCGAAGTGGAACATCTCCATGAGGTCGCCGATCGCCGGCATGTTGCGCGGCACGTAGCGATTGTCGTCGTCGTCGGTGATGGGGTTCGGGAGATTATCGCGGCTGCGTGGGCTCAGCGGCTTCAGCTTCCAATTGCGCTCGATAAACTTGGTGATCGAAACGTGATCGTAGTAGGTGTGGATCACCTCGCCGCCGCGTGAAAACGGCGAGATCATCAGCAGGGGCACGCGCGGGCCATCGCCGAAGAAGTCGACCGGCTGGATGAAGCCCGAATCGTAGAAGCCGCCGCTTTCATCCCATGTGACGATGATCGCGGTCTCGGCAAACAGTTCGGGCTTGGCGCGGACCTTATCAACGATGTTGTCGAGCAGTGCCTCGAACAGGTCGAGCTTGGACGATTGTGGGTGTCCATCGACAAGGCCACTCGGCTTGACGAACGAAACCGAAGGAAGCGTGCCTTTCTCGACGTCGGCGAAGAAGTCGACGATGTCCTTGGTGTGCTGCTTGATCAGCGTTTGATTGCCATAGATCGAGGCCGCGTACTGCATGGGATTGCAGATCGGACAGAACGCGTTGGGCTTGCCCGCTACCGCGTCGTTGAAGCCGCCGCCGTAATAGACCCATGGGATGTTCTTGGCGATGAGCGCGTCGCCGATGGTCGGCACGTTCTGGGGCGGAATGAAGAAGAAGTCGGCGATGTCCTTTGTCGCGGGGAAGGCGGCCGGATTGGCCGGACGACCATCGGGATGGAAGCCAGGGAAGAAGTTGTTGATCGCGTAGAACGCATTGGGCACGCAGTTGGGCGAGGCCTGGTATGGCAGCGTCGCCAGATAGTTTCTGATCGCCGGAACGCCGGACTGGGTCACGTCGGCGCAATTGACGTATTCGCCGAGCGAAGCGTTGATGTCGTTCTTGTAGGCGTTGTTGGTGCCGGGCACCGGATCCGGATTTGCCACGAGCGAAATCTGGACTTGGGGCGGCAACCCGAGCAGTGCGCCAGGGACCGGCGGCGGCGCAGCCGGATTGAAGCTGTTGCCGTCGAAATGACCGTTCTGGAAGAAGCTATTGTTGAAGAAGTAGACGTCGCCGGTGCCGATCATGATGTG
>Ga0210408_10003821_pt1 | contig 13695 bp, 11 predicted proteins | sample IncBWH4MmetaG_FD_155471 | JGI IMG/M metagenome (GOLD analysis project Ga0210408, IMG submission 155471) | Forest soil microbial communities from Barre Woods Harvard Forest LTER site, Petersham, Massachusetts, United States - Inc-BW-H-4-M | ecosystem: Environmental > Terrestrial > Soil >...
GTCAGCGCAAGTTTTTTACTTCCCCGCCTTCGCCAGCTCGACCTCGACCCGCAATTCGATCTCGGACAGCACCGCATCGAGGCCGGGATCGCCGGAGGAGGTTTTCAGGGCTGCTGCGGCATCGCGCAGCCTGGAGATGGTCGCCGGCGTCAGGCTGCCGGAGAGCAGGCCGAGCTTGAGATCGTCGAGCACGTCGAGCGCCCCTCGCCCGCGTTGGACGGAGCGCTTGCGCCGCTCGGCGGGATCTTCCTCGATGCCCTGCAACGCCAGCAGCGCATCCAGGTTCGCGGCGGCCTTGGGCGCCGTGGTCGGGCGCGTCTCCTGGGTCGTGGTTGCGTCATCCGGCAGCGCAAAACTGCTCGAAGAGGTTCGCCGCGGGTTGCTCGCGGGCGTTCCGAGCGTGGTGCCGTTGGGTCCGTAGATGCGCATCGTTCGATTCCGAAGGATAAGTGTGACCTTCGCCCTGCCATGGTTAACGCCGCGTAAACAGCTCGGCAAAAACTGCCGGTGAGGCGGCACTTTCGCCGTTACGGATGGCTTGGCGCAAACGCGGTCGAGAAGAATTTAGGCAATATGTTCAACAATTTGCCGCTCGATCGCAACGTGGCACAGGGCTCGCATAGGCGATGGTGGATCGCAGACGTCATGGGAGTGTCGGAAGCGATCCATGCAAGTTCGAGGGGAGCACGGGATGCACGCCGTCCATCCGGCACGCGTATTTTGGCTGGCCTGCGCCACGCTGTTGGCGCTGGCGCTGTCCGTCGTTTCGGCGGGCGCAACCTCGCGCATCAAGGATCTCGCAAATATCGAGGGCGTCCGGCAGAACCAGCTGATCGGCTACGGCCTGGTGGTCGGCCTCAACGGCACCGGCGACACGCTGAACAACATCCCGTTCACAAAACAGTCGCTGCAGGCGATGCTCGAGCGCATGGGCGTCAACATCCGCGGCGCCACCATCCGCACCGGCAACGTCGCAGCCGTCATGGTGACCGGCAATTTGCCGGCGTTCGCCACCCAGGGCACCAGGATGGACGTCACCGTGTCAGCGCTCGGCGACGCCAAGAACCTGCAGGGCGGCACCCTGCTCGTCACCCCGCTGCTCGGCGCCGACGGCAATGTCTATGCGGTCGCCCAGGGCTCGCTGGCGATCTCCGGTTTCCAGGCCGAGGGCGAGGCCGCCAAAATCGTCCGCGGCGTGCCGACGGTCGGCCGCATCGCCAACGGCGCCATCATCGAGCGCGAGATCGAGTTCGCGCTCAACCGCCTGCCCAATGTGCGGCTCGCGCTGCGCAACGCCGACTTCACCACCGCCAAGCGCATCGCGGCCGCGATCAACGACTATCTCGGCGTCAAGACCGCCGAGCCGCTCGATCCCTCGACGGTGCAGCTGTCGATCCCCGCCGAGTTCAAGGGCAACGTCGTCGCCTTCCTGACCGAGATCGAGCAGCTGCAGGTCGAACCCGACCTCGCCGCGAAAATCATCATCGACGAACGCTCCGGGATCATCGTGATGGGACGCGACGTGCGGGTTGCCACCGTCGCAGTGGCGCAGGGCAACCTCACCGTCACGATCTCCGAGAGCCCGCAGGTCAGCCAGCCCGCGCCGCTGTCGCGCGGCCGCACCGTGACCACGCCGCGCTCGAGCGTCGCCGTCTCGGAAGAAGGCAAGAAGTTCGCGGTCATGCAGGACGGCGTCTCGCTGCAGCAACTGGTCGACGGCCTCAACGGCCTCGGCATAGGCCCGCGCGACCTGATCAGCATCTTGCAGGCGATCAAGGCCGCCGGCGCGATCCAGGCCGACATCGAGGTGATGTGATGCAGTCGGGCTTCATCACCACCGCTTCCGGACCGGTCCCCGCCAATTTCGCGACGGCGTCGACCCGCCCGCGGGCCGATCTCGAACTGCAGGATGCGCTGACGAAAGTCTCGCCGGCGGCGCAGGCCAAGGCCAAGTCGACCGCGACCGACTTCGAGGCGATGTTTCTCAATTCGATGTTTTCGGAGATGACCAGCAACCTGAAGGGCGAAGGCCCGTTCGGCGACACGCCCGGCACCGGCGTCTGGCGCTCGATGCTGACCGAGCAATATTCGAAGAATTTCGCCAAGGCCGGCGGCGTCGGAATCTCCAGCGAGGTGTTTCGCACCTTGATCCTGCAGCAGGCCAAGACGAGTGAAAAGACGACTGAAAAGACAACGGGCAAGACGACAAGCCAGACGAGGACACCGACATGACCGCATCAGCGCAGCGCGAGCCCGCAGTCCCCGCCATTGCCGCGACGCCGGCCGGCGCGCGCAAGCTCGCGGCCGAGCTGATGGAGGCGATGAGCGCCCTGCTCGGCGTCATCGACCGCGAGACCGAGCTGGTCCGCGCCGGCAAGCTCAAGGAGGCGATGGCGCTCGGGGCGGAGAAGCAGGACGCATCCCGCCGCTATGTCAGCGTGGTCGGACAGGTGAAAGCAAACCAGAAGCTGCTGGCGCAGGCCGCGCCGGACCTGTTGCCGTCGCTGCATCGTCATCACGACACGTTTCGTGCCATGCTCCAGGTCAACCTGACCGTGCTCGCCACCGCGCATGCGGTGTCGGAAAACATCGTGCGCGGGGTCAATGCCGAGATGCAGCGGCGCAACATCCCGAATACCTACACCGCGGCCGGCCGCCGCGCGGCGCCCGGACCGCGCCACATCACGCCGATCTCGGTCAGCCGGTCGCTGTAGCCGCTTTTGGCCGCGACCATCCGCGGGCGGGACTTTTAATAAAGTTTTACCATCCGAAGCGGCGCGCGATTCATCATATTCCCTAACAAAACGTTGAGACCTGCTGGTCATAGTCGACGGGAGCGAAGGAGTCGCTTGGAGGCACCAGGAGGTTGCCATGAGTTCGGATTTCAGCATCAGGCCCGTGGGAGCGCCGACGGTGACGCCTGTCGTTCAGGCGCCCAGCCAGGCCGCCAACGAAGCTGTCGCAACCGATCTGCCCGCCAGCCAGAGCGTCACGGTGGGGGATCCGAGCGCGGCTGCGCGCAACGACGCCCAGGCCCAGGCGACGGCAAACGAATTCGTGTCGCACCAGGCCTATTTCGACCGCGACGCGGCTTCGATGGTGTTTCAGGTCCTCAACGGCAGGACGGACGCCGTGGTCGAGCAGTTTCCGGACGAAGCGGTGCTGCGCCGGCGCGCCTATTTTCATGCATTGGATTTGAGCAAGGACAGCGCGCCGCGCGTGCTGCCGACCGACCGCACCGCCTGAGCGAAACAGCTAGCTCAGCGTTGCATAAGCCGTATCGAGATAGGACGATCCGGTGGCCGGATCCGTGACCACGTTCTTGATCTGCGCCTTGCCGATCGCGGACAGGGTGAATTTCGTGTTTCCGATGCGAAACGCGTAATCCTTGATCAGCACATCCTGATATTCGACCGTACCTGCGCTCTGGTACCTGACCTTGGCGTGGAAGCCGCTGACGTCGGATATCGTGATGGTGAAGGATTTGTTGTTGGCGTACTTGCCGCTCCAGCTGCCCTGAAACAGTTTTGGATCGACCGCGACATATTTGCTCTTGCTCGGCGCAGCCGAGAGCGCGCTGGACCTGTAGGAGGACGACAACAGACTCATGATGTCGGCCATGATGTCGCCCTGTCAGGCGCGGCCGGACAAGCCAGCGGCGATGTTGCGGTTGATCTCGATCAGGGGCTGGAAGTGATCGAACTGCGGACTGATCTGCAGCGCCGCGGTCTGCGTCAGCACGAACACGCCGATATTGGCGATCTTCTGCCGGACTTCGAGCGGCTGCGGATTTCCCTCGCGCATGGCCTCGCTCAAGAAGATGGTCCAGAGCTTGCGGTTGTAGAGCAGCGCCTGCCTGGTCTGGTCGCTCAGCGGATCGGCGTTGTTGACCGCCTCTTGCAGCTTGTTGGCCGCCTTCAAGAGCGTCTGGGCTTCAATATCACGTGCGGATGCGGTGGTAGTGGCAACACGCGCATAGGCTGCAGCCGCGGGATTGGACATTCGTTACCTCGGGAGTTTCCCTAGCCGATTCATGCATTTAGGGCTGGTTCCGGGGGACAGTAAAGAATACCGCTTAAGATTGGCTTACCGATTCTGCCCAGTAGAATCACGGGCATCCGGACGTTTCAAACTTCGCATTTAAAGGCCGCAATTGACGACCGGAAAAAAGGCGGCGGGGCAACAGCCCCGCCGCGATTCCCGCACGCGCTCTCGCGCTGACGGATCAGCGCAACAGTTGCAGCACGCTCTGCTGCGACTGGTTGGCGAGCGACAGCGCGGACACCGCGATCGACTGCCGGGTCGACAGCGCCTGGCTGTTGGCCGCTTCCTGGTTGGTGTCGGCCAAGGTCAGGTTGGACGAGCCGGTCTGCAGCACGTCGATCAGGCTCTTGTTGAAGTCCTGACGCACCTGCACGATCGACAGGTTCGAACCCAAGCTCGACGCCTCCGACCGCAGCGTGCTCGACGCCGTGTTCAGGTTGGTCAGGATCTTGTTGGTTGCAGCGTTGTCGATGAAGTCGGTGCCCTGCGTCAGCGACGACAGGCCGAGGCCCGTGGTGTTGAAGGTCACGCCGGTGATGTTGAGGCTCGACTTGCCGGTCTCGTCGAATACCAGCTTGAGCTGATCGCCGTTGAGCAGGTTGACGCCGTTGAAGGACGAGTCCTGCGCCGTGGAGTCGATCTGCTGCAGGATGTTGTTGTACTGCGCGACCAGGCCGGTGCGCGTCGCCTGCGCGCCCGGGTCGGCAATGGGCGCCGAAGCGGTCGAGAAGGTCAGCGCACTGGTGATCGAGCCGCCGATCGCGCCGCCGGAGGCTGCCGATCCCAGCGTCGAGGACGCGAAGTCGTTGGAGGACGAGATCGTCAGACTGCCCTTGGCGTCGAGCGTCGCGATCAGGTTGTTGGCTCCCAGCGCCGCATTGAGCTGGTCCAGCGACTTGACCGTGCCGTTGGTGCCGTCGCCGAAGGTGACGTTGACCGCCGCGCCGCCGTTGAAGGAGGAGAAGGTCAAGGTCTTGCCGCTGATGCCGCCGATACCCGACTGGCGGGCGGCGGTGAACGCCGTCGCCGTTCCGGTATTGCCGGCAAGCCCCAACACGGACAGCGCATTGCCGGTCCCGGTGACCGACAGGTCGGCATTGACGCCGGTCGAGAGCTTGAGCTGGCCCGACGCGTTGACCGAGGAGTTGGTCTGACCGGACGTGGTCTGCAGCGTCGCGACGCCGCTCGCCGAGGTGCTCTTGACGCTCTGGACACCAGTCGCAAGGTCGACCGCGGTCAGAACGTCGCCGAGGTTTGCAGTCTGCAGGTACACCGTCGAGTTGCCGTTGCCGTCGGTAACGATGTTGTTGTTGAAGGTGGGACCAGCACCGACTTGATCCTGGATGATGCTGGAGCCTGTGGGCAGGCTCGCGGCCGGAGGCGCGGCGCCATCCTTGAAGGTGATCACCTTGCCGTCGACGTTCAAGGTCGAACCTGCCTGGATGAAGGTGTTGAGGCTGGAAGTGCTCGTGGTGCGGAACGCCTGGACCGTGGCATTGCCGGAGCCCGTCGACGCGGTCAGGCCAAGCGCCGCGAGATCGTCGGCCTTGCCGGTGAGCGTGAGATCCTGTCCCGTGGAGCTCGACAGAATGATCTTGCCGGCGCTCGCGCCGGTGCCGACCGTCGATGCCGTCTGACCAGCGGCAGCAGCCGCTGTTGCCGTATTGACGCCGCCGCTCGATGTGATGGTCCCGATCGACTGGACGCCGCTCGCCAAATCGAACGCGGTCAGGAGGTCCCCAACCGTGGTGCTGGGGTTGAGGTAGACGGTCGAATTGCCGCCGCCATCAGTCACCACCTGGCTGCCCGTGATCTCGGCCGAGTTGCCGGTCACCGAGGCCGGGGTCGATCCCGCCTTGATGGTCACCGTCTTGCCGTTGATGGTGAACGTATCGCCATCGGCGAATTTGCTGTTGGCCAGCGTCGTCGTGAGGGCGCCGGTCGCACCGAAGATCTTGGTCGCGGCGGTGATGGCAACGCCGGTACCGGTGTTGTCGAGCACCGCTGACCCGGACAGCGTTGCCGCGGCAGCGCTGCCCAGCGTCGAGGCGGCGGTTGCTGCCGAGTTGCCACCGGCGGCACCGGTGTAGAGCACGTTGCTGGACGCGGTGGAGCTTGCAAAGGTCGTGGTGCCGCGCAGGTCGGCGGAGGTCGCACCGGCGATCGTGGTCGAGACGTTCGACTTGGTCGAATAGCCGATCGTGGTCTGCAGCGCCTGATTGGCGATCGATTTCGCCGAGGAGATCAGCGACTGCAGCGAGGTGATGCCGGTGTTGGCGGCCTGCAGCACCTGGACACCATTGCCGATGCCGTCGAGCAGATTGCCGATGTCGCTGGCACGATTGTCCAGCCCCTGGGCGGTGAAGAAGTTGGTGGGATTGTCGAGCGCCGAGTTGACCTTCTTGCCGGTGGCAAGGGCGTTCTGGGTGGAGGCGAGCAGATCGGCGGTGGATTGCAGGGCCAGCAGGTTCTGCCGGACTGACGCGGAGAGGACGATACCAGACATACGCTACCTTCTTTCTTGAACAGGTTTGCTTTCTTGCAAAGTAGTGCCTTACCGCGAGCGCAGTACGGCACTACCTCCTGAAGTAGCGTCATACCTTTAAGCAAGTATTTATACGGAGCCTTCCGTTGGATCGATTCGGACACGCAAAACAAAAAAGCGGCGGGGAAAACCCCGCCGCTTCGCTGCCGTTAAGCTTTTGTTGTCTATTAGCGCAGGAGCTGCAGCACGCTCTGCTGCGACTGGTTGGCAAGCGACAGCGCGGAAACCGCGATCGACTGCCGTGTCGACAGCGCCTGGCTGTTGGCCGCTTCCTCGTTGGTGTCGGCAAGCGTCAGGTTCGACGAGCCGGTCTGCAGTACGTCAATCAAGCTCTTCGAGAAGTCCTGGCGAATTTCCACGATCGAGAGGTTGGAGCCCAGCGACGAGGCCTCCGAGCGCAGCGTGCTCGAGGCCGCGTTCAAGGTCGTCAGCACCTTGTTGGTGGCGCCGTTGTCGATGAAGTCGACACCGTCCACCAGGCTGCTGAGTCCGAGGCCCGCCGAATTGAATGTCACGCCGTTGATGCTGAGCGTCGACTTGCCGGTCTCGTTGAACACCAGCTTCAGGGTGTCGCCGTTGAGCAGGTTCACGCCGTTGAAAGAAGAGTCCTGCGAAGTGGTGTCGATCTGCGCCAGGATGTTGTTGTACTGATCCACCAGGTTCGCGCGCGTCGCCTGGGCGACCGGATCCTGGACTGGCGGCTGCGGGGTCGTAAACGTCAGCGCGGTGGTCAGCGTGCCGCCGATGGCGCCGCCGGCCGCCACAGACCCCAGCGTCGAGGACGCAAAGTCGTTGGAGGTCGTGATCGTCAGCACGCCGTTGGCGTCAACGGTCGCGATCAGATTGTCGGCCTGGAGCGCGGTGTTGAGCTGGTTCAGCGTCTTGACCGTGCCGTTGGTGCCGTCGCCAAAGGTGACGTTGACCGCCGTGCCGCCATTGAAGGAGGTAAACGTCAGGGTCTTGCCGTTGATGCCGCCGACGCCGGAGGTGCGGGCTGCGGTGAAGGCCGTCGCATTCCCGGTGTTGCCGCCAAGGCCGAGCACGGACAGCGCGTTGCCGGTGCCGGTGATCGTCAGGTCGGAATTGACGCCGGTCTGTAGCTTCAGCTGGCCGGAGACGTTGATCGAGGAGTTGACCTGGCCGGATGCGGTCGCCAGCACCGCCGCGCCGTTGGTGTTGGTCGCAGTCTGCACGCCGGTCGCAAGGTCGATCGCGTTCAACACGTCGGACAGCGACGCGCTCTGCAGGTAGACGGTCGAGTTGCCGTTGCCGTCGGTGACGACGTTGCCGGATACGCCGCTGGTGCCGCTCGCAAGGCTCGCGGCGCTCGGGGTCGCCGCATCCTTGAAGGTGATGACGTGACCGTCGACGTTCAAGGTCGAACCGGCCTGGACCAGGGCGCTCAGGCTGTTGGCGCTGGTGGTGCGGAACGCCTGCACGGTCGCATTGCCGCTGCCCGTCGATGCGGTCAGGCCGAGCGCAGCGAGGTCGTCCGCCTTGCCGGTGAGCGTAAGATCCTGCCCCGTCGTACTCTGCAGCAGGATCGCGCCGCTGCCATTGACCGACGAGGGAGTCTGGCCGGCGGCCGTCGTGACCGTTGCCGTACCGCCCGAGTTCGCAGCGACCTCGACGCCGCTTGCAAGATCGAAGGCCTTGAGGAAGTCGCCGACCGAGGTCGCGGCATTGAGGTAAACTGTCGAGTTGCCGCTGCCGTCCGTGACCACGTTGCCGCTGACGCCAGTGGTACCGGAGGCGAGGCTGCCGGCGCTCGGGGTCGTGGCCGCCTTCACGGTCACGGTCTTGCCATTGATGGTGAAGACGTCGCCGTCGGCGAACTTGGTGTTGACCTGCGTCGTCAGCGCGTTGCTCGCGCCATAGATCTTGGTCGCGGCCGTGATGGCGACGCCGGTACCGGTGTTGTCGAGCACGTTGCTGCCGGCAGACACGCCGGAGGTTCCGCCCAGTGTCTTGGCGCTGGTCGCAGGCGTCGTGCCGCCGGCCGCGCCGGTATAGAGCACGTTGCTGAAGGCGGCGGCGCTGGCGAAAGACGTCGTGCCGCGCAAATCGGCGGCGGTGGCGCCGGGAATCGTGGTCTGGACGTTGGACTTGGTCGAGTAGCCGACCGTGGTCTGCAGCGCCTGGTTGGCGATCGATTTCGCGGAGTCGATCAGCTTCTGCAGCGAGGTGATGCCGGTGTTGGCGGCCTGCAGGATCTGCACGCCGTTGTTGATGCCGTCGAGCAGGTTCGAGATGTCGCTGGCGCGGTTGTCGAGCCCTTGCGCGGTGAAGAAGTTGGTCGGGTTGTCGAGCGCCGAGTTGACCTTCTTGCCGGTCGACAAACGCGATTGCGTGGTCGCCAACAGGTCGGCTGTCGACTGCAGCGACAGCAGGTTCTGGCGGACTGATGCCGAAAGAACGATATCGGACATTTGCGGACCTTCCTCTTATTGCGCGAAGCCAGCGACGACTCGGGAACGCGCCGACCTGGAACCGAAGTTTGGTCCAGTTGTAGGAGGTGTCCTTTAAATTAAGGTTAATGCCGACTTAAATGACATGATGAACGCCCGGTTAATCCGGTTTTTCGGGCAATATCATCGTCTTAGCACTGCCATCGTGAACGGCGGCGGACCCGATCTCAGGCGAAAAAAAGCGGCGGGGCAAAGCCCCACCGCCAACTTATCGCAAATACGTCTTAGTATTAACGCAGGAGTTGCAAAACGCTTTGCTGCGACTGATTGGCGAGCGACAGCGCGGACACCGCGATCGACTGGCGGGTCGACAGCGCCTGGCTGTTGGCCGCCTCTTCGTTGGTGTCGGCCAACGTCAGGTTGGACGAGCCGGTCTGCAGCACGTTGATCAGGCTCTTGTTGAAGTCCTGACGCACCTGCACGATCGACAGGTTCGAACCCAGAGACGACGCCTCCGAGCGCAGCGTGCTCGACGACGTGTTCAGGTTCGCCAGCACCTTGTTGGTCGCCGCGTTGTCGATGAAGTCGACACCGGTGGTCAACGCCGCGAGGCCAAGGCCGGTGGAGTTGAAGGTCACGCCGGTGATGTTGAGGCTCGATTTTCCGGTCTCGTCGAACACCAGCTTGAGCTGGTCGCCGTTGAGCAGGTTGACGCCGTTGAACGAGGAGTCCTGCGAGGTCGTATTGATCTGCTGCAGGATGTTGTTGTACTGCGCCACCAGATTGGCGCGCGCGGTCTGGGCGCCCGCGTCGGCGACGGGCGCCGAAGCGGTCGAGAAGGTCAGCGCGCTGGTCAGCGTGCCACCGATGGCGCCGCCGGCCGCCGCCGACCCCAGCGTCGAGGACGCGAAGTCGTTGGTGGCCGCGATTGTCAGCACGCCGTTGGCATCGATGGTCGCGGTCTGGTTGTTGGCCTGCAGCACGGTGTTGAGCTGGTTCAGCGTCTTGACCGTGCCGCCGGTGCCGTCGCCAAAGGTGACGTTGACCGCCGTGCCGCCGTTGAAGGAGGTGAAGGTCAAGGTCTTGCCGCTGACGCCGCCGACGCCGGCGGTGCGCGCCGCGGTGAAGGCCGTCGCGGTGCCGGTGTTGCCGGCAAGGCCGAGAACCGTCAGCGCATTGCCGGTGCCGGTGATCGACAGGTCGGCATTGACGCCGGTCGACAGCTTGAGCTGGCCGGAGGCGTTGACCGACGAGTTGGTCTGGCCGGTCGCGGTCGACAGCGTTGCCACGCCGCCCGAGTTGCTCGTCGTCTGCACGCCGGTCGCAAGGTCGATCGCGTTCAGCACATCGGACAGCGTCGCGCTCTGCAGGTAGACCGTGGAGTTGCCGCTGCCGTCGGTGACGACGTTGCCGGACACGCCGGAGCCGGAGGCCACCGCCGCCGTCGCAGGTGTCGCCGCGTCCTTGAAGGTGATGACGTGGCCGTCGACATTCAGGGTCGAACCCGCCTGGACGAACGAGTTCAGGCTGGTGGCGCTGCTGGTGCGGAAGGACTGCACGGTCGCGTTGCCGCCGCCGGTCGAGGAGGTCAGGCCGAGCGCTGCAAGATCGTCGGCCTTGCCGGTCAGCGTGAGGTCCTGGCCCGTGGTGCTCTGCAACAGGATCGCGCCAGAGCCGTTGATCGTCGAGACGGTCTGGCCGGACGCCGTGGAGACGGTCGCCGTACCGGACGAGTTCGACGCGACCTGAACGCCGCTTGCGAGGTCGAAGGCCTTGAGGAAGTCGCCGACCGTGGTGTTGGCGTTGAGGTAGACGGTGGAGTTGCCGCCGCCGTCGGTGACGACGTTGCCGCTGACGCCGGTGGTGCCGGAGGCGAGGGTGGCGGCGGACGGGGTCGCGGCCGACTTCACGGTCACGGTCTTGCCGTTGATGGTGAAGACGTCGCCGTCGGCGAACTTGGTGTTGGCCAGCGTCGTCAGCGCGGCGCTCGCGCCATAGATCTTGGTTCCGGTCGTGATTGCAACCGGGGTCGCCGAGTCGTCATTGGTGGCGGCGCCGGTGAAGACGCCCGAGGTGCCGCCCAGCGTCTTGGCGGAGGTCGCAGCCGTGGTGCCGCCGGCGGCGCCGGTGTAGAGCACGTTGCCGGAGGCGGTTGCGCTGGTGAAGGTCGTGGTGCCGAGCAAGTTGGCGGCGGTGGCGCCCGCGATCGTGGTCGAGACGTTGGACTTGGTCGAGTAGCCGACCGTGGTCTGCAGCGCCTGGTTGGCGATCGACTTCGCGGAATCGATCAGCGACTGCAGCGAGGTGATGCCGGTGTTGGCGGCCTGCAGCACCTGCACGCCGTTGCCGATGCCATCGAGCAGGTTGCCGATGTCGCTGGCGCGGTTGTCGAGCGACTGGGCGGTGAAGAAGTTGGTCGGATTGTCGAGGGCCGAGTTGACCTTCTTGCCGGTGGCGAGGTCATTCTGCGTGGTGGCGAGCAGGTCGGCGGTCGCCTGCAACGAAAGCAGATTCTGGCGCACGGACGCCGAGAGCACAATACCGGACATTGTCATACCTTTCTGGTAGCGAACAGACTTGGCCTCGATCCTGATTGATCGAGCGTCGGGGCGACGGTGCGGCCAAGCCTCTAATAAAGCGTGAAATGGAATCGTTTCGTTCGCGGATCAGTCACCAAGGCGATTGATCCCGGCGCGGCACGGTCCGCGCGTCAGGCGAAAATGCGCTTGATATCGCTGCTGTTTTGCTGGGCGCTGGCCGCCGTTAACGAGGCGTTAACCCTAATCCGAAAGGATTGCCGGGAATCATCCGGCGACCGCGGATGGCACCGTGCTCAAAGTCGCCGCGACGAGTATCCTTGGCAGAAGCCGGTAGTGGAGAACGGTCATGGCGTTGAAAGTCGAGCTCAAGCCGCACGAACGGGTCATCATCGGCTCCTGCGTGATCACCAACACCGATCAACGCGCCCGCCTGCTGATCGACGGGGACAACATTCCGATCCTGCGCGAGAAGGACATCCTGACGCCGGAGACCGCCGACACCCCGGCCAAGCTGGTCTATCTCGCCGTGCAATTGATGTACATCTCGCCGGACCCGCAGGGCCAGCACGGCACCTATTTCAACCTGGTGCGCGAAATCGTCACCGCCGTGCCCAGCGCCTGGACGATCATCGAGGAAATCAACAACTTGATCCTCAATGGCGATTTCTACCGGGCGCTGAAGGAAGCCCGCAAGCTGATCGCCTATGAACAGAAGCTCAAGGACCACCACGAAAAGGTCCAGGCCCAACGTGCGGTCGGCACCGCCGCCTAGCTCTTCGAACCATCTCGTTTCAATAGCGAACGGCGCCGCATCGACCAGTTCAGGTCGATGCGGCGCCGAAGCCTTTTTTGGCCACTTCGTGAGGCGCTGCCCGCAGGCCCTCATCACATCGCGAGCGGCGGCGCCTCGATCTCTGGCGGCCCCTCGCTTGCACCGGACCGCCGGGCGCCGAACTTCAGCACCGCCGCGATCAAGGCATCGAGATCGCAGGTATCGGTGCGATGATTGACGATGGCGGCGCGTATCGCGAGTTGCCCGCCCAGCATCGTGGTCGACGGCGCCGATATCCCGGACTCCTGGATGTCGATCACGATCTCGCCGTTGACCTGGTTCGCATCACCGGCCCGATAGCGGAAGCACACGATGTTCAGGTTGACGGGCGCCAGCAGTTCGAGCCGCGGCTCGGCCAGGACGCGCGCTTCCAGGTAGCCCGCGAGCGCGCAAGTCCGGGCGATCATCGCCCCGAGCTTCTCGGTTCCGTAGGTCTTCAGCGTGAACCAGGTTTTCAGCGCCCGAAAACCACGCGACAGATCGGGCCCGAGGTCGCACGGCCATGACGCACCTGCGGCAAGCCCCCTCGTCTCCCGTCGCAGATAGGCCGCAGGCTGAGCGAACGCCGCGCGATGCCGCTCACCGTCACGCACCAGCAAAAATCCGGCGTCGTAGGGCACCTGCCCCCATTTGTGGAAATCCAGTGCGATCGAGTCCGCCTGTTCGATCCCGTTCAGCAGCGGCGCCAGCACCGGCGAGAGCATGCCGAGCGCGCCGAACGCGCCGTCGACATGGAACCAGAGCTTCTCCTCGCGGCACAGCGCAGCAACCGCCGTGAGATCATCGATCGCGCCGATGTCGACGGTGCCCGCGGACGCGACAACAAGAAACGGCGTCAACCCCGCGGCGCGATCGCACGAAATCCTGGCGCGCAAGGCCGCGACGTCGATGCGGTGGGACTGGTCGACCTCGACTGAGCGCAAGGCATCGCTGCCGAGCCCCGCGATATCCATCGCCTTCCCGATGCAGCCATGCGCAGCATTCGATGTGTAGGCGGTCAGCGCCGCTCCCTCGTCCTGGACGCCGCGCCGCCTCACCTCCCCGAGCACCGATCTTCGCGCCACCAGCACGGCCATCAGATTGGCCATCGACGTGCCGGTGACGAAAATGCCGCTGGCGCCTTCGGGAAAGCCGAACAGCTCGCGCATCCATGCAACGATCTGGCGCTCAACCTCGATCGGCATGTGGTCGCGTCCGCCCAGATTGGCGTTGAGGCCGGCCGCCAGCATCTCCGCAAGCATGCCGACGACGGAGCCGCCGCCATGCACCCATCCCAAGAAACCAGGATGGACATTGCCGGTCGCGTAAGGCGCGATGAAATCCGAA
>Ga0210408_10003822_pt1 | contig 13695 bp, 8 predicted proteins | sample IncBWH4MmetaG_FD_155471 | JGI IMG/M metagenome (GOLD analysis project Ga0210408, IMG submission 155471) | Forest soil microbial communities from Barre Woods Harvard Forest LTER site, Petersham, Massachusetts, United States - Inc-BW-H-4-M | ecosystem: Environmental > Terrestrial > Soil >...
GATTCCGATTGCGAGATGCATGTCGTGGGGACCTCGCAAAGTGCGAGTCTTGGTTGGCCCGGTTCGATCGTGGTCGAGCCTCCCAATTTGTGCAAATTCGACCCTCAGGGCGGCGAAGGCGGTGATACCTCGACATGGCTTTCGGTCTTTGACGACCTGTCGGGACAAAACTGCGACGTTACCGGCTTCCCTCGCATTTTCACCGAGCATGCAAGCGGCTCCGGTGGCGCGTCCAACCCCAATCATGTGTTCGAGGTGCACCCGGCGCTGTCTGTCAGTTGTGGCGCGCAGAAGATCTCGTTCGCTGATTTTGTGACCGTGTTTCCGGGAATGAGAGCGATCTCTCCCTCTACGACCGCGTCGTGCATAAGCGACCGCAAGCTAGAAGTTCGCTATGACAAAGAATCCCAGCAATATGAGTTCCGCGAAAGCGGGGGGCGCTGTGGCAATTTCGCTATCGTCGAAATGAGAGCGTTGAGCCCACAGTGGATCCACTCCATCACCGGGGGTCATTCCGCCATTGCACGGGTGAGTCCAGATGGCCAAACTACCGTAACGCTTAAGATTTACAGTCTCTCACCGTCTGCGGTGGATACTTGGCTTGGGGCGGCAAAGGGATCGCCCGATAATTCCGCGGCAGGTAAGTTCTTGCACGGACTTTTCACGTACGACTATTACGCAATCGAGAAAGTCGTTCATCCGAGGTCCAAACCCTGGCAATTGATGAACGAATGGGTTTCGGTGCCCTTTCCGTTGGCATTCGTTGTCTTCGGACAAACGGATACTGCTCCGTGGTCCGCGGAATGAAGCCTAGGAGGACTCAGGTGAGTACGCTGAAGTTTGCATCCCGCTTTTAGATTCTGCTCACGTTTGCGGTCCTCAGGGCCAAGTAGTCACGGAGTACGATGAGAGGACCTTACTGGCCGCGACCCCTCAATTATGTAGGTTTCTAGTGGATCAAGCGGGGTGGCAAGCCTGGGGCTTACTTTGACTAGACGGGAGACGCAAATGGACTCTCACGGCATGATCAATCGGCGTAATTTCTTATCGACGACGGCTGCTAGTGTGGCGGGAGTGACCGCGCTTGGTGCCGCTACGGTGTCGCCAGAGGGCGGCAACACACCTTTGCCTGAAGGCATCCATCCCGGAGACCCGCTTGCACGATACTGGCAGAAATCCGTGTCCCATCTCATCGATGTGAAACTCCCCCCGGAGTTGTCGACCGATGTGGTCAAGGAGAGACACCGAATCTTTTCGGTGCTCCTCATGGCGCTGATCGTTCGGTTCTGGAATGGCAACAACAACGGCCCTGTTGGAATTTATCCGCAACGCGAGGGTCAAAAGGTCCCCGGCCAGGATCCCAACCTGAAGAGCTTCCGGTACAAAGGTGATCTCTTTGAAGCGGACGATGTGCAACGCATAAGCTGGGACCGATATCTTGGTCATAACATCGCCTGTCTTGCAGTCGATGGCAAAGGCGAAGTCATGGATTTTGACTTCAACCATAACAATTTCTTCAGAAGTACTGCCGAGCACGCGGAATCGCGCTTGGTCCGGCGGCTCTTCAGCCTTTCTGATCTAATCGACGATTGGAAGACGGGGAACCGGATTCCCGGAAAATCAAGGGCTTTCACGCTCAAGGACGTAACCATCTATACCTCACTTGAATCCTGCGCACAGTGCTCTGGCGTGATGTCGCTCGGACGGGTTAAGCAGGTCGTCTATCTCCAGAACGACCCAGGCGCCTATCGGATAGGAAACATCATGTACAACTTGGCCGGACAAGAGCCACCACCACCCAAAGGGGACTGCTCCTTCCTGGCGGCACTTCCCATTCGAGCATCCGAAATCGGCCTTCCTTACCTCGACGATCTCAACCGGAAATACGAAGAGTTCCGTGTGCAAATGGCGGATGCCGAAAGGAACGAAGACAATACGCGCGCATACTTCCTGCCAAGCAGGAATTGCGATCCGATCTTCACGACATCGATTACCTCGTTTCTGTGCACCGACATCGCTCTCGATGTTTTCCGGAGTGGCGCCGACGAATTTCGAAACATGGTGCTAAAGCACGACGATAAAAAGTTCCCAGCGAACGACGAGATCTGGTCAAACCGACAATGCCTGGAAGAGGCCCACAGGTTCTTCGACTATGCAAACGTCGAGGGTTTCAGAGGCTCACCGCACAAACTGTAAAGCAGTGACCAATCGTCGAAACGGCTGTCAACGAACAAAGTAGAACGGGTTAGGGACCTTAAAGATCCGCTCAGCATGTCCGCCTCGTAGATCACTGTACTGATCTCCAACGTTCGCGATGATTTTGTACCCGCTTTCCTCTATTTCATTGCGCTTTGCCGTCTTGAATTCCTGAATCGTTGATTTATCGTCAAAGAACTTGAGTCCGGCCCAATCCGTGTATCCTGCTTTGCGCAAATTTTCCACGGTAGCCTCTTGAACTTTGTGTTTCTCATCGTCTTTCCGGCCCGTGATGAAAAATACGGCGACATTATTCGCTCTTGCGATTTTAAACAGCCTGAGCGTGTCAAGAGGTTTGCCCTTGGCAAGCAGCACCCACGCGCCAAACCCACACGGCGCGTTGGGCACCGACCCTGAGACGTCAGACTTGGCTACGTTACAGGGTCCGTCTTTGATAAGGCCGAAGTCATTCGCCTTCATCTCTTCCCAATTGGAAAGGGACGTCTCATCGATGTCGAGAACAATAGCAAGGTGACCGCCATCCTTCGCGCGATTCAAGACGTGAGAGATGGCCTGGTCTATTATTTTACTGAATTGACGATCATAAGCACCCGAACACTTGTAATAGATCAGTTGACTCTTCAGGTCGTCGATATTGCGCGGTTGCCCTATCTCTGGCGGCGGCAGGCTGGCATCCGGTATGCAATCGCGATCAGCCGCGTGTGCGAGTGCAACCGCTACCAGTGCCAGCAGCATTCCCAGCATTGAACGTCGAATGACACGCGGAACAGAAAGAGAGAACACAATAGAACGATCCCGGGACTCTGCTAGCTTTTTCAACATATACTCCCCTTTTGGCCGCAGGCATGCGCCTCGTGAAGATCTCTTTTCAAATCAGTTTCCGCTTCAGCAGTTTGCATGCAACAGTTATGTCTTTATTCGATCAAAGAATGGCTGTCAGTGGAGATCATGATTGATGATCTTGTCGGCCGTCCGCAGCGCTAGGGCGGCGATTGTCAGGGTCGGGTTGCCAGTCGCGGAAGTGGGAAACACACCGCTACCGATGAGGTATAAGTTATCGTGATCCCACGAACGTTGATCACTGTTCACCACGGATTTTGCCCGGTCCGTACCCATTCTGTAGGTCCCGATAATGTGGCCGGCGCCCAAGTAAGAAAGACGGACGGGCTTACCGTTGTCCGACAAATCCAACGCGGCGGGTTCATCCGGATCCGGCTCCCGGGTGAGCTGCTCCGCTCCCAGCCTATCGAAGATTTCATCCGCAGCTTTCTTGGCGGCTAAGAGGCCTGCTTTCGTGTAGTCGGAGAGATCATAGGTGATCTGCGGCCTGGGCAGTCCCAAGTGATCGACACTTTTTGGATCCGTCGAAACGTCGACGCAGTTTCGTTCCTCGGGTTCTTGTTCTATGAGGAAGCCTAGCCGGATCTGCCTGGTAATAATGCTGTTCAGACGCTCTACCAACTTCGCACCGAATAGTGCTTCATTATCCTTGTTCGCGCGGCTGATATTGAGACCATTGACGAAATCTACAGTCGTAATAGCTGGATCACCACCAATCGCGAAGTTCCACCCTTCGTTGCCGATCTCGATGCGGTAGGCAGCGCGTTTCTTCCGGAATAGACCATCCCGCAAGTCTTCGATGCCTGACGTCGATAATGGACCCCGATACGGGTACACCCGCGTGGATTCCGGGAGCAGACCCCAGGGTACGTAGTATGGGTGGTCCATTAGATTCTTGCCGACTTGTTTGCTGCTGTTTGCCATACCATGAGGCGTGCGATCGCTTTTGGACATCAACAGCAGGCGAGGCGTCTCGATGGCATTCGCTGCAATGATGTACATCGTCGCGGTGCGCGATTCCTCGGGCAGCGGTGCACTGGTTATTTTGTCGTATTGCCGAAAATAGATTTTACTAACCTGTTGGTTTGCGTCGGTCTCGAGCCTGCTGGCGACCGTCTGATAGCAAATTTCGACATTGCCCGTACTTAGGGCGGCGTTGAGAGTGATAGTCGGATCGTACTTTGCCTGAATCGGGCATATCGGAATGCAGTTCGTATTGCCCGCGCAGACGCGACGGCTTTGGTACGGCTGAGAGTTGCGCGCCGCCGGCGTGCTTACGACACTAGTATCACCCAATGCGACGCCATCGACCGTCATCCCGTTGATTGCCTTTGCAACGGCTACGTCAACGAGAGACCTTGGAATCCCGGGCATCGGGTATTCCTTTGAGAATGTAAGTCCGTGATAGCTTTGATCCTTGCTAAAAGCGGAGACGCCCAGCTCACATTCGGCCCGGCAATACCAGGGCTCCAAATCGCCATACGTGATCGGCCAATTATCAAATCTCTGGTATATCCGTCCCATCTGAAAATCGTTGGGCAAAAGCCGGAGACTTGTTCCGAGCCAGTGGAGGGCCGTACCGCCTCCGACGCGCTCGTAGGTGCTTCCGAACGGAAGATTGCCTTTCTGAATGAGATAACTCTGCTTCGGATCCCGCCAAGCCCTGGCTGTCAGGGTAAGGACCGTGGGCCGGCCCACATTCAACGTGGTTGGATCCGCGAAAAGATCCGGTAGATAGGGGCTCTCCGGCACCTTGGTCCACGCACCGTAAAATCGCTTCATATATTCGTTGAGATTCGTCGGCGCGGGAGGCCCGGCTTCCAAAATAAGGACTTTCTTCCCGGCCGACCCGAGCTGATTTGCGACTAGAGCTCCGGCCACACCTGATCCGACAATGATTGCGTCGTAGTGCGATTGTTGCGGCTTGGCAGGCAACATGGCAGAGTCTCCTCAAGATTCGGATTTGATGAATGCGTCGAGGGGCGGAGGTTCCTTGGACCAATAACCAAATTCCAGATTGCCGTAACCCATTGGATGCGCCTGAGCCACGCGCCAAACCCAGCCTTGCGAATAAGTCGCAGGAGAGATGATGTGGCATCTGACCAGGTTGTACCTCCGGGCCGAGGGTTTACTTGGTTCCGCCGAGGGTTTACTTGCTTCCGCGGCGGAAGGTTTATTGGCCTCCGCGTTCGGGGCCCGAAGCACTTCCGCTTTGAGCGTCTTGGGCTCGTACCAGGCGCCCAAATACCACGCCAGTATTATGCTGCGGGCGAGATAGAGGGTGTCCGAGTCCGGTTTTAGAAAATTGGCGATCGTTTCATCGGTAGAGCTGGCCTTAAAGTCTCGAAGCATGGAGTCGAAGGTGGCTCCGCCTGCCTTTTTCGCTGCTGCGAAGTATTCGGATTTGACCCCGATTGGATCTATGGAAGGAGCCAATTTGCGTGCGTCGATTCCGGTGAGTTTTGCAGACAGTTGAACAAATAATTCCAGGTCTTGTCCAGGCGTGGGTTCCGCGGAAGCAGGCAGCGGAATCGTAATGGTGCCGAAAGCGGCGGTCGCGGCGGTCGCCGCGACACTCGCAAGCAATGTACGGCGGCTCATTTCAGTCATCTTGTTCACCCTCCCTTCAATTCTCTGAAGTCAACGTGCGTGGCATTCGTCGTTTTCTCTGGGCGCTCTACTTCGCCTTCTCAAGGATGAACGTAAAATCAGACCGCGTGGCCGGACGGTGTTGCGTCGTGGCGTTGTTGTGACAGGAGATGCAGCTTGAAGTCGCGAGCGGTACTCCGGTGTCTTTATCTTGCTGGCTGAATGTTTCCAGGGTTGTGTTTGCCAAGAAGGTTGGAAACGGCGCACATGTTGCATCCGGGAGACTGCCGGGATTCGGATTGTTCGCACAGGGGGCGCTGGGCCATTGTGTTGTGATTAGGTCGTAATTTTCCCAAACGGTGCCGCGCAGCCGATTGTGGAAAGCCTTGTTCAGCTTGCCTACATCGTCATCGGCGAACACAGGACTCGGACCCATTCTGACGATCTGGCTCTTGAACGGACTGCTGTGGTGCTTGATGGGATCCCAAGCAGCTGGTTTTAGTTTCTCCGGCTGCCACGGCCATGGAGGAGTTTGATTGATCGGACAGTCTGAGACTGCGCAATCAGGATTATAGAAACTATATTGCCTACCCTTGGTCAGGCCGCCGTCAACTTCCTCTTGTGTGGGTACGTTGTCGTGATGCTCGAATGTCGTCCAGATCCACTGCTGCCTTGTAACAGTCTTGTGACCGACATGAAATCCGACCAGACCAAGTTTGACCTGCCGACACGGCTCGGGCGCTTCGGGTTGGTAGAGGAGCCCGTCGATCATATGGAACTTGGGTCTCAGCTTCGGATTGTTCAGGTCAAAATCGACGCCGGGTCGCAACACCCTCCATGATGCCTTTACCATGACGGCACCCACGGTTTGTTCCGGGTGCTCCTTGTGGCTTCCGTCGCTTCCGTTCGGAAAGTCGACTTCGTCGGGGAAGATCTCCTGCCCCCGGCGGCTGTATAGAGAGTGATTGACTATGTACTGAAACATCGGACGGTTCATCAGTATGACGAAGAGGGCATAGTTGCCGTTCTGATCGAACAGAGCTCCGCTCTTGAAGGGCTCGTTGTAGGTTTCCTCCATTTCCAGGTGGATGATCATCATGCCTTTTTTGAAACTGTCCACACATTGATGGGGCACGACCGGCGGGTTCGGGTCGCTCCAGTCGGCGGGCTTCATTCCGGCCGGCAGCATGACGTCAGGTAATTGCTTATAGCCCTCCCACACCGTCGGCGCATCTTTGCCGAGCGGAGCGCCAGCGGCGGGAGAATTGAGCGCAATGAAAGTCAACCAGGAGTAGTAATCGAACCCGTGTTGTAGCCTGGCCGTAAGGTCCGTTCCGCTCTTTTCCGCCTGTGCGTCGCAAGGCAAGCCCCCGATTCCTTGCGTGACCCCAGGGATCACACTTGGGTTAATCTTATCGAGATCGGCTAACGTAGCGTCCGGACAGTGTACGGACGGATTGAAGCCGACCGTCGGTTGCTGATCATCGCCGCCCGTCCGTCCCACTTTGCTCTTGGTCGGTACCGCACAGCAAAGGAGAACCGCGATCCCGAGAACACCGGTAATCTTGACGGCGAGCAATTCGACTCTGCTCATGGGAGAATCTCCTCCCTTCGGGTACGAAGATTTCCAAGCGATAAGCGCCCTAGAGAGATATTGGCTGCGTTATTTAGCTTGGGCACGTCAGAAGCAATCTCGAATGAGCTACAGCTTAGACATATTAACGTCCATGTCAAGTAAATAACCTCGACGGCATACACAAGTAATTTGCGCGGCTCACTGCTGCCGTCGACTAATACTCCAGAACTCCTTATGGCTTATGTATGAGGGCAATTCACTTGGAATTTTGAAGCATCTTTTAGTGGGTCGACGCAGGAACGGGGAACCGTTCCCGTTGTGTGCATCGATAATTTCGACGTGATAGCTTCCCCAGATGACTCTCTTTGCGGCAACGTTCTGCGCATTCGGGCGACAGTCGGGTACTGTTCATCTCTCTGACAGGGACGGCGCAGCGCCAAGACACTTGCGGTGTCACTTCAGATTAGCATTCAACAAATCAGCTAAACGGTGGCCTGCGAGAGTTGCTTGGGAGCGCGCTGCGTCTGAGGCCTTCGCCGAATACGATGCATCAGGTCGCGGTGAGATTAGAACTGACGGGTCGTTGTCAGCACTGATTGGTGAAACATAAACGAGTGCTTTGGCCAGTCCGAAACTGTCGTTCACCCAAGCATGCGGATCGGCATTATCGGCTTCGATGGGTCTTGCCCTCGCGAGCAGGGCTTGGCCGGTTTGGCTGACGTCAGCAATGCTCGGCTTATCGCCGAGCAAACCGTCCCAGTAGGCATGAAGCTCATCTCGGCAGGGCCTTTGACAAAAAGCCAGAAAGTTGCCACCAGCATCCCCGTTCGGATGATTCTTGGTAAACCTGGAAGTGCAGTGAAGCGGCTGATGTACGTCGCCCACGAGATGCTCCAGCCAAATAACATCGTAGGACTTGACGTCCTCCGATTCGTCGGTGCCAATTGCTTGCGATAAAGCCACAATCTGCGTCAGAGCGTTAGGAACCTTCGCTGGTTCACCGGCAGCGCCAGACGCGTACGGGATGTCGACGAAATGCCAATACTTGTGCATGAATTTGTCTGCGTAACCGATATTTTGCGCATCCGTGGGCTTGCCCGGAGGAGTATCTCCCCCGTCAGATGTATAGCCGGCGCTGCACGCAGTTTGTTTGATACAGTCGGGCCAAGTTGCGCCGTTGAGAAATGCCACAAGACCCCTTTGATCCTCGCTCACCCCTTGGGTCCACTGCACGTACATCGGGTTGAGCTTTAACAACGTGTCTACACGAGCTTGCGTTTTGGGCGTCAGGTTCTTATAGGCGATATAGGCGACAAGCATATGTCCGCCGTCGAACCACGCGTAGAGGGGGTGGGCGATGATTAGGAGACTTAGAAGTGCAACAAAGGAGTGCTTACGCATTTTAGATATGGGGCAAAAGGGCATGGTCACCTCAGTTCACGGAGAGTGTCCGAGAGCATATCATAGTGAATAACGGTCGCAGCACGTCTACTTATTATAATTGCCTAGTTGCTGCGTGAGTTCCGGCCGTTGGGTCCGGGCGGAGCGTAGGAATCGTTCGAGGCGTGCTGACGGAGGAGAATAGCCTCCAACCGATTGGTTATTTCACAAGTCGGCAGTTTTCTTGCCATTGAGTTACTGCTAGCGGTGTTCGGTATTCCTGTATTCTTCTCAATTCCAAAACTCCAGAGGTAGCTTCCGGCCCGGGCCCCCAGCTGCGATTTTTTTTGATCCCGCAGATTTTGGAACTGCACAGTCGAGTTATTAAATTAATTCTTATTTACGGACACTCAACTTAAAATCTGTATAATGCCCGTCAATTTGGCGGCACTGCCGCATCGGTGTTGGGAGGACTTATGGCCAATCAAGTTACAGTTCGCGCTTACACGTCACCCACGCTCGTGCTCCTGGCGATGGATTGGGCTGACGGAGGCAAGTTCCCGGACTTTCTGGGTTTTGCAATCCTCCGGTCTCCCGGCTTCCATGCCGGCGAGAAGGACGGATATCTCCTCAACAAAATCGGATTTACTCCTCCCGGACCGCGTTCGCAACCACTACCGAGCAATGTTTCGCCAATACAGAAGTTTCTCTGGTGGGATTCCGCGATTACCGATGCCGATCGCGGAAAGACATTCACCTATACGGCTACGCCCGTGCGCGGCACAGGGCCGCAGGACATTAAGCTTCATGACGAAGCTAGTTCGAAACCTGTAGACGTGCCGATTCCCACGGTCGAGCGCGACAAAATCTCCACATGGTTCAACCGCGCCGTGGTGAGCTCGCAGGCATTCTCACAGAAGTTTCCCGATCCCACTAAAGACCTCGATGCCGCGATGGCCTGGCTGGCGAATGGGTTGCAGGACGGCTTCACACAGATTCTGCACGGCGCCGGGAGGGTTCGCGGCGCTATCTATCACCTTACCGACAACGAATGGGTGATGCCGGATCTCACCTCTTTCGCGGGCGAGGTGTCCCTTGTATATGAGGATCGAAAGAACGACACGACCTGTCTTCCCGCCGTCGCCATTCTTGAAAAGGTCAAGGGAAAAGCGTTTAAGGGCGAGAAGCGCTCAAAAACCAATATCATGCACAACAAGTTTCTCGTGGATCTTGATAAAGGTCGCGTCCTGATGGGCTCGGCGAATTACACGCCGGAAGGCCTGACCAGCCAGGCAAACCTGCTCCACATTTTCGATTCACGAGAGCTGTCGGACCTTTTCTCGGAGCGGCAGAAGCTGATGAGTGGGGACCCTTCCGTCCCGGACACCGCCAACAGGGCGGCGTGGTCTAAAGAAATCCCCATAGGCAAAGCCAAGGTCCGAGTCATCTTCTCACCGGAGCCTAAAAATCAGCGCGATTCCATTGATACGGTTATCGATTCTATCGATAACGCCAAGGAGTCCGTGATTTTCTGCATGTTCGATCCCACGGACGCGAAGCTGATTTCATCGCTGCTGGCTGCAGGCGATAAGAAGAAGCTCCTCTACGGGATGCTTAACTCCATCGCAGACCCGAATAAGAAAAAGGACAGCCTGTCGGATTCAGGCGAAGCGCCCACCAAACCGACGCCAGCGACCGAGATCAAGGTCACGCTGTATAACCGTTCGCGCAAGGACAAGAAGGTGCTGGCATATTCCTACTTCCGGCCGGGCAACACGCCGGCGGGATTTCTGCCAGAGCTCAGCGCCGTGGATATGAGCAGTAAGAGCACGCTGCCGCCTCCGAAGCAAAAGGGGAAGAAGAAGGGTGGCCCGCCAGCCGTGCATATCCATCACAAGTTCATCATCATCGACGCAGAGACGAAAAACCCGATTATCTATACTGGCTCCAACAATCTCAGCGAGAATTCGACACATCACAACGACGAGAATCTGGTGGAGATCAAAGGCAGCCCCGAACTCGCGCGGACCTATTTCGCGGAATTCATCCGGCTCTACGAGCACTACCGCGCTCGCGCTTTGTGGAACATTGCTCATCCTCCCACCAAGGGGAAGCTCAAGGAGACTGTGAAGGTCAGGTCAAAATTGGGAGAGGCTTTTACGCTCAAGACCACCCGCGATGAATGGGTAAAAGGTGCATACAAGGCGGGAACACCAGAAGCCTTGGCGCGCACGTTTCTGGCTTCGGCCGAGTGAGCGCGCAATGGTCAGCGTTGCGGCGGCGGAAAATTCTGGAAAAATCTATTGCTCAATTGTGGCTGCTGGCCGCCACTCAAGGGTCGCGTTTCGTATGCGAGAGTGTTTGGCGAGGTTCGGAACGCTGGCGATGATACCGCTGGGCAGGCATGAGGAGAAGCGTTTCGCTACGCTAGGCCGAGAGGTTCGGAAGGGCGTCTCTCAGTTTGATCATGGAATCCGCGTCGAGGGTTCCTCGATTTGGAAAGGCATTTTGGGTCGCGAACTGCGAAAAGGCCGCGCGGGTTTCCACGCCCGCGACCCCGTCGATCGGTCCAGGGTGCAGATTGAGATAGGTGAGATATAACTGCGCCGCGCGAACGCTTACATCCGGAACGGCGCCGGCCGAGTACTTCTGAAACTCGCTGGCCAATCGCACATCATAGCGGTTGATGAGATAGTTCGGTCCGTTGTAGCCACGGGCGAACGACGACCAGTCATGGGCTTGCAGGGAAATATGCAAACGCGACTTGATTAGAAAAGTCCCCATGGCCGCGAGCTGGTCATCTTCCGACTGTGACATACTGGCAACCATCTGCTCGACATCCTTGAATCCCGCCAGCTGATAGTTCTCGCCCATAATCTGTCCGATACCCCAGGAGGCACTGGCAAGAGCAGAGATCCTGTCTTTGGCGATGGCTTTGGCCAGCCGGTCGTATTGCGGTTCGCCCCGCGGGCCGTAACCGCCCGGTTGCGGATCGCTTATATCGCCGTCGTCATAGCGACCCTGCGTAAGGCGGTGAAAGATATGTCGCTCGTAGAGTATCTGCGGGCGCCGATCGGGGAGAAATCCGCAGCCTGAGGTTTCCACCGCTAGGACGGTCCAAATCTCCGGAGCATGCACACCAAGATTGTTGCTGACCGTGGCCAGCCCATCGGAGCTAAGCGCAAAGGCGCTGCCTTGAAAAGGAAGCTGAACCGCCATCGCTACGTTCCCAACGTTTCTAGCCAGCGGCGTAGATCCTCACCTCGATACATCAGGCTGTCAAGTACCAGCGAGGGTACGGTCGGGTGGTGTATTTTGGTTGACAAAAGGACCGTCGCGGTATGACTATCCTCGGAACCTCAGACCTCCTCGAGATCTTCAATGCAAAAGTCGCAAGACAAGCTTCGCAAGCTGGTCATCTTGCTAATCACCTGGGCGTTGTTGCTGGGCTTCTTTTTGGCCTATGACACCTATTTTGTGGCCAGTCAAAAGGAGTTCCTGGTCGAACGCGACTTCCGAACGCTGGCGGCCATGTCCAGAAAGATACGGGCCGAATTCGATCGTGCGCGACTTTCCGCGGAATCCGGCGTGAAGTTTGCAGCGCCAGCCCACGCCGGGTATGCGGTGGACATAAAATGCGGAGCACGGTCTGTCGCCGAGTGTCGCAGGGAATACATTGCGCTCTATCTGAAGGAGATCTTGGTGCGCGAAGATTCTCCGGCGGACGTTCCGACCTGCGCGGAGGCATTCGATCGCGAGGGCGCCGATCCCAGCATCCCCCTCCGGACCATTCCAGAAAAGGGTCGGTTGAAATTCCAGGTCAGCTGCTTTGTCCGAGGCGATGCGAAGCCTGGTACGTTCAACCCCGGGGATGAAAAAACAGTTTTCGTGCTCAACATGTCTCCCTGGATCCGGACAGCGCTCGGGCAAGCCTCGGATTCTTTCGAAGACGTTTTGCTGGTGGATGATTCCGGCCATGTCTTATTGGAGCGGGGAAGCGGCGGCATTCAGATACACGATCTGAACTCGCTGGTGGCGACCAGTACGGACATGGGTTGGAAAAAAAGCGCTTGGGCGTTCTTCGGGAGATCGAACGCGGAGCCGGGCGGAACCGACGCCGGCGCGAATGCGGCCCGAAAAGTTGGTGACCTATTTGAAAGGGGTGCCGCCAGCCGGGTTCTCATGGGCGGGAAGAACTACCTGTTGTTTTCGAATCCAACGCGCGTGTCGCTCGGAAGCTACCCCGCTGGCGGCACACCATTCTCTTTCCTGGTGTGTGGCCTGCGGCGAGAAGCAAGCTTGGATGGCGAAAGCCGCCGGCTGCCGTATGGATTCCTGATCTGGGTTGCGCTCGCTGCGACGGTGTTGCTCAGCGTGAGCTGGCCGCTCTTCAAACTTCGTTACATGGGTAATACCGATCGCTTCAGCCCGCGCGACGGTTGGTACTTGATTCTTGCCCTGTTCCTGATGTCCACCGCGACGATCCTGATGCTTCTCAATGCGAGCTACGTCGCGCAGGCCCGGGAAGCGGCCGACCGGAACATGAGGATCCTGGCCGCCCAAATCGAAGGGAACTTCCGGCGAGAAATGAAAGACGCCGTAGAGCAACTTCACGCACTGCGGCGCGACGCGAGTTTTACGCAGGCGCGCATGGATCCGCGCGCGCCAAGCCTTCAGGGATCATACCTGACCGGGCCCACGGCTCAGCAATTGACCTACCCTTTTTTTCAGATTGCGTTTTGGGCGGACTGCCGCGGACACCAGGTCCTCAAGTTCGATGTACGCCCTGCACCGACGCCCTCGACGGACGTATCGCATTTTGCATTCTTCCAGCGGGTGGAGGCGCAGATCCTGAGAGCCACAGCCGGTGCGGACATCGATCTGAACCATTGTCCCGAAGTTCCGCGCGCGCTCGACCCTGGCAACAACGCGACCGAGGACCTCTATTTTGAACCGCTCATGTCTCCAAACACGGATGAATTTGCCCCGGCGCTCGCCGCGCCGCTCAAGGAGGATGCGGGGAACGCGCGGAGACTCTGGATACAAGCCTTAGCGGTACGTCCCCTCTCGGTGGTGGATCCTGTGCTGCCACC
>Ga0210408_10003823_pt1 | contig 13692 bp, 10 predicted proteins | sample IncBWH4MmetaG_FD_155471 | JGI IMG/M metagenome (GOLD analysis project Ga0210408, IMG submission 155471) | Forest soil microbial communities from Barre Woods Harvard Forest LTER site, Petersham, Massachusetts, United States - Inc-BW-H-4-M | ecosystem: Environmental > Terrestrial > Soil >...
AACGGCAGAAATCCGCCCGTCAAACCCTTGGCGACGCACATGAGATCGGGAACCACTGCGGCTCGTTCGCAGGCGAACATCCGGCCCGTTCGCCCGAAACCGGTGAGGACTTCGTCTGCAATCAGCAGCACATCGTAAGCAGCGGTCAGGCGGCGAACCCCGGAAAGAAATTCTTCAGGATGAACGATCATCCCGCCCGCGCCCTGGAGCAGCGGCTCGACAATCACGGCGGCGATTTCTGCGCCTTGTTCAGAGAGCAGCCGCTCCAGCTTATTAAGGCACTCGATCTGGCAAGTCGCGCGCGTGAGGCCTACAGGGCAGTGCGCGCAGTGGGCCGAATGCGTGCGCAGGACTGGAATTCGCAAAGAGTCGAATGCCGCATTGAAGGGCGAATCGTCGCTCACCGACATCGCGCCCACCGTATCGCCATGGTAGGCGTTTTCGAGCGCGACGATCCGGCGCTTATCCGGGCTTCCGCAATTCTTCCAATATTGCAGGGCCAGCTTAAGCGCGACTTCGACTGCGGTTGAGCCGTCATCCGAAAAGAAAACGTGGCGCAGTGCTGGTGGGACAATTTTGCCCAGGCGCACCGCAAGCTCTTCAGCAGGCTCGTGTGAAAATCCGGCGAAGAGGACGTGTTCGAGCCGCGCGGCTTGCTCAGCGACGGCCTCTGCAACCGCCGGATGTGAGTGGCCGTGAATGTTGACCCACCACGACGAAATCGCATCCAGAATTTGGCGGCTATCGTGGGTTTCGAGAAACACACCTTTGGCCCGGCAAATGGAAAGAGGCGGCGCGTCCACGCCTTCTTGCGTAAACGGATGCCAGAGATGGATATTGGACGCGCCCATGATTCAGTCGAATGCTTGATGATCGAAATGTTTTTCGTAGACGTCAAGCAGAGCTGCACGATCGATGTGTTCGAGGATGGGAATGCGGCCAATGACGCGCACGTTGCCGTAGTGCTCGATCGCGCGACGATTCTCGATGTCCTCGTCGCCGACGAGGGCCACTCCGCAAATTGCGGCGCGCGTTTCACGTAACGCGGCAAGCGTCAGAAGTGTGTGATTGATTGTCCCCAGCGTTGTCCGCGCGGCGACGATGACTGGGAATCCAAGGCGCCCTATCAGATCGCGCATCAAATCGCGCTCGTTGAGTGGAACCATCAATCCGCCCGCGCCCTCGACAATCCATTTCCGGGCCGCTGGCGCCTTCGGTAATTCGAACGTATCGAGAGCGATTCGAACCCCCGCCTCGCGCGAAGCCAGATGCGGCGAAACCGGCGGATCAAATCGATATCGCTCCAAAGGAAGCCGTTCTTCTGTCGCTTCCGACCACTTGCGCACCGATTCGCGATCGGTGCCTTCGCGGGCGCCCGTCTGCACCGGCTTCCAATAGATGGCGTCCAGTGCGGCGACCAGCAGGGAGGAGAGAACGGTTTTTCCAACGTTCGTGTCCGTGCCGGTCACGAAATATCCAGTCATCGGGAAACAGAAACCGTTCGCGCGGATGAATAGATGTCCCGGGCCTGCACCATTGCGGCTACTAGTTCGGTAAGAATTGTTTTGGAAAGCTTTGCGGTTAGCGACAAGCGCAGGCGCGCTGTTCCTTCGGGCACCGTGGGCGGACGAATCGCGCGAACGCCGAATCCGCGGGTTCTGAGGTATTCGGCAAAATTGAGCGCGGCATGGTTCGATCCCAGGATGACCGGTACGATTTGCGAATCGCTGCCAGCGGTGTCAAAGCTGCTCTTGTGCAATTCATTTCTCAGGAAAGAGCTCAATTCAATCAGGCGAGCACGTTCGCAATCCGACTCCTTGGCGAGGCTCATGCCGGCTGCAATCTGCGAAACGAAATACGGCGGCAAGGCAGTGCTAAAAATGAAATTGCGCGCACGATTAATCAGAAACCGGCGCAGTTGGTTCGAGCCGCAGACAAATGCTCCTGCCGCCGCGAGCGCTTTGCCACAGGTGTGCACAGTCGCGAGAACGTGCGCGGATAGCCCTGCCTCAGCCACGCAGCCGCTACCTTGCAGGCCGCGCACGCCGGTAGCGTGCGCTTCATCGACGATTAGCTCTGCGTTGTAGCGATTGGCCAACGAGGCAAGGTCGGCGAGCGGCGCCCGGTCGCCCTCCATGCTGAAAATGCTCTCCACGACGATCACACGCGCTCCGGCAGCGGACGCATTGCGGCGAAGTTCATGCTCCAAAAAGGTCAGGTCGAGATGTGGAAATATGACGCGCCGGCATTTCGCCAGGCGCATTCCGTCGATCAGGCTGGCGTGATTGGCGCTGTCGGAAAAGACAACGTCCTCGTGACGCAACAGGCAACTCAATAGTCCAATGTTGGCGGCGTAGCCGGAGGTGAAGTACAGCGCTGTTTCGGTGCCGACCCATCGAGCAAAATCATGCTCGAGAAGCGTCCACGCTTCGTCATGGCCGGATAACAGTCGTGAGCCGGTGGACGCGATGCGCGGGGCGGATTTAACGCCTTCCAGAATGGCTAGCTTCATCCGCGGATCAGTGGCGAGACTCAAATAATCATTCGAGCTGAGATCGATGCCCCGAACCGGTTCCAAATGGCGCAATTCGGCGCGAGATTCGAGATCGGAAAGCTCGGCGAGAATGCGCTGGTTTAGGTCCACGGGATGATTCTTACCGCAGCGGCATTGGCTCTAGCCCGAGGGAATGCAGCATCGCCGCATCGTCCTCGGGCTCTGGATTTGGCGTGGTCAGCAATTTTTCACCGATGAATAGAGAATTGGCGCCGGCCACAAAACAGAGCGCGACAGCTTCGCGCGAAAGCGCCTTTCGTCCCGCGCTGAGCCGAACCATCGAAGCCGGCATGAGGATGCGCGCCGTCGCGATGGTCCGCACAAAGACGAGAGGATCGAGCGCGTCCAAGTGCTCGAGGGGAGTCCCGGCGACGCGCACTAGCGCATTGATGGGTACGCTTTCCGGATGAGGATCGAGTGTGGAAAGCTGCTGAAGCAAGCCGATGCGATCGCCCTCCGATTCACCGAGACCGATGATTCCTCCGCAGCAAACTGTCACTCCCGCTTTTCGCACGGACCGAAGTGTGCGGAGGCGGTCATCGTATTTGCGCGTGGTAATAATTTGCCCGTAGAACTCGGGAGAAGTATCGAGGTTGTGGTTGTAAGCAGTCAGGCCGGCTTCGGCGAGGCGCCCCGCCTGCGAATCATCGAGCATGCCAAGGGAACAGCAGACTTCCATGCCCAGCTTCGCCACGCGCCGCACCATCTCGAGAACATTTTCAAAATCTTCGCCCTCCTGCACTTGCCGCCATGCGGCACCCATGCAGAAGCGAGTTGCGCCTTCCTCGCGGGCGCGCTCGGCAAACTCCACGACTTCGTCCACGGGCAAGAGGTTGCCGCGCGAAACTTCCGTCGAGTAATGCGCGCTTTGCGGACAATACGAGCAGTCCTCCGGGCATCCACCGGTCTTTACGGAAAGCAAGCGGCAGAACTGGACACGCGCGGGATCGTGAAATTTACGGTGCGCTTGTTGAGCCATAAAAAGCAGATCAGGCAATGGCTGCCGGTAGACGCGGCGAATTTCCTCTCGCGTCCAATTATGCCGCAAATTCGTCTCGGCTCCAGCAACGCCTGCATCGTTCTGAGACAAGGCCATCCCTCCTGCGTCAGAGTTGTCCTGCGCTGCGACCTCAGTGATCACAGCGCAAACTCCATCGTCCGGTCCCACCTCGCCGACAGCGGGTCGCCGGGAAAAACATTCTAACGCACAATCGGCGTGAATATCGACCACGCCCAAGCTATCAGTGATTTGGATCAAATCCAGCGAAATTTCCTTGTTTGCAACACGACGCAGTTCTAACGGCCGAAATTTAGGAAACGCGCATCAGGCCGGAAACGGAAAGAGGGAGCGAGGTTCAGGCGGCAATGTCAAATGCGGAATAATTTACAGGCGCGCTTGTTCTTTGCGATTCGTCTTCTTGGACCCTGGGTTCGAAGCTGGAGAAGACGATTCATTTACTGGCGAGTTCTTCTTGTGGCAGGAGATGGCCCACCAACGGTTTTGAAATTGAGGCAACTCGCACATCTTCGTGCAGTGTTTCGCGCCAGTTTCGTACGTGCAATGGCAGTAGCACAGCGGAGTCGCGAATTCCGATCGTAGCGACGGGGTTTGATTGGCGAGAACAACAGCCGAAAAGATTGCCAGCAGGAATGCCGTGCGAATCGCTAGCCGGAGTCCTCTGGCCCTGCGTTTCATTTGTTAATATTGAGACTGGCCGCATAAAAAACCGATAGCGCAGGGGATGGGAAATTGTTGGTATTCAGGGTTTGGACGTACTACTGGTACCGGGACTGGAGGCGAAGTTCAAGGTTGCCCAAGCTTCTTTGTGCGCCGGTAAACTGAAACCTTTATCATTCCGGGCACTCCGAGCTGCGAGGATTCTCTCGCCTTATGCACTTTAATCAAAGAGAGATCCCTCAGCCGCTGAACCGACTGAGGATTTACCAGGCATTTGCCTTTCCTGCCGTGCATTTTCTCTGTGGACCTGCCTGAAATCGGTGGCTAAGAGCGAGACCGTGAAGCTAAGGGGCGATCAAGTGCCAATTCGTATGTCTTCTGCTAGGTCCGCCAACTCCAATCGCAAATTTCCCGCATTTGTCGCATAACTAAGCGCCGATTCGAGATCGAGGATTCCGCCTCGAACCATACGTTCGAGCTCACCGTCGAAGTGTTGCATTCCCTCGGTCGAACCATCCCGCATGGCGTCGAGCAGTGATTTACCCTCCGCCTCGCCCTTCTCCACATATTCGCGCGTCCGCATGGTCGATTTCAAGATTTCAATGGCCGCGATACGGCCGGTCCCATCTTTCTTCGGAATCAAACGTTGTGAAACAATGTAACGAAACGCTCTTGCCAGGCGCGTGCGTATCGCCTGCTGATCCGCAAGCGGAAATACACCGATGATCCGTTCAATCGTTTTTGAGGCGTCAATCGTATGCAGTGTGGAGAAGACCAAATGTCCCGTCTCCGCTGCTTCCATCCCGATCTCGATGGTTTCCTTGTCGCGCATTTCTCCGACAAGAATCACTTTCGGAGCCTGGCGCAGGGCCGCCCGCAGAGCCGAGGCGAAGCTCTGCGTGTCGCTGTGAAGTTCGCGCTGGTGAATCGTGGATTTCTTGTGAGCGTGCAGAAATTCAATAGGGTCCTCGATGGTGAGGACGTGATACGCCTTTTCCTCATTTATTTTGTTCAAAATAGCGGCGAGGGTTGAAGATTTTCCAGACCCTGTAGGGCCTGTCACGAGCACGATCCCATTCCTCAATTCCGCGATATCTCCAAGCTGTATCGGCAGATTGAGCGATTTGAAATCTGGAATGGCCTGGGGAATGACACGCATGACGATCGCATACGTGCCGCGCTGTCGAAAGATGTTTACACGAAAACGAGCCAACCCAGGCAAACTGTAGGAAAGGTCGGTGGATCCTTCCTTGTCGAGCTTTCCGGCCACAAGCTCATTCTTTCCAATCAGATCGGCGGCTATCCGGCGCGTCGCATCCGGCATCAGCTTACCTACCCCGGTAATATTCACCTCCTTAAGTTGGCCGTTTACTTCAACTTGAGGGGTGCGGCCTGGAGAGAATATTAGATCGCTGACCTGCTTGGAAACCTGAAGCATGGTGGCAACGATTGAGGCCGTCGAGACCTTTGCGGCTGGCGCAGCGGCTGGAGAGGCATTCTGGCTTACGGCAGGGGGTTGCGGCGGCGCAGAAGTCGTTTCCATGAGAGGCTCCCGGGAAAAAGCTGAGTGCTTCGTAAGTCATTTTCATGCAGCTAGTTACGAGCCTTGCCGGGGCCCCATTCATATTTCCGGGTGACGAGGACGGGAAAAAGCCTTCAATTCTTTCTCAATTGCTTGACGCGCTTCAGCCCCGAGTCCCACAAACTCGACCCCAATCCCTATACCAGGGAGGCAATAGCGGACTTCGCCACGAGTCTGGACTTCGAAGTTCGATTGCGTCAAGCGAAATCGAAGATTTACGATTGTGCCTTCGGGAAAATGTGTCGAAGTATTCACGAACATCCCACGCGTGCTGAGGTCGGGAGTGCGGACGGGGATCTCGGACCCTCCTCCTTCAAAGCTCATGCGGAGTCCGCCGAGATGCTGGATTCGAGGTTCGCAGCGACCAGGGGTCGAGGGCGTGTTATTCCGGGTGCGTTTCTTCAAGAAAGGACCCCTTCCCTGACATGCAGCGATGACTCCGTGGAAGAATCCGAGGCTCCGGGGGCGCGACGGGTCCCGCAGTACGGACAAAACCGAAACGCTGGGGGAACTTCATGCCCGCATTGTTCACACTTCAAGGTTGCCAGTAGTTCCATGGGTACGACGCGAACGATCTCTTCCAATGTGGTCGTACCTGCCTGAAGCTTGGTGAGTGCATCCTCCTGCATGCGGCGCATTCCACCGGCACGAGCCGCGGCCCGAACCAGGTCCGGTTTGTAAGCGCCTCGCAATATGGAGCGGATCGATTCGTCAATCACCAACAACTCATAGATTCCCACGCGGCCCTTGTATCCGGTGTGGTCGCAAGAGTCGCAACCATTCGGCCAAGCAATGCGGTCCGGAGGTTCTGTCCAACCGACGCCTGCGAGCCGCTCGGAGTAATCTGGTGTTACCTGTTTCTCGCCGTGGCAGGAGCACAGCTTGCGCACTAGTCGCTGGGACATGATTCCCGACACCGAGGAAGCAATCAGGTATTCGGGGATCCCCAGGTCGAGCATACGCGCAACCGCCGCGATGCTGTCGTTGGTATGCAGCGTGGAAAGAACCAAGTGGCCGGTCTGCGCTGCTTTCATGGCGATTTCGGCGGTTTCTAGATCGCGGATTTCCCCGATCATGATGACATTTGGGTCTTGCCGCAGGATCGAGCGAAGGCAACTCGCAAAAGTGAGTCCTGCGCGCGAATTCACATGGACCTGGTTGATTCCCGCGAGTGCATATTCGACCGGATCTTCCACGGTGACAATGTTGACGGCCGGCTTGCGCAGCAGATTCAGGGCGGAATATAGAGTTGTGCTCTTGCCGGAACCGGTCGGCCCTGTCACGAGCAGCATTCCCTGGGGCAAAGCGATCAATTGCACGAGACGCGCGGCCACGTCTGGAGGAAATCCCAAGCTCGCAAAAGTCAAGATGGGAGCCGAGGCCTCCAGCAGCCGGATGACGACTTTCTCTCCGTATTGAGTCGGCAGCGTCGACACGCGCATATCGACCTTTCGTTGGCCCACGGCGACCATGAAACGCCCGTCCTGTGGGGCCCGGCGCTCTCCAATGTCCATGTCGGAAAGGATCTTGATGCGCGACACGAGCGAATTCTGAACGTTTCGGGGAACACTTTCCAATTCGCGCAAAACTCCATCCACGCGGATCCGCACAACCGTTGCCGCGGCTTGTGGCTCAATGTGGATATCGCTGGCCTGCTTCTCCATCGCTTTTTGAATGATTTCCGAAACCAGGCGGACCGCGGGAGTTTTCTTTTGGTTCATCTCCGCCTGCATTTCCATAATGGCATCGCGATTGGCCTGGCGCGAACTGGTTGAAATGAACTCCATCTCCAGTTCGGTTTCCAGAATGGCTTCAGGTGAGGCCTGGTTCCCGGTCGCTGCGCTCTCGGTGCCGTCATAATTCAGGACAATCGCGGAAACAATTTCCGCGCGGAATCCGAGCCGCGGCGAGATGTCCTTCCCGCTGGTGAATCGCAGTTCGTCAATCGTAGCGACGTTCTGCGGCTCGGCCATTACCACGATTAGACGGGCCTGGTCCATACCAATGGGAAGTACGTCCAAACGCACAGCCATGGGCTTGGGAATGAGTTGGAGAACTGCGGGATCGCAGTGAACTTTCGAGCAGTCCTGATAGGGCACTCGGGAAACTTCTTCGAGAGCTTTCACTAAGGAAGGCTTGTCGACCAGCCCTCTCTCTAGAATCAGTTCGCCGAGGCGTACCATTTTACCTTTCTGCTCCTCGAATAGCAGTTGAAGCTCAGCGGCGGATATCTTTCCGCCTTCTTGCAGAATCTCTCCAAGCTTCTTGCGCTTCATGGAATGTGCCTCGGCGGAATATGTGGCACGCGAGGTTCCAAATCGTCATGGAAGCACGATGCTAAGTCCCTCGCATTCTGTGGACACATCAAGGCGTTCCAATTTGCATAGTCCCAAAACGGATTTTGTGCCGAACCGGCATGACAGGGACGCCGACATATGCAGAGGAAATGACGATTTATCGGGAAGTACGGAGTTTGGACGAAGTTGTAGTGTGTAGCGCCTTGTCATTGAAGATGACAATTTCTGCGCGTGAGGGTTTGCAAAATGAATGCGTGAGGACTTGGTGGGCCGATAGCTCCGATTCCCGAGGCGGGAGAGGATTCTCCCGAAACGGGACAATGGTGGCTGGTGGCGCACGAATAGGCTAGAGGCACAGTCAGAACACCAACAAAAATAAGGGAATCTTGCGGTGCAATGGGGAGGGCGGATTGGCCCGTTTCGTGCACTAAAAGGGAACCGTGGACGCATTCCGGTAGACGACTTACACGAGTCTGCGAGCGAGGGGGAAGGGGCTTGCTCAAGGACGAGTGCTGGTCGTTCCCACCTGCCTCTGAGAGGGAAGCTAGGATGGATGACCCCACGCCCCGGTCAAAAAAAGACCGGGAAACGGAATGCGTCTTAGGGGGCTCTTGTTCCCAAGCAAGGGCCCCCATCTTTTTTATTTTCTGTTCCTCATTTTCCCTTGGGACCCGCGCTTCCGGCTGATCGTTCACCGAAGACGTAAAACCCGGCCCCGCTATGTCTGCGAAATCGTTCCCACCGGTTCCACGCGGCGCAGCACGGGAATCTTCGCTTCCCTTAGAACGTGCTCAACCTCTGTCTCCTTTAACCGCGAAGCGTCATACTCGAACGACAGCCGGTTCGTTTGTTCATCCACGCGAAACCGGCGCAGTCCGTAGGTGTTTGCGAAGCTGCCGAGCGCCCGCAATTGCTCCGGCTGCAGCCGCGATTGCAATTCGTAGGTAATCTCCATGAGTGTCATGAACGCATTATACCAGCAGGCCGCACCCGGGAACGCCAATCTCCCGATCGGCGTTTTGCGTAATGTTGTCGCGCTGGTTTGACATAGGGGGAGGGGGTATAGTAGAAACGAACAGATGAAGAGAACCGGTGGAGATTTCATGTCAGCGAGAAATATCGAACTAATGCCACGCGCGGCAACTTGCGGTTGCGGCGCGCATGAGAAAACCAGGAAAGCGCTGGCCGTCGATCCGGAAATCAAGTCGTCGAATTTGAAACGATTGCGGCGGATTGAAGGGCAGGTGCGCGGATTGCAGCGCCTGGTGGAAGAGGACCGCTACTGCGCGGACATACTCGTGCAGATTTCTTCCGTGCAGGAAGCGCTGCGCTCCGTGGGGCGGGCCCTGATGAAGAATCATCTGCGCCATTGCGCGTCCGAGGCGATTCGCGACACGGCGCCGGGCCGCGCGGAGGCGATGTACGAAGAGTTGTTGAACTTGATGGACCTGCATTCGCGATAGGAAGTCATGGAGCCGCAAACTAAAACCGCCATCGCCATGGAAAAAGATCCCGTCTGCGGAATGACGGTGGACCCTTCGCGGGCAAAAGCAACACACGAGCACAGCGGGAAGACGTATTATTTTTGTTGCGCGGCGTGCAAAGAGAAGTTCAGCGCCGCCCCTGCAAAATTCCTGACGCCGAAAACCCTTGTTGGAATTGCTCCCATGTCCGCGCATCCGGTGCAGATTGCACCGGCCGCAAGCCACGGCCCTTCTCAACCAGCGGCGCAAAGTGCGGCGATCCCTGCTGCCGTTCGCAAAGCTTCCTCGAACGAATACACGTGTCCCATGGATCCTGAAGTGCGCCAGGAAGGGCCGGGAGACTGTCCGAAGTGCGGGATGGCTCTCGAGCCTGTCCTTGCTTCGCTTCCCGTGACGAAGACTGAATACACTTGTCCGATGCATCCGGAAATCGTGCGGGACGCGCCTGGGTCTTGCCCTATTTGCGGAATGGCGCTCGAGCCGAGAATGGTGAGTGTTGCGGAGGAACAAAATCCCGAACTTTCCAGCATGACAAGAAGATTCTGGGTTTCTGTCGCGCTGACGATTCCGGTCCTAGTGGTAGCTATGGCGGATATTGTCCCGGGGCTCGCGGGCCTGATGCAATTTGCTTCACCAAGGGAGTGGCAGTGGTTGGAATTTATTCTTGCGACGCCGGTCGTGTTGTGGGGCGGCTGGCCGTTTTTTGTGCGTGGCTGGCGGTCTCTCGTGACTCGCAACTTAAATATGTTTACGCTGATCGGGTTGGGGACCGGTGTGGCGTACGGATTCAGCGTCGTCGGCGTGCTGTTTCCTGGAATTTTCCCGTCATCTTTTCGAGGCGAAAGCGGCGAAGTCGCAGTGTATTTCGAGGCGGCTGCGGCGATCACGACGCTCGTGCTTCTCGGGCAAGTGATGGAATTGCGGGCGAGAAGCCGGACGGGCGCGGCGATCAAGGCGCTACTTGGACTTGCGCCGAAAACCGCGCGGCTGATGCGCGACGATGGATCGGAAGCGGATGTGCCGCTCGATGTTGTGAAGCCTGGCGACAGGCTGCGCGTGCGTCCCGGAGAGAAAATCCCGGTCGACGGCGTCGTCCTGGAAGGCGCGAGCAGCGTCGATGAATCGATGATCAGTGGCGAGCCGATTCCGGTCGAAAAATTCAAAGGGGCGCGGGTTACCGGCGCAACCGTGAACGGCACGGGTTCCCTGGTGATGCGCGCGGAGCGAGTCGGATCGGAAACGCTGTTGGCGCAGATCGTGCGAATGGTGGGCGAGGCGCAGCGCAGCCGCGCGCCGATTCAAAAGCTCGCCGATGTCGTTGCGGGGTACTTCGTTCCAATCGTCGTAGGAATCTCTGTGCTCACATTCGTGATTTGGGGCTTGTGGGGACCGAATCCTCGCCTGGCACATGCCCTGGTTAATGCGGTTGCGGTGCTGATTATTGCGTGTCCTTGCGCGCTGGGCCTGGCGACGCCGATGTCCATCATGGTGGCGATGGGCAGGGGCGCGTCGCTCGGTGTGCTGTTCAAGAATGCCGAGGCCATCGAACTGATGCGCAACGTGGACACACTGGTCGTGGATAAGACCGGCACGCTCACCGAGGGCAAGCCGCAACTCATTTCGGTCGAGCCGGACGAAGGATTTGATGCCAATGAACTGCTGGGTCTTGCCGCAACGCTCGAACGCGGCAGTGAGCACCCTTTGGCTTCAGCGATCGTCAAAGGTGCCGAGGATCGCGGCGCCTCTCTCGGCGTCTCGGCGGAAGCGTTTGAATCGCTCACGGGCCGGGGTGTTCGCGGAAGTGTCGAAGGCCGCGCGGTCGCGCTCGGAAATCAGAAGCTTCTCGAAGAATTGCGAGCCGATGCAGGGACGCTTACCGCAAGAGCGGAAGCCTTGCGCGCGGACGGCCAGACCGTCATGTTCGTACTTGTGGACGGAAAAATCGCCGGATTAGTAGGTGTTGCCGATCCCATCAAAGAGACGACTCCCGAGGCGATTCGCCAATTACACGCGGACGGCATTCGCATCGTGATGCTGACCGGCGATAGCCGCACGACGGCCGAGGCTGTTGCCAGAAAGCTGGGGATAGACGAAGTCGTGGCTGAAGTCTTGCCGCAGGGAAAAGCAGGCGTCGTGAAGCGGCTGCAAGGGGAAGGCCGGTTCGTTGCAATGGCCGGCGACGGAATTAACGACGCACCCGCGCTGGCGCAAGCGCAAGTCGGAATCGCCATGGGCACCGGCACGGACGTCGCGATGGAAAGCGCCGGAGTCACGCTGATCAAGGGCGATCTGCGCGGCATCGTGCGGGCCCGCGCCTTGAGCCGTGCCACGATGAGCAACATCAAGCAGAATTTGTTTTTCGCGTTTGTTTACAACTCGATCGGAGTACCAATTGCGGCGGGCATCCTGTACCCATTCTTTGGTTTGCTCCTCAGTCCGATGATCGCGGCAGCGGCGATGAGTTTTAGTTCGGTTTCGGTGATCAGCAATGCGCTTCGACTTCACAGGGTCAAGCTACCAGCATGATCCTTGATTGAGTTTTCCGATTCAGTGTGAGAGCCCCAATCCAACAGGCAGATGGTTCGTTGTTTTCGCCATAAGACCCTGGCGTACTTTGTCGAACTACATCGAAACAGCAAACGTGTTGCGCCGGATGAGCGATTGCATTTGATCGTCGGTGAGGGCGAGTTTCACGTCGAGGCGGTCGCCTGCGGGGTTCACTTGTGCGCTGTCGAGGAGCGCGCCGAGCTCCGGGTTGGAGTTTCCGACCTGATATTTGCGGTACATGAGTCCGGCCTGGAGGAGCGCGGCAAACGTGTTGGCGTCTTCGGTGGAGCCACAGACGGCTTCGAATTTCGCATCGACGCCGCTACCGCCCTTGATGCTGATCGTCATGGCTTTGAGTTTGGAGGTGAGTTGCGCGGCGGCGGGGAACTGCGATGTTTCCGGCACGAGCTGCTGCATCGCGAGGCGCGTGTACGCCGGGTTCAGCACGGCCCAAACGGTCCCGCTGCCGTTGGCTGAATTGACAAGCGAAGAGAAGTCCGTATTTGCGTAGAGGCCCTCGCCTTCTCCGTAGCGCACGCCAATCATTTTTTCAAGTTGCTGCCGCTGGCCAAAGGCCGCGGTATTGGAATCGATGAAAAAGAAGAAAAGATCATTGGGTCCGCTGCCGCCGCCAAACGCAAACAGCGAAAACGTGCGAACCTTCACGATAGGCAGCTTCTTGGAAGTGAAATAGGCCTCGGCCGATGAGGGTTGAAACTGTCCGAGCGCTATGCCCACAATCTGATCCGTGGTGGGGACGGATCCACCGGCGCTATCGGCCGACGATTTCCCTGGCACGAGCGCCCACGCGAGTTCCGTCACTTGAGTGTTCGGGTCGATTCCTGCCGAAGAAAGGAACGTCTCGAACTCGCGAAATTTCGCCGGCAGCATTTGCTCCTTGAGTTGATTGAACCAGGGAAACGCGCGCGCCTCCTTCAAGTTCGCATACGCGAGTTCGCCGGAATCTTTGGGGAACATGCTGAGAATGTCGGACCCGAGACTGCTCGCGCGGGTTGCCCGCGGAAGCACGGATAAAATGGCGATGAGAGCGGCGATCCAAAAGAATTTTCGCGTGTTCATGTTCTTCCTCCAGCCAAGCGCGGAAGGGATCGGCTCGACGTTTGATTTGACATTCGATTCCAGGGGGGAATCATTTTCCCGAGGCTACCGGCTTCCCAGACAATTTTGCGTCAATTTCGGCCTTTCCGGCCTTAATTCTTTCAACCGTGCCTGCATCTTGTAACGAGGGAAGAAGCGCCACTGCGCTATCCAGCGCGGCGCGCGCGGCAGCCATCGCCGCTTGTCTTAGCGCAAGCCAGTCTAGCAGCATAGACGGCGCGGCCGTGGCTTCGAGTTGTATCAATCGCTCATAAATTTCAGCCGCGGCGAAGGCTGCCCCCAGGTAGGAGTCGGCCGCCTCATCGGGTCCGCGTTCGGAAACGATTTCGTTGACAGGGAGCGCCTCGTTCGGGGCTCCTAGAGCGCTTCTCGAAGACCCTTGGATGGCTTCTCGCAATTTGTCCACTAGCGGTTGGAGCGCTGCCACCGAT
>Ga0210408_10003825_pt1 | contig 13687 bp, 10 predicted proteins | sample IncBWH4MmetaG_FD_155471 | JGI IMG/M metagenome (GOLD analysis project Ga0210408, IMG submission 155471) | Forest soil microbial communities from Barre Woods Harvard Forest LTER site, Petersham, Massachusetts, United States - Inc-BW-H-4-M | ecosystem: Environmental > Terrestrial > Soil >...
TCCTAGTTGCTTGCAAAGTGCAACGTAAGGCTTGCCCCTTGGCATGAGTTCTGCGAGACACCGGTGTCGTTCATCTGCAACGAACCGGTCGCGGTGGATTCTTCGCCGGCCGCGAGCGTTTTGGCGATCGCGACAGGAGCCATCGTAAACGCCGGTTTGGCGCCGGTGATGCTCGTATCGCACGAACTGTGTCCGGCGTCCGTCGTGATGCTCGTCAAGCTCACCGCTTCGACATGGGCAGCCTGGGCGCCTGTGTTCTTGACCGTTACTTTCACCGTCGCCGCGGCGCCACCGGGGTACAGTTCGCCGCTGGTCGACCCGGTGACGGTGACCGTCGCCGCGACGCTGCCGACCGTCGCCGTACCGCTTCCCGTACCGGAGGCCGTGAAGTACGCAAGCGCGCCGACGCCGAGCACCAGTGCGCTGACTGAGCCCAGGACGATCACCATGCGTGTACCGATCGACTTGCGCATCGAACGACTCTCCATGTAGCTGTTCGAGCTCCGCTGTCTCGCTCCCGGCGCGACCTTCCCCAGCGAGTCTGGCCTCGGCAAGTGTAGCGATCCGCCGAGAGTTTGGATCGGCACTCGCGTGCTCGCGGCCCGTCAGCGGCCTCGGCGGCGATGGCGAGTCGCCGCCGCTTCGGCGAGCACCGCCCGCGTCTGCAGGGCGACCGCCGACCAGCGAAAGCGAGCGGCGTGGGCCAGGCCCCGCTCCACCAGCTCCCCGGGCCGCGCGATCGCCCGCTCGAGCGCATCTCGCCAGGCGCCGGCCGTGCGCTCTCCCACGACGATCGCCGCCGCCCCGCTGGTCTCCTCCAGCCCCCCGGAGGCGGCGGCGATAACCACCGGCGTGGCGCACGCCATCGCCTCCAGCGGCGCGATGCCAAAGCCCTCGTACAGCGCCGGCGCCGCGAACGCGTCGGCCGCGCGATACAGCTCGAGCAGCTCCGCGTCATCGACCGCGCCCAGCAGCGAGCAGGCGCCGCTCGCCCGCGCCTTGGCGATTGTCTCCTCACCGCGAAAGCCGCTCGATCCAGCGAGCACCACACGCCAGGAGGTGCCGTCGCGGGCCGCCAGCTCGGCGGCGTCGATCAGGACGTCGAGTCCCTTGCGCGGCTCCAGTGAGCCCACGTGCAAGACGAACGGAGCGTCATCGATTCCCCAGCGCGCTCGCACAGCCGACCGCGCCACGTCGCGGTCGCCGGGACTGAACGTGTCGTCCACGCCGTTGGGCACGACTCGCATACGCTCGGTGCTCATGTCCCACAGCTCGCGGATGTCCTGAGCGGTGGCGTCGGAAACCGCGATCAACCGCGTCGCCCGCCGCGCGGAGCGGCGAACGGTCGTGCGGAACCGGCGCTCGTGCGCGGACGCCTTCGTGCCGGGGAAGCGCAGCATCGCGAGGTCGTGGATGGTCGTGACCGTCGGGACGGGACTCCGCCACGGCAGCAGGCTCTCGGGCGCCCACAGCACATCTGCCCGCTCGCGCGCGAGCCACATCGGCAGGAACGCGTTGCGCCACACGATCATTCCCTTGACGCGCGTACTGACCGGACGGGCGCCGGGAATCGTGCGCACGGGTCTCGAGGTGTTGACCAGCAGGTCGATCTCGTCGCCCATCGCGAGCAGCTCGCGAGCTATGCGGTCGAGGTACTTGGGAATGCCCCCCCACCTGCCCTCGAGCACGTTGGCGTCGATCGCGATGCGCATGGTCAGATCCTGACGTGGTGCATGAGTGCACCGAGCTTCGCCGTCGGGTGCGGCAACGATAGCGAGCACCGTGACCCGGCGGCCGGGCACGAACAGCGGCGGCGTCTCAAGCGCCGCGACTTATGGGCCGATAGATGATCTGTCGCGCCCGCCGGGCTTCCGAGAGTGGACGCTTTAGACTGAGTTCGAGAGCTACGGCGGGAGGACTGCCGCACGACGTTACCCCTGGTTGATCGACCTTCCACCCGCCCTCGCCATGCCAACCGACTCCCGTCAGCAACTGCACACGATCTGGGCTTACCGTCGCTGGCTTGCGCTGTTCGTCGTCCTCACCACGATCGTCACATACGTGGTCAGCAAATCGCAGGCGCCGACCTACAAGGCGACGGCGCTCGCGCAGCTCGTCTCCGCGGCTGAAGCCTCCGGGCAGGTGCTCGCCCCCGAAGAGCAGCAGACGATCACCAACAGCTACCTGCGAATCGCCCAGACCTCGGGCGTCTACACGCTCGGCGCCCACGACCTCGGCGGGCATGTCACGCCGAGCGAATTCGCCTCGCATGTCAGCGTCAACCCCGAGACCAATACGGCGGTCTTCGACGTCAGCGGCACGGCGGGGACGGCCTCCGCGGCGGTTGCCTACGCAAATGCCTACGCAAATGGATTCTCGACCTATGTCGAACAGTTGCAAGCGGCCCAGCGCAATGCCGCGGTCAATCGCCTGCAGCAGCAGATCAACACCGCCGAAACCGGCATCGCGACGGCCACCAGCGCCGGGCGGGCGGCACAGCTGCGCGAACAGCTCCACGTCCTGCAGGGCAAAATCGGGGAAGCGGTCGCCACCCCATCCGACTCGATTCGCGTGCTCGGCTCCGCGCCCCCGCCCACGAGCCCGGCCTCGCCACAGCCCAAGCGCAACGCGATCCTGGCGTTGATAGCTGCGCTCCTGCTCGGCGCCGGCGCGATCCTCCTCTACTCGGTACTCACCGATCGCTACCGCGACGCCGACGAGGCCGCCGCCGACCTCGGCCTGCCGCTGCTCGGCGAGATCCCACGGGCGGCACTCCACGAGCAACCCGCGATCGAGGCCTTCCGCCGTCTTCGCACCGCGGCGATCTTCGAGCTGACCGGGCGGCGCGAGCGCGAACCGGGCGCCGGAGCGACGAACGGCAAACCAGCGGCCGCACAGAGCAGCGCGGCCGTGCTGATCACGGCCGCCGAGCGCGGGGCGGGCAAGAGCTACACCACCGTCGGGCTCGCCCGGGCGCTTGCGGCGGAGGGTTGGCACACGATCGCCGTGGACGGTGACCTGCGCAAACCGACGTTGCACGAGCAGCTGGGCGTGCGGCCGGCTCCCGGTCTCGCCGACGTGCTCAACGGAGACAGAGCGGATGCGAATGACGTACTGCAGGGCGTGCGCATCGCCCACGGCAGCCAGGGGGGGGAGCTCGATGTCATCGCCGCCGGCCCTCCGACTGCCGAAGCCACCGAGCTGCTCTCCTCCAGTCGCATGCGTGACACGATGGCGACGCTCAGCGACGGCTACAGCTATGTGGTCTTGGACTCCTCGCCGGTGCTGCCCGTCGTCGATGCCGTTGTGCTCGCGCGCTACTCGCAGGGCGTCGTGCTTGTGGTGGACGCTCATCGCAGCCGCCGCCGCGACGTGCGGCGGGCGATGCAGACGCTGAAGGCGGCCGAGGCGCCGATGCTCGGCTTCGTCTTCAACCGCGCCGAGGTGAGCACGCTGGCCTACGGATACGGCGCGGCCGTGGCCTCCGAGCGCCCACGCCGTTCCAGGGAGGCCGTCCGCTGAGCCAGTCCCACGCTGCCCGCACCGGCGCCATCTGTGGGCTGACAGCGCTTGGCGCCGCACTGACCGGCTATGTGATGGCGAGGCTCGTCGCGGGCACCGGACAGTCCGCCGCGATTCTTCTGCCCGCGGCGCTGGTCGTCCTGGCCGTCGTTGTGCTGCGCCCGGAGTTCCTGCTGCTGGCGATCTTCAGCACGACGGTGCTGCTCGAGCTCGGCAAGAGCGGGCCGGGCCCGCTCGAATCCCTGAGCTCCGTCTACTACCAGAAGGTCGGCAAGGGCCTGACGGTGATGAACCTGTTCTTCGCGGTCCTCGTGATCGCGATGGTGGTCGCCGTCTACCGCCGCCGCGCTCGACTCCTGGCGCCCGGTCCGCTCACGGTGGCGCTGCTGCTGGTTACCGCGGCCACGATCACGGGCGCCGTCACGGCCCACTTCGCGGGAATCAGCAGCAAAGACATCTTCGAGCCGATCGTGACAATCGCGCCCCTGATCCTGCTCCCGATCGTCGTCGTCAACGTTGCGCAGGACCGCGACCTGCTGAAGGCGATGCTGCCGCTGATCGCGGTTCTGGTGGGGGTCAAGGCGCTCGTCGGCCTGTGGCTGGCGCTCTCGGGGCGGGGCAGTCCGGTCGACGGCCACTCCGCGACCTACATAGAACCAGCGGCCAACTGGCTCGACCTGCTCGTGCTGCTGGTGCTGATCGCGGCCGCGCTGCGACGCGTCCGCCTGCCGCTGTGGGTGTGGGCGCTCGCCCCGCTCGCTCTGCTCGAGCTGGCGTTCTCCTACCGCCGTGGCTTCTGGCTGGGCGCCCTGGTCGGCATCGTGCTCGTGGTGTTGATCGCGAGCGGCTCGCACGGGCGGCGCGTCGTGATCCCAACGGTGGTGCTCGTCGCCACGCTCGCCTGGTTCGGGCTGGCGAGCCTGGGTGGTGGCTCGGGTGCCGGCAATCCAGTGGTCAAGCGGCTGGAATCGCTGCAACCGGGCAAGCTGACGCTCAACGTCCAGGACCGTTATCGGCTGGACGAGCGTCGCAACGTCATCGCCAACCTCGAACAGCACCCGGTCACCGGCCTTGGCATCGCCGTGCCGTGGGTGGCGCCCTACCCGCTCTCGGTCCAGCATCGGGGCGATCGCACCTACACCCACATGATCGTGCTCTGGTACTGGCTGAACCTGGGGCTGCTCGGGGTCATCGCCTATGTCACGCTGATGTCCTGCGCAATCGGCGCCGCCTTGCTGGTGTGGCGCCGGCACGCGAGCGAGCTCGTACGCTGCGCCGCGCTGGGGCTGATGGCGACGCTGGGCGGCTCGATCGTGCTCGAGACCACCGGGTCGTTCACCGGCGTGGACGTTCGCTTCACGATCGTGCTCGGGGTCGTCCTCGGTCTGCTGGCGAGCGCCTACCTCGAAGCGGGCGACTCCTTCCGGCCCCTCACCAGAGTGCGCAGCTCGCCGACGTCGAGGGCGCGCAGCGCGATCAGCAGCGCCGGATAGAGCACGCCCATCGCGAGCAGCAGCCACTGAAGCTGCGCGCCGAGCACTCGCAACCGCCAGACGACGAGCGCCGAAGCACCCGCCGCCAGCGCCGCCAGCCCGATCCTGCGCAGCGAGAGCCGCATCTCGAGCTTGCGCAGAACCGTGACGAGCGTGATCGACACGACGACCAGCTCGGTCGCCAACGTCACCCAGGCCGCGGCCTGGAAGCCATAGACGGGGATGAAGATCACGTTGAGCACGACGTTGATCAGCAGCCCGAGTACGGCGTAGTAGATGTAGCGACGCTGCAAACCTGTCGCAAGCACCATGTTGCCGCCCACAAACCCGATGCAGATGGGCACGAACGCGGCCATCAGCACCGGTAGCGCGCTGGTGCCTTCGTGGTAGGCGGAGCCGAGCAGTAGATCCACGATCGCGCCTGAGGCGGCGATCGTGAACGCCAGACCGCCGAGCGAGACGATCGTCAGGTAGTCGATCGCAAGCTGCGTCAGTTTGCGCAGCCTGATCGGATTGGATGGATACAGCCCGGACATGATCGGGAACAGCGTCGTCATCACCGCGACCGGCACGAACCCCGCGGTTTCGAGGATCTTGTACATCGCGGCGTACAGGCCGGCTTCGGAGGCGTGTGGCGAGAGCTCAAACACGAGCAGCTGGTCGACGCGGCCGTAGGCGTAGGTCAGAGCGGCACCGATGCCGACGACCAGACCGAGCCGGGCAATCCGTGGCCATAGCTCCCGCGAGCCGCGCCAGCGGATCGGAACGGCGCGGAACGCCAGCACCCCAAGCGCGCCCTGGACGAGCAGGGAGATGGTGACGAAGGCGATCGCGAGCGCCACCATGCCGCCGCCTGCGGCGGCGATCGCGATCACGGCGCCGGTCCACAGCACGCTGTTGGTGAGCACGAAGGCAGCGAAGATGTCGTTGCGCACCCGCAGGCGGAAGGCGACCCGCAGCGTCGACCAGATGCTGGTCAGGTAGAGCAGCGTCATGACCAGGCCAGTTACGAGCATTGTCTGATCGCGCGAGATGACGATCACGGCGATGACGTACACGACGATCACGGGCACCGTCAACGTCGCCCGCAGCGTCGTGACCGCGCCGATCCACATATCCTCGCGCTCGGGCTCGGCGGTGGCGAGGCGCACTGCGACGTTTTCCAGGCCGAGGCTGCCGACGATGCCGACGAGGTCGATGATCGCCAGCAGCGTCGACCATTGGCCATAGCGGGTCGGTCCCAGCGTGCGTGCGATCAGCCTGAAGACGACAATGCCGAGCGCCAGGTTCAGGACCTGCGCGACGATCTGGAGGGCGATGTCGGTGGCGGCGCGGCTGCTCGAGACCCTGGTGGCGTGCGCGCTCATCGACCCTGGGCATGATCGCAAGGTCGCACCTCGGAAGCGGTGGCGAGGATGAGCCGGTGGTTGAACGCACCGCCGCGTCGGGCTGGACGGTGGCGGATATCGTGTATCGGGATGAACGCTGCAGGCGGGGGAGTGTTGCGGCCGGTCCGCCGGTTGGCGACGTCCGCGGGCGTGTGCCGCCGGCACGCGCCATCGATGATGCGACCCTTTGGCCGGGGCGATGCCTGAACGAGGTCTGCTGGTCGTCAACGCCGACGACTGGGGCGGCTTTCGCGAAGGTACCGACGCGATCGAGGCCTGCTTCGCGATCGGGGCTGTCAGCTCAACGACCGCGATGGTCCACATGGCCGACTCCCATCGCGCGGCCGAGCTCGCTCGCGAGCGCGAGCGCCCGACCGGTCTGCACCTGAACCTCACCCAGCCCTATGACGCGGCCGTCGTCCCCACGCCGGTGCGCGAGCGCCAGCTGCGCCTGTGCGCGCACTTCCGCGCCCTGCATCGCCGGCGCTGGACGCTCAGCCTCGATCCCCGCGTTCATCGCCTCGTCGCCGACGGCATTCGCGACCAGCTGGAGGAGTTTCACGAGCGCTATGAGCGCGAGCCCACGCATGTCGACTCCCACCACCACGTCCATGTCTGCCCCGACGTGTTCCTCTCCCCCGCGCTTTGCCCGGGGACGCGGGTGCGCCAGGCTCTGTCGTACGCCCCGGGGGTGAGTCCTCGCGGCGCGAAGGGGCTCGCCAAGAGTCTCGCGCGCCGCGCCAAGCAGGAGTTGCTGGCGCGCCGGTTTCTCACGACCGCGCGGTTCTGGTACGCCGGTGAGCTGTCCGACGGGGATGGAGCGGTTCCCATCGCCGACGCGGCAGCGTGCGCGGCGACTCGTGCGATCGAGATCATGGTTCATCCGTCGTTCGCCTCCGACCTGGAGGTGCTTCGCTCCGAGGCATGGCGCGGAGCGCTGTGCGACGCCCCGCTGGCGTCATACGCCGCGCTGACGCGCGCGTGACGGGCCGAGCCGCGCGCGTGTCGGGCGCTGGCCCTACGGGCGTCCCAGCAGCCGCTCGCGCCAGCCGCGGGACGGCAGGGGGGGACGCTCGGGCAGCTCCTCGCCGGCGAGGATCGCCGCCGGAACGCCCTCCGTCAGCCATCTCGCTTGCCCGTCGAGCCCCGGCAGCTGCGCGGCCGCGGCCGCCAGTGGTGTGCGTACGTCGGGCGGGCGGCGATGCACGTCATGGGTGTCGGAGGCGACGTCGTGCACCAGTCCCTCGCGCAGCAGCTCGAGCGCAAAGCGGTTCACCGTGCGCCCGAACTGGCCGGTCAGCGCCCCCGCGGTGATCGAGCAGAGCGCGCCCCGGGCGACGAGACCTCGCAACAGCGCCGGATCGCGGTGAAACCCCCGGCAGCGCTCCGGGTGGGCCAGCAGCACGCCATAGCCGTCGCCTTGCAGCCGCTCGACGATCTCCGTCAGCTGCCAGGCGCCGGAGGTCAGGGGCGCCTCGATCAGCAGATACGGGCCGTCGCCGAGCCGCAGCGCGTCGAGCTCCTCCTCGCTGAGCCTCGGCAGGCGTCCCGTCGAGATCTCTCCGCCGGTCAGCAGCTCGAGCTCGATGCCCTCCCGGGCAAGCCCGTCGCGCAGCCTCTGCGCCGCCTCCAGGACACGCGGCGGATCGACGTCATAGGCGCGATTGATGTGGGGAGTGGCGACCAGCGTTCTCGTCCCCGCGGCGCACGCGGCGCGAGCGACCTCGAGCGATCCCTCGATCGTCTCGGGGCCGTCGTCGAGTCCCGGCAGGATGTGGGTGTGCAGATCGATCACACCCCTAAAGCTATCCCGCCGCGCACGGGGTCTCGAGGCTGCCGGGCCATCGGACGTTTCGCGCTCGCTCCGCGGCGGACCCGAGGATGCCGGCATATCGTGATGAGCACGTGCCGGCGTCGTGCGACCGAGATTAGGGATTGCTGCTCAGCAGGCTCTCGACCGCGGTGGTGTAGGCGCCCTTGGTGCTCTGATCTGTCTGCAGGGCTCCACAGTAGGCTTCGCGTTCGGACGAGCTGCCGGTGGATTGCTGATCGCGCGCCTGGAACAGGTAGACGTCGCGTAGACGGCTCCCGTATTTGCCGCGCATCGCGGAGATGCTCGATCCCAGTGTGCTCGCGGCTTCGCTGTAGCTCATGCACTTGTTAAAGCCGAAGTTTTCCTGCACGCAGCGGCCGTTGTCGCTTGAGATGCCCCACTCGGTCGCATAGATCGGGATCGTCGACGGCGCGCCGGCGGCTTTCGTGCTCGACACGAGCCGATTGATCGTCGCTTCCCAGTCTGGTCCGTACGGATGCACCGTCCAGCCCGCGACACGGCCGGCGAGGTCGGGCACGGCCGCGAACATGTTGTTGACCCAGGTCGGGGTGCCGCTGCCGCCGTCGTCGGCCTGCGCGAGCAGCCCGACGTTCGGGTTCGCCGCCTGGATCGCCGTCTCGGCGTCCCTGAACCGCAGCGCGTAGGTCTGGGCACGAGCGGCGTAGGAGGGGAGGGCGTACCAGTTCGAGGCGCTGCTGGTGTCCGAGAACTGGTAGGAGTAGCTCGTCTCGTTGCCGAACTCGATGTCGGTCACGGCGGCGCTCGCCGGGTAGCTCTGGCCCTGCCAGAACGTTCCACCCGGACCGAACGCGGCTGCCCAGCTGGCCACGTTCTGCGCCTCGGCGACGCTCGGCAGGCGACCCTCGAAGCCCGCCAGCAGCAGCGGGCGGACGCCGGCCTGGGCGTAGGCGCCCACGATCGATTCCATCTGCGAGACAGGCGTGTCGATCGAGAACTCCATGCGCGCCGTGTGCGCTCCCAGCTGCTGGATGTACGGCAGCTCGTAGGCGATGGCCGATCCGGCGACGAGGCCCATCTCGAATGGGCCGCCTGAGCCCGGCGGCGGAGGGGGCGGCGTGGGGGTGTCCGGGTAGGAGATCTTGACTTCCGAGGACCACGCGCTGCCGTCCACGGCCGTGCGGACGCTGTAGCCGACGGTGACGCCGGGCACTGCCGCGGGCGTGATCGATGTGTCGCTGACCGCGGTGTACTGATCGGCATGGCCGGGCACTTTGGTCGCGAGCACGTACGTGCCGACGTTGGTGACCTGCGTCCAGGTGAGCGTCTGTCCGGAGACGCCGAGGGCCGGGGCCGCCTGCGTGTTGGACGTCGATGCCGCGGGGTAGGGGATCGACTGCTCGCTCGACCAGGCGCTGGCGTTGACCGCCGTGCGGATGGCGTAGTGGACGGTGACCCCCGGTACCGGCGGCGGCGTGATGGACGTGCCGCCGATGACCGAGTACTGATCGGCTTGGCCGGGGACTTTGCGTACGAGCACGTAGCTGTTGAGGTTGGCGACTCGCGCCCATGTCAGCGTCTGCCCGGAGACGGTGAGCTGGGGTGACTGCAACGCAGCTGCGCTGCGGGCACCGCTCCGCGCTGTGTCTCTACCGCCTCGGCGGGCGACTTTCGCCAGCTTCGCCTCCGCGCGGGCCAGTTGGCTGCCCGCTCGCTGGAGGGCGCGGCGTGCGAGATTGCACCGCTTGGGGTGGCGACGGTTGACGCCCAGGCAGAGCTTCAGCGTCCGTGCATCGGACACGAGTCGCCGGTCCGCGCGGATGGTGCGCCTGGCGGCGACGCTCAGCTTGTGCGGGACCGCCCTGGACGCCATGGCGATCATGTGGACTGAGTGGCTGCGGACCCTGTGGTGATGAACGCGCGATGCGCCGGCAGCAGTCGTCGCGCCGGTCGCCAAGATCGACATGCAGAGGGCGGCAAGCAGGGCCGTGAGTCCACGCGGCATCTGTGTGCTTTCGGACTCTCAGCAGGGGTTTTTGAGCCCTCGTCCAGCGGCTGGACGTATGTCCGCCGTGCTTGGAAAAGCTCGTAGTGGGTCGCTCCGGCGATTCGCCGCTCGCCCCGGGCGCGGTCAGTAGCTCGCCGCGGCGAGGGTGCTCAGCGCGTGACGGGGGGCCTATTCGGCCAGGATGCGGCCGAGCGCCTCGATCGAGTAGCGCTCTGCGGCCAGTTCGCGCCCGCGCCGCGCCAGCTCGGGCGAGCCGTGGTCGCGCAGCACCGCGACGAGCGCGGCCGCGAACTCCGCGGCGCTGTCCGCGACCAGGCAGTGCTCGCCGTCGCGGACCTCAAGGCCGGCCACCGCGCGCGGGGTCGCTATCACCGGCAGTTCGTAGGCGAGCGCCTCGATCAGCTTCAGCGGGGTGCCGCCTCCCTGCAGCAGCGGCGCCAGCGCGCACGTTGCGTGGGCATAGGCCTCGCGAGCCAGATCTTTAACGAAGCCGAGCGCCTCCACGCGCGCATCCTCGCTCGCCGGCCGATCCAGACCGCCTCCGACGAGCGCCAGCCTCACGTCCGGCAGCTCACTCCATACCAGCGGGAGCACATCCTCGAGCAGAAATCGCAGTCCGTTGCGATTGGGCTCGTAGGCGAAGTCGGCCACGAACACCGCACGCCGCTCGCCGGTGGTGCGCGACACGGGCGCGATCGCCGCGACGTCCACCACGTTGGGGACTGTCCGCAGGCGCGCCTGCGGACACAGCTCGTGGGCCGCGAGGACATCGCTCTCGCTCACCATCCACGACTCGGCCGCGCCCGCGAGCAACCTGCGCTCGAACGCCCGCAGCGCGCGCGGGCTGCCGAGCCCGCGCGCGTCGAGGTCGTGACGGAAGCTCGACTCGAGGTTGTGGGCGTTGTAGATGACCGGACGCTCGCGCGCCAGACGTCCCAGCGCCGCGGCTGCCGTGGGGCCGTCGGCGATGACTCGTCCACGCCGCGGATCGGCGGCCAGCCGCCGCGCGGCTCGCGTGAGCTCGGGTGAGACCCCTCGCGCGAAGGCGTCAGGCACGCCGGACACCCGTGCCGCGCCGTAGGCGAGCAGCCGCCGGGCGCCGCGGGAGGGCACGACCTCGTGCAGCTCTATGTCAGGGATCGCTCTGAACGCCGCGTCGGGCTCGTCCGCTCCGAAACGCGCGTACAGCAGCGTCAGCCCGCCGTTCAGCGCGAGGGCGCGGGCGACGCCATATGTGCGCATCGCCCGACCCGACCCCAGCGCCGGGGTGTGGGTGACCACGAGCAGATCTCTCACAGAGACCCGATCGCCGCTTCGATCTGCTGAAGGCGCCGCTCCCAGGAGTGGGACGCCGCCACGCGCGAGCGTTCGGTGCGACGCTCCTCATCGTCATGGGCGAGCGCGTCGTCCAGCAGCCCGGCGATTCCGGGAGCATCCGGGGCGGTCGCGACCTCGGCGAGGCCCTCGAGCGCCGGCAGCGGCGTCGAGACGACCGGCCGGCCCGCGGCGAGGTACTCGTAGACCTTCATCGGAAAAATGCTCTCCGTCAGCTCGTTGCGCGCGTAGGGGATCAACCCGGCATCGGCCGCCCGCAGGACGTCGGGCAGCTCCGAATACGCGCGTGCCCCCAGCAGGTGAATGTTCGGCTCGCCCGCCAGCTCGGAGACATCTGTGCGCGGATCGCCCGGGCCGACGGGCCCGACGAGCGCGAACGACCAAGCGCGCCGCGCGCGCGCCAGCGCGATCAGCAGATCGAAATCGAGCTTGGTTGCGACGATCGCGCCCGTGAACACGATCCTGGGCGCCGGCAGCACGGCGAGCGCCGAGTCGAGCGGTCCCGGCGCAAGCGCGGTCGCGAACAGCGCCGTGTCGGCGACGTTGGGCGCGTACAGCACATTGCTCGACAGCGTCCGCAGCCGGCTCTCCAGCGCCGGCGCGCTCGCCAGCACGAGGTCGGCGCGGGCGGCGAAGCGCTCCTCGGCGGCGCGAAACGCGGCCGCGTCGATGCCGGCCTGAGCGGCCATGTCATCGACGCAGTGGTAGATCACGAGCTCGGGTGCCAGCGCGTCGATGAGCACCTCGGCCTGGGGGACATACGCCCACAGGATCGGGCTCGCTCCGAACCCGAGCCGGCGCGTCGCCCGGCGCACGAGCGCCGGCAGCAGCCGCCCGTTCAGGGCGCGCACCACCCTGTAGCGGTGAAACGGCAGCACCAGCGGCGACAGCACATGCAGCCCGTCAATCGTCCGTGGCGGCGCGAGGCCACGCCGCAGCCGGCGCACGATCCGGGTAAGGTCGCGACGAGCGAGCTGGGGCCGGCGCAGGCCGAGCGACTCCACGAACAGCACTCTGTTGGCGCGTGCCAGACGCGACATCAGGTGGTGCTGATTGGTCCATAGCTCAGTGTCCCAGTCGGCGAATCCGACACACACGATGTCGCGGCCGCGCAGGGTTCGAGGGTCGGGCATCCTCGCCATGATCCCAGGTGGGTCGGGCGCCGACAGCCCATCGCGCCGCCGGAGGATGGCTGCTTGTGCATGCCGCCGGCACGCGGGTTGCACCATCGGCCCAGCGCAGACCGACCGCTACCCTCGCGCTGTGCTCTCCGCCATGACAACCGCCGTTCGCGCCGTTCCCCCGCGGCCGATGCGCGTGGGTGAACAGGCGCTCTGCAAGGTGCTCCGTCGCTGGAGCGCGCAGACGCCGGCGGACCGGCTGCTCGCCACCCGCCTATCCGGCGTCGACACCGACACGCCTGCGCCACGCATCCTCGTCCGGGTCGACGAGTTTCCCCACTACCAGGCATGGGATGAGCCAGATCGCTTCGGCGCCTCGCGCTTTGAGCGCTTCCACGAGATCATGGCCGGCGCCGGCGTGCGCTATCTCGTTGCGGTGCTGCCGCGAGTCAGCCGCTCGCCGCTGTCGCCCACGGTTACCGAGTCTCGCTCCCTCGAGGACGAGGAGATCGCGCTGCTGAGGCGACTCGCCGGGGAAGGCGTGTGCTTTGCGCTGCACGGTCGCGACCATCGCACCCGCCGGGCCTCTCCCCGGCGTCACTCCGAGCTGTGCGGCCTCGATCGGGCCCAGACCGAGGCGCTGATCGACGAGGCGCTCGGTGAGCTGGCGCGGTATGACATCCGCCCCGACGTTTTCGTGCCGCCGTTCAACCGCTTCGACGCCCGCCAGTTCGAGTGGCTCGCTGCTCGCTTCACGGTCATATGCGGAGGTCCCGAGTCGATCGGGCTGATGGGCCTGCAACGGACGCCCCAGTGGCGTGGAGAGACCGTCTACATGCCCACCTACGCGCCCTATTACGGCCGCGCCTCGGAGTTGCTGAACGCGTTGCCGCGCGCAATCGAACGGGCGCGGGGACAGTGGATGATGATCCCGGTCGTCCTGCACTGGGGCTGGGAGGCCGAGGCCGGCTGGGGCGATCTCGAGCGTCTGGCCGGCCTCATCGCGCCCCACACCTTCGCCTGGGAGG
>Ga0210408_10003826_pt1 | contig 13686 bp, 6 predicted proteins | sample IncBWH4MmetaG_FD_155471 | JGI IMG/M metagenome (GOLD analysis project Ga0210408, IMG submission 155471) | Forest soil microbial communities from Barre Woods Harvard Forest LTER site, Petersham, Massachusetts, United States - Inc-BW-H-4-M | ecosystem: Environmental > Terrestrial > Soil >...
GAAATAGCCGCGCCGGTACCAGTCGCCGTCCCAGGCTTCGCGCTCGATGGCCTGCTGCAGGGAGTACGCATGTTTGCGCCAATCCGCGGCGACGGCTGCCGCGCCGCGCCGATCGGCGATCGGCGCGAATCGCAGCAACGTGGCGTGCAGGAACCAGCCCAGCCACACACTCTCGCCGCGCCCGGCCGCGCCGACTCGATTCATGCCGTCGTTCCAATCCCCGGTGCCGAACAGCGGCAGGCCATGCGAACCAATCGCCAGACTCGAATTGAGCGCACGGACGCAGTGCTCGAACAGCGACGCGGCGGCCGCTGACGGTTCCGGAGCGGAGAAAATTTCATGTTGGTCCGGCGTCAGCGGCTCACCCGCCAGGAACGGCAATTGCTCGTCCAGCAGAGCGAAGTCCTCGGTGGTCTCCAGGTAGTGAGCGAGCACGAAGGGCAGCCAAATCCGGTCGTCGGAAACGCGGGTCTTGACTCCCTGGCCGGAAGTCGGCAGCCACCAATGCTGAACGTCACCCGCCTCGAACTGGCGCCCCGCGGCGCGCAGGATGTGCTCGCGCGCGATATTCGGATTGGAAACGCACAGGGCCATGACATCCTGCAATTGATCACGAAAGCCATAGGCGCCGCTCGACTGATAGAACGCGGTGCGCGCCCACACGCGGCAGGCGAGCGTCTGATACAGAAGCCAGCCGTTCAAGAGGATGTCCATGGATCGATCCGGCGTCTTGACCTGGATGACGCTCAAGGTTTGATCCCAAAAATTAGTGACGTCTTTCAGGACCGCTTGGAGATCGAGGCCGCGATAGCGCTCGATGAGTGCGACGGCCGCCGCGGACGTCGCTTCTTCGCCCAGCAGGAACGTCAGCACCAATTCTTCGCCCGGCGCCAATTTGATCTTCGTTTGCATCGCCCCGCAGGGGTCCAAGCCGCCGCCGACGCGATTCGACAGCGGCTGCGCCCCGAGCAGCGCCTTGGGCTCGGCCAAAGATCCGTGACGACCAATGAACTCCGCGCGATCGGCGGTGCAAGCCTGCTGCCGGCCCGCCATGTCCATGAAGGCGATTCGCGAAGCAAATCCGAGGCTCCAGGGATTGCGCGCCAGCAGGGCGCCGGTGCCGGGCTCGATCTCGGTCACGATGAAGGGCGCGGTCTTGCCGCGCTGGTTTCCCAGCACCCAGTCCAGGTAGTGGGTGACGGAGAGCTGCCGCGTTTGAGCGGAGCGATTGACGATCTTGAGGCGGGAAATCTTCAGCGGATCCTCGAGGGGCACGAACTGCAGCAGATCCAGCGAGATGCCATGCGAAGTATGTTCGAAACGGCTATAGCCGAAGCCATGGCGAACCACATAGGTGTGGGACCGATCGCGAATGGGCAGGGGCGTTGCGCTCCAAAGATCCCCGTTCGCCTCGTCGCGCAAATAAAACGCCTCCGCGGGCGCGTTGCTCACCGGGTCGTTCGACCATGGCGTGAGCTGGTTCTGCTGCGCATTTTGCGACCACGTGCTGCCGGCGCCGTCCGCGGAGACCTGAAACCCGAACTGGGCATTGGCGATGACGTTGGCCCATGGCGCCGGCGTCCACTGTCCTTCATCGAGAACCACGACGTATTCGCGGCCTTCAGCGGCAAAGCCGCCGAGACCGTTGAAGAACTCGAGCGACGGCAGGGTGCGTACGGAGGAACCGCGCGGCGCCGCGGTGCTGTTCTGCAGACGCCGCCGCGGCGTCGGTTCCGGTTCCTTGAGCCGCGCGAGCTGATCGATCAAGTTGCCGCGCCGGGCGACGAATAGCGCACGCGCGGCGGTTTGCAGCAGATCGGTGGTGGCGGCTGGAATCAAGTCGGCGCGCAGCGAAAACACCGCCCCGTGCCCCGTGGGGTCCTCGTCGCGGCGGGCTTGCGAAGTTCTGACCGCCGCATCCACCGCTTGCTGCAGATCCGACGCGTAGGACGGCGGGCGGTCGTTCAAGATGACGAGATCCACGGCCAGGCGCTTGAGCCGCCAATACTCATGCGCACGCAGCAATTGCTTGACGATCTCAAGGTCGCTCTCGTCGTCGATCCTGACCATTACAATGGCCAAGTCGCCGGAAATGCCGTGGGGCCACAGCGCGGAGGGTCCCAATTGATTCTTCTCGAGAATATCGCGGGAGGCTCGCAGCGAGGAATCCGCGTACAGCACCCGATTGGCGATGCGCTGAAATACCTTGGCCTCTTCGAAGTCCACGTTCAGATAACGGAGCTGCACCTGAGCCTGGGTCCAGGCCAGGGTCTTCGCGCGCTCGAAGGCCGCCATGTCGCGATGCTTATCGATCAATGCGATGGCCTGCTCGCGGGTGGCGCTCAAGCCGGTCCAAAATGCGACGCGCGCGGTTTCGCCGGGTGCGATTCGCACGCGCCGGCGCAGCGCGAGCACGGGGTCGAGCACCGTTCCCGCGGTGTTGGACAGGGGCCGGGCGTCCATGATCGACACGGCGTTGCGCAAATCGTGGCCGCGGCCGAGGAAGCGCGCGCGATCGGTCTCGAACTGCAGGCCGCCGATGCCGATCCCCTCCAGAGCGCTGACATGTGCCACCCAGGCCTGCGGCTCCGCGGGATCCCGCCCTCGCCGGGTGGCGAGCAGTGCGCCGCTCTCGGCGATGAATTCCGTGCGCACGAAAAGTTTGGAAAAGGCCGGATGCGCGGAATCGGCGTCGGCCGTCGCCAACACCACCTCGGCATAGCTCGTCAATTCAATCTCGCATACGCGCGTCCCCTCATTGGTGACCGAGACCCGGCGCACTTCCGCATCGTCCTCGGGCGACACGAGGATCTCGGTCGAAGTGAGGATGCGTCCGTCCGTGCGGGTGATTTCCGCGTGATCTTCGAAAAAAGCCACGTCATAGCGATCGGGTTCGAGTCCGATAGGCTGATATCCGGCCGACCATACCTGACCGTTCGCGACATCGCGCAGGAAGACGTAGCAGCCCCAGGGGTCGCAGGTCGGATCCTCGCGCCAACGAGTCACGGCGATGTCCCGCCACCGGCTATACCCGGAGCCGGCGGCCGTCAACATGACGGAGTAGGTTCCGTTCGACAACAAGTGGGTGCGCGGCGCCGTGTGATGCGGCGAGGTGAAGCGGCGCGGCGCGGCGGCCGCCAGTTCGCGCAGTTCCGGCGCCGACTGCACTTCATCGATTCCCGGCGTCGAGAGATCGGAATCGCTTGGCGTTCTTTCCTGCAACAGCAGCTCAGTCGCTTGAATGATGGGATTCGAATGGAAGCATGTGCGAAACCTGCCGTCTTTCAAAACGTTGGCAATGGCCACCAAGGTCATCCCCTGGTGGTGCGACATGAAGGCGCGCACCGGCATCACCGCCACGCCCTCGGGCAGGCGTGCCGGCGAGAAATCGAGCGCCTCGTACCAGCCATATTGACCGCGTGCGCCGAGTTTCTGCAAGCGCTCGAAATTCCTCATGGCGGCGCCGGGGTCGATCATCGCGGCAAGTCCGGTGGCGTAGGGCGCCACCACGGCCTCGTCGCCCAGGCCGCGCTGCAGCCCCAAACCGGGAACGCCAAAACTCGAATATTGATAGGTGAATTCCCGATCGCGCGCATTGAAGGCGGATTCGGATACTCCCCAGGGCAGATTCCTGTCGCTCCCATACTCAATCTGGCGCTTGACGACCATTCGGGCGGTTTCGCCGAGCACGCTGCCCTCGGGCTCGCGCATGACGAGCACGGGCATCAGATACTCGAACATGGAGCCCGACCACGACACCAGAGCCGTGCTGCGATCGACGGGGGTCAGCAGGCGGCCCAGCCTGAACCAATGGCGAACCGGCAGATCGCCCTTGGCGATCGCCACAAAGCTCGTGAGCCGGGCCTCCGACGCCAGAAGGTCGTAGCAGCTGGGATCCTGCGCGCGTTCGGCCACCCGATAGCCGATGCTGAGCAATTGGCGCTGCGGCTCCACCAGAAACCCGAATTCCATCGCCAGGGCCATGTCGTTCGCGCGCCGCGCGAGCGCGCCCAGCCGTTCGCCGAGATGGGCCGTCGCCGGGACGTCCGCCTGGATGTCGCGCAGGTGGCTCAGCACATTGGCACGCAGCATGTTCGACCAGTGAAGCAGCGGCGCATTGCCGCCTTCGGGGCGTTCATCGGTCAGCGCCCGGGCGATGTCGTGAACACTGTCGGCATACCGGAGTATGTCGGCCAGCGCCGCCACATGGCTCCCGGAATCGACCGATTCGAGGGAGGCGCGCAGCGCCTCGACCGCCGCGTCGAGCTGCCGCGGCGACACGCCGTAGTTGCGCTGGTTGTCGTTGAGCGCTCTCGCGACGGCCTGCAATTGCTCCAGCGTGTCGAGCATGCCGTTCACGTCGACCTGGAACAGGCACAATGTATCCAGCCAGTCGCGGCACACTCCTTCGAGCGTCAGTAAGTGACCGGCCAAATTGCCGCTGTCGACGGTCGAGATGTATTTTGGATCGAGCGGGCGCAGATCGTGCGTGTCATACCAATTGTAAAAATGCCCGCGATACCTCTCGAGCTTGTCGAGCGAGGAAAATGTGGCTTCCAGGCGCTCCACGGCGTCATGCATGCCGATCCAGCCGAATTCACGGGCCGCCGCGACCGACAGCAGATACACACCAATATTGGTGGGCGAGGTGCGGTGCGCGATCACCGCCATCGGTATTTCCTGAAAATTATCGGGCGGCAGCATGTTCTGTTCGGCCGTCACGAAAGTGTCGAAGAAGCTCCAGGTTTGACGCGCCATGATGCGCAGGCGATGCGCATCGTCCGCGGTGAGGGTCTCGCGGCTCGCCAACCGCGCGGGCAGACTGACACCACGTGCAATGATGGGCGCGCAAGCCCAAGCCAGTAGAAACGGAATCGCAATCCAAGGAATCCCGTGCGGCGCGACCAGCAGGAGCAGCGTCAGACCGAAGACCAGCAAGAGGCTCCCCGACATGCCGCGGTAAGACCCCGGCAGCGTGGGCCGAGCCTCGAGCTTCGATTGCGCCGTGGTGGTCCATTCCAAGAGATGGCGCCGCGAGATCGCCAATCGGAAGAGAGTCCGAAGAATGGCGTCCGTCATGATCCAGGTCTGATCCGCCCAGAAGGTCAGCCGCAAGGCGATCAGCGATGCCGTCCGCCTCGCCTCCTTGCGCGCGGCGCGCAGGTTGATCACGAACGGCAATAGCGCCGGCAGAGCGATGGTGCCGAGAAAGAACAGGCTCCAAGCGGACGAGGCCGATGCCGCCCAACTGAAGGCCACGCCCAAGAACACCGCCGGCACCACCAGGGACCGGCGCAAGTTGTCGAACATTTTCCAACGCCCGAGCGGCGGCATCGGCGGGTGAGCGCCCAGCACCCAGGGGAGAAGCTGCCAGTCGCCGCGCGTCCAACGGTGCTGGCGCGCCGTCGCGACGCCGTATCGGGACGGATATTCCTCGACCACTTCGACGTCCGAGGCGAGGCCGCAGCGCGCGTAGATGCCCTCGAACAGATCGTGACTGAGCATGCGATTGTCGGCGACGCGGCCCGCGAGCGTCATCTCGAAAGCGGTGATGTCATAGATTCCCTTGCCGCTGTACGAGCCCTCGCCGAACAAGTCTTGATAGGCGTCCGAAACCGCGAACGCGTACGGATCGATGCCGCTCGGGCCGGAAAAAACGGCTTGGAACTGCGACGCTTCGTGGCCGACGGGCAGCGACGGCGTCACGCGCGGCTGAAGTATGCCGTATCCCGCCGTCACGCGCCGCTGGGCGGTATCGATCACCGGTTTGTTCAAAGGGTGCGCCATCTTGCCGATCAGGGACAGCGCCGCGCCCCGCGGCAGGCGGGTGTCCGCGTCCAGGCAGATGACGTAGCGCACGCCGGCGGGCGACTGCGGCGCCCGTCCGCCGACCGGCACGAAGCTCGTGCTCATCGATCCGCGCAACAAGAGATTGAATTCATGGAGCTTGCCGCGCTTGCGCTCCCAACCCATCCAGCACCCCTGGGTCGCGTTCCACAGGCGCCTGCGATGCAGCAGCAAGAAGCGATCGTCGCCATGGACGCTGCCGTGCAGCCGGTTCAGACGCGCGATCCCGGCCGCAGCCAGTCCCAGCAACTCCTCATCCTCGGGAGCGTTTTCCGCGGCCGAGTCGGTCCAATCCGTCAGCAGGGCGAAGCGGATATCGCCGTCCTGGGTGGCCAGGGAGTGAACCTCCAGGGCGCGGACACACTCCTCGATATCGGCGGCACCGGTCAAGAGAATCGGCACGGCAACCACGGTGCGCAATTCCGTCGGAACCCCGTCCGCGAGTTCCAGTCCGGGCAGCACGCTTGCGTTGCAGAAATAGTTCACCCAAAGATTGACGACGGTGATTCCGATATCGGATGCGGCCACGAGCGCCAGCAGGACGATGACGGCGGCGATAGCGGCATTGAGGCCGGGGATCCCTGCGGCGAGAATCAGCACGCCCGTGATGGCGATGCTCAAGCAGGCGATGCCGCCACCATAGCCCGCAACGCCCGCGGCACGGGTCCAGCGGGCGACGCGCTGACTCCAAGGAATACGGTAGGTCAGTTCGCGTTCCAACTCGGGCCGCCCTGCGGACACGAGGTAGTAGCCGGGCTCGAGCGCATGCTGCGGTACGGGCGTGTCTTTGGCGGCGCCCCCCGGCGCGGCGGCTCGCCGTGCCGCATCCAATGCGCGGCGCGCCACGTCAATCTCCGCATGCCCCGAGCGGCGCGACAGATCTTCGATTGCGTGGCGGTACAGGTCGCGCGTTGCGAAGTCGAATGCCGCGTACGAACTGTGCTCACGCAACAATTCGTCGACCAGGCTGACGCTCTCGAAAAACTTGGCCCAATCGACCGACGAGATGAGCCGGAGGCTGGTGATGACGTTGCGGACGCTCAAGTTGACCGCGCCCTGGCGCTGGTGCTCGCTGTGAACGACCTCATCGGCGGTGATATTTTTCGCGGCGAATGTCTCACCCAGCCACACCAGGGCGGGCGTGGTCTCGGGGTCATGGTCCCGCAAGCGCTGAAACAGCTGCGCGCCGAACGCGTTCGGAAGCTGCTGCGCTTCGCCGACGCGCATGGCGGCAGCCTGCATGACGGCCGCTTGCACGGCGGCGGCCTGCGTGGCGGCGGCCTGCGTGGCGGCGGTGTTCGGCGCCGCCCGTACCGCGTCGTCCGGCAACAGCTCGTCGGCCAGGGCGTCGGCTTTTTCGCGCAGCGCCAGACGGTAGACGATGCCGGCCGCCAGGCGGCTCAGGTTTTCGATCAGCACGACGCGCAGCGTGACGGCAATCGCCCAGAGCTCGCCGATGGTGAGGGGTTGGATTCGCTGGTACGCGCGGCAAAACCGGACCAGCGTATCCAGCTCGAAGCGATTGTCGGAGTGCGCGACGATGGCCCATGCCAGTCCGTACACGCGTGGATAGCCGCGCAGCGTGCCGTTCGAAAGCTTCGGCAGCTGCTTGTAGAATCCAGGCGGCAGGTCGCGCCGCACCGCGCGAATGTGCTCGTCGACGATGTAATAATTGTCGACCAGCCACTCGGCCGCCGGCGTGACCGCGTGGCCCTTGCGAATCCCGGCGATCAGGGCGCGGAAGGCGGCGCCGAGACCGAGCGCGTTGGCCCGCAAACGGCCGCGCAGGGAAATGCCCGCGGTTTGCGTGGGCGACACTTCCTGCGTCCTTGCCAAACTCTCCGCGTGATGTTCGAGCCGCTCGACGCTGAAGATCTCGGCGGATATCGGCTCGTCAATTTTCGGAGGTGCCTGCAACAGCGCGCGCCCAGGGCCGCGCGGCCCGAAATAATTCAATGGCACCTCGCTTCCTGGTTCGCGATCCTATGGGGCACAAATGCCAGCGCAATCCGTCCCGCAGCGCCGAAATTGTAAGACTTACCGATTTCGACCGAACACGCTCAAGGGAATCTCGACCGGCGAGTTGCCGGTCGAGTACATCGAGCATGAAATCCGATGGGGTAGGTTGCGAATTCCGGCCCACGTACAATGAGCGCTGGACCGAATTGGCGAAATGTACTTTAGCCCCCGATTCTCGCAGTGATGTACTCGACGCAGCCCGAGTAGATTGAACCGATGCTTTTCCATAATCGATCGGTTCCGGGCGCATGCGCGCGTAATCCTATGCCTACACGAAAGTGAGGTTGATTGCGGATCACTGATTCAGTTTCCAAACCGCGAAATTCAGCGCGCTCGCGAAGCCGACCCAGATCAGGTACGGCGCCAACATCCACGCCGCGGCGGCCTTGACGGCGGCGAACTCGCGCACTGTCCAGACGATCGCCAGCCACAGCGCAACGATCACGAACAATCCCAAGCCGATATTGCGGGCGCCGAAAAATAGCGGCGCCCACGCGGAGTTGAGGAGCAGCTGAACCGCCCACGCGGCGAGCGCGGCGCTGCGGCCGCGGTGGTAGCGTTCGCGCCAAATGAGCCACGCGGCGGCGCCCATCAACACACACAGCGCCATCCACACCGGACCGAGCCAGCTGTTCGGCGGCGTCCAGTCGGGCTTCGCGAGGCCTGCATACCAGTGGTTCGCGCTCGCCGACACGCCGGGCGAGAAAAGCGAGTCCAGGGCGCCCGCGGCCAGCGCCGCCCCGATGAAGGCCGCGAGGATGGGCCAGTGCGGCCGCGAATTGCGGCCGCGGTAGCTAAAACCGCCGTCTACCGGGATTCTCACCGGCCGCCCAAGCGGGAGTATCGAGACCATACGAAGAGCACGATGGCGAATGTCATCTGCAGCCATCCCAGCCATGGCATGCGCGTCGCCAGCGCCAGCCATGCCAATCCGGACAGCCACAGCACCGCCGCCGCGATGAGCGCATCGCGGCGAAAGTTGCCGCGTCGAATTTCATCGCGCAGTTGCGAGGCAGCCGAATTCTCGACCGGCACCCGCAGGCGACCTTCGGCCGCATCGCGCACCGCGGCCTGGAATATCTGCGGCACCTGCTGCAGCGCCACCAGGGTGTCGGGCAAGCGCGCGCGAACCCGCTTGAGCACGGCCCGCGGACTCATGCGCTCGCGCATCCACTTGCGCAAGTACGGCTGGGCCGTCTGCCAAAGATCGAGCTCCGGGTAAAGCTGTCTGCCCAGGCCTTCGATATTGAAGAGGGTCTTTTGCAGCAGGATCAGCTGCGGCTGCACCCTCATGTCGAAGCGGCGCGCGGTTTCGAACAGCCGCAGCAGCACCTGGGCGAAGGAAATCTCCTTCAGCGGCTTGTTGAAAATCGGCTCACAGACGGTGCGCACGGCGGACTCCAGTTCATCGACCCGCGTACCCCGGGGCACCCAACCCGACTCGACGTGCAACGCCGCGACCCGGCCGTAGTCGCGGTCGAAAAAGGCCAGGAAATTCTCGGCCAGGTAGTGCTGATCGCGCGGCTGCAGCGTGCCGACGATGCCGAAATCCACCGCCGCATAGCGCGGATTCTGCGGATCGTCGATTTGCACGAAAATATTGCCCGGGTGCATGTCGGCATGAAAAAAATTGTCGCGGAACACCTGGGTGAAGAAGATCTCCACGCCGTTTTCCGCAAGCCGGCGTATGTTCGTGCCGCGGGCGCGCAATTCCTCGAGATTGCTGACGATGACGCCGTGAATCCGCTCCATCACCATGACGTCGACCCGGCAATAGTCCCAGTAGACTTCGGGCACGTACAACAAGGACGAGCCGGCAAAATTGCGCTTCAGCTGCGCGGCGTTCCCGGCTTCGCGCAGCAGATCCAGTTCATCGAGAATGGTTTTGCGGTATTCGACCACCAGCTCGACCGGGCGCAGCCGGCGCGCGTCAACCCAGTACTCGTCCGCCAATTGGGCCAGGGTGTCCAGCACCTCGAGGTCGAGATCGATGATCTCGCGCATTCCAGGACGCAGTATTTTGACGACGACCTCGCGGCCGCTCTTGAGCGTGGCCACATGGACCTGAGCGATCGACGCGGCGGCCAGCGGCTGCGGCTCGAAGCTGCCGAATATGTCCCCGAGCGCCAGCCCGAAGGCTTTCTCTATCGACGCGATGGCGACGGCGCCGTCGAACGGCGGCACGCGGTCCTGCAGTTTCGCCAGCTCGTCGGCAATGTCGGCGGGCAGCAGATCGCGCCGCGTCGACACGGCCTGGCCGAATTTGACGAAGATGGGTCCGAGCTCCTCGAGCGCGAGGCGCAGCCGTTCGCCGCGGGTGATGCCGATGCTGCGTTGAAACCATGTCCATGGCGAGAGGTAGACGAGAAAGCGAAACGGCCGATACAAATGCGTCGCGCGCACGAAATCATCGAGTCCATGCCGGACCAAGGCGCGCTGAATTTGCAGCAGCCGGACGAGGACTCGCGGACGCATCAAGCGGCACTCCAGGAGCCTGTCTGACGGTCGCGGCCGCGTGGAATACTCAGACAGGCTCCTTGAGACGCGCCTCGAGCCGCCCGAGCCGGACCTCGATCCGATCGAAGGTCTCGCGCAGCTCATCGACGCCGCGCAGGAACTCTTCGAGCTCGGTTTTATTGACCAGGTCGCGGCTCTCTTCCTGGAGGTATTCGGCGATGTTTTCGCCAGCCGCGCGGCGCGCGCGGCGCGCCCACTCGAGGGTGTGCCGGGCGATTTCGGACAGGCGCCGCGCCGGAATATCGCCTATCCACCGCGACAGTTCCTCCTCCGGATCCGGCCGCGCCAGCATGAATAGCTCGCGATACTGGTTGGCGATCTCGGCGTTGCCGCGAATCTGCGCGGGCCGGCCTCCCGCTGCCGACCTGGGCTCGGGATTCGTCCCTGCCTTCAGCAATTGCAGAAGCGCCGGCGGCGAGCCTGAAATGGTCGCATCCGCCTGGGCGCTATCCACGGCGCCCCCGTCGGCGCTCCCTTCGGCGCCGGTGAGCAGCGCGAGGCGGCCCTGGTGCGCGACGGCGCGGATGCGAGTGATGCCCTCGACGTCGATTTGCAGGGAAGTCCCCTGCAGCCGCCGCGCGAGCGCGCCGGCCTGCGCCGAGGAGTCGATGCAGCGATTGAGCAGCGCTTCGGCCGATGCCAGCCATGCAGCGGTCGCCGGCATGTCAGATCTTGTAGCCGCGATGCACAGCGACTATGCCGCCGGTCAGATTGTGGTAGCGCGCTTGGGCGAAGCCTGCGTCGCGCAGCATGGCGAGCAAAGTCTCTTGATTCGGATGCTTGCGAATCGACTCCGCCAAATATCGATAGCTGGCCTCATCGTTGGCCACCAGCCGGCCCAGCATGGGCAGTACGTTGAATGAATAGGCGTCGTAAATCGGTTTGAGGCCGGGTGCCACCGGGGTCGAAAATTCCAGCACCAGCAGCTGGCCGCCGGGCTTCAGCACCCGGTGCATGCACGCGAGCGCGGCCGCCTGGTCGGTCACGTTGCGCAGCCCGAAGCCGATGGTGACGCAATCGAAGCAACTGTCCTCGAAGGGCAGGCGCTCGGCGTCGGCGACAATGCAGTCGACATTCCCCGCCCAACCCCTGTCGAGCAGCCGGTCCCGGCCGATCTCCAGCATCGCAGGGTTCACGTCCGAGAGCACGACCCGCCCTGATTTACCCACTTGGCGCAGCAACCCTAAGGCCAAATCGCCGGTGCCCCCGGCGACGTCGAGGGCGCGCTGGCCCGGCCGCAAACCGGTCAGAGAGAGGGTGAAGTGCTTCCACAAACGGTGCACGCCGAAGGACATCAAGTCGTTCATGACATCGTACTTGCCGGCCACGGATGCGAATACCGAACGAACGCGCTCGGCCTTGTCGCCCCAGGCGACCTGTTCGAATCCGAAATCGGCTTTGCGGCCGGAATTATCCATGGCGTCCCTCAAAGGTGTGGGACGCATTGTAGCCGACTGAGAGCGCAACCCTAGATTTAGCCGGCCCCCAGCGGCCCTAGACTTCGCCGACAGGCTTCTGCGCCGATTTGCCGGCGGCGGCGCAGCGCTCAAGATAGCGCGCCCAGTTGCGCCGATAATCGCGGCCCAGCTCATGCAGCAAACTCCAGGTGTACAGGCCGGTGTTGTGGCCGTCGTCGAACAGCAGGCGCAGGGCATAATTGCCCACCGGCTCGACGCCCGTGATCCCGACGTTCTGCTTCCCCGTCTGCAGCACTCCCTCGCCGCCGCCATGGCCCTTCACCTCGGCGGACGGGGAGAACACCCGCAGGTATTCGAAAGGCAGTTCGAAGTGCGATCCGTCATCGAAGCGCACATCGAGCAGGCGCGAGGAGGTGCGTAATTTGATGTCGGTCGGCTGGGGCATGGCTGATGGCGCCGCGCCGGAGGCTAAAGAATGTACCGCGACAGGTCTTGATCTTTCGCCAGCTCGCCGAGATTGCCCTCGACGTACTCGCGATCGACGAGGACCTTGGTACCGTTGCGATCCGCGGCGTCGAAGGACACGGTTTCCAGCAGCCGCTCCATGACGGTGTGCAGGCGACGCGCTCCGATGTTCTCCGTGCGCTCATTGACTTCGAACGCGACCTCGGCGAGCCGCTGCACCCCCGAGGCGGCGAACTCCAGCTCCACGCCCTCGGTGGCGAGCAGCGCCGTGTACTGGCGGCACAGCGAGGCGTCGGGTTCGGTCAAAATTCGCACGAAATCCTTGACGACCAGGGGGTCGAGCTCGACTCGGATGGGCAAACGCCCTTGCAGTTCTGGGATGAGGTCGGAGGGCTTCGACATGTGAAATGCGCCGGACGCGATGAACAGCACATGATCGGTCTTCACGGTGCCGTACTTGGTATTCACCGTGCACCCCTCCACCAAGGGCAGAAGGTCCCGCTGCACGCCTTCGCGCGACACGTCGGCACCCGCGGTTTCCTGGCGGCGGGCGATTTTGTCTATTTCATCGATGAACACGATGCCGTTCTGCTCGGCATTCTCGACGGCGCGAACTTTGAGTTCCTCTTCGTTGATCATTTTCGATGCTTCTTCGTCGACCAGGAGCTTCAACGCCTCCTTGATCTTGAGCTTGCGCTGACGGGTTCGGCCCTGCCCCAGGTTCTGAAACATGCCCTGCAGCTGCTGGGTCATTTCCTCCATGCCGGGAGGCGCCATGATTTCGACGCCCATCGGCATGGCGCGCACTTCGATTTCGATTTCACGGTCTTCCAGATGGCCCTCGCGCAGCATTTTTCGAAAGCGCTGCCGCGTCTCGTTGTCGCGCGGCGCCGAGTCGCCGACGAAACCCGCGGACGCGCGCGGCAGCAGCACGTCGAGCACGCGCTCCTCGGCGCTGTCGGCGGCGCGGTGGCGCACCTTGGCGATCTCTTCTTCACGGGTCATTTTCACGGAGATCTCGACAAGATCGCGTACGATCGAGTCCACTTCGCGACCAACATAGCCCACTTCAGTGAACTTGGTGGCTTCCACCTTGATGAAGGGTGCCTTGGCGAGGCGCGCCAGGCGCCGCGCGATCTCGGTTTTGCCGACCCCGGTTGGCCCGATCATGAGAATGTTTTTCGGGGTGATCTCCGCGCGCAGCGACAGGGTGACCTGCTGGCGGCGCCAGCGATTGCGCAGGGCGATCGCCACCGCGCGTTTGGCCGCCGTCTGGCCGACGATGTGCTTGTCGAGCTCCTCGACTATTTCACGCGGCGTCATCTGCGACATGGGGCCCTACAGTTCCTCGATCGTCAGGTTGCGGTTCGTGTAGATACAGATATCCGCGGCGATATTGAGCGAACGCTCAACGATGTCG
>Ga0210408_10003827_pt1 | contig 13678 bp, 11 predicted proteins | sample IncBWH4MmetaG_FD_155471 | JGI IMG/M metagenome (GOLD analysis project Ga0210408, IMG submission 155471) | Forest soil microbial communities from Barre Woods Harvard Forest LTER site, Petersham, Massachusetts, United States - Inc-BW-H-4-M | ecosystem: Environmental > Terrestrial > Soil >...
GAAGCCCTCGTTCTTGATCCCATCCAATTCTTTGTTGAATTAGCAGCGATGAAATTGCGGATACCGTACGTGACGGTAGCCAACGCGCTTTACATCGACTTCTCCGGTTATACTCCCGCCGGCATTTTCGGTTGGCCGCACGAGACCACACCGAGTGCACTGGCCAGGAATCTACAAGCTGTCACTCAAGCGGTTAGATTCTGTTATAACGAGGGCACCAAGTCTTACGCTAAAGAACTCGGTTTCAAAACCGATTTGGATCATCCCTCGTGGGTTTTTTCCGAGCTGGCTTATATTACTCAGCTTCCGCAAGAGTTCGATTTCGAACACCCTTTACTACCTCCACAGTTTCATTACACCGGTCCGTTTCATGATGGCAACGGACGGCACCCAGTGGATTTTCCTTGGGACCGATTGACCGGTGAACCGCTGATTTATGCATCAATGGGCACCATCATGAATGGCCGGGCTGATGTATTCCGTACCATTGCAGCCGGGGCGGCGAATCATAGGGGCACGCAGCTGGTTCTTTCGATAGGGGATCGGCTGGACCCTAAACAGATCGGACCGGTACCCAGCAACGCGATTATTGTTAACCAGGCACCACAATTGGAATTGCTGAAGCGAGCCTCGGTCTGCATCACTCATGCAGGTTTAAACACTGTGCTGGAATCTCTTGCTCAGGGTGTGCCCCAGCTGGCGATACCAGTAACTTTTGAACAACCCGGAATTGCCGCAAGAATAGCCGCCAAAAAAACAGGTGTAACCATGTCGTTTGCTGATCTGACATCCGAGCACCTTTCAACGCTTTTGGGTGAGGTACTGAACTGCTCAATCTATCGTGAAAACGCGCGCAAGTTTCAGGAGATAATCAGCAAGACCAATGGGCTCGCTCTAGCCGCCAACATCGTGGAACGATGTTTCGGAGTTATTCAAGAGCCTGCTCGTTGATCCGCCCATGAAATCGGAAATTAGAGCCAATTACTTTGTCAACGCTCACAAGATACTCGCGGCGCCAATCATCATCGGAATGATGTATTGGTCCACAACTGGAGTACGGAAGCCAACAGTCACATTCCTGAATTTCGAGTCATATGTTAGCCCATCGCACTATGTGGTCGGACCGTCGAGTCATCGACGTTCTGCAAATTGAGCACCCAATTGTCTTATCGCCAATGGCAGGCCTTGGTACAGTTGATCTCGCCGCAGCCGTTTCTGCCGCTGGAGGCCTCGGTTCGATCGGCTGCGCCGCGATGGAACCCGAGCTCGCAGTCAAGACAATCCGCGCGCTGCGCGGGCTGACTGACAAGCCGATTAATGTCAACTTCTTCTGTCATGTCCAGGCAAAGACCGCTACTGGTCGCGAAGAGGCTTGGCGAGATCGCCTGTTGCCTTACTATCGTGAACTCGGCATCGATCCTGAGATTCCGGTACCACAGGTAAATATTCCATCGTTTGATGACGTCAGATGTAGGATCGTCGAGGCTACCAAGCCGGAGGTAGTGAGTTTTCATTTTGGCCTGCCAGACTCGACGCTTTTAGCTCGGGTGAAGGCCGTTGGTTGTCGCATCATGGCGTCCGCGACGACTGTGGCTGAAGCGGTCTGGCTGGAGGAGCGTGGCGTGGATATCGTCATCGCTCAAGGCTATGAGGCTGGCGGTCATCGGGGAACGTTCCTGGCACAAAGCTTGAACTCTGCCAGCTTCTCGCAACCAGGGACTTTGGCGCTAGTCCCACAAGTTGTTGATGCTGTCAAAGTGCCGGTCATAGCCGCTGGTGGCATTGCAGACGGTCGTGGTATCGCCGCAGCGTTTGCCCTTGGAGCCGCCGGAACACAACTCGGAACTGCCTATCTTCTTTGTCCTGAAGCAGCGACATCGGAATTACATCGGGAAGCTTTGCGGCAGGCGTATTCGGACGCGACGTTTGTTACCAACGTTTTCACGGGCCGGCCTGCGCGCGCCATATCTAGCCGGTTGGCGCTTGAGATTGGCCCAATCCTCGATGCCTTGCCCGATTTTCCTTTGCCTATGGGAGCGTTGGCACCATTGCGGGCAAAGGCCGAACAGCTGGGCAGCAGCGATTTCACACCTTTCTGGTCAGGTCAAGCCTCGCCGTTGGCAAGAGAAATGCCGGCAAGGGAGCTCACGCTCAAATTGGTGCAGGAAGCAGTTGATCGATTGAGGCACCTCGGGCTTGGTTAGATGAGCTCATCCGAGCACCTTTCAACGCTTTTGGATGAGGTACTGAACTGCTCAATCTATCGTGAAAACGCGCGCAAGTTTAGCAAGACCAATGGGCTCGCTCTAGCCGGCAACATCGTGAAAGGATGTTTCGGAGTTATTCAAGAGCCTGCTCGTTGATACGCCCATGAGACCGGAAATTAGAGCCATTTGCTTTGTCAACGCTCACAAGATACTCGCGGCGCCAATCATTATCGGAATGATATATTGGACCACAACTGGGAGAAGAATTACCTGTTGACCATTGCCTGCATCTCCACCGGGTAGCGCTCACCCTGCACTTCGATACCCAGTTCCTCGAGCGTCGGCAGAATCTCCTTCTCCGGTTCGCGCCACCAGAGTGAGTACTCGCTCTGCAACGCCGCGACGGGCTGAACGACGTGAGCCCGGCGGATGGTCTGCACTCCAGCTTCGGACATTCCGAAATGCTTCACCTTCCCTTCCTGAATGAGTTCCTTGACAGTCGCCGCCACGTCCTGGATGGGCACATTGGGATCGACTCGGTGTTGGTAGAACAAGTCAATATGGTCAGTCTTCAATCGCGCGAGCGATTCGTCAGCCGCTTTCCGAATGCGTTCGGGGAGAATCTCAAAGATCACAAAGAGCGCGGAAGAGAGGGATGTTAGACTTTCATTCGGGACAAAGCGTGCGACTGGATAATCGCCGGACCGCAAACTGCAGTGACCAGACCCAAGAGCACCACGAGGCTTAGCGCCACTGAAAGACCAAAAAACTTCGACATCAGCCCAATCACCGCCGGTCCGATCAGAAAACCACAAAAACCCACCGTGGTAACGGTGGCTATGCCGGGCCCAGGCCCCAAGACCGGATCGCGTCCAGCCGCGCTAAAGAGGATGGGCACGAGGTTGGAATTGCCCAGTCCAGCCAGAGCAAAGCCGGCAATGGCCAAGAGGGGACTTGGCACCAAAAGAGCGGCTGCCAAGCCGATAATCATCAACGCGCCGCTTAAGCGCATCACAGAGCGTTCGCCGAGGACGACCACGACGCGGTCTCCGACGAACCGGCCCAAAGCCATTGCGGAGGAGTAGCTGGCGTAGGCCACCGCCGCCATCCAGATGGGAACGATAACCACCTGCCGCATGTAGACCGCCGCCCAGTCCTGCAGAACACCTTCGCTGAATAAGGCGATGAAAGTGAGGATGGCCACGAAGAGCAATTCTTTGCCAGGCAGGCGAAAGCGCTTCCCGCTCTCCGGCTCCCGCGACGATGTGTCGTCGCGCATCAAATGATAGTAACAGAGCAGGTCAAGCAGCAGTATCAGCAAGCCGACACACGTCAGATTAATTGGGGCTGTAGAGCCCAGACCGAGGGCCGCGCTTGTCAAAAAACCCCCGGCAAGACCGCCGACGCTCCAGAGTGCCTGGAACGAAGACATAATCGGTCGTCCATAAGACTGCTCAACGACCACAGCTTGGGCGTTGATCCCAACGTCGACACCGCCTTTAGCCGCGCCGAACAGGAGAGCTGCGACAACAAACAGGATCAGACTCGGCGCCAGTGCGATTGCGACAAGGCACAACCCAAGGCAAGCAATGCTAACGGCGATGCAACGTCTACTCCCAAAATGTCGCACCGTTTGGCCCGCGAGCGGCATCGAGATGATCGATCCAGCAGCGACGGCGAGCAGCACGATACTCAGCGATGAATCACTCAGCTGAAACTTCTGTTTGAACGCGGGAATGTGGCCGGCCCAGATGCCGAATCCGATCCCGTCAGCGAAGAACATCGTATAGGTTGCACGGCGGGCAGCACGCACGGTTGGCACCGAACATCCAGCAGCATCGAAGGGTTTGTCAGATCTAGAATCTTTCGGCATTCATCAATCCCTAGCTCTCGGACCGTGCGGTTTCCGCGCCTTTAAAGAGAACGCCGGTGGGGGTGTAGGAACCGAAGGCCCTGCACTGGCCCAAGTTCGACCTCTTCGATCGGGCGCAACCGACCCTGGCCAGTGCGCAAAGCGGTGAGCTCATAAGCAGTGGCCGCCAGGTGCAGAACCGCCAGCTCGTCCCGTTTGGCACGGTTGACCTGGCTCCACGCTTTCCATTCGAACTTGTTGAACTGCCGAACAAATGCTCTGTAGGACATATGAAAAGAGTTGAAGCTAAAATTGAAGAAAACAGAAAGGAAGATTCTGCATCGTAGCCTGATAAAGACCCGAACACCTGGCTCATCGAGGCAAAGGTCGACAAAGATATTTTCGACTGGGAAAATGTAAGACTCGACTTACAAATCGCCGAGATCGAAGCCGATTGCCCGCGTTGCGTGGGGAATCAGGATTGACGGGGTGTCCCCTGTCCTTTTACTGCACGAAGTCGTGCCTCCGCGTCGCGTAGCCACTCGCGATGGCCTTTGCGAGCGTCATCTAACGCTACGACTGCATAACGAAACGATATATTGAAGTGTTTCTCACGAGCAAGCTGCGGGTAATCAACCTGATGCGAACGAACTCGTATCTCGTCAAACAGAAGTTGGGCGTGAACTTCTGAGATCGGCAAAAAGAATAAGAACTCGTCCCCGTGGCGAAAGCGCATAGCTATCGAACCGAGGGGCAGCACCGACCGGACTAAGGAGATAAATTGTAACAGTACAGAATCACCAACGTCGTATCCAAAGACATCATTGATTCTGTGAAAGTTGATCATATCCAAGATTATAAGGCTATAAGAGACAGATGATCCACGGATACAGGAGAAAATAGACTGCGCATACTCGATACGAGGTATCAGAAGCAGAGGATCGAGAGCGCAAACGGGCTCTTCTCGAAGGTAAAAGTCCGGATCCGGCATGGTGATTTGAACTTTAGGGGTATAGGCTCTATTGAGCGTCACTCAACCTCTTTGTTCATAGAGATGACCGCCGCCCTACAACCCGAGATAAGCCAGCGACTCAATGCGTATGAGCTTGCCGCTCGGTTTGCCCTTGCTCAGCCGCTCGATGGTTCGTTTAAAGTTACCGATTTCGCGGTGCTCGATTTGATCGCGCACCTTATCGTCGCCGATTACCGTGCCGAGTATGGCATTGATCGCCTCAAAGGAGGTGGTCAATGTCGTCGGAATATCGAAGAACTCGATTTCATTCGCCGTACCGTCTCGCTGACAAATATACAGGGGAATTGTGCGGGAGGTCGTTTTTATCTCGACCTGCCGCATGCCTTGCACTTCTCCGCGGAGTTGCTGGATTCTGTCGTGCCCTAAGTCCCTGAATTTGTCTGGAATGACAATGATCAGCCGTGCATTCTTTCTGAAAACATCGATTCGCTGATCGGGTTCGCCCTGCTCACCTTTCAGGGTGATCTCGGTGTTACGATCGGAAAAAGCCAGGCAAACCTTGTCCACCAAGCCGTTGTAATAGCCGATTGCGAGCGCGGTTGAAGGAAGCAGGCCGAACGTTGATTGGGGATATACCGCCGCGACAGCATTACGAACTTGGTGGCAGGCATTGCTGACCATGGCCTCAACATTGTCATCGGTACGATCGCTTTCGATTTTCGCCACCGTCAATCCCTGCAGGTCCGAAGGGAGCTTAACGTCGCCTTTGGTGGTCACCACAAAGGTTTTCTTCGGCCCGAGAATGCTCATGAAGACTCCCAGCTCGAACAGCACATTGTCCCGGGGAGACTTCGTTTGGTCGCCACGGCTAACAGCGGTGTCGTCTGGCGTCAGCACCAGGATGGCGAAATCGAAGCGACAGCCAAAGGTCTGCAGCGCTTCCAGCGTGACATTGCCGAGAAGAAAAAGGCCCTCATTCCAAATGGTGAGCTCAGCATCATTGCTCAGTTGGGCTTTGATGCTTTGCGCATACTTCAGCCCTTCAGACGATGATCCGATGAAAATCGATGGCTTCATGGGGTAAATCACACCGGAAGGATGGCACCATCAGCAAGAAGAAACTCGGTCGGAATGTAGAGCTTTTGCTACATTTGGCACTCGGGAACCCCACGATACGAGACGCTGCTCGTGCGGTGAATAAATGCCGCACTTGGCAGACGTTAGGCCTGGAGCTAATCTGCCCATATTGGGCGGAGCCATTCCAGCTCAGGTGTCTCCGGACTGAACCGGGTGATTTGCACCCGCCCCTTGAATTCGGGTGCCTCAAGATCAGGCTCTGCCCACCACTTGAGCATACGCTCGAAACGACCTAATTCGATTTGTTCCAGTTCGTTAGCTTGATCGGAGTCTCGCCACAGCGATTCGTGCTTTATTCTGCGCTGAATCCAATTCTCCAGCACGGTGAGTGCATTGGGAAAATCGATCAATTGATAGCCAGAGGTCGTCTCGCGCGCATCGAGGTAGTAAGAGTAGGGTCGTTTAGAATCGCCCACGCCGATTGCGGCCCGCTTCAGGTCACGTTTGACCGGCTCCAGGAAATTCTTTTTAACGCGAGGTGGAATGATAATGTAAAATGGGAGTTTTTCCCGCGTCGGTGCGGTTTTAGGGAACGTAAAAATTAACTGGTGTGGAGGTTCTCTTTCCGTAATGTCGAAACTATTAAGATACTCAGCTGGTCGATCTTTGTCGATCTTCGTCAGACTTTCGAGAACGGGCTTCAGGAAGTTCACATAGTAACCCAAGGCCAGACCGGAAGTCGGGGAAAACTTATCGAGGTCCTCCGCCTCTTGTCGCCGCGCCACGTGCGGTTGAAGTATTCGATCGATTGAGTCGATGAGGCCCTTGATGCTGTCGATGAAACCTTCTTTCTCCGCCAGCACGGAATCTTGATGGGCACCCAGTGACTTACATTCTTTGGGCAGTTCATCCTCTGTGGGGAGTTTTGCGCCTTTGATACGAACGGGGACCACCAGCTTTTTTTCTTCGAGCGCCAGCGAGATCTCCGATCGCACGTAATCGTCAACGAATGCCTTTTTGCGCATGAGGGTTGTCCATTTCGGACCGATGACGACTACAAGCGCATCGCATTTTCTGATCTCGTTAGAGATCACATCTGCAAATCGCGCACCGGAAGGGATGCTCTCAAAATCCATGAAGACGTTCTCGCGGCCGTAGTGGTGAACAAACCATGAATAAATGTGGTGCACGAAATCGAAGTGATCCTCATCACGCCTGTAGTTGATGAAGATTTTGTAAGACGCTTTCTGCTCTTCCGCCATAGCCGATCTTAGCCGAGTCCCGGTTGATCGCGATCCGCAAAAGCTACCGCTCCTCCGCTGCAGGCCGCAGCCCGGATGATTCAAACATATTCGACCACGGGTTTTGGCACCATACATCACTTGTTCCGCGCGCGACAGCAACGCCGCAACGCCATTCTCGGTTCGATTGATGGTTCACATTCGTAGGTCTTAAGCCGGTACGGACTCGAGTAGAACAGACACGGATCGATCATTCAGCCAAAAAAATTGTCTTGGCTGGGGTTGAGATCGGTTTCGAGCCCCAAATGACGCCGTCGTCGATGCCGGCGCTTCCATCGGTCTCTTGAATGACATGCTTCACGCGGTAGGGCGGCGAGATCCTTCATGTGTCTTGGCGAAACATTGTTTGTCGTTGTAAAGATAACGGGAGGGCGTGGACCGCACGTTATCAGACATCGGTACTACGCAACAAGGCGTTAATAGAACCGCAGCAAAACAGACCCGAAGGAAATGAAGAGGTATTTCTCTCGCAACATAGAAACCAAAGGACGGATCGTGCGGGGCCTCGCTGGGGTTGTTTTGCTTGTAACCGCGATTGTTTTCTTCCATTTTTCGGTCTTGCCAAGACTACTGTTGCTGGTCTCAGGATTATTTGTTTTGTTTGAGGCGCTTCGAGGGTGGTGTGCACTCCGGGCATGTGGCATCAGAACAAAAATCTGAGGTCGGAAGTGCGGATTTTAGAATGATTTCTGGACCCTTTCCGAACAGGATGGGAAGATTTATCGCAGGTTCTTGTGCTCGCGCCAGCCAAGGAGGAACTCGTTGGCACGCAATTTGGTTTAGGAGGCCGGCAGCGTTGAAAGCTGCGTATGACCAAGCTTCGTCGCTTCAGAAACTGTTTTGCCGCAGCCGCCGCTCTCATTCCGGAAACATCGCAATCAGAAAGAAAATAGGATGAACAGCAGACAAAAGCCGGTTGCAATTGTAACGGGTGCTTCCAGTGGAATCGGCCTCGGAATCACGCTAGCACTTCTCGAACACGGCTATGGCGTAGTCGGAACTTCTCGGACCATCAGCAAGTCCAAGGAGCTCAAAGCGTCGGCCGATCTCGTCCTCATCGACGGCGACGTCAGTAAGAAGGAAACCGCCGGCAAAGTAGCGGAAGCGGCAATCAAGCATTTCGGCCGTATCGACCTGCTGGTCAACAACGCAGGGGTCTTCATTCCGAAGCCGTTCACCGATTACACCGAGGATGACTACAATCTAGTAATGAACACCAATGTGGCCAGTTTCTTCTTCATGACGCAGCAAGTGATCCCGCAGATGAAGAAGCAAAATTCGGGGCACGTGGTAAACATCTCTGCGGTCCTGGCGGACCAGCCAAGCGGCAGCGTGCTTGCTCTTCTGGCCGTGCTTTCGAAATCGCCGATGCCGGCTGCGAGTAAGGCGCTGGCACTGGAGTACGCGGCGAACAACATCCGGTTCAACACGGTCTCACCCGGCAACGTCAACACGCCGATGCACGCCAATGATAATCATGCGGCGCTGGCGAAGTTTCATCCCCTCGGTCGGATGGGTGAAATTTCTGACGTCGTCGACGCAGTGCTCTATCTCCAGAACGCCACGTTCGTGACGGGCGAAAACATCCGAGTGGATGGAGGGGTCCATGCCGGCCGGCAATAGTTCCACCGTCGCTAAGCCGGGTTCGCGTTTGCGCGAACTTGGCGTGAGCGCAAGAAAAAGCCCATGAGTAAATGCACTGAGACCGATATGCAATCCAGCTATATCTCTTACCCGAAGAAACCAACCATCAAAAAGGAAACTATGCGCACCTATCACGCCTACGCAGCTCCCTCGGCCAAAGCCCCGTTAGAACCCTTCACTTTCGATCCCGGTCCACTGGGACCAGAAGAAATCGAAATCGAGGTCAGTCACTGCGGCGTTTGCCACTCTGATGTGTCCATGCTCGATAACGATTGGGGCATGTCCAAATATCCCTTTGTGCCCGGGCATGAGGTGACCGGCACGGTGTCCACACTCGGAGAGCAAGCGAAAGGACTTAAAATCGGACAGCGCGTGGGACTCGGGTGGTGGTCGTACAGCTGCCTATCATGCCATCAGTGCCTGTCCGGGGATCATCATCTGTGTCCAACGGCACAGGGCACTATCGTGGGTCGTCACGGCGGCTTTGCTGACCGGGTGCGTGCCCAATGGACTTGGGTCCGCCCGATTCCCGAGGCTCTCGATCTGTCGAAAGCGGGCCCGTTGCTTTGCGGTGGAGTTACGGTGTTCGCGCCTTTTCTGGTTCACAATCTGCCGTCCACGGCGCGTGTGGGCGTGATCGGAATAGGTGGACTCGGCCATATGGCGTTACAATTCGCCAACAAGTGGGGATGCGAGGTTCATGCCTTCACCACGAGCGACAGCAAGGAAGCGGAGGCTCACAAACTCGGCGCTCACTACGTCCATAATACCAAGCAGGATGGCGCGCTGAAGAAGATCGCCGGCAGCCTCGATTTGGTCATCTCGACGGTGAACGCTCGGTTGGACGTGCCCGGCCTCCTCGACACCCTTGCTCCAAAAGGGCGTCTCCACAACGTTGGGGCCGTCCTCGATCCGCTGCAAGTTCCCGCCTTCAGTCTGATTGCGGGCCAGAAGTCAGTTTCGGGTTCGCCTAGCGGAAGTCCCACGGCAGTTGATTACATGCTCGAGTTTAGCGCGCGGCATTCCATCGCACCGATCACTGAGACATTTCCGATGTCGCAAGTCAACGAAGCGCTGGAGCACCTGCGTGCGGGCAAAGCGCGCTATCGCATCGTTTTGGTGAACGATGCGGCCTAGTCGGATTCCACGCCAGGGTTCCTGGTCAGCCTTGAACCTTGCCCGCAAAAGGTGCGAGCGCGGCGAAGCGGAAACCATCGAGAACCCTAACATCAGCGATGAACGCACAAACCCCAGATCCTGGGCGTCCAGAGGATCTCTCTGCGCCCATCTCCAAAAAAATGGAGACTCCTTCCAACGCTTCAACAAATCGAGCTCCAAAGCGCCGACGTTTTCTCCGGCTGGTTGGTTTAATTGCCGTCGCCGCTGCGCTATTCATCGGGGTTCTATGGATGGTCCGTTCGTTTGGCACCGTTTCCACGGATGACGCGTATGTGAACAGCTACGTCACCTTCGTGGCTCCGCGAGTTACCGGTCAGGTCGCTCGCGTCCTCGTGGACGACAACAATCGCGTGAAAAAAGGTGATGTGCTAGTAGAACTCGACCCCGAGCCCTATCGCGTGCAGGTCGCGATCAAAAAGGCGGCTGTCGATTCCGCCCAGGCGGACCTCGTTGCGGCCCAAGCCACGGTGCGAAGTCTGATCGCGCAGGCGCGCAGCCAGCGCTTTAAGCTCGCCCATGCGATAGAAGACGTGGACAATCAAGTCGCGCTCATTCGGGCGCGCGCCGCTACCTGGGAGCAGAGCAAGGCGAACCTGGTGCTCGCTCAAGCGGAGTTTGATCGAGCGAAACGCTTGCTCGAGAGCAAGGTGGTGAGCGCCGAGGAATTTGACCAAAGGCGCGAGGCTCTCGACGTGGCGCAAGCGGAAGTTACCCAGGCGCTGGAAAATGTGTATCAGGCGCGCGCCGCTCTCGGCCTGCCCGGAAAACCACCTGAGGGAACGACCCTCACTGACGTGCCTGCGGATCTCGACCAGACCTTCTCCTCGGTCCGCCAGGCTCTGGCAGACTTGCTTTATAGCGCTGCCCAGCTCGGCGTTGCGCCTTCGTCCTACAATCTTACGCCGAAGCAGACGTTGGAAGAATTCTATAAGCGCGATCCCAGCGGCGATATCAACCGCATCTATGCCGAGCTCATGAAGACCGCGCCCGGATTGAAACAGGCAGAAGCGAATTTGTTTAGGGCACAGCGCGACCTCGACCAGGCGGAGCTCAATCTGCGCTATTGCACCATCGTGGCGGAGATCGACGGCGTTGTCACCCGCCGCAACGTGAACCCTGGCAACAACGTCCAGGTAGGCCAGAGCCTCATGGCGATCCGCTCACTGCGCGACATCTGGGTGGATGCGAATTTCAAGGAAACTCAGCTCCGCGATCTGCGGATCGGTCAGCGCGTGGAATTAGTGGTCGACATGTATGGCGGCAAGCGGACGTTCGAGGGACGCATCTCCGGCTTCACCATGGGCACCGGCTCCACTCTGGCGCTGTTGCCGGCGCAGAACGCGACGGGCAACTTCGTGAAAGTGGTGCAGCGGCTGCCGGTACGGATCGACGTGCTGAACTATGATCCTGACAAGGTGCCACTCTTCGTCGGACTCTCGGTTACCCCGTCGGTAGATTTGAGAGCCGCTCCGACAGGCCCGAACGCAGGCAAATTTCTACAGGAAGCGACCCAACCTGCCGCGGCCGCCAGCCCCGAGTCGACCAGACCATGAGCGCCGGATCGCCTGGCATCCCCGCGCCCGTCGCGTCGTCCAGCCCACGGGTCTTTAATCCGTGGCTGATCGCGTTCGCCGTAGTGGTGCCCACCTTCATGGAAGTCCTGGATACCACGATCGCTAATGTGGCCCTGCGCTACATCGCCGGCGGTCTTTCCTCGGCGGTCACCGATAGCGAGTGGGTCATAACCAGCTATCTCGCCGCCAATGCCATCATCTTGCCGATCTCCGGCTGGCTAGCCGCGCATCTCGGGAGGCGCAATTATTTCCTGCTCTCCATCGCGGTCTTTACCATTAGCTCCGGGCTCTGTGGCCTAGCAACGAGCCTGAATCAGCTGATCCTTTTTCGCGTCATGCAAGGTCTCGCTGGCGGCGGTCTCCAGCCCTGCAGCCAAGGCATCCTGCTCGATACCTTTCCGCCCGAGAAACAGGGCGCTGCGCAAACCCTCTTTGGCGTCGCCGCCCTCATCGCTCCGGTGATCGGCCCGACGCTCGGCGGTTGGCTCACCGACCAATATTCCTGGCGGTGGATCTTTTTCATTAATCTTCCTGTCGGTGCGCTTGCCTTCTTCTTTTGCGCCGCGATGGTACAAGACCCGGAATATCTCCGTAACGAGCTGGTGGCATCGAAAAGGCGGCCTCTCCAGTTCGACTCCATTGGCCTCGGGTTGCTCGTTCTCACAATCGTTTGCTGGGAAGTGCTGCTCAGCAAAGGACAGGAGTGGGATTGGTTTAGCGACGCCTTTGGACGCGTCCAGACACTCGGCGTATTGCTAGTCCTCGGCGCGGCCAGCTTGATCTTTTGGGAAACGCGCCACGCCAGCCCGATCGTGAACTTCCGTCCCCTGCGCGAGCGCAACTTCGCCCTCTCCTGCATCATCATCTTTTGTTCCTTCGGAGTGCTCTACGGATCGAGCACACTGTTGCCCGGAATGTTGGAAGCGCTTTTCGGCTACGATGCCTTCCACGCCGGGCTTGTGTTGTCGCCCGCAGGTATTTTCACGATCCTCGCGATCATTATCGTCGGCGCATTGCTGGGCCGCGGCGTTGACGCCCGTTGGCTGATTGCCACCGGTCTGCTCATCGTCGCGGCCGGCAATTTCTGGATGTCGCTGATGAATCTAGACATTGCCCCCCGGCAGGTCGTCTGGGTGCGAATCGTCATGGTCGCCGGCTTGGGCCTCGTCTTCGCGCCGGTTAATGTCGCTGCCTATCTCTACATGCCGCGCGCTTTGCGCGGCGCCGCCGTAGGCCTACTGGCGCTGCTGCGCAATGAAGGAGGTAGTGTCGGTACATCGCTCGGCCAGACGATCATCGAGCGCCGCGAGATATTCCACGCCCTGCGACTCAACGAGAATATCGATCCATTGAACCCCGCGGTGAATTCTTACATCGCGCAGGTTTCGCCCGGCTACCTCCAGCAGACCGGCGATCCAGCTGGGGCACAGCAAATGGCTTGGCAGTCCCTGGAGAATCTGCGCGAGGATCAGGCCTCTGCCCTCGCTTATTTCGACGCTTTCCTGATCTTTGCCGTGGTCGGGGTCGTGCTCACCTTTCTGGTTTTCTTTATGAAACGCTCCGTCGTCGAAAAAGGGGCTCACATCGCAGCGGAATAATGATTGGTCGAGGAACGGCATTCTATTTCGACACAAGAGGTTCAAACGAGCATCCGTAAGCTCACCCCAGCCACGAAGCGGTCCGCAACGGCGGAGAAAAGAGAAGCTCAACCCGAAATTCAGTAAGACCGTGCCGCTGCTCGGTTCTAGCCCGCAAATCTCACACGCGATGTGCATCCACACGCTCATTGCGGGCTAGGTAGCTCTTAAACAGACGCTGCGCGTCTGTTTAAGAGCTTGTTTAAAAATAAATGAATCAAAACAAACTGTTTC
>Ga0210408_10003828_pt1 | contig 13678 bp, 14 predicted proteins | sample IncBWH4MmetaG_FD_155471 | JGI IMG/M metagenome (GOLD analysis project Ga0210408, IMG submission 155471) | Forest soil microbial communities from Barre Woods Harvard Forest LTER site, Petersham, Massachusetts, United States - Inc-BW-H-4-M | ecosystem: Environmental > Terrestrial > Soil >...
CCCACGCCGTAGGAGACGCGTGCGAGCGGCTGGGCTCGCATGTGGTCGTCTGCGAGTACGACGGCGCCGTCGAGGAAGCGGCGATGGATCGCGCCGTCGCATCCGCCACCGCCGAGTCGGAGGGCCTCGACATGCTGGTCGTGGACGGCGTGGCTCTTTTCGCCTCCGGCGGTCTGCACGCGTGCCTGGAGGGCGCTTGGAACGCCACCCGTACCGTGGTCAATCACGCGATCCTGCCTGCCGGCCGTGGCGGGCGGATCGTCTATCTGGCGCCCCCGCCCGGCGCCGACCGATCGAAGATCGTCCAGCAGGCGGGCGCCGCGCGCGCGGGCCTGGAGAACCTGGCTCGCACACTGTCGGTCGAGTGGGCGCGCCACCGCATCACGGTGGTGACGATTGCCCTCGGCGATACCACGGCCCCGGGCGAGGCGGCCGCGCTCACGGCCTACCTCGCCTCGCCCGCGGGGGCGTACTTCTCGGGCTGCCTGCTGGACCTGCGCGGCGTCTGAGCTCGGCTCAGCCCGTCATCCCGCCGAACAGGCCGCCGGTGATGTGCAGCGTCTGGCCGTGCACGTAGTTCGACCAGGGGGTGCACAGGAAGAACACGCCTCCCGCCGCCTCCGCGGGCGTGGCCGGGCGGCCGAGCGGGATCAGCATCGAGGCCATCTGGCGCATCTGCTCGGGGATGCCGAGCTGCACCTGCTCGCCGCCGATCTCCATCGTGTTCTCGTCGACCTTCGCCTGCGTCAGGCGCGTGTCGATGAAGCCGAAGGCGACGGCGTTGACGTTGACCTTGAACTGGCCCCACTCCTTGGCGATCGTTTTCGTCAGGCCGACGACGCCCGCCTTGCCGGCCGAGTAGTTGGCCTGGCCGGCGTTGCCGAAGGTGCCGGAGGTGGAGGAGACGTTGACGATCTTGCGAAAGACCTCCTTGCCTTCCTCGCGCTCCTTCTTGGCGGGCTCGCGCAGGTGCGGCGCGGCGGCGCGGATCACGCGGAACGGGACGACCGTGTGGATGTCGAGCATCGCCTGGAAGTGCTCGTCGCTCATCTTGTGCACGGGCGCGTCGATCGTGTAGCCGGCGTTGTTGACGATGATGTCGATCTGGCCGAACGCGTCGATCGCGGCCTGCACGAGCTCCTCCGGGGCGCCGGGCTTGGTCAGATCGCCCGCGAACACGGTCGTCTCGCCGGCGATCTCGGCGGCCGCCTGCTTGGCGACGTCGCCGTCGAGGTCGTTGATCAGCACTTTCGCGCCCTGCTCGGAGAGCAGCTCGGCCGTCGCACGCCCGATCCCGCGCGCCGAGCCGGTGACGATCGCCGCCTTGCCGTCGAGTACTCCCATGATTGTCCTCGCTTCTTCTGTTGTCTTGGTCTCTGTTGTGGGCCGGGAGCCTATCCGTCCTGGGCCGTGGGACGCTACAACCCCAGCACGCGTCCCAAAATCTCGCGCATGATCTCGTCCGTACCGCCCCCGATCGGCCCCAAACGCGCGTCGCGGGCGGCGCGCTCGACCCACACCTCGCGCATGTAGCCGGCGCCGCCGTGGATCTGCAGGCAGGCGTCCATCAGCTCGAAGCAGGCGCGCTGGGTCAGCAGCTTGGCCATCGTGACCTCGCGCAGGGGCTCCTCGCCGGCGACGAACCGGCGCAGCGCGTCGTAGGTGACGCAGCGCGCGGAGTAGGCGCTGGCGGCGAGATCCGCGAGCTTGTGGCGGATGGCCTGATGGCCGGACAACGGTCGTCCGAACGCTTGTCGCTCGTGCGCGAACTCGGCCGTGCGCTCCCACGCCAGGCGCATCGCGCCGACGGCGCCCAGCGCCATCGCCAGGCGCTCCCACTGGAAGTTCGCCATGATCAGCTTGAACCCGCCGTGCAGCTCGCCCAGCAGCGCCTGCTCAGGCACGAACACGTCCTGGTAGGCGATCGTGGCGGTGTCGGAGGCGTGCCAACCGAGCTTCTCGAGCTTGGCCGACTCGATGCCCTCACCGCGCTCGACGATGAAGAAGGAGATGCCGTGATGGCCGCCCTCAGGGGTGGTCTTGGCGGCGGTGACGATGAAGTGCGCGCGCACGCCGTTGGTGATGTAGGTCTTCTCGCCGTTGAGCACCCAGCCGCCGTCGACGCGCTCGGCGGAGGTGCGCAGTCCGGCGACGTCAGAGCCGGCGCCGGGCTCGGTGATGCCGAGCGCACCGATCTTCTCACCGCGGATCGCCGGCACGAGATAGCTCTGCTTCTGCTCGTCGGTGCCGAACTTCCAGATCGGGGGCGTGGCGATGTTGATGTGCGCGCCGATTCCGGCCGCGGTCCCGCCCGAGCCGATGCGGGCCATCTCCTCGCACATGACCGCCTCGTGCAGGTAGTCGCCGCCCTGCCCGCCCAGCTCGGTCGGGTACTTCAGTCCGAGCAGTCCTTGCGCGGCGAGCTTTGAGAAGACCTCGTCGGGGAACCACTGCTCGTCCTCCCACCGCGGGGCGTGGGGCGCGAGCTCGCGATCGATGAACCCGCGAATCGACTCGCGCAGCTGCTCGTGCTCGTCGGTGAATGGCGGCTGTAGCCCGGCGGGGCTGTGAATGGCTTGTGAAGGAGGATGGGGCATGTATTGAAAAATAAGGTCGGTGCACCACTGCATCTACAAACTTAAAAAATGTGTGACTTAGAAATACTTATGTGCACAAGGGAAAAAAAAAGTTAATGCTCTACCGGGCGCCTTTACATCGCTTTCATTCGGGGTTTGGGTAGTTCCGACCGGCGCATGCGGCCCGTCAACCGTCGGCGCATGCGCCGACGGCGAGGCCGCACATGTGCGGCCTCGAGGGAGGCCCGCATGCGGGCCTCCCCGCCATGCCGCATGCGGCATGGCGATCAAAGCCCGTACGAGCGCCCGATCACCTCGAGCATGATCTCGTCCGTGCCCGCGCCGATGCGGTTCAGCCGCATGTCGCGCCACACGCGCTCGACGTTGTACTCGCGCATGTACCCCGCGCCGCCGTGGATCTGGATGCACTCGTCCGCGACTTCGCATGCCACCCGCGCGCTGTGCAGCTTCGCCATCGAGATCTCGCGCACGGGGTACTCGCCGTTCGCGAACCGCCACGCCGTCACGTACACGAGCTGGCGCGCACTCTCGATTTTGGTGGCCATCTCGGCGAACTTGTGGCGGATGACCTGGAAGTGCCCGATCGCTTTGCCGAAGGCTTCGCGCTCTTTGGCGTACTGCAGCGTGTGCTCGAAGCATTTCTGCGCCCCCGCAACGCATCCGGCGGCGCCGATCATGCGCTCGCCCTGCAGCTCCCACATGATGTGGTAGAAGCCGCGCCCCACCTCACCGAGCACGGCCGACTCGGGCACGCGCACGTCCTGGAACGCCAGCAGCGCGGTGTCCGAGGCGTGCATGCCCATCTTCTTGAGCTTCTGCTCGCGGATCACCCCCGGCGCGTCCATCGGCACGAGGAACAGCGTGAACCCGTCATACCCCGCGTCCGGGTCGGTCTTCGTGACGAGCACGATCACGTCGGCGCGATGCCCGTTGGTGATGTACGTCTTCGAGCCGTTGATCACGTATTCATCGCCGTCCTTGACCGCGCGCGTCTTGATCCCGGCGACGTCCGAGCCGGCGTCGGGCTCGGTGATGCCCAGGCACAGGATCTTCTCGCCCTTGATCGCCGGCACGACCCACTCCTGCTTCTGCTCCTCGGTCCCGAACGCCAGAATCGGCGGCATCGCCATGTCGGTCTGCACGGCGATCCCCATCGACAGGCCGCCGCAGTTGGCATTGGACATCTCCTCGGCGAGCACCATCGCGCTGAAGTAGTCCCCGCCCTGACCGCCGTACTGCTCGGGCTTGTCCAGCCCCAGCAGGCCGAGATCGCCCATGCGCCGGAACACCGAGTCGGGAAACGTCGTCTCCTCCCACTCCGCCGCGTGCGGCGCAAGCTCCTTGATCGCGAAGTTGCGGATCGACTCGCGCAGCGCTTCGTGCTCGTCGGTGAAGATGAAGTGCTTGCGCGCGGCCTGGTGGTCGGGCTTGAGCAGGCTCTCGGCGGTGGCGGCCATATCGGCGGGTCTCCTCGGGTCTAGGGTCTTGGAGTTCGGCTGACGCGCGCGCTCCGGGCGCCCGTCAGGGGCGGCGGTGCGCGGAGGCACCTCAGGGAGGCTAACGCAGCATGGAAGGAAAGTAAACAGTAGTGCTACTTACTTTCTGCGGGACCCAATCCGGTTAGGATGCAGTTCATGGCCGACCCGGTCCTCTACGACCTCACCGACGGCGTGGCCACGATCACGCTCAACCAGCCCGACACCCGCAATGCGCTGTCCGCAGAGCTGCTGGCGGGGTTGATCGAGGCGTTCGAGCGCGCCGAGGCCGACGATGATGCGCGCTGCGTCGTGCTGGGCTCCTCGCACGAGCGCACCTTCTCCTCCGGCGCCAACCTCGGGGGATTCGCTGCCGACACGGCGCTTGTGCACAAGCACTTCGCCTCCGAGCGCTTCGTATCACTGTTTCGCCTGGTCGGCTCGCTGACCAAGCCCACGCTCTGCGCGGTGCGCGGCCACGTGCTCGCCGGCGCGCTCGGGATCGCGCTCGCGTGCGACCTGATCGTCGCCTCCGAGGAGGCCACGTTCGGCACGCCCGAGATCAACGTCGGCGCGTTCCCGTTCATGATCATGGCGCTGATCTACCGCAACGTCCCACGCAAGCGCGCCACCGAGCTGCTGCTGCTGGGTGAGCGCTGGTCCGCTCAGGAGGCGCTCGTGGCCGGGATCGTCAACCGCGTCGTCCCCGCCGAGGAGTTCGACGCCTTCGTCGCCGAATGGGCGGGCAAGCTGGCGTCCAAGTCACCCGCGATCATGCGCCTGGGCAAGGAAGCGATGCGCCGCCAGCTCGACATGCCCCTCGACGACGCGCTCGACTACCTCCGCGCCCAGCTGTCGCTGGCGCTCTCGACCGAGGACATCGTGGAGGGCGTCACCGCGTTCTTCGAGAAGCGCGAGCCGGTGTGGAGAGGGCGGTGAGCTCGGCGCCGTAGCGCATACCCAGGTGGTATGCCCGCCGCGGCCGAGACGCGCATGCTCGACGCCGCGGCCGCTCTGGTCGGCGATGCGGTGTCGTGATCGGGCGCGGCGATCGACGCCATGCTCGATCCCGCGGGGTTCCCGGCTAAGCTTTGCTGTATACTGTAAGACGCTATGCAGCACCGTACCCAGCTCTACCTCGATGACGGTCAATATCGCTGGCTGAAGCAGCAGGCTCGCCAGGGTGGGAGTATCGCGGCCGTCGTGCGCGAGTTGATCGACGCGGCACGCTCGCGCAGGCCCGATCCCGCCCGCGATCCGCTCATCCGCTATCTGATCGACGAGCCCCCGGCGGAGGGCGCGGGCGGCTCCACGGTGCAGACGCTCGACGAGGACGTCTACGGTTGAGGAGGGTGTTCGTCGATACGGGCGCGTTCGTGGCGCTGCGCAACCGCTCCGAGCGCGAGCACGATGCTGCGCGCGAGGCGCTGTCCGCGCTGGTGTCCGAGCGCGCGCGGCTGCTGACCTCGAACTACGTCTTCTCCGAGACCTACACGGCGCTGCTCGTCAGGGCGGGCAGGGACGAGGCGATCCGATGGGGTCGCCGCTTTCGCGCGGGGGACGCGATCGAAACGGTGCGCATCGACGAGTCGATCGAGCAGGACGCCTGGTCAATCCTCGAATCCCACGCCGACAAGCGCTGGAGTCATGTGGATGCGACCTCGTTTGCGCTCATGGAGCGCGAGGGTATCGCCGAGGCCTTCGCCTTCGACCATCATTTCACCCAGCGAGGGCTGACGCTCGTGCCGGGCGACCGACCGCCTCGCTCCCCGGCGGATAGGTTGAGTCAGTCCTAAAAGTACGCAGTAGGACTGTTTACTTCCCACGCGTCTCGATGCGGTTAGGATTGCTTCATGGCCGCATCCTCCACCGAGTCCAGCCTGCTGCGTCCCCTTGTCGAGGATCTCGAGGCCCGGCGCGCGCGAATCAAGCTCGGCGGCGGGCAGGACAAGATCGATCGCCAGCACGAGAAGGGCGCGCTGACCGCGCGCGAGCGCGTCGCGCTGCTCGTGGACGAGGGCACGTTCGTCGAGCTGGGCATTCACGGGCGCCCGCACTCATCCCAGCGTGCGATGGACGGGGTGGAGGCGCCCGCCGACGGCGTCATCACCGGCTACGGCAAGGTCGACGGTCGTCTGACGGCCGTGTGCGCGTACGACTTCACGGTCATGGCCGGCTCGATGGGCATGACCGGCGAGTTCAAGGTCACGCGCCTGCGCGAGCTGGCCCTCACCAAGCGCATCCCGTTCGTATGGCTGCTCGACTCCGCCGGCGCGCGCGTGCAGGAGGCCGCCGGGGCGATGTTCGCCGGTTCCGGGCACCTGTTCCGCGAGGAGGTGATCATGAGCGGCGTGATCCCCCAGGTGGCGGCGCTGCTGGGACCGTGCGCGGCCGGGACCGCCTACATCCCGGGCCTGGCCGACTTCGTGCCGATGGTCAAGGGTCGCGGCTCGATGGCGCTCGCCGGCCCGCACCTCGTGCGCGCGGCCGTCGGCGAGGACGTCACCCAGGAGGAGCTGGGCGGCTCGCGCGTGCACTGTCGCAAGTCCGGCGTCGGCGACATGGAAGTCGCCTCCGACGAGGAGTGCATCGAGCAGGTCAAGGCTTACCTCTCCTACATGCCCCAGCACTGCGAGACCCCGCCGCCCGTGCGCGCGGTCGCGGACCCGATCGGCCGGCGCGAGGAGTCGCTGCTCGACGTGCTGCCGCCGTCCAATCGCACGCCGTATGACATGTATGAGGTGATCCGCGCGATCGTCGACGACGGCGAGTACCTGGACATCAAGGGTCAGTGGGCGAAGACGATCATCACCTGCTTCGCGCGCTTCGGCGGACGCCCCGCCGGGATCGTCGCCAACCAGCCCCGGCAGCTGGGGGGCATCCTCGACAACGACTCCGCCGACAAGGCCGCGCGGTTCGTCAACCTGTGCGACGCGTTCGCCATCCCGCTCGTGTTCCTGCAGGACGTCCCCGGGTTCATGGTCGGCACGAAGGTCGAGGCCGAAGGCATCATCCGCCACGGCGCCAAGATGCTGCACGCCGTCGCCGCCGCGACCGTCCCCAAGATCACGGTCATCACGCGCAAGGCCTACGGCGCGGGCTATTACGTGATGTGCGGGCGCGCGTACGAGCCCGACCTGATCGTCGCCTGGCCGAGCGCGGAGATCAGCGTGATGGGGGCCGAGGGGGTCGTGGAGATCGCCTTCCGCCGCCAGGTCGAGGAGGCCGAGAACCCCGAGGCCAAGCGCGCCGAGCTGATCGAGGGGTTCCGCAAGGCGTTCGACGTGTACATCGCCGCGGGCAACGACCTGATCGACGATGTCATCGACCCGCGCGACACCCGCGAGACGATCTGCCGCGCGCTGGAGATGTCCGCCGGCAAGCGCGTCGAGCGGCCGTGGAGGCGACATGGAGTAGTCCCCGTCTAGGAGAGAGAGCTTATGAGCGTCGATGACCCAGTAGTCCTCACCTGCGCGATCTCCGGCGTGCTAGCCAACCGCGAGCAGTGCCCCGCGATCCCGTATACCCCCGCCGAGTACGCCGCCGAGGCGCGCCGGATCGTGGACGAGGGCGGCGTGATGATCCACATCCACGCGCGCACACCCGACGGGCGGCCGAGCTTCGAGGTCGAGGACTACCGCGCCATCACCGAGGCGATCCGCGCCGAGGTCGGGGACGCCGCGATCGTCAACCACTCCACCGGCGCGGTCGGGGTGTCCGTGGAGCAGCGCGTCGCCTACCTGCGCGAGTGCCGCCCCGAAGTCGCGGCGCTGAACATGGGCTCGATGAACTACGCCAAGTACTCGCGCTCGCGCCACGACTTCGTGTTCAAGATGGTGTTCGCCAACCCGTTCGAGGAGATCATCGCGCTGCTGGAGGCGATGAACGAGCTGGGCATCAAACCCGAGCACGAGTGCTTTGACATCGGCCACGTCGGCTCGCTGGAGCCGCTGATCCACATGGGCGTGCTGCATCCGCCGCTGCACGTGGACTGCATCATGGGCGTCGTCGGCGGCATCCCGCCGAGCGCGCGCAACCTCGCGGCGATGGTCGACAACATCCCAGCCGGCTCCCACTGGGGCGTGATCGGCATCTCGCGTCAGCAGTGGCTGCTCGTCGCCGCCGCGCTGACCCTCGGCGGCTCGGTGCGAGTCGGCCTGGAGGACAACCTGTATCTCCCCGGCGGCGAGATGGCTTGCACCAATGGCGAGCTGATCGCCCAGGCCCGGCACATGGCCGAAGAGGTCGGCCGCCGCCCCGCGACCGTCGCCGAGGCTCGCCGTATGCTCGGGATCACGCGGCACGACCCGCCGCCTGCCGCCGACTCCGCCCACGCGCATGAGCCCAGGGCGAGCGCCGCGGAGGGTGGACGATGAGCCTGCCGCTGGAGGGCATCCGCGTGCTTGACCTCTCCCGCCTGCTGCCGGGCGGGTTCTGCTCGCTGCTGCTCGCCGACTTCGGCGCCGACGTGCTCCAGGTCGAGGACACCGCCATGGGCGACTACATCCGCTGGTCCCCGCCATACGTCGAGGGGGCGGAGGAAAGCGCCAAGTCGGCGCTGTTCCTGGCGCTCAACCGCAACAAGCGCTCGATCCGGCTCGACCTCAAGAACGAGCGCGGGCGCGAGGCATTGCTGGCGCTCGTGCGCGAGCACGACGTCGTGCTCGAGTCCTTTCGCCCCGGCGTGCTCGATCGGCTCGGCGTGGGCTACGAGCACATGCGCGAGGTCAATCCTGGGATCGTCTACTGCGCGATCTCCGGCTACGGCCAGACCGGTCCCCGGCGCGAGGCCTCCGGGCACGACATGAACTACCTCGGCCTCGTCGGCCTGCTCGGCCTCACGGGCGAGGCCGGCGGCGAGCCCGTCCAGGCGGCGGGCCAGATCGCCGACCTCGGCGGGGGTGCGCTGATGGCCGCGTTCGGGATCATGGCCGCGCTGCATGAGCGCGACAGCGCCCCCGCGCGCGAGGGCCGTCCGGCTCGTCCCGGCTCGGGGGAGGGTCAGATCGTCGACGTCTCGATGGCCGACGGGGCACTCTCGTGGCTGGCGCTGGTCGCCGGGGCATACTTCGCCGACGGGGTCGTTCCCCACCGCGGCGACCTGCCGCTGGCCGGCTCGCTGATCTGCTATCGGCCGTATGAGTGCGCCGACGGCTGGGTCACGCTCGGCGCGCTGGAGCCCAAGTTCTGGCAGGCGTGGTGTCGCGGCGTCGGCCGCGAGGACCTGATCGAGCGCCAGTTCGAGCGCCCGGGCTCGGACGCCCACGCCGAGGTTCAGGCGATCTTCCGCGAGCGGCTGCGCGTCGAGTGGGAGGACTTCGCGCGCACACACGACTGCTGCCTGGAGCCCGTCCTCGAGCTCGACGAGGCGCTGGACTCCGAACTGGCGCACGCGCGCGAGATGGTCGTCGAGATCGACCAGCCGGGCGCCGCCGCGCCCGTCCGCCAGCTCGGCGTCCCCGTCAAGCTGGATCGCACCCCCGGCTCGCACGCGCGGCTGCCCGGCCCCGCGCTGGGCGAGCACACCGAGCAGGCCCTGCGCGAGGCCGGCTACACCGCCGAGCAGGTGACCGAGCTGCTGGCCTGCGGCGCGGTAATGGGCCCCACCCACCCGGCGGAGACCGCGCCGCAGGCGACGTTCCGCGCGTGAACGAGTCGCTGCTGAAGATCGGCGAACTGGCCGAGCGCGCCGGCGTCAGCCCCGGCACGGTCAGGCACTATCTGCGCGAGGGCCTGCTGCCCAAGCCCGTGAAGACGAGTCGCAACATGGCCTACTACCCGGCCGACTACGTCGAACGGATAACGCTGATCAGGCGCCTGCAGGAGGAGCGGTTCATGCCGCTGCGCGTGATCCGCTCGATGCTCGACCAGCAACCCGAGCGCGTTCGCGCCCTGATCGAGCTCGAGGATCGCATCGTCGAGCGCGCGCTCGCCAGCGCCGAGGAGCGCAGCAGCAGCGCGCGCGTGCCCGCCAGGGAGCTGCGCGAGCGGTATGACATCCCCCAGAACGTGCTCGCCCGGCTCGTGGAGATCGGTGTGCTGACGCCATCCAGCCGTGGCTATGGCCCGGACGACGTCCAGATCGTCGAGGCGATCAGCCGCTTTCGCGCAGGCGGCTATGACGAGGCGCTCGGGTTCACCGTCTACGACACCCTCCGCTACCGCGAGGCGCTGGAGCCGCTCGTCCAGGAGGAGGTCCGCGCGCTGCTCGACCGCTTGGCCGGCGAGGTCGAGCTGGAGCGCGCGCACGAGATCATCGAGGCCGGCGCCGAACCCCTGCGAGAGCTGATCGGGGCGATCCACTCCAAGCTCCTGCTGGCCGAGCTCGCGCGGCAGCGGGGGCGGTGAGACCCACTTCGCGGAGCTACCACCTCGCGCGGTGGTGCTCCATCACCCCGAGTCCGCTCGCCAGCCGGATGCCGCCCGGCAGCGTGCCGCTGAACGCGCCGAACGGCGCTGTGTAGTCGCTGCGCACGATCAGCAGGCTCTCATGGCGCCGGCGCACCGCCTGCGCCGCGAAGCTCAGCCGCGAACCGTCGTCGGCGACGATCTCGCTCAGGTCCGCAGCGAATCGCACCGGCGCCGTCTCGCTCGGCTCCCCGTCCACCCACACCGCGCGCTCGCTCCCTCTCGGCGGGTCATTGACGCCGGCCACCAGGTTCCACGCCAGCGCGACGCCGTCCGCGCTCGCGCCCACCCCGGCGCTCCACCACCACTCGGTGTCGCGGGCGTGGTAGCCGGCCGTGTCGTCGATCACCGCCCGCGCCTCGATCGCCCGCGGCGAGCGGCCGTCGAGCGTGAGCGTCCCGTGCGCGCGCACGCCCGCCTGCTTGCGGGTCCACACTTCGCCCGTGCCATGCGGACACCGCGCCTGGATGCCCTCGTCTTCTCCAAGCGCCAGATCGAGCAGCACCCCGCCGTCGCGAACCGCCATGCGCCCGGGAGTCAGCGCGACGGCGCGGCGGCGCACGAGCATGCGCGTGCGCTCTCGCAGGCGCCCATCCTCGCGTGTGTGCACCGCCCAGAACGACTGCCTCGCGGGCCCGACCTGCACGAGCGCGGCGCACGCCATCAGCTCCTCGCAAAACACCCCCACGTATCGCCACCGCTTCAGCGGACGCCCTCCCCGGAACATGGGGGTGCGGTCATTGCCGGCGGTCGTCCCGGGTCGCTCTAGAGCTATGCTTGTGGGTGTTGACTGACTAGTCAATCTATTTCCGTGGGTTGGGACTCGGCTCGCGAAGGGGAATGCACACACATGAAGGCAGCGGCCGTCCAGCTCAACTCCACCGCCGACTTCGGCGCGAACCTCGCCACCGCCGATAGTCTCACACGGGCCGCCGCCGCGGACGGCGCCCAGCTGATCGTGCTCCCCGAGAAGTGGACGGCGATGGGCTCTGTGCAGGAGCTGCGCGCGTGCGCCGAGCCGCTCGACGGACGCGCCGTCTCCTGGGCTCGCGACACCGCCGCCGAGCTGCGCGTGGACCTCGTCGCCGGGTCGTTCCTGGAGCGCATACCGGGGGAGGACAGGTTCGCCAACACCTGCGTCCACGTGAGTCCCTCAGGGGCGGTTCGCGCCGTATATCGCAAGCTGCACATGTTCGACGTTTCGATCGACGGCCGCTCCTACCGCGAGTCCGCCATCGAGCTCCCGGGCGAGGAGATCGTGCTCAGCGAGATAACCACGGGCGCAGAGAGCGCCTTGGGCGAAACCGGGCTCGGGCTGGCGATCTGCTACGACCTGCGCTTCCCCGAGCTGTTTCGCATCCTCGCCGTTGGCGGCGCGCGCATCCTCGCGCTGCCCTCCGCGTTCACGCTGCCGACGACGCGCGATCACTGGGAAGTGCTCGTTCGCGCCCGCGCGATCGAGAACCAGGCGTTCGTCATCGCGGCCAACCAGGTCGGCCCCCATCCCGGCGGTACCCGCTCGGGCGGGCGCTCGATGATTGTCGATCCCTGGGGGGTCGTGCTCGCGCAGGCTCCCGACGGCGAGCATCACATCCTCGCCGAGCTCGACCTGCAGCGCCAGCTGGAGATCCGTGCACAGCTGCCCGCGCTCGCCCACCGCCGCCCGGAGGCTTATGACTGGTCCGTGCAGCCGGGCGCCACCGCCGCGCCCGGCAAGAAGGGCGCCACCGCCGGGGCGGGGGAGACGCAGGTCCGAGGGTCGGTCGGCGCCGGGACGCGGGGCGGAGGCGCGCCCCGATGAGCGCCACCAGAGCCAAGACCGCTGCGGACAAGCGCCGCTCGATCCTCGACGCCGCCGTGCGCGTGTTCGCGCGCCAGGGCTTTCACGCCTGCCGCGTCGCCGACATCGCCGACGAGGCAGGCGTCGCCTACGGACTCGTCTACCACTACTTCGCCTCCAAGGACGAGGTCCTCGACACGCTGTTCCTCGAGCGCTGGGCGATCATGCTCGAGACGATCCGCCACGTCGACGCCGAGTCGCTCCCGGCGCGGGAGAAGCTCGCGGCGATCGCCTCGTTCATCATCGACTCCTACACCCACGACCCCGACCTGATGAAGGTCATCATCGTCGAGGTCACCCGCGCGGCCAACTCGTTCGGACAGACCCACCTCGCCCAGATCCGCGAGGCGTTCACGCTGATCTCAGAGATCGTGACCAAGGCGCAGGCCGACGGGGAGTTCACGCCGGAGATCTCCGCCGAGTTCGCGGCGATCGCCTTCTACGGTGCGATCGAGCAGGTGCTGACCGGCTGGATCTTCGGTCTGCTCCCGCGCGGGGAGGAGCATTATGAGCAGGCCAAGCGGCTGGTGGTCGAGACGATCTGTGGCGGACTGGACGCGTCCCCCGCGAGCAATAGACTCCCATCCTGACGATATGGAGAACGACGTGATCAAGCGACTGATGTGGTCCGGTCTGCTGGCCGGGATCGGCGCCCTGTCGAGCATCGTCGCCCACCGCCTCGCCACGCGTGTGTGGCTGCGACTGTTCGACGAGGAGCCGCCCGAGTGAGCGTCTCTCCTGGAGGCGGCGATTCCGGCGCCGGTGGACAGGGCCCCAGCGGGCACGGTGGCACGGGTTCGCCGCGCGGCGACGTTCCCAAGGGCATCGCAACCGCGATCACGGAGGTCTCCGAGCGCGCGACCCTGCTGGTCCGCGAGGAGATCGAGCTCGCCAAGGCGGAGATCGCGGAGAAGGCCGCCAGGCTCGTCAAGGGCGCCGTCGTGGGGGTCGCCGCGGGAATCTTCTTTGTCACCGCCCTGTTCTTCGTCCTGGTCGGCTGTGCCTGGCTGCTCTACTACTACCTGCCGATCGGCAACCAGTTCACCTTTTTCTGGGGCTTCTTCGCGATGGCCCTGATCCTCGTAATCCTCGGCCTGGTAGCCGGCCTGATCGCCGCTCGAGCGGTCAAACGGGGCGCCCCCCCGACGCCGGATATGGCGATCGAGGAGGCACGTCGTATCCGCGACACCGTTTCATCGGGAGCGCCCGACGTATCGGCCGTGGCCCCCACCGCGGCTGAGACAGCCGGATCGTCCGCCTCTCGATCCATCCCCAACCCCGCCCCCTCCTACGGCGCCGCCGCCCCGCACGCCGTCGATCCCCCCGCGTCCAGCGGCGGAAAAGGAGCCGCCCGATGC
>Ga0210408_10003832_pt1 | contig 13664 bp, 7 predicted proteins | sample IncBWH4MmetaG_FD_155471 | JGI IMG/M metagenome (GOLD analysis project Ga0210408, IMG submission 155471) | Forest soil microbial communities from Barre Woods Harvard Forest LTER site, Petersham, Massachusetts, United States - Inc-BW-H-4-M | ecosystem: Environmental > Terrestrial > Soil >...
AGAGATTTAAGCCTGGGCTCTTTCTTGATCAAGGTGGTGAGTTCAATGCCATCGAGGTGAGGCATGTCAATATCGGTGATCACCAGGTCGTAGTGGCCCGTGCGCACGGCCTCCCAGGCCTCCATGCCATCCACGGCGACGTCGGCCAGATAGCCCCGGCTGGTGAGTAATTTGCGCTCCAGCTCGCGGACAGTGAGGGAATCATCGACCGCCAGGACGCGTTTGGCTGTTTGTGAGGCGAGGTGGAGGCTGTGTGACTGGCCCTTAGCCAGGCGGCCCTCGGCGATGAGCTTTTCAACGGACCGGATCATGTCCTCGACATCAATGATCAGGACCGGGCCGCCGTCTTCCATCAAAGCGGCAGCGCTGATGTCCTTGATCTTTCCCAGGCAGGGGTCCAGGGGCTGGACGACCAGTTCGCGCTCGCCGAGGAAGCGGTCCACCACCAGGCCGTAGCGGGTGTTGCGATCGCTCAGCACCACCACGGGCAATTCTGCCCCGGGCGGCGGTGGTTCGCTGCATTCGAGAACCTGGTGGGCGGTGAGCAGGCCCACCTGCTGGTCGGAGAAGTTGAAATGGGGGCGGCCTTCCAGTGCCTGGACCTTGCGGCGCGGTACTTTCACGGCCTGGGTTATTTGGCTGAGCGGAATGGCATAAGGCTCTCCCGCGACTTCCACCAGCAAGGCACGGAGAACCGACAACGTAAGCGGCAGTTGCAACTGGACCCGCAGCCCGCGGCCAGGCTGGTTGTTCAGACGAATGGCCCCACGGACGCTCTTAACCATGTTCTGCACGATATCCAGCCCGAAACCGCGCCCGGAAACTTCCGTGACTATATCTTTGAGGGTGAAGCCCGGGAGAAACAGGAATTCGAGTAATTCCGATTCCGTGAGTTTTTCGGCGACTCCCGGCGCCGTAAGGCCCTTATCGATAATGGCTGCGCGAACGGTTTCCAGGTCCACTCCGGCCCCATCATCCGAGACGGTGACCAGCAGGACGCCGGCACTGTGGCGGGCTTCCAGGCGGATGATCGCTTCGGCGGGTTTGCCGGCGTGGCGGCGGGCTTCGGGCGGCTCGCAGCCGTGGTCCACCGCATTGCGGAGCAGGTGGGCCAGGGGCGTTTCGAGCCGCTCCAGGATGTCCCGGTCCACCTGCGTAAGTTCGCCGCCAATCTCCAATTTGATTTGTTTGTCGAGCGAGCGGGCCAGGTCCCGCACCATGCGGGGAAAGCGGCGGACGCCGTCGCTGAACGGCCGCATGCGAGTGCGCAGCACCTCGAGATAAAGGCGTTGCGAGAGATGAGCGGCGCGCCGATCAAATACGTCCAATTCCTGCACCCGCTCGGCCAGGAATTGTTGCGAGTCGCCGACCTGGCGGAACAGATCATTGAGATAGGCAGCCGTGCGGTCCGACAATTGATCTTGTTCGAGGGCCTGGCGGAGCAGACCGAGCGTTCGGGCCAGGTCGACGTGGTGGCGTTTGAGCCGCTGGAGGGAGTCGGCAAAGGGCCGCAGCCACCGAGATTCCACCAGCGACTCACCGGCCAGGCCCAACAGGCGGTTGAGATTTTCCGCCGTCAGCCGCAAAAAGCGTTCCGCTGGTTCATGCTTGCGAACGGCCAGGGCGTGCTGGCCGGCCGGCGTCCTGGTGCGCCCGGGCGAGCCCGCGTCCAGCCACGGAGCGATTTCCTGGAGATGAGCGGCCGTGGAAGGATGCTCCTGCATCGGACCGGTGAAGGGCGCCGCGGCCTCAGGGAGGCCGGCCTGGGAAACGGGGCCGGAAACGCCGCCAGGGCCTGACTTCAACCGGGCGAGCGAGCCGAGGAAATCTTCAATCTGGCCGGCGTGGTCGCGTTCCCAGGTTTCGAGACGCGAGTCCGGCTGTTTGGCCAGGTGCATCAGCAGATCGACGCCCTGGAGGAGCAAGTCGATCTCCCGCCGGCCCAAGGGGACCTTGCCTCCGTGGGCGGCCACAAAACAATCCTCCATCGAATGGGCCAGTTGCACCGCAACCTGGAGATTGACGATGCGGGCCGCGCCCTTGAGGGAGTGCGCCGCGCGCATCAGCACTTCGAACGAATGCGGGCCGGCGCCCCTCTCCAAATCCAGCAGGCCGCCGGTGAGGACGGCCGTTTGGTTGTCGGCTTCCAGGCGGAAAAGCTCGAGCATCGAAAGCCGGCTGAGATCGTCCGAATCGGGCGGGTTCACGTGAGGGCTTGGTTTAAAGTGGCAAACAATAACTCGGCATCCAAAAAGCCGACGGTTCGCTCCTGCCAGTGAAGCACCCCCTGGAGGTGGTTCGCGCTGATTTTGGCAACCGCCATCGGCGCCGCTTGGAGATCCTGCGGATGGAACCGGTGTGGTCCGTGCACCTCCTCGACCGGAAAGCCGAAACGGTGTCCATCGTGATTGGCCACCAGCAGTCGATTGTAGGTGGTGCGAAGCAGCGCCGCGGAGGGCAGATGCGCGAGCCCGAACAAATGCCCAAGTGAACCGCAGATGACCAGTTCGCCCCGGACATTGGCCAGACCCAGCACGGAACCGTTTCGGCGATGGGGCAGGGAATGAATCTGGCGGCGTTCCGCCACTTCCTGAAAGCACTGGGTGGGCAGCCCCAGCCATTCGCCGTGCACTCGAAACAGGACCGCCGAACTGGTTCCCAACTCCTGCCGTGGCTTCTCGATCGCGAAATGCCGCGCCCACTCGTGGCGGTACTTGGCCGGCAAAGGACGGTCCAGCAGTTGCACGCCCGCGGCTGAGTAGACCGGGCAATTCCGGCAATGGCTGAATTGTTCGAGCTGGGCGCAACTGTTCTTCCCATACACGCCAATTTCATTCCAACAGGCCGAAAGCTCCGGCGGGGCGTCCGGCGCGCTGGTAACTTGAACGCCGAGCTCGGTCATGCGGTTTCCTGAAAGCGGCTGACTGAGTTGAAGCGGTTAATTGAGTTCAAGACGTCAAACCGGCAACAGCTTGAATCCGTCCGGCGGCGTGACCGATTTAACTCTCCCAACTTATTTAACTGATTAAACATGTGATTCGGGCAAGGGCGAATCGGCGCCGGCTCGCGCGCGTTGCGCGCGGCGCCGGAAAGCGCGGGCGGCCGCGGTGTCCCCGTTTTTTTCGGCGAGCAGGGCCATGTGGAGCAAGGTCTCATAGTGATTGGGCCGGAGGTAGAGGGCCTTGCGATAGCATTCCAACGCCCCGTTATTGCCTCCGGCCTCCCGTACCAGACCCAGGAGATAATAAGCCTGTGCCGAGTGGCGGCTTTGGCTCAGATGCGCTTCGCAGAGCGCCGCAGCTTCGGCCAGACGCCCGGCATCGGCAAAGCGTTGCGCTTGCTCCAGGTCGGCGGGCAGGGATTGGCAGCTCCCGGGTGTGGAGGTGGGCTTCCCGTTTGAAGGCGATGGAGCATCCCCGCGGCCCGGAACCGGGCGCAGCGGGTAGGGCGCGGCGGTCCTCAGCGCGCCGCTTTCGTTCACCAGGTCCGAGTTGGCGGCGGGCAGAGGACAGGTGGCCGCTACCTCATTTGCCAGCGGCAGCCCGAGACGGACCTGGGTGTGTCTGGCCGGGCGTTGGACGCCGTCGGCATGTGCCGGGGCGCGTCGGAGCTTGTGGCACGCAAAGGCCATGGGAATCCCGGCCGTGGCAAAGCCATGAGCCAGGGCGACGGGGTGTTCTGCCGGGCCGACGAAGAGGGTGCCCGCCGGGGAGAGCAAACGGCCCAGCCTCTCTAGCGCTTTTTGTTGCGTGGGCGGGTCGAAGTAGATCAGCAGGTTGCGGCAAAAAATAAAGTCATAGGGCGCTCGATTGAAGATAAAGTCCTCGCTGAACAAATTGCCTTGCTCGAAATGCACCGCGCTTCGAATGGCGGGGTCCAATATATATTTCTCTTTAGCGGAGCGGAAGTGGCGGGCGCGGAAAGCGAGGTCGCGCCCCCGAAACGAGTTCTTCCCGTAGACGCCGGTTCGGGCTTCGGCCAGGGTGCGAGCGCTGATATCCACCGCGTCGATGTGGAATCGTTCGACGGAGATGCCGGCCTGCACGAGCGCGATGACCGCCGAAAAGGGCTCTTCGCCGGAGGAGCAGGGCAAGCTGAGCAAACGCAGCGGGGAGGCAGCCGGCCGCGGTTGTTCGTGCGCCAGTCCAACCAGTGCGGCAAAGGCCGCAGGATCACGGAAGAACCAGGTTTCCGGAACCACGACCGATTCGATCAACTCCGCGCGTTCCGCCGGCGAGCCGGCCAGCAGGGCTTCGTAGTCGCCCAGCCGCTTGAGGCCGAGGGTTTTCATGCGCTGCCTGACGGCTCGCGGAAGAGCGTCCGAGCCCAGCGAGCGGGCATCCAGCCCGATCGCCTCCCGCAGTTGTCGTTGGATCTCGTTCATGGCTCGGAACATGCGGTGTCAGGGAATAACAAATCACGGACCGGCTCCGAAAGCAACCGCTGTTCGTGCACCAGTTGGACCGTTCCCTGGGTGTCCATGAGCACCGGCCCGAGATAAGGGGCGGCCGCAACTTTCACGCCGCTTTGGACAAAATCATTCGCCTCTCTGCGCAGGATTTCGGTGGCGTGCTCGGCGACCAATCCCAGCAGCCGCTGGTTTCCGGAGGCGTCCGGATAATTGATGATAATAATGCGCGTGCTCAGCCGCTCGCTGGCCGGGTGGCCCTGGGTCAGCTCGCAAAGATCCACCGCCGGCACGGGCCGCCCACGGTAATTGAACAGGCCGGCGACGCCCCTGGGCGCCTGAGGCAGGCGCGTGAGCGCCAGCAGCGGGACCACCTCGACCACCCGCTTGGCCTCCAGCGCGTACCGGTCTTTGCCCAAATGGAACAGCAGAAAGAGCATCACAGCCCCAGCTTGAACCGCGCCACGCTGGTCTGCAGACCCCGGGCCGCGCCATTGAGCGCTTCAATGGCCTGGTTGGACTGGCGCAGGGATTCAGCCGTTTGCTGCGCGGACTCGCTTAGTTGCGCCAGCGTGTCGCTGATCTGCTGAGCGCCGGTCGCTTGCGCGTGCATGCCTTCATTAACCGTCTGGAAACGCGGGGTAAAGGTCTGGATCTGGTGAATGATCTGAGCCAGGTGCGTGCTGACGCGCTGCACTTCTTCGGTGCCGCGGCGGACTTCCTCGGAAAACTTGTCCATCCCCATCACGCCTGCGGCAACCGCGGATTGCATCTCTTTGACCATTTTCTCAATGTCATACGTGGCGACGGCCGTCTGGTCGGCCAGCCGGCGGATTTCCATCGCGACCACCGCAAAGCCCAGGCCGTACTCGCCGGCTTTCTCGGCCTCAATGGCCGCGTTGAGCGAGAGCAGATTCGTTTGGTCCGCCACTTTGGTGATCGTGGTGACGACCGAGTTGATGTTCGTGGTTTTCTCGCTCAGCACGGCGAGTTTGGCGGTGATGGAGCCCGCCGCCTCCATGATCTGGCGCATCGTGGTTTCCATGCGGGCGATCGAACTTTGGCCGCTGTTGGCCAGGTGGCCGGTTTGCTCGGCGACCTGGCTGACTTCGTTGACCGTGCGCACCAGTTCCTTGGAAGTGGCGGAGATTTCTTTCGAGGTCGCTCCGATTTGAGCGGTCGTGGCTGCGATCTCGTGGGCCGTGCCTTGCTGTTGACGGGCGGTGGCGGCGATTTCTGTCGCGGTCGTGTTCACCTGCAGCCCGGAGCGCTGGACCTGGCCGACCAGCGCGGAGAGATCGTCGGCCAGGCGGTTCAGCCCCTCGCTCAGGACACCGAACTCATCCTTGCGCTCCAGGGCCAGACGCTGCGTGAAATCGCCCTGGCGCATGCGTTCCAGGGTGGCCACCAACCGGTTCAGCGGTTCGCTGACGGCTGCCGATTGGAACCGGGCCACGAACAGGCTGACCACGAAGAGGACTCCCAGGCAGGCCAGGCCAATCATCTCGATCGTCCGGGCGCGATGCTTTTCGACGCTTTTGAAATGCGCGGCCTGAATTCCTAACGCCGCGAATGCTTGATCGCGCTGGTCGTTTATCGCGCCGATATTGCGGTTGTAGTAAGTCACGGCGCTGGCCGGGTCGCTTTGGGCCAGGACCAATACTTGATTTCTGAACGAGGCCAGTGGCCCAACCACCAAATCCCTCAGCTCCTTGACGGCCTTCGTCAGGTCGGCATCTTCCCGGTACGGGTCATCATCCAGCGCATTAATGGTTTGTTTGAAGCTGATTTCTGCCACCCCCCAGCGGTTGGTTTCCGGAGAAGTTTTGGGGTCCAACAATTGGCCTCGAAGCGCGTCGTTCATGACCAGGACGTCGTACTTAAGGCTCCCCATTTTATCGGATAACGCGTCGCTGCGCTGGGACGCAGCCAACTGGGCCTCCTCGACCCACAACGCCAGCCCGACGCCCGCCAGCAGGAGGACAATCAGCAGCATCAAGGCGGTATTGAGACGCTGCCAGATTGAGGTATGTTTCATGAGTCGCGTTTCTCTGCCAGCCTCCAGGATTAGCAGATTTCCGCCTGAAAAACAAGGAAGTTCTGCCTGGTTCATCATTCAGCCCAGACATCTGAGGTATTTCGTCAACGGATTTCTCGTCTTTTATTCACGGGGTTGCAACCCATAGACAGATCCCGAAGGGATTGCATCATTCAGGCTCGGGCAGGAAATATTTGGGGGTGGTCTTACGGGCCGAGCGCAGATCAGTCCCTCAACGCGCCGCGATAAAACCTCGGGTTGGAATTGCAGGCGGACGGATCGACGATAAGCACCGAGCCATTGGCGGGCATCGTGTTGGTCAAGATCGTTGTCCATTGCTGGAAGTTCGTGGAGGTTTGGATGAAGAAGCTGCCGCCCGCAGGTCCTTCGGCCCAAAAGCTGAAGGTGCAATTCTCCACCCCCACGGGCAACAGGCTCAGCGTCGTCCGCACCACCGCGGACTGCAGGCCGGTGTCGAACAGGATGTTGGCCCACAGATTGGAGGCTTGCGGTTGGGGCGTTTGGAAGACCGGCAGCGTCGCGCCGCCAAACATCAAGTGGCCGGCGCCATAAACCCGTTCTGCCAATACCAATTTCCCATCGCCGGCGTTGGTCAGAATCCCCGAGAGGCCTGGACCCGAGACGGTCGCATGTCCAAGATAACCGCCGCTGAAGGAACTACCCACTGGGCCGAAGGGTCCATTAAAAATCGGGTGGGCCGGATTAGCCGCACCGGCGGTGCCACTGTAGTCGCCGACACTCAGAGTGACGCCGAAGCCCACGTTGACGGTGAAATTGTTGATGAAGTACGGGGCGGAATCCAGGAACAGGCTGCCACCGTCGGCAACCCAATTGGTCAAGGCGGACAGGTTGTTAAGCAGGAAAGTTTCCATGGCGGGCTCGCCGTCGGCGCTGCCTTCCATGAAGATGAATCTATTGGTGCGCGAGAAGAGAGCGGCGGGATTGACAGTTTCGTAATACAATGCCTGCCAGCCCGCGCCATAGAGCAGGGTCAGGATACCGTCATTGTCCGTTCGGCCCCACGGTTCGCCGGCCGCGGTGCGTAAATAAACAATCGTTGAAGCCAAGAGGTTTGTGGTCACTATCAACAAGGCATTGGAGCTCAGCATTGTGCCGAAGGCGTTGCTGACGAGGCAACTGAAGAGACTTCCCGAATCGCCGGGTTGCGCATTGTTAGTGGAGTACGCGGAATTGGTGGTCCCCACGATAACGGAGCCGTTTCGCCGCCAAAAATAGGTTAAGGGCTGGCTTCCTGAGGCCGTCACATTGAACGATGCGTAGCCGCCCGCAACGACAGACTGGCTAAAAGGTTGCTGTGTAATCGTCGGCGGCAGGGCGATGACCGTGAGGGTGGCCAATTGGCTGGTGGCTGTCCCCGAGACGTTGCTGACGACACAGACGAACTGGCTGCCGGAATCAGCCACCTGCACGTTCGTGATGCTGTACGCCGAGCCGGTGCCCCCCGCGATAGGCGACCCGTTTCGCCACCAGTAGTAGTTTGGCATGGGCGCGCCGGTGGCGGTCACCACAAAGGCCGTGTTGGAACTCAGCGTGACGGTCTCGTTGGTGGGCTGAGTAATAATGCTCGGCGCGGCAGGGCCAATTGAGGTCACGCTGACATCGTCCAAGCCGAGGAAGTTCGGGTCTTGCCGGAACCCCAATTGCAAAGTGTCATTGGGCGTGGAGGCCGTCACCGTCAACTGAATGTTCGTCCAAGCCAGAGCAGGCATGTTCGTAGCGTCGTAGAGCAGGGACTGGTTCCAGGTCACCTGGAATTCGTTCGGACTTCCCCCGTTCGTGTTGTTAAGCCAAAGAGATATTAAATAATTCGAGCCCGGGATGGTGGGCAGGGTCTTCGTCAGATGGCCGAGCGTCCCTACCGCGCCCAACTCGACCCCGAAAATCCCTGAATGAACGTAGCGCGGGTCGCCGGTCACAGCCGCGCCTTCCTGGTCGCTACCCCAACCCGTGAAGTCCCCGGTCTCAAACCCGCCATTGCCGCTCTGCGCCATGCCGGCGTACCTCACTGAGATGAACAGGCCCAACGCGGTAAACAGCGCTCGGTAATTCATGGTTGTTCGACTCCTACGGCTTCCGGACGTTGTCAAAAGCACCGGCAGCCGTTGAGCCCGGCTGGCGCGGGTTGCCAGCAAAATCAAATGTCACATTGTAATTCGTGGGCGCATAGCCGCTGGCCGGGCTGTTGGAAGCCAGCATAAAAGCGGTGGGCGTGGAGAAATTCACGGCGTTGGCCGCCACAAAGAGCGGGTTGGTGACGATATTGGCGCTGGTGGAGCAGCCGGGATTGCCGCCGCATACCGCCGATGCCCAGCCGGTGGCGTCATTGAAATAGCCCAGAGACACTTGGAGATAGGGCGGCGGCGTCACGTTCATCTGCGAACGGAATTGCGAGCCGACATTGAAGATGATGTTGCCGATATAGGCGTTGCTGTAGCAGAGGGGACCGAACGAGGTGGCGCCTGCACTGGAATCCTGCTGCACCGCCATCAGGGCCTCATCGCCATATCCGGCAAAGATGTTGTAGGCCACCAGATTAAAGCCAGCGTCGTAGGAGTGCAGGGTAATGCCATCCGTATCCCTGTTTATGTAAGCAGCTACATTCAAACATTGCGGCGGCGTGTCCGGGTTAAAATTGGCAAAGCACGTGTTGAACAGGACGCGGTTCCAGTGCGAGCCGGCCAGGTTAATGGCCGAGTTGCCCGAGGTGACAATGACATTATTGATAATCCAGGCGCTGCTGGACACTTCCATTAAGATGCCGCCTCCGCCCAGGAAATTCGGCAACGCGTTGGTGGTCAGAATGAAATTACCGACAATGCGGATTGGATGATCCGGCGGCGTCGTAACCGTGTCGCAGTGAATGGCATCTCCCCAGTTATTAGAAAAGACGTTGCCGGCCAGTATATTGTCGGCGCAGTTGCCGCCCATCCAGCACGTGCCCTCGGTCACGTCGCCCGCGTAATGCCGCCAACCATTGTTGAAAAAGAAATTGCCAAGGACCTGGTTGTTGGTGGCCGGGCCGATGGACAGGCCGAGCATCCCATGATTGGCTATCACGCAATTGGTGGTGATGGTCCCGCTGGTTGCTGCCGATATGCCCTGCCAGACGCCCCATTCGATGTCGCACTGCTCGACCACGTTCGACGGCCCGGTCAGCACGGCGATACTGGGCCAGGCTTTGCCATATAGATTGAATGCGTCCGGGCTGGAGTTGCAGAAACGTAAAACCAAGCCGCGCAGGTGGACGTATCCTGGATACGACACCCACGGCCCGGCATCGCCCCAGGCCGGTGAATTGGTCGAGATGAGCGGAGCCTCAATCGGATATTGTGGGCCGGGCGCCTGGCCGTCCCGCCGCCAGACGTAGAGCACATGCCGGGCGTAATCGTATCTAAAACTGCCCGGAAACATACTGGTGGGCTGGCTGGAGGGCCAGACTCCCGCCTTCTGGCCCTGCGGCCAAGAGGTCTGCTGGAGGACGTTGGTGGGTGAGGCGATGACCAGTTCAAACGGTTCATCCTTCGTGCTCTGCGGGGCCCAGGGCGTCGAGTAAATGGCGCCGGACACAAAGGCCATGCCGCCAGTCAAATTGGTCCAGAGCGGCCCATTCGTCAGCGGCGACCAATTGTTGGTGATGAGCTGGAATGGGTTGAGGACCGGCATTTCGCTTGTCTCAATCATGCCGTCGCCGTTGGTGTCCCAGGCCTGCACCGTGAGCATGTTGGTCGCGTTGCCGGTGCCGCGAATGCTGTCAATTTCAATCTGTTCACGGTAGGTTCCAGCCTGGATATTTACTGTATCACCATAAGCCGCGCGGTTGACCGCGGTCTGGATGTGCTGCAAAGGCGCTGCCACATTGGTGCCAGGATTATTGTCGTCCCCGCTATTGCTGACATACCAATATGTCGCCGCTGCCCTGCCGCACAAAGTCGCAGCTACCCAAAGCGCGACAGCCAATAACACAGCACGGAGCTTGCTTCTGGCAAACCGACGATTCTCATCGCACCAGCGCTTGAGCGCTTCACGCTCATCCGTTCGAAACTGGAACTCCACATCGATTCGGGCCACCCGCTGGGAGCGGTTTCCGTCTGGCTGCTGTGCGCGCATCGGAGCGCATTCTAACCAGGGGCCGTCTCGCAAACCAGCGGTTTCAGCCAACGATGATGCTCAGCCACGCGCCGCCCGGAGCGCCCGAATGCAATGACAGATCTGTCCTTATGGGTAAAAGTTTACCGTTATTTCACGAGAAACTACCTTTCCAGTGGCTGTGTCCGTCACGGTGCATTGGAAAGTCCTGGTATTCCACGGGTATGGATTCTTAACCGTCAGATTCAAAGAAGCACCATTGATGGTAAAAGAGTAAAGCGCCGCAAACGTATCCAGCCCTGACGTAATCTGCTTGGTAATGGTGGATAACAACTGTCCAGTCGAAACATCGGTCCAAGCATACACAAATGGGCCGGTGCCTCCACTGGCGACCGCTTGAACGGTTCCTTGTTGCGGTGCGGTCAAGCCCAAGAAGGAGGCGGACAAAGCGGCGGGACTAAAGCTCACACTCAGGGGTAGCGGAGGTGGCGGAGGAGACGTTGCAGGAATGGTTTGGCGCAGGCGATAGAAACGCCGCGAGCCTGTGGCGGCGGTGGGGTCGGTGAATTGGAACGTGCCGTTGGCGCTCACGGTCAGCGTGCCGTTGGTGGTCCAGTTTTGGAAATCGCTCGTCGCCATCACGGCATAGGCGTAACCCGCGGGCGCCGCGCCGGTGAGGACGGGCTGTTTGGCGTTGTTGACGGTCAACTGCAACGAGGCCATTGGAATGGTCGCGATCTGGCGCAAGCGATAGAAACGCATCGAGCTCGTGGCGGCGGCCGGGTCGGTGAAATGGAAGGTGCCATTGGTGCTCACGATCAGAGTGCCGATGGTCGTCCAGGTTTGGAAATCGCTCGTCGCCATGACGGAATAGGTGTAACCCGCGGGTGCGGCGCCGCTCAGGACAACCTGCCCGGAATGGTTCACGGATATCTGGGGCTGCGCGGCCGTGCCGACGGCACTCGGGACTGTGTAACTAATCTCGCCGGAGAATGGGCTTTCGAGTTGATTCAAGTCGTAGGATGTGACCGCAAAATAGCAAGTCACACCAGCGGTAAGATTGCTGACGGTGATGCTGGTGGCCTTTCCGACATTGTTGGTGATCGAGTAGCTCTGACTCGCGAGCCCTTGGTACAGTTTATAGCCGGTGACGGCAGGGTCCGGGCTGGGGTCCCAGGCAAGGGTCACGGTACTTTGAGCCTGCAAAGCCGTACCTATGCCAGACAGCGCCAGGCAGCCCGCTGTCAGGAACGCTACTATGTTGACTTTTCTCCTACGGCCGATCACGCGTTCACTGTTACGACGCGCATGACGTCGACGCGACAGGAACATTCCCTGGCGGCCCCTAGGAAACTCCTGGTGTCCCTAAATTTAAGCTGCGCCACCCACACCCGCGCTTTTCCCTCGCCTCGTCTTTCCAACGGGGCTAAGCCTGGGGCGCCAAGGCTACCCCGATTTGGCGCTCGTGCCGACCCGCAGGAGTATGACGCGGAGACGGCTGGCGCAGTGAATTTTACGCCAGCCGTCCGAATACCCACATGGACAAAGCCCTCTTAACCACGGTGCACCCATAGTGCACGGTAGGCTATTGATACATACGGTTTACATTATGTTTCCGCCTCTCAGAGTGGCGTTCCAGCCGCTTTTTACCGTAGCTTTGTGCGTTCGAGCGGCTTTTACACATCGTAGTAGAGAAAGAACTCGTACGGATGCGGGCGCAACCGCAACGCATCATGCTCTTTGCGCTTGGCCGCGATCCACATGTCCAAAAAGTCCATCGTGAACACGTCGCCTTTGAGCAGGAACTCATGGTCCTTCTCCAACGCCACAATCGCCTGCTCCAGGCTCCCCGGCACCTGCCGGATCTTCGCCATCTCCTCCGGCGGCAACTCATACAGGTTCTTGTCCATCGGTTCGCCCGGGTCAATCTTGTTGAGCACCCCGTCCAACCCCGCCAGCAACATTGCCGCAAACGCCACATACGGATTGGCCGCCGGGTCCGGCGGTCGATACTCGACGCGCTTGGCCTTGGGATTCTCGCTGTAAGTCGGTATCCGAATCGCCGCGCTGCGGTTCCTCGAGCTATACGCCAGGTTCACCGGTGCCTCATACCCGGGCACCAACCGCTTGTAACTGTTGGTCGTCGGACTGCAAAACGCGCACAGCGCATGGGCATGCTTGAGCAGCCCGCCGATGTAGTTGAGCGCCATCTTGCTCAGCCCGGCATACTCCTTGCCGGCAAACAACGGCTTATCCTTTTTCCACAAGCTCTGGTGGGTGTGCATCCCGCTGCCGTTATCCCCAAACAACGGCTTGGGCATGAACGTCGCGGTCTTGCCGTGCCGCCGCGCCACGTTCTTAACCACATACCGATACACCATCATTGCGTCGGCGCTGCGCACCAGCGTGTCGAAACGGTAATCAATCTCCGCCTGGCCTGCCGTGGCCACTTCGTGATGCTGCCGCTCGATCTGCACCCCCAACTGCTCCATCAACAGCACCATCTCGGTGCGGATGTCCTGCTGCGTATCGGCCGGTGCCACCGGGAAATACCCTTCCTTGTGCCGTATCTTGTACCCCAGGTTGGGCATCTCATCCTTGCCGGTGTTCCAGATGCCTTCCTCACCATCCACGCTGTAGAAGGTGCCGTTGCTCTTGCTGTCAAACTGCACGTTGTCGAAAATGAAAAACTCCGCTTCCGGCCCAAACACCGCCGAATCGGCCAGGCCCGTGCTGTTGAGGTACTTCTCGGCCCGCTGGGCGATGCCGCGCGGGTCGCGGATGTAAGGTTCCAGGGTACCGGTCTCGGCGATGGTGCAGGTCAACGACAGGGTCGGCTCGGTCATGAAAGGATCGATGAAGGCGGTGGCCGGGTCGGGCATCGCCAGCATGTCGGAGGCCTCGATGCTCTTCCAGCCCCGGATGCTCGAGCCGTCAAAGCCCAGCCCCTCGCTGAAGATTTCCTCGGTCAATTCCCGAATGGGACAACTGAAATGCTGCCAGGTGCCAAACGTATCGACAAACTTGATGTCCATCATCTTGGCGCCGCTCTTCTTGGCTAATTCAATTACGCTCTTGGGTGTACTCATG
>Ga0210408_10003833_pt1 | contig 13663 bp, 9 predicted proteins | sample IncBWH4MmetaG_FD_155471 | JGI IMG/M metagenome (GOLD analysis project Ga0210408, IMG submission 155471) | Forest soil microbial communities from Barre Woods Harvard Forest LTER site, Petersham, Massachusetts, United States - Inc-BW-H-4-M | ecosystem: Environmental > Terrestrial > Soil >...
TCGGGGAGCTGCGGCAGATCTACGCCGGGACCGTGGGCGCCGAGTTTGCCCACATCTCGAATTCCGAGGAGCGGCTGTGGCTGCAGGATGAGTTCCAGCAGGGCCGCCTGCGACAGCGTTTCACCGGCGAGGAGCAACGCAACCTCCTCTGGCAGCTCACGGCGGCGGAAGGCCTCGAGCGCTACCTGCACACCCGTTATGTCGGTCAGAAGCGCTTCTCGCTGGAAGGTACCGACGCACTCATTCCGCTCCTCGATGACCTCGTGCAGCGCGCCGGGGATGCGGGTGTCGAGGATGTCGTCATCGGCATGGCGCACCGCGGGCGGCTCAACGTGCTCGTGAACCTGCTCGGCAAGTCGCCGGCGGAGCTGTTCTCGGAGTTCGAAGGGGCCTACGACACGAGCCGTTTGAAGGGCTCGGGCGACGTCAAGTACCACAAGGGCTTCTCGGCGGACCTGCGTACCGCAGCGGGCAATGTGCACACCGTGCTGGCGTTCAATCCCTCGCACCTCGAGGTCGTCGATCCGGTGGTCGAAGGCTCGGTGCGCGCCCGTCAGGAGCGTCGCGGGGATGAGCGCGCCGAGCGCGTGCTGCCGCTCCTGATCCACGGCGATGCAGCCTTCGCGGGGCAAGGCGTGGTGATGGAGACGCTGCAATTGTCGCAGGCGCGCGGCTTCTTCACCGGCGGCACCGTGCACGTCATCGTCAACAACCAGGTCGGCTTCACCACCTCCGAAGCCTCCGATGCACGCTCCACCATGTATTGCAGCGACGTCGCGAAAATGGTGGAGGCGCCGATCTTTCACGTGAATGCCGACGACCCGGAGGCGGTCGTCTTCGTCACTCGTCTCGCACTCAAGTACCGTCTGCGCTTCCGCAAGGACGTGGTGATAGATCTCGTCGGCTATCGCCGCCAGGGCCACAACGAGGCGGACGAGCCGGCCGCGACCCAGCCGGAAATGTACCGCGTGATCCGCCAGCGGCCGACCGCACGGCGGCTGTACGCCGATCGGCTGCTCGCAGCGGGTGTGCTCACGGAGTCGGAGATCGAGGCGATGTACGAGCAGTACCGTGCCGGGCTCGATGAGGGGCGGCCCCAGGCACGCGCATCGCTCGGCATGATCGGCAACAAGTACACCGTCGACTGGAGCGCGTACGGGCAGGTGGACTGGACCGAGCGTGTCGCGACCGGGGTGGACGGTGCACGACTGCGGGCGGTCGGTGAGCGCATCACCGAGGTGCCGGCGGATTTCAAGCTCCACGCGCGCGTCGCGCAGCTCATGGCGAGCCGCCGCCGCATGATCGAGGGTACGCAGGCCCTCGATTGGGGCTGCGCGGAGACGCTCGCCTACGCGACGCTCCTCGAGGAAGGCTTTGGCGTGCGATTGAGCGGGCAGGACAGCGGCCGCGGCACCTTCTTCCACCGTCACGCCGTGCTGCACGATCAGAACACCGGCGCTACCTGGATCCCGCTGCAGCACGTGGCCGACCCTCAGCCGCGCGTGCAGGTAATCGACTCGGTGCTCTCGGAAGAGGCGGTCATGGGGTTCGAGTATGGCTATGCCACCACCGAGCCCGCCTCGCTCGTGATCTGGGAAGCGCAGTACGGCGACTTCGCCAACGGCGCGCAGGTCATCATCGACCAGTTCATCAGCTCGGGCGAAGCCAAGTGGGAGCGCTTCTGCGCCCTGACGCTGCTGCTGCCGCACGGCTACGAGGGCGCGGGGCCCGAGCATTCCTCGGCGCGCCTCGAGCGCTTCCTGCAACTGTGCGCGGAGAACAACATGCAGGTGTGCGTGCCCTCCACCCCGGCGCAGATGTTCCACATGCTGCGCCGGCAGATGCACCAGTCCTTCCGCAAGCCGCTCATCGTCATGACGCCGAAGAGCCTGCTGCGCCATGAGCTGTCGGTGTCGGCACTCGCGGACTTGAGCCGTGGTGCCTTCGCGCGCGTCATCGGCGAGATCGATGAGCTGCCGCCGGCGGAAATCCGCCGCGTCGTGTTCTGCAGCGGCAAGGTGTATTTCGATCTGCTGCGAGCGCGCCGCAAGGAAGGTCTGCGCGATGTCGCGCTCGTGCGGCTCGAGCAGCTCTATCCCTTCCCCGGCGAGGAATACCAGGCCGTCCTCAACCGCTATGCCAACCTGCGTGAGGTGGTGTGGTGCCAGGAGGAGCCGCAGAACCAGGGCGCGTGGTACCAGATCCGGCACCGCCTGCAGGAGTTCGTGCCCCGCACGGTGCTGTATGCGGGCCGCGCGCCCGCCGCGGCTCCCGCGACCGGCATCGTAAAGATCCACGAGCTCGAGCAACAGGCGCTGGTGTCGGCCGCCCTGCATTCGACCGCCACCGAGGAGTCGGCGCGCGAAACTACGCGCCTCACGCCGCCCGCGCCCGGCACGGCCGCGGCACCGCCCGCCGGCACAGGAGCGACCGTAGTTCCACCCGCCACGCCGATGAGAAAGCGCTCATGAGCACGGAAATCCGCGTCCCCCAGCTACCGGAGTCGGTGGCGGATGCCACGCTGGTGACCTGGCACAAGCAACCGGGAGATCCGATCCGCCGCGACGAGAATCTCGCCGACCTCGAGACCGATAAGGTGGTGCTGGAAGTGCCCGCGCCCTCCAACGGCGTGATGCAGGAGATCCGCGTGCCGAGCGGCACGGTGGTGACGAGTGGCCAGGTGCTCGCGGTCATCGAGGAAGCGAGCGCAGCGGCGTCAGCCGCGACGCCAGCTCGCGCCGCCGCAGTGACGAAGCCAGCTCGCGAGGCTCCGCCCGCCACACCAGCGCGAGCGACGGCTCCCGCGACGGCCTCGGCCGCCGCTGAACCCGCACGGGTGGCGAGCGCGGTCGCTGCCGCTGCCGCGGAGGCTGCCCGTGAGGGCAGCCGGCTCAGCCCCTCGGTGCGCCGCCTGGTGGAGGAGAATCACCTCGATCCGGCCACCATCCGCGGATCCGGCCGTGACGGCCGCCTCACCAAAGCCGACGTCGTTGACTACCTCGGCAGGACTCCGGCACCCGCGGCTGCGGCTGCCGCGGATTCCGGGGCCACCGCCCCGACGCCCATCACTGCGGCGAGCTCTCTCGCGCGCGCTCCGGCCGCGCGTCCCATCGCGCCGGCGGCCGCCGGGCGCACCGAGCAGCGGGTGCCGATGACACGCCTGCGCGCGCGCATTGCCCAGCGCCTCATCGAGGCACAGTCGACGCAGGCGCTGCTTACGACCTTCAACGAGGTCGACCTCACGGCGATGCAGGAGCTGCGCGGGCGCTACCGCGAACGCTTCGAGAAGGACTACGGGGTGAAGCTCGGCTTCATGTCGTTCTTCGTCAAGGCCGGAGTAGCGGCGCTGAAGAAATTCCCCGTGCTGAACGCCTCGGTCGACGGCAACGACATCGTCTATCACGAGTATTACGACATTGGCGTCGCCGTCTCGACCGATCGGGGCCTGGTGGTCCCGATTGTGCGCGATGCCGACACCAAGGGATTTGCCGCGATCGAGAAGGAGATCGCGGACTACGCCCGCAAGGCGCGCGAGGGCTCGCTCGTCATCGAGGATCTCACCGGCGGCACCTTCACCATCACCAATGGCGGGGTATTCGGCTCGCTCATGTCGACGCCGATCGTCAATGCGCCGCAGAGCGCCATCCTCGGCATGCACAAGGTCCAGGAACGCCCGATGGTAGTGAACGGCCAGATCGCGGTGCGGCCGATGATGTACCTCGCGGTGACCTACGATCACCGCATCATCGATGGCCGTGAGGCGGTGCAGTTCCTCGTGACCATCAAGGACGCGCTCGAAGACCCCGGCCGCATGCTGCTCGGCGTTTGAAGCGAGCGCGGCGGGGCCCCCGCGAAATTTCGCGGGGTGCTATTTCAGAACAGCTGCCGGAAGAACCAGTAGAGCACCCCGGACAGCATGATGGCTGCGGGGAGGGTCAGCACCCAGGCCATCAACAGGTTGCGCAGCGTCACAAGCTGCAGCCCCGATCGATTGGCGGCCATCGTGCCGGCGACGCCCGAGGAGAGCACGTGGGTGGTCGAGACCGGCAGCCCGAACATGTCGGCCGCGGCGATGGTGCTCATGGCGACGAGCTCGGCGCAGGCGCCCTGGGCGTAAGTGAGGTGGGTCTTGCCGATCCTCTCACCGATGGTCACGACGATGCGTTTCCAGCCGACCATCGTGCCGAGGCCGAGAGCGATCGCGACCGCGACCTTCACCCACAGCGGGATGAACTTGGTGGCGGCGTCGATCTGCTTCTTGAAGGCGCCGAGATTGGCCCGGGTCTCGGCGTCGAGCGATTTGCTGTGCGGATCCTTGTCGAAGAGCCGCATCGCCTCCGAAGTCAGATACATGTCGTTACGGACGTTGGTGACGCTCTCGGGCGGCACCTTCGCGAAGCTACCGCTCGCTCTCACCTGATCGGCAATGCTGCCCGCGAGGGAGGCGATGGCAGGCAGCACCTCCTCGTTCCAGGAGCGGGTGCGGATGTAGGTGGAGAGCGTCGCGCGCGGATCCGCCGGTGTCGGCGCCGTGACGTAGCGGTTCAGCGATTGCTGCGTCGTGGTGGCCATCGCGATGAACGGAACGGTCTGCGAGGCGGGCATGGCGCGATTGAGCGCGTAAGCGAGCGGCACGGTGCCGATGAGGATCAGCATGATGAGGCCCATGCCTTTCTGCCCGTCGTTCGAGCCGTGCGCGAACGACACGCCGCCGCAGGTGAGGATGAGGATGCCGCGGATCCACCACGGCGGTGCCGCGCTGCCACGCGGCTCCTGATACAGCTCGCGGTTTCGCACCAACGCCTTGAGGGCGAGCAGCAGCAGCGCCGCGCACACGAACCCGACCACGGGCGAGATCAGCAGTGACCAGCCGATCTTGGTCGCCTGTGCCCAGTCCACACCGCTCGTGCCGTCGCGGCCGTGCATGAGCGCATTCGCGACACCGACGCCGATGATCGAGCCGATCAGGGTGTGCGAGGAGGAGGCCGGGAGTCCCAGCCACCAGGTGCCGAGGTTCCAGAGGATGGCGGCGATCAGCAGCGCAAACACCATGGCGAATCCGGCCCCGGTGCCGACCTGCAGTATCAGCTCGACCGGCAGCAGCGTGATAATGCCGAACGCCACCGCACCACTTGAAAACAACACACCGAGGAAGTTCAGTGTTCCCGAGTAGACCACCGCAAAATGCGGCGCCAGCGAATGGGTGTAGATCACGGTCGCCACCGCGTTGGCGGTGTCGTGAAAGCCGTTGACGAACTCGAAGCCGAGTGCGATGAGGAGCGCGACGGCCAATAGGAAGAACGAGAGGATGGCGAGTCCATGCGGCATCGCACTGTGAACGTCGCTCACGAGGCTGTAGCCCGTGTACCCAACGCCGAGTGCCAACAGGAGCAGGAACAAGAGAATAGTCGCCCGGCTCGGCTTGCGATCGAGCATCGGTCGTGAGGCAGGGAGGGCGACGGTTCGGGCGGCGACGCTGCTCATGAGCGCGTACTCGTAGTTCTGTGGGACGGGCAGCGTATGACAGACATGTGCCCGATTTATGACGCCTGCGTTTACGGCCCCGCGGACGCCAGCTTCGTGTTATTTTTCAAGGCCTTCCCGGCAGCGGAAGAGCTTGAATAAAGGGGCCTCCGTCCCGACCTAGAGGAGAACCATGGCCACCGACGACAAGCGTCCGCAGGGCGCGACTGATTCCTTCGACGTCATCGTCATCGGCGCGGGGCCGGCCGGTTACCCGGCGGCGATCCGCGCCGCGCAGAACAAGCTCAGCGTCGCCTGTATAGATGAGTGGAAGAACCACGATGGCACGGCCACCTTCGGTGGCACCTGCCTGAATGCGGGCTGCATTCCGTCCAAGGCGTTGCTCGAGTCCACCGAGCTCTATCACCGCCTGCAGGAGGAGTTCTCAGTCCATGGCATCAAGGCGTCCGGGATCGAGCTCGATCTCGCGCAGATGCAGAAGCGCAAGAGCGGCGTCGTGCGCGCGATGACCCAGGGGATCGTCGCGTTGTTCAAGGCCGCAGGCGTCACTGGTCTCCAGGGTCACGGGCGCCTGCTCGCCGGCCGCAAGGTCGAATTCACTGCGCACGATGGCTCGCGCCGCACTCTCAGTGCGCGACACGTGGTGCTCGCATCGGGCTCCGCGCCGATCGAGCTGCGCTCGGCACCTTTCAAGTCCCCGCACATCGTCGACTCCTGGGGCGCACTGGAGTTCGAGACGGTGCCGAAGCGTCTCGGCGTGATCGGGGCGGGCGTGATCGGGCTCGAGCTCGGCAGCGTGTGGCGCCGGCTCGGCGCGGAGGTCACCGTGCTCGAGGCGCTGCCGGACTTCCTCACCTTCGCCGATCAACAGCTCGCACGCGAGGCGTTGCGTCACCTGAAGAAGCAGGGCCTGGACATCCGCCTCGGCGCCACGGTGAGCGGTGCAACGGTCGCCGACGGGTCAGTCTCAGTGACCTACGGCGATGCCAAGGGAGAGCAGCGGCTCAGCGTCGATCGGCTGGTCGTCGCGATCGGCCGCCGACCCTACACCAAGGACCTCTTTGCGGCGGACACCGGAGTGCAGCTCGATGAGCGCGGCTTCATCCGGGTGGATGACCATTGCCGCACCGGCGTCGAGAACGTGTGGGCGATCGGGGACTGCGTGCGCGGACCCATGCTCGCCCACAAGGGCAAGGAGGAGGGCGTGATGGTGGCCGACCTCATCGCGGGTCGCTACGGTGAGATGAACTACAAGGTGATCCCAGCAGTCATCTACACCGCCCCGGAGATCGCCTGGGTTGGCCTCACCGAGGAGCAGGTGAAAACGAGCGGCCGGGCCTATAAGACCGGCACCTTCCCGTTCCTCGCGAGCGGCCGCGCCCGCGCCCTGGAGCAGACGCAGGGATTCGCCAAGATCGTCGCCGCGCGCGATGACGATGAAATCCTCGGCGTGCACATCGTCGGCCCGCTCGCCGGCGAGCTGATCGCCGAGGCGGTGCTCGCCATGGAGTACTCCGCGAGCAGCGAGGATCTGCAGCGCACCATCCATGCGCACCCGACGCTCGCCGAAGCGGTGCACGAGGCGGCGCTTGCGGCGGATAAGCGCTCGATCGATGGAATAAACCGCTGAAAGCCTCAGCCCGCACGCGCGGCCGGAATGTACGGGCGCGCTAGTGGCTGCGGCGCGCTTCGATCACGTTCGGCACCGCCGCGAGCCGGCGCAGCACCCGCGCGAGCTGCTCGAGGTCGTGGACGGCAACGGCTAGCGAGAAGTACGCGATGCCAGTCTCGTGATCGGTGCGCGAGGTGACGGCGTCGATGCTCAGCCGTTCCACCGCCAGCACGTCCGTCAGGTCCCGCAGCAGGCCGCGGCGGTCATAGGCGCTCGCCGCGAGCAGCACGGCGAGCGCGCCGTCATCGGCGCTCGACCAGTCGACCTTCAGCACCCGCTCGGGCTTCAAGGCCGCCATGCGGACGAAGCCCGGGCAGTCGCTGCGATGCACGGTAACGCCGCGGCCGAGCGCGACGTAGCCGGCGATCGGCTGCGGCCGCAGCGGCGCGCAGCAGCGCGCGAGCGTGGTTGGCAGATCTCCGACCCCCTCGATTTCCACCGGCAAGGTGCGGCGGCGTGCCGCCGCGCCGCGTGCCGCGCGCGCGATGCGCGCGGGCGGCGACGGCTCGAACAGCCGATTCGCTGCATGCATGAGCTGCGTGACCGTGATTTCGCCCTCGCCGAGGAGCTGGTGAAGGTGATCCACGTCGCGGGCCCGCAGCTCGCGTGCCAATGCGGCCAGCTGCTCGGGGCGTGCGCCGATGCGCGAGAGCTCGCGTTCGGCCAGCACCGCGCCGGCGCTGCGGTTGGCGCCGACGTCCTGCTTCCGGAACCAGGCACGCACCTTGCTGCGGCTGCGGGGCGAGGCGAGATACCCCTGCTCGGGCGCGAGCCAGTCGCGACTCGGGGCCTCGTGCTTGCCGGTGATGATCTCGACGATCTCGCCGTTGGCGAGCTCGTGGCTGAGCGGCACGATGCGGCCATTCGCCTTCGCGCCCCGGCAGCGATGTCCGAGCGAGGTGTGCACCTGGTAGGCGAAATCGAGCGGCGTCGCGCCACGCGGCAGATCGATCACCTCACCCTTGGGGGTGAGCACGTAGACCCGATCCTCGAAGAGCTCCGCGCGCATGCCTTCGATGAGATCGCGGTCGGCCTCGGCGCCCTCAGCAAGGCCCTCCTGGGGCTCGAGCAGCCGCCGTACCCACTCGATCTTGCGCTGGTAGTCGGCGTCGCGTACACCGCCTTCCTTGTACGTCCAGTGCGCCGCCACGCCGAGCTCGGCGTGCTCATGCATTTCCGGAGTCCGGATCTGCACCTCGACGCTCTTCGCCACAGGTCCGATCACCGCGGTGTGGATCGAGCGGTAGCCGTTGCCTTTCGGCGTTGCGATGTAGTCATCAAACTCCCCAGGGATGTACGGCCAGCGCCCGTGCACGACGCCGAGCGCCACGTAGCACTCGGGGATCGAGCCCACCACGATGCGCACGGCACGCACATCGAAGAGCTGCTCGAACGCAAGCTGCTTGCGCCGCATCTTGCGGTAGATGCTGTAGATGTGTTTGGGCCGGCCGTACACCTCGGCCGCGATGCCTGCGGTGCGCAGCTCCCCCTGCAGCTCGCCGCAGAGCGCGTCGATGTAACGCTCGCGGTCCGCGCGGCGCTCGTTCAGCGCTGCCGCGACGCGGCGGTATTCCTCGGGCTCGAGGTAGCGGAAGGCCAGGTCCTCGAGCTCCCACTTGAGCTGCCACACGCCGAGCCGGTTCGCGAGCGGCGCGTAGATCGCCCGGGCCTCGAGCGCGCGCCGCCTGCGCTCGGCCTCCGGCAGCGCGCGCGCATGCCGGAGTGCGACCAGCTCCTCGGCGAGGCGCGCGAGGACGAGCCGCGGATCGCTCACCACGGCAAGCAGCATCTTGCGGAGCGTCTCAGTCTGGCGAGTGTCGAGTCCGTGTGCCGGGGACCAGTCGCGCGGCAGCCCGAGTGTGCCGAGCCGCTGCAGGGCGACCGCGATGTCGGTGGCGCCCTGTCCGACGATGCCCGCCGCCTGCTCGGAGGTGAGGCGCGCGCTGGCCAGTACCGGCCGGGCGAGCAGCGCATGCGCGAGCTCAGTGCTCTCGGTGAGCCCGCCCATGATCTCGGCCGCCTCGGTGGCGAAGCCCAGATCCTCTGCGATCGAGACGCCGGCGCGCTCGAGCGCCGTGCGTGCGCCAATGATGGCGTCGCGAACGCGCGGCGGGCAGAGCTGACTGGTTTCCATGGTGGCGGCGGCCTGGTGCCAAGGCAGCGGGCCGCGTGCGCTGGCGTGTCGCCCGCGTGCCTTTGCCGTTATCATAACGTCGTTTTTTAAGGCGTGGAGCGCTCACTGATGACGGGCCACAGCAAGTGGGCCAACCTCCAGCGACGTGCCCGGGCGGCTACGCGCTGCCGGCACGCCGTTGACGAGCCCTGCGGGGGGCGGGAGCGGGTGCAGTACGAGGGCTACGGGCCCGGTGGGGCGGTGGTGATGGTGGAGTGCATCACCGCGGACCGTAAGCGCATGGGCGCGGAGGTGCGGCGCACCTTCGTCAAGCACGGCGGTCAGCTCGGCGCGGACGGCTCGGTGAGCTACCTGTTCAACACGGTGGGACTGCTCACCTATCCGCCGGGTACCGACGAGGAGCGGCTCATGCAGGTGGCACTGGAAGCGGGCGCGGAAGACGTGGTGCCGAACGCCGACACCTGCGTCGAGGTGCTGGCGGACCCGGTCGAATTCGCGACGGTGCGCGCAGTGCTGACGCATCGGGGCTTCGCACCGGCCACCGCGGAAGTCACACGGCGCGCGGCCACCTCGCTCGAGCTCTCGGGTGAGGACGCCGAGGCGATGATGCAGCTGCTCGAGGCGCTCGAGGGGCTCGAGGACGTACGGGACGTGTACTCGAATGTCGATATATCGGACGAGGTCCTGTCTCGCTGCGGAATCAACTAGTTTCGGTCTTCAAGATTCCGAGACACTGCCTCTCCCCGGCCGCTCGCTCACGGCAGCTCATGCACCGTAGTGTTGAACAGGTACGGATCCGCGAACTCAGTCCGATCCCCGGCCTTCTTGCCCTTGACCGGCTGCAGCCGCGCCGACAGCGGCTTGTGCCATTTCCACGCGAGTGAGGCGACGTCCCCGAACATGCGCGCCAGCTGCTCCTCGGTGATGTCGCCCGGCAACGGGACGGTGTCGAGGCCAGTGCCGCAGACGGCGGAGTAGGCAAGCAGCGAATCGATGTTGTAGCTGCTCTCCGCCCAGCGGCGCGCGAGCAGCTTGTCCTCCATCACCGGGACCATGAGTCCCGAATAGCCGATCTGCCTGACCGGGACCGCCTTGACCGCGCTGGTAATGATGAGCGCCGCCGTCATCGTACCACTGGAGCCGAACTTCGCGCCCGTATAGGCCTCGATGGCGGCGCCGATGGAGATATCGGCGAGCGGTGCGGGTGTCGGATCGACGCCCATGAAAGTCCAGCCGCTGCCGGTGGCCATCTTGTCGCCCACAGACTCGGCGATCTTCGCGTGAAGGGTAAGCTGCCGGGTGAGCTCGTCCACTGCAGCCGCAAATTCACCGTGCGTGCGCGTGAACACTTCCCGCACGACGTTCGCGCCCTCGAGCCCGATCGAGAGTTGCCGGCCCGCACCGGTGTGGTAGGCGCCCGGGTAGAAGGGCCCATAAGGCCTGAGCATGGCGGTGCCGGTAAAGTTGAAGTTTCCCTGGCTGTGCGGGCTGTGATCCGTAACGTAGCGCACCAGCGCGGCGCTTTCGTGGATGACCTTCCAGTGAATCCCTTCCTCATCGGCGAGAATGGCATTGCCTTCGATGTTGGGCAGCGTCGACAGCACCCGTTCCAACAGACGCATCGCATGCGGGTCGTCGGCGTCGCGCAGCATCGCCGGGCCGACATTGGGGATGAAGCCCTCCTTGACCGACAGGTCGTCGAGACTTTTGAGAAAGGTTAACGCCTCGGCATCCGACAGGCCGGCGACCAGCTCACTTAGCGGCTCGGTCACGATGCGGAGCGTCTCGACCTCGTATCCCTGCCGCTGGAACTCCTGCCTGGCAGCGCGCAGAACCTGCAAGGCTTCGGCAATCTGAGGCGCATAGCTCCCGCGCTCAAGACGAACGAAAGCGGTGATGGCGCGCACTTTCGGCTTGGTGTAGTTCGGTGTTCCGGCGCCGACGGCTGCGGCCGCTGCCAGCAGAAGGGCGCACCACAGCGCCTCGCGAAGGTATGGGACCATAACTCTCCCCGTTGTCCGCCCGGCGTGCTGAAGCACGCCCGCGGATCGCCGGCAACCTTGTGTTTTCAGGCCAGCATTATGCACGCGGGATCCAGCTCCGCGGCCGAGCGCTAGCCTCGATTCCGTTCTTCGACCAGAGGAAGGTCATCGGTCTGCTCGAACCGACTTGAAGGCATGGACGAGAGCGCGCGCGTGGCCAACGACCAGATCCTTCCGAAGGCCTCCGCGTCATGGGCGGGTTACCGGCCGGCCAGCGGGCCTGAGGGCTCCTGAACCTAAGGTGACGACGATTCTCGTTTCGAGATGCTCGTGGTTGTCTCGGCCTGAATGCGTTCGTACACCTCTTCGCGATGCACGGCGACGTTTGGCGGCGCGGTGAAGCCGAGGCGCACTTGGCCGCCTTTCACGCCGAGCACGGTGACGGTCACCTCATCGCCAATCTTGACAGACTCTCCGAGACGTCTGCTCAGAATGAGCATGGCGCATCCCCCTGATTTGATTTCTGCAGCGTGCGTCGAGCGCCTGCGTTGTGAGCACAAGCGCCGATACCATTCTCGGTCCATCGGGACATGAGGAGCCTCCGGATATCGTCGGACGACTTCCACTCGAAACGGGAGAACGGAAGTCGCGGGGCGCGGGCAGCCGGCCTTCTCAACTTGTGAGACGGATCAGACGATCGGAGGTCTGAACGGTGGTGCCGGATCGACCCGGAGGAATGACGCAATCCTGGGGTCCGGAATCGTTGTGTTTCTGACGCGCAGATTAGCTGGCGCTAGCGGGATAGCGACCATTGCGGTAAAGGAGTTTGCGCATAAGGCTGCGCATTGCCCGTGGGAGCAGCAGAAATCGCAGTTGCTCCCTTCCGGCATGCTGCTGCACGGAACGAGCACCGGCAAGTAGGCGAGGATAGGCCCCTGAAAAGTCAGGGCCAGAAGCAACACCGCAGCAATTGTACGTCGCTTCACGGGTCTTACTCTCTCGGGCGACGGCGCTTTCCACTCGGCCCTTGCTCACTTCGCGTGCGCCTTTGCGCGTTGGTGATCGCCTGCGGTCACCAGCATCGCAGATCTGCTGCGTGGCCGCCCAAGTCTCAGTGACTCGTCTCCTGCTTGGTGTGCATCCCAGCGGCGCGGCCGATGCCCTCTAACTCCGCACGGGTCGGCACCCAATCCAGGATCTTGCCGTGGCGGCTGATGGTGATTTCGAAGTTCACGTGCGTCGTCGTGCCGACCGCTGGGATCACTTCCACGTCCACGGCCTGTCCGCGCAGCGTCATCGTGAAGGTCCGGGGACGAGTCCCAATGAATGTGGCACGCGGTTGGCCCTTTGCCGCCGACGTCTTTCTACGCCGCAGCTTCGCGCCTTGGACCTGACGGCCGGTTTTCACCATCGAGCTTATGAACCATGTTCGCTACGACTGTCAACGCGGGCGGCCGTGGCTGAAGGAACTTTCAACCGCAGGCCGGCAAGGCTGCTCACGGACGAGTACCCGAAGGCGCGTGCTGCGCGGCTTGCGGTGCGCTCCAATCAGAATCGCGCATGCCCAGTGCGGCCACTGGCCCGCTATCTCAGTTCAGGCAGTAGATCCCAGTCTTTCAGTGAGTGAAGACTGCCCCGTGGGGCATGCCCACTCCCTTCCAGCCGTGCGGCCACTCGCGCTCGGCGAAGCTGAAGCCTGATTGTCCATCAGTGTCACGGAACGCGTTATCGATTGTGAGGGCGCCCATTCTTTGATCGAGTTTCAACAAATACGTCCGATCGCCTGGGGTCTCGCCAGAGGTCACGACGATGCGCTGCGTCCCCGGATCCCATCCGGTCCAGTGTGGCCGGTATGTGTCGCTTATCGTGAGCCGTGATGCCTCCACCGGCTTCGCCCCATTGGTGATATCGAGTACGACAAAGCCATGTATCTCTGGCACGCTTTGCACCAGATAATGGCCGACGATTGTGGGCACGCCACACCAATTGCCGGGGAAGGTGAACACCAATTGTGATTGTGGCTCGCCCGCGTCCAGATGCGTGATGCGCTCCAGCCCGCAGGCGAGCGTTTGTACGAATACCGAACCGTCTGGGCCGAACCGCGGCTCCTCGGGACTGATCTGCGCATAGCGATTCGGGCCCACGGCCAGGTACTCGGTCTTCAGCAGCTTTAGATCGGAGAGTCGCCAGACCTGGTAGGTGGTCCCGCTAAAGATGTCCGGGTCGTGCATCGAGGAATTTGTGGACACGACGCGATCCTGGTTTGGCAACACGACCAGGCCGTACGGCATCAGCAGCGCGTCGGCAAAATTCGGATCAGCATTGCTCGCAGCGCGTATCACATTGCCGCGGTCGTCAATTTCCACTAGCCCACCGGTCTTGTCGATCTGC
>Ga0210408_10003834_pt1 | contig 13661 bp, 10 predicted proteins | sample IncBWH4MmetaG_FD_155471 | JGI IMG/M metagenome (GOLD analysis project Ga0210408, IMG submission 155471) | Forest soil microbial communities from Barre Woods Harvard Forest LTER site, Petersham, Massachusetts, United States - Inc-BW-H-4-M | ecosystem: Environmental > Terrestrial > Soil >...
GCAAGACAACTATCCTTATTTTCATCCGTTGTACGCGGGACAGATGCTGAAGCCGCCGCACCCAGTGGCGCGGCTGGCGTATGCGCTGGCCATGTGGATCAACCCGAACAATCATGCACTGGATGGCGGGCGGGCAACGTCGGCGATGGAAAAAGAAGCGGTTGCGGAGATCGGCGGGATGTTTGGATGGAAGAGTTTTCTGGGGCACCTGTGCGGCGGCGGGACGATGGCCAATCTCGAGGCCCTGTGGGTAGCCGGGCAAATGCACCCGGGGAAGAAAATTCTCGCCAGCGATCAGGCGCACTATACACACGGGCGGATTAGTGGAGTTCTGCGGTTGCCGTTCGAAACGGTGCAGTGCGATTCGAGAGGCCGCATGGACGTCAATTTGGCGGCGAGGCGCGTAGAGCACGGGGATGTGGGAACGGTTGTCGCGACCATGGGCACTACGGCAACAGGAGCTGTAGATCCGCTGCCGGAGATTCTGGCACTTGGCGAAAGACACCGATTCCGGGTACATGCGGATGCGGCGTACGGCGGCTATTTTGCGCTCACGGGAAATCTTGAAAGAGACGCCACGCAGGCTTTCGCGCGGATCGGAGAAGCGGATTCGATTGTTATTGATCCGCACAAACACGGTTTGCAGCCCTACGGTTGTGGCTGCGTGCTTTTTCGTGACCCCGGTGCAGGCCGACTCTACAAACACGATTCCCCTTACACCTATTTCAGTTCCGCCGAACTGCATTTGGGGGAGATCAGCATGGAGTGCTCGCGGCCGGGAGCCGCAGCGGCGGCCTTGTGGGCGACACAGAAATTGCTGCCGCTGAAAAAGGGCGGCGAATTCGCACGCGGATTGGAACGCGGACGGAAGGCCGCGCTGGCGCTCTATGAAAAGCTGCGCGGGGATGCGCGATTTGTAACTGCCTTTGCTCCGGAATTGGACATCGTCGTATTTGCGCCAAAGGCCGCGAGCGCCAGCGAGGCTTCCGTTTTAAGCCGTAAGCTTTTCGAAGCCGCCGCGAAGCGTGATCTGCATTTGGCGGTAGCGGAATTGCCGGTGCAATTGTGGGCAGAAAACGTGGGCGGGATGAAGCGCGATCGAGAAACACTCACTTGCCTGCGCTCCGTGCTCATGAAATCGGAACACTTTGATTGGTTGGACCGGATTTGGGATTTACTCTCCGCGTCCGCAGACGAGATTCTGGGCGCCATTCACTGATCGCCCAGCAAAGCCCCAAAACCCGCAAAACCCATTCCATGAGGCTGACACCCATTTTCCGCCAGGGAACATCCAATCAGAGAAAGATTTGTGGGCACAACGAAATCAGGTAAACTGGTGGCTACGGACGGGCGGGCAAGGTGCCTGTATACCCGCGCGCCCTTCCCTACACAGGCTAAGCACAGAACCCAGTTCTCTGAAACGGCCCGGAATATAAAGATAAGGCTGAGGGTGAAGAATGCCGGATGTAATGAAGACTTTGCTGTTGAATCCGCCGAGTTTCGAAAACTTCGACGGTGGCGCGAGTTCGCGCTGGCCTGCAACGCGCGAGATTGAATCCTATTGGTTCCCGGTTTGGCTGACGTACCCCGCGGGAATGATCCCCGGCAGCAGGCTGCTGGATGCATCTCCTCACAAAGTGAATTGGCAACAGACCATCCAGATCTGCAAGGACTACGAATTCCTGATCCTGTTCACGTCCACGGTGGGTTTGGAAAGCGACGTCAAGCTCATCCGTAAGATTAAGGAAGCTAACCCGGGCTTGAAGATCGCTTTTGTCGGGCCAACCGGGCACATCAAGCCCGATGAGACGCTGAACGCCAGCGCGGACATCGATTTCGTGACGCGCGGAGAATTCGATCATTCGGTGGTGGAATACGCGCACGGGAAACCGCTGAGCGAGATTATGGGCGTCAGCTACCGAAAAGACGGCAAGATCGTGCACAACGCCGAGCGCCCGCAGTTGCACACCGAGGAGCTGGACGCGCTGCCGTTTGCCACGGACATTTACAAGCGCGACCTGGAAATCGAACGCTACAACGTGCCGTTCCTGTTGCACCCTTTTGTGTCGTTCTACACCACGCGCGGATGCCCGGCGCTGTGCACGTTCTGCATGTGGCCGCAGACTATTTCGGGACATGCCTGGCGGACGCGCTCGACGGAAAACGTGGCGCGAGAAGTGAAGCAGGCCCTCGGACACTTCCCGCAAATGAAAGAGATTTTCTTCGACGACGATACCTTCAACATTCGCAAGGACCGCGTGCTTGATCTTTGCGCCAAGTTCAAGCCGCTGAAGTTCCAGTGGTCCTCGACGGCGCGGGTGCATAGCGACTACGAAACGGTAAAAGCGATGGCGGATGGCGGAGCGCGGCTGTTTATCGTGGGCTTTGAATCCGGCGACGCGCAAATCCTGAAGAACATCAAGAAGGGCGCGACGGTCGAGATGGGCCGTGCCTTCATGAAGAACTGCCGCAAAGCCGGAGTCAAGGTGCACGGCGACTTCATCATCGGCCTGCCGGGCGAGACCAAAGACACGATCCAGAAGACCATCGACTACGCGAAGGAACTGGATTGCGAGACCATCCAGGTTTCGCTGGCGCACGCCATGCCCGGAACGGAATTGCACGACAGCATGGCGCAGCAGGGCTTCCTGAAAGTGGAGGCGCTGGCGGATTCCGGCGGCCATCAATTGCCGCATATCGAGTACCCGCACCTCTCCAAGACAGAGATGATGGCAGGCGTAAATCGCTTCTACGATGAGTATTACTTCCGGCCCAAGGTGGTGTGGCGCATCGTGAAGGAAGCGCTGTGGGACAGCCACGAGCGCAAACGGCTGTACGACGAAGCGACGGAATTCCTGAAGTTGCGCGCGGAGCGCCTGAAATGGGTGCGCAAGGGTGGCGATTTCGACAAGCCTATGGTTTCCGTGCCGGGGACGTCCACGGCGTCCGGAAACGACTGACCCCCGCAAAATGTCTAGCGAGAGAAGGCTGCGAATCAAGACGCTGATCATGGTCTTGGCGATGGTAGTGTGTGCCAATGTCGGAGACCTGCTGCTAAAGCGCGGGATGTCGCAGGTCGGCGCGGTCCAACTGACGGCTTCGGGACTGGCGCAAGCGTTCCGCTTCACGGTGACGAACGGAACGATCTGGGGGGGGATTTTCTTTTTGACCGGCTTCATGGTGAGTTACACGACCGTGGTTAGTTGGGCGGACTACAGCTACGTAAAGCCCGCGAGCGCGTTTGGATATGCTTTACTCACTTTGCTGGCGGTTGTTTTTCTACACGAGTCGGTTTCGCCGCGGCGCTGGGTGGGTGTCGTCCTGATTTGCGCGGGTGTGCTGCTGGTCGGCCAAACCAAACCACGAACTACCGCGGTGGCCCGCGAGGCGGTGGGGTGATGCGCGTCATTCTGGCGCTCGCGGTCTTGATTCTCGGCAGCACCGGCGGCGAGATCGCCATTACGCACGGGATGAAAGCGACTGGCGAGCCGGCTCGGTTGCGGCCGCTGGCATTGCTTCAGTTCCTCGGGCGGACCGTGCGCAATGGATGGTTCTGGGCGGGCGTGCCGCTGATGGCTCTGTCCTTTTACTCGCTGCTGATATTGCTTTCCTGGGAGCCCATCAGTTTTGTGATTCCCGCCTCGGCGCTGAGTTACGTGGTCGGCACGCTGGGCGCCAAGTACATCCTGGGCGAGCAGATCAGCCCCGGGCGGTGGGCTGGCGTACTGCTGGTCTGCGCCGGCGTGGCGTTGGTTGCGGTGGGCTGACTCCCCAGAGCGCGGCGCGGGAGTTTTCTTCCCAGGACGAACGAGTTCGCATGATGCTGCACTTCGCGATGTGGCGCGATGCCGTGTTGCTGCTGGCGGCGGCTCCGCTGGTTTATTACGCGCTGGCCACGATGGCCGCGCTGCGATTCTTCCGGCGCGCGCGCGCGCGAGTGCGAGTCCTGCCGAATTACACCCCAGCCGTAAGCGTGCTCAAACCGGTGTTTGGCGTCGACTTCGCGTCCCACGAAAATTTCTCCAGTTTTTGCCTGCAAGATTATCCGGAGTACGAAATTTTATTTGCAGTCAATGGCGAGGCAGACCCCGCGGTGCCGCTGATCCGGAGGCTCATCGCGGAGTTTCCCGAGCGCAACATCCGCTTGCTGGTGGGTGCCGAGCATCTTGGCGCAAACCGCAAGGTCAGCAAGCTGGCGCGGCTCGCGCGCGAAGCGCGCCACGAAGTGCTGGTGCTGACCGATGGCGATGTGCGCGTGGGACCGGATTATTTGCGCGAAGTGACTGCGCCGCTTGCGGACTGCCGTATCGGCGCGGTAACTTCTTTCTACCGCGGCATTGCCGAGAAAAATCTCGGCGCGGAAATTGAAGCCGTCGGCGCTTCCAGCGATTTTTTCGCCGGAGTCTTGATGGCCGCGTGGATGGAAGGAATCACCTTCGCACTGGGAGCTTCCATCGCCACGACCAGGGAATGGCTCGGCAAAATGGGCGGCTTCGAAACCATTGCCGATGCGCTTGCGGATGACTATGAACTTGGCCATCGCATCGCCAAGGCCGGCGGCGAAATTGTGCTCTCCCGCGAAGCCGTCTGGACCGTGTATCCGGCACAAACCCTGCGCAGCTTTTGGGACCATCAAGTGCGCTGGGCGCGCACGGTGCGCTTGTGCCGGCCGCTCTCCTATATCGGACTTCTTCTTACCCAAGGGCTGCCCTGGGCGCTGCTCGCCGCACTCGCCGCCCCAGCGAAATGGATCGCGAGCGCCTTTCTTCTGGCGTACGTCGTCCTGCGTTTTGCGATGGCCTGGACGGTGGGCGTTTGGGGCGTCGGCGACGAACTCCTGCGCCGCAAGATTTGGCTCCTGCCGCTGCGCGACACGATTCACTTCGTGGTCTGGCTCGCCAGTTTTGGCTCGAATCACATCCGCTGGGGTGGCGTTGAATATGTAATTCGCCGGGGGCGAATGGCGCCCCTCGGCGGCGTCGAGAAAGCCGCGGCCAAGCCCGCGGAACACGTTCCGCGATCGTAGAATCCGCCGTGCGCCCTGCTTGGCGCGCGGTTGACGGTTTCAGGAAACCCGATTAAATTAGATAGATAGATAGATTCGCGGCTGCCCCGGGTTCGGCGCTGCGATTCGTTTTTCTTCACCACGGGTGGGAGATCGTCCAACGGTAGGACTCCAGATTCTGGATCTGGCTATCTAGGTTCGAATCCTAGTCTCCCAGCCAATTTCTTTCTCTCTTCTCCATCCATCACTGGCAAGCTGGGACGACACAATCATCCGGCAAACACAAATTCTCGGGTGATTATGCGAAGGAGCACCGCGTGAAGCTCTCGCGCTCGGCCCGCACATCGTCGCCGCGCAGCTCGCGCAGCGCATAGCTCACAAATTCGGCGGTAACTCTCTTGCGCCAGGTCATGTCAAAATCCGTGTTGTCGAGCGGCTTGGCGATGCGCGCTGCGAGCGCGGCGGCTTCCGCGATGGCCTGCGCATTCAGGGGACGGCCCAGCAGCGATTCTGCCGCATCCGTAGCGGCCAGCGGGCGGCAGGCGGAGGAGCCCACGATGATGCGGGCGTCCTCGATCACGTTATCTTTTGAGAGGCGCGCCGCCGCCGCGACGGACAGCACCGGAAAATCAAACGAGCCACGGCGACGGAGTTTCCAATACGTGCTCCGCCATCCGTGCAAAGAATCCAACAAGACGTCCGCCAGAATTTCGTCGGGTCTGCGCTTGATGTAGTCGATGCCATCATTATTATAGAGGTCCGCGAGCGCGACTTCGCGTTCTCCGGAACGCGATACGAGGCGAACCCGCGCCCCGAGCGCCATCAGGGCCGGGCCCGTGTCCGTCGAAGAGACGGCCATGCACTTCGAGCTTCCCGGCGCCACCCAGCAGATCGTGCCGTCTTTTTTCAGGCAGAAATCGATCGACTTTCTCCACTCGTAGCTTTGATCGTAGTAATTGCAGCGCGTGTCCAGGCAAATGTTTCCGCCGAGCGTGGCCATGTTGCGGATTTGCGGAGTGGCCACCAGGGAAGCCGCTTGCGCCAGCGCCGTCCATCCGTTTCGAAAGCGCGGATCTTCTGCGATATCGGAGAGCGTGAGGCAGGCGCCAAGCCGTGAACCGGAAGCGCTCGTCTCCACCCGGTTTAAGCTTTCAATATGGCGGAGGCTCATCAGCGTTCGCGGCACCTGTTGCCGCCGTTTCATGTTCGGCAGCAAGTCCGTCCCGCCCGCGAGCGGCATGGCATTGGCTCTCTCACCGTCGAGAATTCGTGCGGCTTCTTCCAGCGTGCGCGGCGCTCGAAATTCGAAAAGAGGCAGCCGCATCATGGCGCGAGCACCTTCTCTTTTTCGCGGCGGTGTTTTTCGCGCCTGGGGACATCGTTCACCGCGTTGCCGTCTCCGCCTTCCCAGGGTGGAGGCACGCGCAGAGCTTCCGGCCAATTGACTTGCGGGAAATGAGTCGGTCCAAAACGCGGCTCGCGTCCCGCATTCTTTTCGGCAAGCGCCTTCATGATCTTTTCCGGAGTGATGGGAATTTCATCGATCCGCACTCCAACGGCATCATATACGGCGTTGGCCACCGCGGGCATAATCGGCAAGAGCGGGCCTTGGCCGACTTCCTTCGCGCCAAACGGGCCGCGCGGATCAGGCTCTTCAATCAACTCGGTGATTACGTCGGGCATGTCTAGCGAGGTCGGGCTCTTGTATTCCAGCATCGAAGGAAATTTGTGCACCAGCGCGCTAGAGAGTTTCTTCGGAAGCCGCCGGAATTCCTGCTCTTCCATGAGCGCTTCGCCGAGACCCATGTACACACTGCCTTCGACCTGACCGCGCACAAGAGGCGGGTTCAACGCGCGGCCGATGTCGTGCGCAATCCAAATTCTCGGGACGGTGACCCAGCCGGTGACCTGGTTCACTTCCACTTCAACGACAGCGGCGGAATAAGAGTAAGTGGGAGACGGCCCCACCCCGCCGCCTTTGTAGAGTGCCGGAGATTTTGGCGGAGTGTAAGAGCCGACAGTGCCAATCGTGCCGAAGTGAGCTTCGGCGAAGCAAACTGCCTCCTGAAACGTGAAGCCCTTTTCTGGCGCGGCAGAATCGAAGACGCGTTTGCCGGCAAAGCGAAGCCGCTCTTTAGGCACTTCCAGTTTTTCGGCAACCGCTTCGGCAATGATTGCTTTTCCGCGTTCCGCAGCTTGCAACGCTGCGTTTCCTGCCATCAGCGTGACGCGGCTTGAATAGGACCCAAGGTCCACGGGTCCAAGGTCGGTGTCGCCGGTGAATAGACGAATGTCGAACGTGTCGATGCCTAGGACTTCGGCGACGATTCCAGCGAGAACATCATCCGATCCTTGCCCGATTTCCGTCGCGCCGCAGAATAGACTAACTCCGCCGCTGCGATCGAATTTCAGTTGCACGCCAGAGTGCGGCATTTTATTCCAGTAAATCGGAAGTCCTGCCCCGGTCAGATAGGCGGAGCACGCCAGACCGACGCCGCGCCCGGCTGGGAGTTTGCGAAATTTCTCTTGCCAACCGGAAACCTTGACGAGGCGGCGGATGCATTCGGCGAGATTGATGGTTCCGAGGCGGAAAAAATTCGCCGTCACCGCGTTGGAGGACTCCACGATGCGGAGCCGCAGATCTGCCGGATCAATCTTCAATTTCTCTGCGATCTTGTCGAGTTGGACTTCCTGACCGAAGCGCGGCTGCGGCGTGCCGTGCCCGCGCTTGGGACCGCACGGCGGCTTGTTGGTAAACGTGCGGCAGCCTTGGTAGCGATAACGCGGAATGTGGTAGGTAGTCGTCTGCAACGCGCCCGCGTAAAACGTGCTGGCGACTCCGTACGAACCGTAGGCGCCGCCGTCAATCAACGTCTGGAGATGCATTCCCGTAATCGTGCCGTCGTTTTTGACGCCGGTCTTGAATTTCATCAGCACGGGATGGCGGCCGCGGTGGCAATAAAAAACTTCTTCCCGCGTCAGGCAGATTTTGACAGGGCGATCGAGCATTAAAGCGGCCTTGGCGACAACAATTTCATGTTGGAAGGGGTCGCTCTTTCCTCCGAAACCGCCGCCGTTCGGCGTGGCGATCACCCGAATATGCGCGGCCGGCATTTCCAGAACTTTGGCCAGCGCGCGATGCACGTAGTGAGGCGTTTGCGTGCTGGACCAGATCGTCAGCTTTCCTTCCGGGTCCTTAATGGCCACGGCAGCATGCTGCTCGATGGGAAGGTGGGTGCTCCCCTGGTAGAAAAATGTGTCCTCGAAAATTTCATCCGCTTCGGCAAAACCTTCTTCCACGTTGCCGAATTCCAGCGCCACGAGTTTGTGAATGTTCCCCTCTTCGCCGTATTCGTGGATCCGCGGCTGGGGAGTCGCAAGCGCTTCCTCGGGATCGGAGACCGTCGCAAGAATTTCATAGTCGACGTCGATCAAATCCAGCGCCTCAAATGCCGTCAGCTCCTCGCGTGCGATGACGGCCGCAACCGGATCTCCCACGTGCCGCACGCGATCGACGCACAGGGCTTGCTCGTCCTGGCTCACGGGAAGAATTCCGTACTGTATGGGAACGTCTTTCCCGGTCAGCACGAGATACACTCCGGGATGCGCGGCGGCGCGCGACGTGTCGATCTTTCGAATGCGCGCGTGCGGATGCGGAGACCGCAGCAGCTTGCAATGCGCCATGCGCGGCAAGAAAATGTCGTCGGCGAACCGCGTCTGGCCGGTCACCTTTGCACGAGCATCGACTCTGCGCCGGGGGACGCCAATCACGCGAAGTTCGTCACTGGTGGCTTTGAGAGCGTCAGCGGGCGCCGTTCGCGAATCTTTTTCATTCGCCATGCGCCCTCCTCAGCAAGTGTTCGTGCCCACGCTCCGCCATTTACGCTCCGGAATTCTCTTGCTCCGTGATCTTGAGCACCGCGGCCTCGACGGCTTCGAAAATTTGCAGATAGCCGGTACAGCGGCAAAGGTTTCCGGAAATCGCTTCGCGGATTTGATCGCGGCTGGGGTGGGGGTTTTGGTCCAGCAGAGCCTTCGCGGTGACCAGAATTGCTGGCGTGCAATAGCCGCACTGCGCCGCTCCGAGATCGGCAAAAGCATCTTGCAAGGGATGCAGCTTCCCATCTTCTCCGAGGCCTTCCACGGTCAAGACTTGCTTCCCACCGCATTCGAGCGCCAGCACGAGGCAGGACAGCACGGCCTTACCATCCAGTAGAACGGCGCAAGCGCCGCATTCACCTAACTCGCAACCGTGTTTCGTGCCCGTATGCCCGAGATCTTCGCGCAGGACCTCCAGCAAAGTCTTATACGGCGCGAAAGAAACATCCGTCTCTTCACCGTTCAGCGTGAATCGTATTTGCGCCGTCTTTTGCGATTCGATGGGCAATGTGGTCAATCTCAATCACCTCGCCGAAGTTCTACAAGACAGATGCGAAATCGTCAGTGGCCGCGCGGATTGCATCATTCGCGGCAGTCTCGCCCGCTTTGCCAAAAATAGTCTAACGCGGAAACAGCCGCGCCGCGTTGTCGTACAAAATCTTGCGCATTGTCGCCACGCTAATTGGCAGAGCGTTGAACTTCTCCATGTTCCCTTTGATCGCCGGAACGCCCGGGCCAGGCCAGTCCGTGCCCCACAAAACCTTGTCGGCCACATCCTCGATTCGCGGAAAGTACTCCATCAATTTCTGTGGGGGAATCCCCGAAATATCCATGTACATATTCTTGTGCCGGCGAACTAGGAAAAACGCCTCGTTCATCCACAACGGCCTGCCGCCATGCGCAAGAATAATCACCAGCTCCGGATAGTCAATACAGACATCGTCACAGAGCATCGGTTGCGCGTGCAAATTTCTCGCGCCTGGAAAAATCGAAGTCCCCGTATGAATCATGATCGGCATGCCGTGCGCCTGCGCGCGTTCATAAACCGCCGCCAGGCCGCGGTTGCCGTCCATGTAATCGTTGGGCGAAAGCGCCTGGTGAGACGGATGCATCTTGATGGCGCGAATCCCGAGTTTTGCGAGGCGGTCCACTTCCGCTCCCGCATCGGCAACCGTCCCCGGAAGCACTCCGCCGAAAGCAATCAGTCGATCCGGGGCCGCGCTGCAATACTTCGCGCTCCAGTCGTTCACTTCCGGAGTGAACCCGATAATTTTTGGCGCGACATAATTGATCAGCCCCGCGCGCTCCACTCCCAGAGTATCCAGAAACGCGAGAAATGCTTTCGGATCGGCGCAATAGCGTTCCACATCGGCGTAGTCCTTGCGCCCGTGCTTCATCAATTCATGGGCGGACGGTTTCATCATGTGATACGGCATGATGTGCACGTGAATGTCGATGATCGGTTCCAGGGATCGCCGCCCTTCGCAAAAGCTTGCGCCTTCGCTCGCGCGAGCTAATTAAAGCGCACGTACTCAAAGTTCAAAGGCTGATTGTTGACCCCGCGCGCCGGCGGAGCTATCCAATTCGCGAACTTGCCCGGCTCCACTACCCGCCCGCTCATCAGCGATTGGACGTACGCATAATCCTTCGAATTCGGCAGCCAGTCGAATTCGTGGTTCTTCCACGCCTCTTCGCTCAACGCTTCTCCATCGGGGCTGATGAAATGCCCCGCAAAATTGCCGATCGCGCGATGGAAGCCTTTGTGCGGCAAGGTCAACCGGAAGGCAATGCCCACGTTATCGATGACCCGCTGCCAGCGGCCCACTCCATCGGCAATCTCATCGATGTAGTCATCGCGCAAGCGTTCGTTTAGCGCCGTCAACGCCGCCACGTTCTTGGTGACAATTTTTCCGCCCACAACTTCAGAGATTGGGTATTCCGCGTCCGCCAGCACGTGATCGTCTTCGAGCTTCGTTTCGCGGAAACGCCCTTTCAGCCCGCTAGTGTAATAATTCGCCGCGTTCGAGGAAACATCCGAGCCGTAAAGGTCCAGCGTTACGCTGTAATGAAAGTTCAAGTATTTCTGTATCGTCTGCAAATCGATCACGCCGAGCGCCCGCACATCCGAAGGATCTTCAACTTTGTTTTCCTTCATCACGTCGCAAGTCCGCTGAATAATGCGGCCGACTCCCGTCTCGCCCACAAACATATGATGCGCTTCCTCAGTCAGCATGAACCGGCAAGTTCTTGCCAGCGGATCGAAGCCGGATTCCGCCAGCGCGCAAAGCTGGAACTTTCCGTCGCGGTCGGTGAAAAACGTAAACATATAAAAAGCCAGCCAGTCCGGCGTCGGCTCGTTGAAAGCGCCGAGAATGCGCGGATTGTCCGCATCTCCGGATCGCCGCGCCAGCAAAGACTCGGCTTCCTCGCGGCCATCGCGCCCAAAGTACCGGTGCAGCAAATACACCATAGCCCACAGGTGACGTCCTTCTTCGACGTTCACCTGAAAAATATTTCGCAGATCGTACATCGAAGGACAAGAAGCCCCCAGCATCCGCTGCTGCTCCACGGAAGCTGGCTCGGTGTCTCCCTGCGTCACGATCACGCGCCGCAAAGTCGAACGATATTCCCCGGGCACCTCCTGCCACGCCGCCTGCCCTTTGTGAATCCCGAAATTCACTTCGCGCTTCTCATCCCGCGGCTGCAGGAAAATGCCCCAGCGGTAATCCGGCATCTTCACGTAGCCGAATTGCGCCCAGCCGTCCGGTTCCACGCTGATGGCCGTTCGCAAATACACTTCGTAGTTGTGGCTCTCGTTCGGCCCCATGTCGTACCACCAGCCCATGTACGCGGGCTGCCAGTGTTCCAACGCGCGTTGCAACACCCGGTCTCTGCCCAAATCGACGTTGTTCGGAATTTTTTCCGTGTAGTTAATCATGGCCTTCTCCTCAGTAGTCCAGGCGCGAGCCCGTCCGCTAAACTCTTTCCCAGTTGAATTTCACTGGCGCACCCGTTCCATATACTTTCAGTGCTCCGCTGGCGCCTACCGCGTTCGGGCGGATGAAAATCCAGTTCTGCCACGCCGACAGCCGGCCAAAGATTCGTGTCTCCAGCGTCTCTCCCGGTCCAAAGCGCAGATTCGCTTCGAGCCCCGTTAGCGCGTCGGGCGATTGCGCGGCGCGTGATTCAATGGCTTGACGGATTTCGTCTTCCCAGTCGAGATCATCCGGCGCGGCGCTAACCAGCCCCGCGTCCAGCGCTTCGTGCGCCGAAAGCTTTCTTCCAATCTCGCCGCGCAGCCGCGCCATCTGCGTCTCATCGCCATAAAAGCGTGCCGCCAGCCGGGAAAGTTTGTTGACCATCGGCAGCGGCCCGAAGTTCATTTTCGAAAGCGCCATCGTCGCGGCGCTTTCGCCTTCCTGTGTATCGCGCATGTAGATGCGGTCGGCGGCAAGAGCCAATTCCAGCAGCGTGCCGGCAAAGCAGGATCCCGGCTCAACGATGGCATAGATGGAACGCGACGTGACGTCGATCCGCGCAAACGTCCGCCGCATCATTCCCAGAACTTCGCGAACGAACCAATTCTCCTGGTGCTTCAAAATAAATTCGTCGCTGGCGAGAACGGCGTCCGGATTTCCCGTGGTCTTGATAATCCACAACCCCAAATCAAGTTCGCTGGCGCGCAAAGTCAGAATCGCGTCATCCAGCTCCCGCGCCATTTGCAGCGGCCACCAATTCGCACCAGCAGTATTCACTTTTTCCAGGGTACTTTCGGCAGCCGATTCCGGAGCGCGTACTGTTATCGTTGCCGTGCGCGCCTCGCGGTTACATTGCACGTCGACATACTCGTAATGCAGCCCTGCCGTGTCGATCGCGCGTTTCAGTGGCGTTAAAGCCAGGCCTTTTGCTCCCGCAGGGCGATCGCTCTCCGCCGCAAGTTTCAACGCGCGTTGTTTGATGTGCTCGGCAAACTGCTGCGGCTTAACCGCTTCATCGACCAGCCGCCACTCCTTCGCTCTTTGCCCGCGAACGCCATCCGCGTTGGTGCAGAACATGTCCGCATGGTCCCGTCGCACTTTGCGCTTGTCCGTGATCCGCGTCAGTCCGCCCGTTCCCGGCAAAACGCCCAGCAACGGCAGCTCGGGCAGGCTGACCGCCGAAGACCGGTCATCCACCAAAATGATTTCATCGCAAGCCAGCGCCAGTTCGTAACCGCCTCCCGCCGTCGTTCCATTGCACGCCGCGAGAAACTTCAGTCCGGAATGCGCGCTTGCGTCCTCAATCCCATTCCGCGTCTCATTCGTAAATTTACAGAAATTCACTTTCCAAGCGTGCGAGGACAATCCAAGCATATAAATGTTCGCGCCAGAACAAAAAATGCGGTTCTTCGCGCTGGTAATTACCACCGAACGAATCTCCGGATGCTCGAATCGAATGCGCTGCAATGCATCATGCAGCTCGATGTCCACGCCGAGGTCGTACGAATTCAATTTCAGTTTGTAGCCCGGACGGATTCCGCCGTCCTCGGCGACGTCCATCGTCAGCGTAGCTACCGGTCCCTCAAATGCGACACGCCAATGTTTGTACCGCGAAGGATCGGTCTGGAAATCGACCGCTTCCACCTTAGCCTGAGATTCTTGAGTTGCCACTACGTCCACGAGATCCTCCTACTGCAAATTCGCCTGCAATGCTGTTTTCAATTTCGAAAAACTCTCTTCCGCTGTACTGCCCGAAGTATCCAGCTCCATGTCCGCTTGCCGGTAGAGCGGTTCCCGCG
>Ga0210408_10003836_pt1 | contig 13653 bp, 9 predicted proteins | sample IncBWH4MmetaG_FD_155471 | JGI IMG/M metagenome (GOLD analysis project Ga0210408, IMG submission 155471) | Forest soil microbial communities from Barre Woods Harvard Forest LTER site, Petersham, Massachusetts, United States - Inc-BW-H-4-M | ecosystem: Environmental > Terrestrial > Soil >...
GGCGCAGTGCGTCGGGGGAATCGTTGAAGCCGGGAATGAGCAGCGTGACGATCTCCAGCCACAGACCCATCTGGTGGATGCGGCGAATGCTGTCGAGGATGGGGGCGAGACGGCCGCCGAGTTCGTGATAGTGGCGGTCGTCGAAACTCTTGAGATCGACTTTGTACAGATCGAGCCAGGGATGCAGATATTCGAGAACCTGCGGCGTCCCGTTGCCGTTGGAGACGAATCCGGTCATGAGTCCGTTGGCCCGCGCTTCTTTGAAAACAGCGACGGCCCATTCGCTGGTGATCAAAGGCTCGTTGTAGGTGCTGACCAGGACCTTGGCGCCTTGCGAGATTGCGCCGCGAACCAGGAATTCCGGGGAAGCTTCGATGGGTGGAGAGATCGCATTGGGATCGCGCAGTGCCTGCGAAGTCACCCAATTCTGACAATAAGCGCAGTGGAGATCGCAACCGAGCATGCCGAAGCTGTAGGCGAGAGCGCCAGGATGCGCGTGGAAGAAAGGTTTCTTCTCGATGGGATCACATTGCATTCCGGCGGTGTAGCCCCAGGGGGCGTAAAGCGTCCCGCCGCGGTTGTAACGGACTTTGCAGACGCCGGGCTGGCCTTCGGGAATGGGACAGCAGTGTCCGCAGGAAAAGCAGCGGACGCGATTGTTCTCTAGTTTCTGATAGAGGCGGGGATCGGCCTCGCGCACGCGTTCGTCGAGGATGCTGCGCAAGGTAGGCACGGCTGTTTGTATTTTACGCCGCGAGGGAGCCGAGACTTCGGAGATTTGGGGTGGATGTTGTTAACGTCCAGCGGCAGGTTTGGCACTCACTTGATGCTGCTGGAACCAGCGCTCTGCTTCTTGCTCGATGGAGGCGGCCTGAGCTCGTGACATGTGGGACGCGAGAACGGTGGCCAGCGCCTTGCTGCCCTCGCTACCGCCGGCGCGGGCCAGGACGGTCCAGAAATAAGCTTGATTCAAGCTGGGCGGCACGCCCCGGCCATCCCAATAGAGCGAGCCCAGCTTAGATTGCGCGGGCACATTGCCGTTCTCCGCAGCTTTGGTAAACCACCGGGCGGCCTCGGCCTCGTTCGGTCTCACCCCCTCCTTGGCATCGCCTTGCGCGTAGCGTAGTCCAAGCGCATTCTCCGCCGCAGGATTCCCCCGTTCGGCCATCACGTGCAGTTGCTCGAAGGTTGCGGTCTCGACTTCGCGGTTGGGTGAGGCAGGATTCAGCAAAGCTGCAACGGCAGGATTCGAAAGGTTCGGGGGCTGCGAAGAGGCCAGCACGGTTTCAACGCGCCCGGATGTTTGAGATTTTTCCTGCCTCCAGGAAGCAAACAGGAACCCGAGGACCATCGCGATGGTAGCAGCGGCGCAGACCAGCAGAATCAAATAGGAACGCGGGAGACGAATGCCTGCTTGCGGTTCTTCGACATTCCGTTTGTGCTTGGTCTCTGCCGGGCTTGCGGATGCAAACAGAATGCTGCCCGGCGCAGCGGCGCGGGGCGCGGGCCTAGGAGCCGTATCGGCGAGACTTTCGGAACGCGCTGTGCGAGTGACCGCAGCAACAATGGTCTCCGCCAAACGCCGCAGCACGTTGCCGTCGTCCTCTGTGAAGACCCCGTGTTGAGGGGAGAAAACTTCGAGCAGGCCGATCACTTTCTCCCTGGCATGCACGGGCGCGGCGAGAATGGAGCCAATGCCCAGCGCGCGGCAGCTTTCACGATCGACGCGGGGATCGGTTTCGGTATCGTCGCAACGTAGAACTCTCCCGGTACGAACAGCTTCTCCCGAGAAGCCTGACCCAACCTGCAGGCGGGCGCCGACTGGAGGAGCGTCTGGACCAGCGCTGGCGCGACAGATCATGAACTTCGGATCCTCGGCGGCGAGAGCGATGGCTGCGCCGGAGGCTCGAACCAGGGTGAGAGCACGCGAGGCAACCAGGTGCAGCGCCGCGACCAGATCGGCACCGAGCGTCTCAGCTTCACGCTGCACCGCGGTCACGGCAGCAAGAGTGTCTGTGTAACTCGGGAGTGGAGCGGCGTCCGCCATGGCATGCGGCGGAATGCGCAATCCTGCCTCGGCATTGGCGGCTCCAGCCAGCGCGTTGAGCAGAAGCCATTCCCGTAAGCGAGTCAGCGAAGCGGGCGGCAGGTTGGAAAATCGAAAGCCACAGCGCCCCGAGGGATTCGACCAGACCAGATCGCCGGTGGTGTAGATCTGCCCCATCGATTCGGCGAGATCGAGGCACAGGTCGAACCGGCGCTTGGTTTCGACGGGCGAAGTACACTGAATCGCGATGCCATCTTCGCTGATATCGATGATCTCATTGAGATCGAGCATGAGGCCCTTGGATCCAGCGGCGAAGCTGGCATAGGCCGGAGTCAGAATTTTATGGCGGACACGACGGCGTCGATTGGGAAGACCGGAAGGGGCAGCGGTGCTCATGGCAAGACTCAGGGCGGTCGACCTCAGGCCGTGCAGGTTACATCTTAACGCGAGTCTGTGGAAAAGTAGCAGGAAGAAATAACAGTGCGGAACAGGAATTTAGGGGCGCTTTGGGCCGAGCTGCCAATTGGAAGGGCCAGAGATGAAGCCGAAGTCGTGGAACTCCTCTACTATCTTGACTTTGCTGGCTATCCTGCGCGGCGCAGGGCATTTGCCTGGTGCAGGCTCGAAATGCGGGAAATGGCCGCGACCATCATACTGGAAAGAAGTTGCATAGTGGCCACGTCGCGTTCGTCGAAAGCGCCGGGGGATGAGGATAAAACCTCGAAGACTCCCAGGGTATGGCGATAGTGGCGCAAAGGGGAGACCAAGATGGAGCGCACACCCAGACGGCGGCAGCTGGCCAAATCAACTCGGGGATTGCGTTCGGCATCGTGGCAGAGCATGGTTTCGCCGGTGCGGACGGCTTCGGCGGAAATGCCGGCATCGGTCTGCAGCCGAACGCCGAGATCCGGAGCAGTACGTCCGGCGCGAGCGCGGCAAACGATCTCATCGCCCGCACGCAACGCGATGGCCGCGCCTGTTGCACCAGTCAGATGCTGAGCACGCTCGGTAATGGCGCTGATCGCGGGCTCGAGATCGAGCTCTGCGGGATAGATTTCGACGTCCTCGCCGGAGCGTACAGCTCGGAAACCGGAAGCTGGATGTGCGGCATTGGCGACCCGGAGTTGGCTGCGTAGCGCGGGCGAGGGCACGCCTGTGCGGTGGCCGATGTGGCTCGCGGTCGCGGGATCAGGCACCGTGCGCAAGAGGTCACGAACCAGACTATCAAGCTCGACGTCAGTGATGAGATGCGCGGTCTGCTGGTGGCGCAACGATCCGCCCAGCACGCGTGACAAGCTGAGCAGCGAATGGCTGCCGCAGGCCAGGCAGTAGGGCCTGCTATTGGTGCAGATCAGCTCGCACTGAACGCAAAATGTAGCGGACTGTAAGGGAACAAAACTGACATCTTTGAAAGTCGTGCCATACAGAGTCTTGCCAAACATAATTGCGAGATCCTCACTTCCATAGCAGCGTCACGTTGGAGTCACGAAGGTAAATAGAGTGTGCGTGGGGAGAAAGTGACGGGAGTGGTTCCCGCTGTGGAAAAGATGTAACGAGAATTTCTATGAGGGAATCTGGACATCGAGTAGCGTGCTGAACACCGTTGATGCGCACGAGAGCCCCTTCAACATCGTCACAGTGCAGGGTTTCGCTCCGCCTGACCCTTCGGAGCCTGAACACGCCCTAATCGCTTCATTGCAAAAGCCTTGCCTGGGGCGGGTTGCAACAGACTATTTTTCTGCGGACATATTGATTTCAGTTGAGGCGTGGATTAAACTTAGGCCACAGTTCGAGCACGCCGCTCGGACGATTGGGGGAATCATGGAATGGACAGCGCCTGCTTTTGAAGAAGTTTGCTTGAACTGCGAGATTAATTCCTACGCCAGCGCAAAGTTGTAACCGCAGCGCTACCTCGCGTCGTGCCTGCGTCCTCAGCTTGGTGTCGCGATTTCCGCTTCGCGTTCGCTAAGAAACATACTGCTGCTCTTTCCTGCCGGTTTCACTCTGTGAATTTCAAAATCTCCCGCTAGCAGCGGGGATCCGTTCAAGATCGTGGGAACGGACTATCCAGCTTGGGCAGTGATCAGTCCGGTGTCCTGCTCGGGCAGTGGAATGACCTGCGCGGTGTGCGCGAGGGTGCGATCGAGGGCATCGGCCAAGGCCTTGGGAAAAGCCGAGGTCAAAAGATTGATGTCGATTTGAAGATCTCGTTGAGAGTACAGACGGTGCACGATCAGCGTGCCCCAGGCGCGGTTGGCCGTGCTCAACAGGTCGAGCGAGAGACTCCAGACCGGCAGATTGGAGAACGACTTCGGACTGCCGGGCTTGCTCCAGCGGAACGGGGCGTCAGTGGATCGCACCGGTGACAGGTTGGAAAAATCTGCAGCGTTCAACTCCCCAGGAAGCGACTTGACCCGCATCTCGAAGCCGTCAAAATCGTTGCTGCCGAAAGCTGCGAGCAGAATGCGCCGGACCTGGTCATAGTCGCGCGCGACTTTCAGTTCTTCGGTGGCGCGGCGGATGGCGAGATTGTTGATAAAGATTTGGCGCTGGTCGAGGGTGCGCTGGGCCACGCGAGCCAACTCCCCGAATTCCAGGTACCCGAGGTGCTGCACTCCTATCCAGATGCCGATGCCGAGTACGGCCAGGACTAGTCCCAGGGAGCTTCCGGTAGGCCACAACAGGAACAAACTCAACAGCGCGAAAATCGCGGAAACGCCGTAGAGCAGAATCACGACCTGGCGGTGAGTCATGCCATGCTGCAAGAGTTTGTGGTGAATGTGCTCGCGGTCGGCAGTAAAGACCGGACGGCCGCCAATCAACCGTCGCATGACGGAAAGCGCAGTCTCGAGAATCGGCAGGCCAAAGGAGACCACCGGAATAGCGACGGCGACGATAGTCGGGGATTTCTGCGCGCCTTCGAGCGCCAGAGCGCTGAGCAGGAAGCCGATGAACAGACTGCCTGAATCTCCTAGAAAGATAGTGGCGGGATTAAAGTTGTAGCGCAGAAATCCGAGGATGGCGCCGGCTAGTGCGATGGTCATCACCGTGACCAATGAGGGGCCATTGAGCAGCGCGACCACGAAAGCCACGAGAGTAGAGAACAGGGCAGAGCCGGCCGCGAGCCCATCCAGGCCATCGATCAGATTGAAGGCATTGGTGATGGCCAAAACCCAGACCACCGTGAGGGGCAGTCCCACAAACCAGGGCAACGTGTGATGTCCGAAGATGACGGGAATGTCGACGATACGCAAGCCGCCAAGGAACAGCATGGCGGCAGCAACGGCTTGCACGGAAAATTTAAAGTAAGGGCCGACGCCTCGAATATCGTCGTAGACACCTAGCAGGAAGACCAGGCACGCCGGCACGAAGATAGTGAGGAGCGTCTTCGCGGGAAACGCCGAATGCAGCCGGGGAATGTTCAACACCATCGCCACCGCAACCCCGACACTCAGGGAAAAAGAAATGAAAATCGCGACGCCGCCCAGACGCGGCAGAGGAGTGCTGTGCAGATGTCTTTCTTGGGTAGGAACCGCCACCCAACCGTGCGCGTTGGCGAAGTCGCGCACGTACCGGGTCAGCACGAAAGCGGATAGCAACGAGAGACAGAATATGGCGAGGAATATGACGGTCAACTACGCCCTCCCGCCAACAGACTGAACTTTACGCGCAATATCTTTCGTCATTCGCAAGTATTGCAGCAGTGCGATGCCGGCTGGTAGTTGGTTAACTGGTTCCGGTTTCGGCTGAGGGTTGAGTGGACTCTAGCAGGGCGAGGAAGCGGGTTTCAATCGTTGGTCATGAAAAAACTGTGGAAAACTCGGAAACGGTGAGGATATTCGCAGCCGCGGAGGATGTACTGCTGTGCTAGACTGCTTGCAAATTCCGTTTACGACTTCAGGGGCCTCTTTGATGGAATCGGGCAGACTGCGATTCACCCGTCCCGGCTACGCTATGTTCCTTGCGCTTTTTCTGTTCGTAGTTGCGGCGGGGGCACAGAGTAGTTCGGCGCAATCTCCTTCTCCTTCACAAAACCCAGCGGAGACGACTCCTCCCGTGCAGCCGGCGTCGCAAGCCGCCATCGGAACTGCGGGACCGACCCCGAACGTTGCGGACGCAACCAAGAATGTCCCGAAGGCAGCCACTGACGAATCATCAATGTTTAGGCTGGGTCCTGGCGATTTGATTGAAGTAAGCGTGTACAACGTTCCGGAACTGGCTACCAAAGCGCGGGTCGGCAATTCCGGAGACGTATACCTCCCGCTGATCGACTACGTGCATGTGGGCGATCTGAGTGTCGAAGAAGCGCAAGCCCTGATCGAAAAGCGATTGATGGATGGAGGGTTCGTCCGCGGCCCGCACGTAAGCATTTTCGTCGACGACTCGACCTCTCAGGGAGTGACGGTTCTGGGAGAGGTCACTAAGCCGGGCATTTATCCGGACCTGGGGGATCACAAGCTGTATCAGATCATTTCCGAAGCGGGTGGTTTTACGCCCAACGCAGCACGCAAAGTAAGTATCATCCGGCACGACTTGACTCAGGCGATCCAGATATCCCTGCCGCGCAATCTTGCGGACGATCTCACCGGCAACGTGGACGTGCTTCCGGGGGACACCATCACCGTGCCGAAGGCGCCAATCATCTACGTGGTTGGGGATGTGGGGCGCCCCAGCGGCTTGCTGGTGGATAACGGTTCGTTGACGGTTTTGCAGGCGCTGGCGCTGGCGGGCGGAACCAACCGTACGGCGAAGATGGGCGGAGTCCGAATCATCCATAAGGGACCCACCGGGATGACCGAAACCCGCGTCCCACTCAAGAAAATGCTGGAGGCTAAGTCCCCTGACGTTACGCTGGAAGCCGACGACATTCTGTTCGTACCGGTGAGTGGAGGACGGCTGCTGGCCGCGAGAACCATGGAGGCTGCCTTATCGGCAGCGACCGCGGTCACAGTCTACAGCGCTCATCCCTAGCGGCCACCGCGATTCGAACATCTGCGCGTAGCGGACCGCGTGCCTGGGCGGAGTGCAGTCAGGCAGCTGCGTTTACCTTGCGTTGGTGCGGAAGGCCGAGCAAGCCCTCAAGAACTTCAATGTAAGTTTCCGCGGTCTGCTCGCGGGAACAACACCGCCGCACGTATTCCCTGCCCTTTTGCCCCAAGGTGTGGCCGAGTTCTGGATTCGCGGCAAGTTGCTCGATCGCCTCGACGAGCGCGATGGAACTCTCGGGTTCGATCGAGATACCGGCCCCGGCTGCTTCCAGAATCTGCCGCGCCTGGCCGTCCACGCCAAGGATCACGGGGCGGGCACAGGACATGAACTCCAGCATCTTGGTGGGAATGACGGTCTTGAAGACATCGGTCTTCTTCAGCAACACCAGGCAAGCATCGGAGGCGGAGATCAGGGCGGGAATCTTTTCGCGGGGCTGATGGTCGAGGAAGCGAACATTGGCCAGGCCGCATGATGCGGCGAGAGCCTTGATCCGTTCTTTTTCCGCCCCTTCGCCAACCAGAAGAAACAGGACAGCGGGATTCTGATTCTGCAGCCGCGCGGCTGCGTCGAGAAGGGTTTCGAGTCCGTGAGCCATCCCCATGGTTCCGACGTAGCAGACCAGAAATTTTCCGTCGGCTCCGAGATCGCGGCGTGCTTTGCCGTTTGCCACGTCGGGCGAAGGAATGAACAGGCTGGTTTCAACGCCGTTTTCGACGATCGACATCTTACTAGCCGGAACTTGCCGTTTGCGCGTCAGGTGATCTTTGAACGCGGGAGTTACGACGACGATGTGGTCAGAGCGCCGATAAAGGAAGTTGGCAATTGCTGACAAAGATCGATGCAGCATGGAGTTCTCATTGCCCACACCTACGGCGGTCAGCGACTCCGGCCACAGGTCGCGCACTTCGAAGACGAAGGGAATCTGCCGGGCGCGCGCCAGCCACCAGCCTGAGAGTCCAACCAGCAACTGAGGCGACGTGGCAATAATTACGTCAGGACGAGGAAGGTTGAGACCGCGCACGGCTGCCGAAACGCAAAACGAAGCATAGTTACGCATGCGTTCGTGCGACTTGCGATTGGGCAGAGGCCACAGCCAGGTACGGAAAACATCGACACGGCCGAACTGTTCGTGGCAGGCTAGACGCCGCAACCGGCTGCGCCATTCCGCGGGCACAATCCCTGTCGGATGGTTAGGAAAACCGGTCAGCACTGAGACTTCGTGCCCGGCCTGCGCCCAGTGCTGGGCAAGCTCGGCGGCGCGGGCGGCGGGAGCTCCCATCTCCGGGGGAAAGTATTGCGAGATGTAGAGAATTTTCATGAAATCGTAGCGCGTGTTTCAGGGGCGTGATCCCGCGCACTAACCTCTATCGGTTGTCGTGCTCCACTTGTTCCTCCGGCCAAGAGGCTGACTCGATGAACCTGCGCCTCGCCGCTCCAGACGATCACCTCGTTGCTTTCGGCCTCGACCCGGCATCCGTCACCGCCGAGGACAACTGTCACAAATCGGACCGGCAAACGTCCCTGTGTGCGATAGATCAGAGAAACCGCGGGCTGAAGTTCGCCGTAGGTGGGAGACTCCCAACCCAATATCTCGGCATCGGCAACGTCGATCTCAGAGGCAGAACTCTTTCCCGATTGGATGATGGCGCCGCTCCCGGGAGAGCTGGCGAAAATGTTCCAGGAGAACCGTGTGTGCTCCGACTTGAGCACAACTTGAAACGGTGAATAGGAAACCTGAAACGGCAGATTTGCGACCAGCCAGTGCAAATGCAATTCGTGTTCACCAGCGCCCATCAGGTCATCCACAATAACCCAGCCCGTGCCCGCGAGCCACTGAACCATCCGTCGATGTTTCACGCCCAATCGTTTGTAGCCGTCATGCTCACCCTCAAAACAATCCGGGTGAGCGCTATGGAGAGAGGCATAGCTCCGGCCGAGCGCTTGAGCCCAATCGATCCAAAGAAAACGGCCGGCGCGGTGCATCTGGTCGCAACGATCAACCGTGACAGTATTGTGAACCTTGGTCTGCGCAAGCCCGTTGTCCCAAGGCGGATCACCATTGTAAAGATATGTCCCCGCATCCCTCGCCAAATTAATGCCACGCCACCAAAGATCTACATGCAGCTGATCGGCATGAAAAGGCCGGCGGCGGTATTGGCAAGCGCGCACCATCGCCCAAGAGTTCTCGTCCCCCAGACGATGGTATCCGGTTTCTGCCGAAGGAAGTCGGGCCGGCTTGGTTTCTTCACGCGCGGGACATTTTCCGCTGAGCCACAGCGCAGCCTCGTCCCAAGGTCCCGGTTTGAGGCCTGGTCGATTGAGCACGGCGGCACCCAACTGCAGCAGTGGACGAAAATCGCCGTACTCGCAAAGGGTAAGCGGAAAAAGCAGTGTGCCGTCGTCGGCGCCATATTTTGGAGCATATCCGCTTACCGGATCAGTCCAGGCATTCATGAATTCGCAGGCCGCTACGGTTCTGGCGTGAACGACATCGTCGAGATGCACACCGTGAATCTCCGCCAAGCGCAGCGTCCATAGCAGCAGTTGGAGAACCATACGCTGGTAGTTGAAGGAATGCTGCAGCGAAACGCCCTCCGGTGTGATTTGGTCGAGAACAGATTCATGCAAGAGTCGCGCGCCCAGAGCTTGCCAGGAGGAAGCGTCTTTTAGTTCCGGATAGAGCGTGCCCGCGGTCCAGAGCCCCACCGCTTCACTGACCAAGTGATTGCTGTGCTGGGAGCGTGCGTAACCCACAGTCTGAGTTGTTCTCCAGGCACTGGCCGCAATCATCGAAACCAGCAAGGCGACTCGTTCCTTCGTCGTAGCAGGTGACCTCATGAACCCATGTAGCGCGAAGGACCAGGCAAGAATGCGCAACGCGGATTCCTGACCGCAAATCCAGAGCGGGCCCGCCATCGGAGGACTGCTCCGTGCCCAGTCTTCGACCGCGTTCCAGAATGCCTGCGGGAACTGTTCGTTGCCGCTAAGAGCGTAAGCCCGAACCATCGGGTAGACAAACAAAAACCTGGACGGCTCCAGGATGAATTTCAGGTCGCCGTAGGAAGCCGAAGCAAAACGCATTTGAGTCCAGGGCCGCTGCGGGGAAACCTGCTGCCCCGTGACGGGGTTCCGGAACCAGTCGGGCGGGAAGTCGCATGCCAGCGACAGTTGGCCGAAAAATGGCAAGTTGCCATTCAGAATGTTTTCAGCTTCGAGAAAGACCTTCATTTCTCCGTCGTACCCGACAACATCTTTGATCTGCCTGGCGAGGGCCGACAAATCGTCGAAGAAAAACGGAGACTTCCCAGCAAGGCGAGCGACCAGCAGATCCTCTGCCCTTGCGTCCGCGATACGCTTCAGGTCCCAGGAGTGCCATCCGTCGAGGGATCGCATGCGGCACAACATTAGTCCGCTACCGCGTTGCAGCTCATATCCCAGGCGCAGCATGCCATCGCGGACGCCGAAGGTACGTCCGACCTGCAGGATGGTCCCGAGCTTACTCATCCGATCTCCCCGAGACCACGGTGAAGCGCCGGTTCTTGAGGCGTTCAGTGGCCCGCTCTCGAAGCCATTCATGCATGACAAAGAACTGATTGTCTTGATCCAGCGCCGATTGGGGTGATGCGGCAATCGCGTCATGCTCCAGGGCGTGGACGGCCTCCCCAACTTTGTCGATGCCAAAAGCGATAAGCTGGTTACGCAAGTCCTCCAGCGATTCACACGGAGCTGTGCCCGGAAACGGAAAACGCTGCAAGACCGGACCCGTGTCAATGCCGGCATCCATGTAGTGGAGCGTGATGCCGACCGGGACATTGTTGAGTAACGACCACTCCGGGCTGCTCATCCCACGGATTTCGGGCAGCAAGGCAAGATGCACATTGAGGACCCCGAGACGTGGCACTTCCAGCACTTGCTTTCTCAAGATGTTTCCGCCGGTGAAAATGATTAAATCCGGCAACCACTTTCTCATCTGTGCGACCGATGTGGCCGCGTTGTGGTTGCGGCAGGTGACGATCGGGAAACCGTACGCGGCTCCGATATCACGTAAGTTGTGAAACACGCCCGATCCACTCCTGAGTAGAGGCTCCAAGTAAGGATTGCGCGGGACAGTCCGCTGATTGGACTTGCGTGGGAGCAGCTTCGCCAAGGCATAGCTGGCAGCATCCCGCATTCCCCATTGCCCAAGCTTGCGCAACAGGGTTGCCGGGTGCAAAGCGGGGAAAGCAAGGGCGCCAACTGGAATGTACCCCAACTTTGCCAGGCGTATCGCCAGGGCACAACTGGTTTCACTGTACAGGCTCGGACAAAGCACTACGATGCGCATGCCGCCGCCTCGAATGACCGCGTCAAGCGCGCCTCAAGCATGAGCGCGTCGGCGAAAAACTTGCAGCCCCAGCTGATGTAGCGCAAGGGCTGATACCGTCCCCAGAGAGGATAGGAGCCGCTTACTCCTCCGGCAACGCCGCGTGGCCCTCTTCGGGGCAGCAATTGCTTGAGCAATACATTCATCTTGAGCGCCGCATTGAGATAGCGCAGGTCCTGAGTCTGTTCGAACAGACGCAGCCAAACACAAGACATTTGCGCGTTGCCCGTCAGGCACATGAAGTCTTGTCCGTTCTTGAAATCTGTCCCGAACGCTCCCGGCAATTGTTTGGTGGTCTCGAATTTGCGCAGGAGTTGCCAGGCAGATCGCGCGACTAGTTTCACAGCATCACTCCTACGGCGAAGAATGGCACACTCGAGAACACCCTGGAGCACGTAGGCGACGAAATGCAGGTAATTGGGGTGGCCTTGCAAGTTGATGCCCTCAATCCAGCCATTCTCCTGGAAGTGCGACAAGACCCAATCCAGATTTTTCTCCGCTGCCAGGCCATAGCGATCGTTCGGTTCGTGTTCCGACAATTCGGCCAACGCCCAGGAAACCATGCTGTAGTAGGTGTGGGTTGCGGCCTGGTAAGTAGCTGGGCCGGACCAGGCTCCGTCTGCTTGCTGAATACTGACCAGCCAGTCCCCCGCTGCGACGGCCGCGTCCCGAATATCCGAGTGCCCGGTCTCGCTCCAAGCGCGGACCAATCCTTGCAGTACCTGGCCCGTGTTGAACACAGACGGCGCGGTATTGCTGCCGTGCAGTCCACCAGGGAACGCACCAACCTCGGTTTGCAGCGACAACAACCAGCAGGTTGCACGTTCCGCAGCCAGGCGCGCCGTGGCGTCTTCGGCCAAATGCGCAAAGTCGTACAGCGTCGGAACAATATAGCCGGTAACTTCGGGATATGACGCTAAATACCCCTTGAGTAAACTGTAGTAGGCAGCAATGCCGCCATCAGCGCGCTGTGCGTCAAGAATCCACTGAATCAGAAGTCCGAGCGCATCCCTGGAACTGGTGGTGCTGGTCACATAGGAATGAAGGTGCCGCTGTTCGAAGGCGACTCGCATCTGGTCATGCGCGAGTCTCTCTACAAGCCGCACGACCCGCTGGGGAGCATGCAGCAAGCCCGTCGCCTCGGCGAGCGCATTAACCATCCGGCTGGTCATGACCTCAATCCCGGAAGTGGATCCCGATTGTCGGGTGGTGGGAGTGCTCCGCTCATTCTTGAATCTGTTCCTCTGAAACCACAGGTTGATCAGATTTCCTGCGTCGAAGTTATTGGCTCCGCCTGGAAGTCGGCAGAGCCGAGTCAATGAAGGCCGTGGGGTCCACCACGAGCGGTTTTCCTATCGCCGCCGACTCTTGGATGCGCAGAGTGGCAAGCGTAGAACATACGATATCCTCAAACGAAATCGGGGCATCCTGCTGCTGCCGGACCGAGTTGGCGAAGGCAGCCCACTCACCGCGATGTCCTTTATCCTGGCGCCAGCGGGAATGAATCGTGCGCTTGCGGCCGTCGCGAATCAGTTCAAGACGACGAAAATCTTCGAGGACGGCGACGGCTCCTCCGCCGAATACTTCGAGACGCTCCTTGGAGAAAGTCCGGTCGCCGTTGGCCAGGTAGGTGATAGTCCCTTCAGAACCGCTAGCGAAACGCAGCGAGACCAGCACATTGCCGCCGCTATAGCGGCCGGAATCTCTTAATTGCCGTGTCCCGACTTCCACAACGGGGGACGCGGCCAAGAACATCAGCAGATCGACGAAATGACAGACTTCGCCCAGAATGCGGCCGCCTCCCTGCTCCGGATCGTTCAACCAATGATCGGGAGGAAGGTATCCCGCGTTGATGCGGTAGTGCAGAGCGAGGGGCTCAGCGATGGAAGCAAGGAATGACTTCATCCGCGTAATCATGGGCGCAAAGCGGCGATTGAAACCAACCATCAGCGCCGGGCGAGGCGTGAGGGCGGATTTCTGATAGCTGTGAACGATGGAACGCAACTCTTCCTCAGAAAGGCACAGAGGCTTCTCGCAGAAGACGTGCTTCCTTGCCGCGAGGGCGGCAAGAACCTGATTGGCGTGCAGGTGGTGGCGGGTGGCGATCACGACAGCGTTGATCGCGGGATCGCGGAGGAGCTGAGCTTCGTCGGTGGTGCTGTTGCGGAAGCCGAACTTCTGGGCGGCGTGGCGAGCGTGCGCGCCAGTTGCGGTGCAAACGCTGATCAGAGTGGTGTCGCTGGACGCTTTTAGC
>Ga0210408_10003837_pt1 | contig 13653 bp, 13 predicted proteins | sample IncBWH4MmetaG_FD_155471 | JGI IMG/M metagenome (GOLD analysis project Ga0210408, IMG submission 155471) | Forest soil microbial communities from Barre Woods Harvard Forest LTER site, Petersham, Massachusetts, United States - Inc-BW-H-4-M | ecosystem: Environmental > Terrestrial > Soil >...
TTCCAGCGGACATGGTGCGGGTCCTACCGAAAACTCTTCACCGGTTGAGGACGTTCCGGTACGGCGAAACGATCAGCACATGGGAATTGCGACTTCATCTTCCCGGCTGGATGCGCCTTCGAAATGCGCTCGTCATAAACAAGGCTCATTTTGGGGAGGCCCTGGAACGAGAACTGTTAGGTCTGATGGGTGTTGAAGAATTCAAGTTGCACCCGAACGCCGGCAGTATCTCGATTGCGTTCAATCCGAGTACCATTCGGGCAGACCAAGTCGTTCGTCATCTGGATTTGGCCTTAATGAAAGTTCCGGTCCGGCGGAAAAAATCTTCGCCCAGTATTGATCTTCGAGTCGCGACTGGGTCACTAGTGCTTTCTGCCGCAGCGACATTTTTTGTACCTTGGCTTCTTCCGATCGGAGCTGCTTTGATGCTCTACACGGCTTTACCCAGCTTTAGACGCGCCTGGCGAGTCATCACGAATGAACGCCGGCTTTGCGTGGACGTACTCGATTCGATTATTTTTACTGCCTGTCTTTTCACTGGCGAGATTTTTGTCGGTGCGGTGGCGGCCTGGTTCTTAAGCTTCGGACGCAAACTGTTGCGTCAGACTCGGAAAGATTCTGCCAACATGCTACTTCAGACGTTCGGAAAACAGCCGGCGACCGCGCGGGTGTTACGAGCGGGTCAGGAGCTTGAGGTGACGCTTGCGGAAGTCCGGCTTGATGAACGCGTGGTTATTTACACCGGCGAAATCGTACCGGTCGACGGTGTCATCGAGCAGGGTGACGCCATTCTTGATCAACACGCGTTAACGGGCGAGTCAGCTCCGGCGGAAAAAGGTGTCGGAGAGAAGGTTTACGCATCTACCGTCATGCTCGCCGGCAAGGTTATCGTTCGGGTGGAGCGCGCAGGAAAGGAGACCGCTTCGAGTAAAATCAGTGCGGTGCTCAAGCGGACGGTTGCCTACAAACTTAATTCGCAATCGCGAGGAGAAGACTTTGCGGATCTCGCGGTAGTGCCGGCGCTCGGGATTTCCACGCTTGCGGCGGGGATCGCGGACCCGAGTGCAGCGCTCGCCGTGATTAACTCGGAGTGCGGCACCGGGATACGGATGGCGGCGCCATTGGGCATGCTGACGTCGCTCACGCTTTGCGCGCAACATGGTATTCTGATTAAGGATGGTCGCGCACTTGAACAAATGCGCCAAGTGGACACCGTGCTGTTCGATAAGACCGGGACACTGACTCGCGAAAAACCGGAAGTCGGCCGGATTCTCTGTTGCGGCACTCACACTCCGGAGCAGGTGCTCAGCCTGGCAGCGGCCGCAGAGCAGAAATTTACACATCCGATCGCCAGGGCGATCCTCGAAAGGTTTCAACAACTAGAGCGGCCGCTCCCACAGGTTGACGTGTCGAAATACCATGTCGGGTTCGGGATAACAGTCGAGATAGAAGGCGAAGTTATACGCGTAGGCAGCAGGCGTTTCCTCGCGATGGAACGAATTTCAATTCCGGCTGAGTTGGAACATGAGCTGGCCCAGATGCATACTGAAGGCAACTCTTTCGTGACCGTTGCGGTGGGAGATCACCTTGCGGGTGTGCTTGAACTACGCTCCTCGCATCGGCCCGAAGCGGCGGCTATCGTCGAGGGATTGCGTGCCCATGGCGTAAAACACCTGGCGATTATTTCAGGCGATCACGAGGCTCCGACGCGGCGCTTGTCCGAGCAATTAGGGATGGATCGGTATTTTGCCGAGGTGTTACCACAGGAGAAAGCGCGTTACGTAGAACTGCTGCAGCAAGAAGGGCGGACAGTTTGTTTCGTCGGCGATGGTATCAATGACTCGATCGCCTTGAAAAAGGCAAATGTCTCAATCTCGCTCCGAGGGGCCTCGACCATTGCAACTGACACTGCACAAATCGTCTTCATGGAGGAAAGCCTTGCGAAGATCTGCACTTTAATGGACGTCTCGCACGCGCTGGAAAACAACGTCCGGAGAAGCTGGCATCTGATCCTTCTGCCGAATACATTATGCGTGGCTGGGGTTTTCACTTTTGGCTTCAACATTTGGCATTCGGTCCTCTTCAATAATGTCTCAACCCTGCTCGGCCTCGTTAATGGTCTGCTCCCCTTGCGCCGCGCGCAAAAGGTTCGGGAGAATAGAATTTTATTCAATGCGGCAAGTTACCGAAATTTCTCGCACCGATCGGCCGAGGCCATTAATTTGACAGTGTGATCCAGTTGCTGAAACCAGGCGGAGACTCCTTGCAGGTGGCGACATTGGAGGAGCTTAGCGCGTCGAAGGAAACACTAATCAATGCGTATTGGATTGATCTGCTCAATCCGGAACCTGAGGAAGAGCAGTTCGTCGAAAAACTGTTGGATGTGAATATTCCCAGCCGCGAGGAGATGCATGAAATTTCCGAATCGAGCCGGCTGTTTGAGGAGGATGGCGTTCTTTACGTCTCATGTTGGGTGCTCTGTTTTGAGCCCGTGATCACTGTCAATACCTCTGTCACTTTCGTTATAACGGAGAAGCAATTTGTCAGCATCCGCTATTCGGACCATCACGCATTTCGAATCTTCCAAAACGCGGCCAGTCGCCTGCAGAAGCGCCGATTTCGTAATTCAAATGAAGCGCTGGCGGAGCTTCTAGAGGCGATTGTGGGTCATATTGCGAGTAACTTACGGTTGGTCGAACAAGATCTGAACTCGCTTTCCATCGAGATATTCGCTGAGCAACGCGCGCAACGGAGCCAAAGGAAATCTCTCGGGTTGAAACGTGTGGTTCAACGACTCGGAAAGCGTAACTCGATGATTGCCAACCTGCGCGAAAGTTCTGTGAGTCTTTCGTCGCTTTTGGCCTATTTTACCGGCCATGCGGCGAAAGGGCTACAGTCGGACGTTGCAGCTCGCCTAAAGACGCTCGATCGCGATATCCGATCTCTGCGTGATTACGACGCTCAGCTTTCTGCAGAGGTAAATTTCCTCCTGGACTCGACCGTGGGTCTTATCAATTTCGAACAAAACCAGACCATGAAGCTGCTCGGAATTGCCGCCCTGATCGTATCTTTGGTCTAGATTGCGATGAAAAGTTCTCCGCCGTCCCGCGGGGATGCTTAGTTTTTGGTTCAGATGGCGGGTCCCTCCTTATAGAGTACTGCGTTAAGTAACGCGAGCAGCACCATATCCCCTTTGCAGCCTGGCAGTGCACAAGATCGAAGTCCGGCAGAATATGGTGCTGGGCTTTCTAACCCGCAATGAGCTCGTCGCTTCGGCTCTCGTGTGATTTTTGCGGATTAGTGGCCAATTTTTGTTTTGCAATGAAAGATTTCCATGGCTAATTCTCTTCGGATCGACAATATCTTTTTGAAGAGATTAAGCCATCTAAACTCATGAACAAAAACTGGGAATCGAGAAATCTCTGGCTTTATGAATCACTACATCTGCAAGATCAATAACGGCCACGGCGTACAATTCTCTCACGTCGAGCTTCCTGATGGACAGACTCCCCTGTCGGGATTCACCCTGGATTACCCGAAGATCGCGGTCGGTCCGGAACCAACCCCGGAACTCGCGTGGGCCGCGTGGCACCGCAAACAAGGCGAACTCAAAGCGCGCTTCTCACTATTCTGTGTTTTTTGAAATTGGGATTCGTCGGTTAGTTTCCTGCGCCGGTCGCGTTTCTCGACACCGCATTCTTTACCTCCCCACTGGTTGATGGATTGCTCGCGGGCTGGCCGATTGTTTACGCCCGAGTCGATGAGGTTGCCAAGGAACCGGGCCGCGGATCACCCTATCTACTTCCGAGATAGCGGTCTTAGAGCAGCAATCCGACCAGAAGCCCCGCTCCGGCTGCCATCAGGATCGCTTTGATAGGATCTGTCCTAATGCGCTCTTGCAATCGTTTTCCCAGGGTCCCTGCCTTCGTTTCTGCGGCCATCGCCGCTTCACCGGCGACCTCGCCGGCCTTTTCTGCCGAACGTCCAGAAGATTCGGACTTCTTCATTTTAGTGACGCACCTTTCAACAATTTTATATAAGTATACCTCAACGTTTCATTAAAGCACGGCGGGAGAAGCTTTGCTTTGACGGATATGTTCGTGTAGCCCCAACTTCTTCCTGCGATTCGTTGCCGCTCAACGCTCGAATGGCCTCGCCCACGGCCTGTCCCGCCTCTATTCCAACATCTGTCGCTGATCCACCTGTCGGCGATCCAGCGGCGCCAATTGATAGAAGCCCGCCGGCCACCTCTCCAGCCGCCCTGTAATCGTGCAGCGTGCCTTTGCCCTGGTAGAGCCGGCTTGCCGTCGCCGTAACGTCGTCCCAGTGAGTAGCGATTGCATAGATTGGTAAGGGAAGAAGGATCAAGCAGATCGCCGAGGCTGCAACGCCCGTCGCGCCCGCAACAAACCCTATCGCTAGCTCGGTCCCAAGCCCGACCGCCAATCCCTCCGCTACGCCCTTCGCGGCTGCGCCAGCCTTTCTGGCAGTCGTCGGTCCCGAAGGGGTCTTATTCGCGGAAGCAGGAGGCTCTGTTTTTGCTTCGGAAGCTGGCGATGGAGACTCTGGCTTCCGTTTACGAGCGGGCCTAGCTGGGTATGATTGCGTACGTGTTTTCGGTGGCGGAGAAGGTTCATTAGAATCTTCGAAATGCAAATGGCTCGTCATAAATTGTAGCAAATTTGCCCCCTTCGGTTTTAAACTGTAAACCTCCGCCAATCACGGTCCGGATCTCCATATGGATTGTCAATAAAATCATCATGAATCTCCTAAGTTTAGGCTCGATCAGCCCGATTCGGCTTAATGCGACGCGCCAGACTTCTCCCAGCCTGAATGTGCGCGTTCGTAAGCGCGGTTCAGTCTTGGAATTGACGAGCGAACTCCTGGCGTCCGCTGCTCGCGAGGCAACTCGGCGCGAACTGCTTGACCGGCTCTTTTCAATCTCCGCGCTGCATGGCGCTCGCGTTGATAGCCGGCGAGGTTCAGCTCTGCTGGATTTCAAACCAAAACAACTGACAGTGGCAGAATCACTCGAGGCTCTCACTGCGGCTATGCGGCTTCGCCAGCCCGAACGGGTGCCGTTTCCGAACGAACATCTTCTCTTTACAGTCGCGTTCGACACCTTTTTTGAAGTTCGTCGTGCGGAGCGAAAACTGACCTTCTGGCGGATCGATGAACTGGGTCCCGAACGATTTGTGGCAGTGCATCGCTTGCTTCGGTGCGAGGCAATTCGCGAACAGATCTTAGATATCCTCTCGCGCCTTGCCGGCGTGACCCACTGCTCTGCGCTCGGAGCCCGAGGTCTAGAAATATCCTGCCAACCGCATAGGGTTAACCACGCAATCCTTCTCGACGTTCTCGAGCCGGCGATAGCGGATGCGGCTTCGCTTGCTGGACGGGCGAAACCGTTCCCGTCGATCCGATCGACCGTGGTGAAGACCAATTTGGTGTTGGCGCCGATCGCCGAATATGTGTTTCCGCCGCTCGGCGTAGTTAACGTCTTCCTGGTGGCGCTGCTGAGTGCAAGGCACGTTTTGCCCGCTTATCGAGCCTTGGCAAATCGGCGATTTGACCTCGATGTTCTCTACATCTGCAACGGAATAACGGCAGTACTCACCGGCGCTTTCTTTGCAGCGGCACTCATGTCCTGGCTTCTTGAGTTCTGGCCCAGGCTGCTGGAGCGCCTTCGTCGCGAGAGTGAACGCAAGTTGCTCGCCCATTATAGGCGGCGACCGGTAAAGGTTTGGCTGGACCGAGGCGGAACGACAGTTGAGGCGGGTCTCTATGAGCTGCCCTCCGGACAGGTGGTCATATTACGGGACGGGGATACGGTTCCGGCGGATGGCACCGTGATTGATGGGATAGCCGAGGCTCGGGAATGCTGGCTCACCGGCGCTCCCGGCTTGGTCCGGAAAAAATCGGGCGACAAGCTTTACGCTTCCAGCAAGGTTACCCATGGCGAAGTCAACTTCCGGATCGAATCGGTTCCCGGCGATACCGTGGCTGATCGCCTGGCCGCATATTTTAAGCAAGCTTTCGACCAGCCGAGGACGTATCCGAACGCCGAAAGTTTCGCCGAGTCGATTGTTCTTCCCGCCCTCGTGATCGGCGCTGCTGCACTCGGGCGAGGCGGCCTGTCGATGACGAATGCCGCTATCCGTCCTGATTACCTGACTGGTCCTGCAATTGCGGAAGAAGTCGGGGCGCTAATCACGATGATACAGGCTGCAGAAGCTGGAATTCTGGTCTCGAATCCGAGCGCATTGGATGCTCTTACCGATGCGGACTGCTGGGTCTTTGACGACAGCGTTTCCTGGCGCTTTCACGGCGGTGGCGACGAGAAATTCGTGGAAGCATTGAACAGCCAAAGTCCCTGCGATTTAGTGTTCCTCTCCGGAGCCCGTCACAGAGACGCGGCGCGAATGGCTGAAAAATTTGGTTTCTCGTGGTTTCGAGGCGGGTGCACCACAGCGGTCAAAAAAGACTTCATCGCGCAAAGGCAGTATTACGGCCAAAAAGTAGTCTATTTTGGCGATTGTGTCCGAGAAGCTGAAGTAGCTGGTAAGGCTCAGCTCGCTGTGAATGTGTTTGATGGGCACGGCGTCGTGCCGGCAAACTGGCCGATTGTCTTTCTAGATCCTGATTTGGTAAAGTGCCGGCTCTTGCTTTCACTGAACTTCGCTCGGATTGACGGTCTGCCATCCACGTTAATCACCGCCGCGGCCCCTAACATCGCGGCGATGGCAGCGGCGATCTATATGAATACTTCGGTTCTTACGTCGGTCCTGCTAACGAACCTTGGGACTGCGATCAGCTACCACCGATGGGTTCGTATTCTGCGTTCACTGGAGTAGGAGAGCATTTCAAACCGGGGCTTGGGAAAAGCCGAGGTGTTGTCCATCTGTTAGACCGAATCGCCAGTTCCGTCAGCCGTCACGAGGATGATGAACACCTTTGGTTTCATTGTGATCTTCGGTATCAGTACTCGGTTGATTGCGGTCGTACGAAGGCAATGCTCTCGCGGTTGGCGGGAGTTCCGGCGACGAAAAAGGAGCGAATGAGGAACATCGTATGCTCGAATTGGGGTCAGCCGTGGGGTCAGCCGTTGACTTATGATTTAAGTATCGTCTTAACTACGGTAGATCGCATAACCGCCTACCCTGGATTGATACCTTGTCTTCGACGTCTGCTTCCCCCGCTACTTCGAACGCAAACCGATCTTCGCCCTCTTCGCCTTCGAGTTTCGCTGGAAATCCACGCCTGACAAACCCTTGCGTCTCCGATGCGTGCGGGGTTTCCGTAACATGCCAATAGGTCTTCCCGTGCTTTTCCGAGCGTTCGACCTTATAGACGTGGCTCCAGTTAAATCCTCTGATACTGTTATTTTCGGCCATCGCAATACCTTTGATAACCGTGCCGAGGAATGTGATCTCGAAGCTGTAAACTCCGTCGAGCATACTCTTTCATTACTGGAAAAGACGGTCTAGAGCAAGAGTCTGCTGAGCTACAAGCTGATTGCTTTTTTGACGGGTATGATGTCCGTATGAACGCTATCGTGCGGTCGATCAACTCCTGAAGCCGCCGCGATTGAGAATGAGAGGGCTCGAAGACCAGCGCTAGCCGTTAAAGAGTTCACTCCAACTGAAGTGTGGATGAGTCGATCGATACCTAGTTCATACTGACGTCGCCACCGGACAGATCGTACGATCTCGGTGTTGGCTATCATCGCGAATACTATTAGAAGCGGATATCCTATCGCCGGGACAACGAAAAGCCAGAATGGCAACCCGAGAGCCGCAATTAGCCAAACAATGTAGCTGACTACGGGAAGCAAGCGCGGCCGACGATTCCAAAAGTATTCCGCGCGTGCGAGTTCATTCTTGTCCGCCCGACACAAATCAAACTTCAAGTCTTTCAACAACTGAAGAGGGGATGACTGAGCGTATTTCCAACATTGGTTATCCTCAAGGTCTCGCCAGACTCCGACCAAGCGTTTGGTGAAGTGAAAGCTCTCTGACCTGGCACGGTCGTTACGGACTTTGTGACGTTCATTTTTCATCTCGCGCAAAGAGACCACAGGATCTTAGAGGAGGGCGGTTTTTGTTCCATTTGCCGTAATCACTGTTCAAATTGCAGATGGGGTCAGCCGTCGGGTCAGCCGTTGACTTATGATTTAAATATGGTTTATGGATAAGGATGTCACGACCTCCGCGGATGGAGTTTGCCGGCGCGTTACACCACGCCATGGCGCGTGGAGATCGACGGGAGGAGATTTTCCGGGATGACCTAGATCGGTCGAAGTTTCTGGGCTATCTGGCCGAAGGGGCAGAGCGCTACAGGGTAAAAGTGCATTGTTACGTTCTCATGGTGAATCATTTCCACCTGGTGGCGACGACGCCGGAGGGGAATCTTTCCAAGTGGATGCATCAGCTCAAGACCGCGTACACGGTTTACTTTAATCGGCGGCATCAGCTGGTCGGGCATCTGTTTCACGGCAGATTTAAGAGCACCGTAATAGAAGCCGAGAGTTATTTGCTGGAAGTAAGCCGATATCTGCATCTCAACCCGGTGCGCGGAGTGGCGCTGGGCCAGGGAATACCAAGTGAGCGTCGGGAACGGCTGCGAGCCTACCGCTGGAGCAGCTACCAGGGTTACGCCGGGCTGGAGAAAATGGAATCGTTCTTGGATAGCGAAGCGATTCAAGAGGCTTTCGAGTCTTTTTCCGGTCGCCCCTGGAAGGGTTGGAAGTATCGGCGCTGGGTGGAAGAGGCGCTGATTGGTGAGATTGACAATCCGTTCGAGGCGGTTAAATGGCAGCAGGTCTTGGGTGGGGAAGAATTTGTGCGCAAACTCAAGGATTATTGGAATCAAAGAGTGGAGCGGCCCAAGAATTACGGACAGAAAAAGAACTGGTCGGCATCGCTCGGAGCCGAGGAGATCCTGGAAGGGGTGAGTCAGCACTTTGAGTCCAATGCTGAGGCGCTCAAAGAACCCGGCAGACGCAACCACTTGGCCCGTCGCATGGCCATTACGCTGTGCTGGGACTATGCCGGTTTGAGTCACGGCGAAATTGCGGCGTTGTTCCGCATGCCCAGCAGCAATTCGGTCGCCCAGACGATTCGACGAACCAAGACCAAGGACGCTCGGACTCTAGGGATCCTCAAGAATCAGCTAAGTCATAACTAAACGGCTGACCCTTGTTCGAGATGCTACTGCGTTTAGGGGACATTCAAAAGGTGCGGCGACGTCGGTGACGCGAGCCGGCCCGCTAATCAGACCTGAAAACTTACGTGACTCGGAAGTGGACGTAACGCCGATCCTTGTAGCTCCGCACGCCCGCTCGACCGACGTATGCCCACGCAGCTCTACTCGGTTTGGCTCGGGAAGTGCGCCCAGTTAATCAACAATTATTTGATTCAATCACTGGCTTTATATCGATCACCGGGGTTCCATCGATTGCCTCAATTGGACCGATATGCAGACGACCCGGATTTATCTCCAAAACCTTCGCGCGGTGAAGCCCCAAGGGATTCGGACGATCTGGTGATCGAGTCAGAAATATTCCCGTAAGAGGATTTGACGGGTCCATCCTTGGGTGAACCTTTAGAACGTCCCTGCGAGCGCGATGAAGCCAGGTGATGACAATGATTTCGTCGCCGCATTGCATCCGATCCAGGCCCTCTAAGTATGCTGGAAGTATCTCTAGAAAGGCATCAGGCGCTCCCTCCAGACCTTGCTTAGGTGCTTCGTCCCGACATTTTAAGGCGGAGCGGATGAATCCGATTGGGAGAACCGAATAGGCGTTGCGGTTTCGGCTTTTCCACTCTCGAATAAAACCGAGGTAGAAGAAAGTCAAGAAGAGGACAGCATGGACAATGGAGCGCACGCCGCTGACCTCGGGGGTCTCAATGAAGCCCGTGCCCCAAAGCGGCACCGAAACGCGGGCCACGTAGAGATAGAAAAGAATCCCCGCGTTCACGAAGAAGCCGCCTGCAAGAAACTTGCACACCTCTTGCCATGGAATCGTCCTGAAGACGTTCAACTCCTTCTGATGCTTTAAATCGGTTAGATTCATCGGTCTAAGTGTAGCACTATCCTAACTTGTACATAATTTGTTATTTACAAAATTTTTCACCGCGAGCCAGCATTCTCTTTTTAGACCATGAGCTTTTAGCTTGGCGCGGAGTGAATTTTTGAAGCCAGGAATGCTCATCATGCGCATTCTTTTGGCCATCAATCCAACCATAACACAGTGCTTATCCAAGGCCTCGCCATAAGTGATCGATTTTTCGCCGGAATCCTTTTTGAAAATGCGCACAAGCAAGCCGGTTCGCCAAAGTGCCCCGGCGCCGTATTTAGGGAGACGCTGTGCGTCTGCGGGCCAGGAGGGCAGGGGAACGAACGTCCAGGGGATTTCCAGGCGCGATCTTCTTATAAAATGAAGGTTCCGAGATAGTTACGAGTCACCGAAATGGGTCAATAGATAAAACACAAAAAATAAAAGTAATTTTATCTTGCAGATTAAAGCAACGCGTCATAAGAATGTTGTGTTATGAAACAAAGACTTCCTTCAAGGCAATTATCTGCCGTTATTGGATGGCGAAGAGCTTTGGTTGTTGCCCTGTTGGTCTGGGGGTGCGTGGATGCCGCTTTCGCTGATGGAACGGGATCCTTAGACAGTTTTATAGGAACGCTCAAAAACGGTCTAAACCTCATCATGGTTTTCGGGTTCATCGCCGGGTGTGTAATGGTGATGACCGGCTTCTTGAACGCGAAACGCGATGACAATTGGAAAATGACGGTGATCTACGGCCTCGGCGTAGCCGGTGCGGTGGCATTAATGAAGTCCCTGTTTGCCATGTTCGGCGGAGCGGCCGGCAGTGCTGTCACCGGATTCTAGTTGGAAAGCGAGACCCAAGATCCTGCTTTTTAAGATGAATGAGACCCTGATCTACACCGATAGTCGCCCGAGGGCGAAGTCAACCGGACACGCTTTCGGATTCGAAGGCAACCTTGGCTTGCCGGTGATCATTTCCGGTATGGTTTCCGTATTTATACTGACTTTGTTACTGAACGGCGACAATCGGATGCCGCTGTTCGCAAAGTTTTTGGTCGCTCTGCTCCCTACGGTGCTAACGACCGCGTATGTCGTGGTGTTGCGCAGCCGCAGACCTCCGCGATTCGACCTCGATCTGTTCGCCTCCTGGGTTAACGGCAGATCGTTTCAGCCGGCACGCATTCAACCGCGCCATCCATTTGTTCCAACGCGATGATCGATTCTCTTATAGGCGCCTTTGAAGCCATCTTGAGCCTGACCTCCGGCAAAGGGTTGGGCCCAGCTTCGCGCATCTCGCGCGTTGGAATGCCGAACGGGTTTTTTTTGAATGACCTGCTCTGGTTCGGAGACGGCGGCTCGAAAAAGACTGCGATATCGCGCGGGTTCATGGTTGAACCGGGCGAAATTAGCGCGTTTAGTGTGACGCAGTTAAATGATCTGCACGAGCGTTTGCGGATTCTTCTGGGCATTCTCGGCGAAGAATACGCGCTCCAGGTCCAGTGGAGCATCGATAGCGACTACCGCCACGAATTGGAAAGGTATCACCGCGAAACTTTGGATTTACGGCGTCAAGACCCGATTCATGGTCAATTTGGAGTGTTGATCCGTGCCGAGCGCTACGAACGGTACAAAGCTGCAATGGAGGAAGGACGGCTGCGCCGCGAACGGTTGACCCTGTTTTTCACGCGGATAATCGATACCAAAGTCCCGGTTGCCGGTCATCGGGCAGTCGCAGAATACTTTGACGCTCTTTCCCGAAAGGAAAGCATCGCCCTCTGCGAGTTCGCCATGGGCGCACTGGCCCGGCTTTTTGCCGATTGTCGGGTCACACCGATGCGGGATCGTGATCATTTTTTGTTTTATTACCGATTTCTGAATACGAACCTGCAAACGGCAGACATTGATCCCCTGGACTTATTCGATCCTGGCTATTCGATCCAGCAAAACTGCCTGCATGCGGAAGGGATCGCGCACTCTGCGGACGCGGGGATTTCATTCAGACTGGACTGTTACAACCACGCGATTTTCGCAGTGCGCCAATGGCCGCGCCGGACGTTTCCGGGAATCATCGCGGCGCTGACCGGAATGGGGTTCCAAGAGTACGCGATCACCATGAACGTATTTCCCAAGCGCGTCGACAAGGTAATCGAAAGAGAAGAACAACATATTCAACGGTTGCAGATCGACGCAATTTCCGAGCGCAAACAGTCCCTTGTGACCGATATGGTCGCCAAACAGGAAAAGGTCACAGAACTTCAGCAAGGGAAAGTCATTCCGCTCAACTGTCTCTTTGCGGTTCGGCTCTGGCACAGAAACGCAGATCAGCTGGCCGCAAGATGCGCCTCGCTGAAGAACGCATTTATTTCCATGGGAGGCGCGGTGGTTCACCATGCGACCATTCCCGAGAACGCGCGTCAGCTTTTTTTCCAGACCTGGCCGGGGTGGACATTTGGCACTTATCGCGCGTTCGATCTGGCCGCCGAAGACTCCTACCTTGCAGACATGATTCCTTGGTCGGCCACTTTCACAGGGCATTTGGAAGGCGCCGAAGCGATTTACAACGGGGCCAGAGGCAATCTTGTCGGAATCAAAACGAGGCTCGGAAACACTCCTCAACACGGCGTTCTGTTCGGTATGACCGGCGCTGGCAAATCGGTCATCGTGGCGGATCTATTGGCACAGATAGGACACCGATTTGGATTCAGGTTGATTGTCGAAGAAGGCTTGTCGCATGCAGTGCTGACCCAGACTCAGGGCTGCGAGCCGATCATCGTGAATCCGAATGGAAACCTGACAATTAACTATCTGGACACCTGCGAGGCGCCGTTATCACCGATGCATCTCGCGTTCAGTGCCGGGCTCTGCATGCTTTTCTGCGGAAACGATGGGCTCGACGGCGAGCGAAAAGCGATTCGAAACGCGATGATTGTAGAGAACCTGCAACAGCTGTACACCGATATCTTTAGTGATTGGATCGTTGCGAACGAACAGGCAGCCGAGGAATTGCGCTGGCGTGCGGCTGCTATAGACCGATACCTCAAAGTGCGATTGCGCGGATCACAATTCAACTTCGTGGACGCGTTCGCCGCGTTCCGCGACTGGGAGATTCAGAATCCGGACGAGGCGTCCGAATTCACTCAAGGCCTGGAAGAAGAGGCGGTCACCGAATTTGCAAAGAATCCTGTAACGGCGAATTTGGTCCGCGATCTGGCTTTTGCCTATTTTCGTCCGGAGCAATTCCCGTCACACAGTGCATTGATCGAACAGTTGCTCTACAACCCTCGTGGCGGAGCGAGGGAACGAGAAGAGAGCGATCGCGTTGGCAAGCTTCTCCGCGCTTGGGGTCGAGATGGCGAAAAAGGGAAACTTTTCGATGGTGTCAGCAACATCCGAATCGACGGCAGGGTTGCGCATTTCGAGCTGGGCCAAATTCCTGAGCACGCGACCGAGATGCGGGCTGCAACTAACTTCCTGGTGGCAAACTACGGGAGACAGAAGATCATCGCGATGCCGCGCGCCGTGCCGAAGGTTGCCATCTTCGAAGAGGCTGCGCGAACGCTTGAAATCCCGGGTGGTGTGCGGATGATCCAGGAGTA
>Ga0210408_10003838_pt1 | contig 13653 bp, 11 predicted proteins | sample IncBWH4MmetaG_FD_155471 | JGI IMG/M metagenome (GOLD analysis project Ga0210408, IMG submission 155471) | Forest soil microbial communities from Barre Woods Harvard Forest LTER site, Petersham, Massachusetts, United States - Inc-BW-H-4-M | ecosystem: Environmental > Terrestrial > Soil >...
CCTGAGGTTCAGCCCGGATTCGCGTGTGATGAGTACGGAACGTGCGGCGCAGTCAAGAACGTCGTGGCCCGCCTCGAAGGCGCGGAGCCGGGGCAGGCCGTGCTGCTCGCCGCGCACTATGATTCTGTCCCAGCGGGGCCGGGTGCGTCCGATGACGGAGTCGGCACCGCCACCGTTCTCGAAACAGCTCGCGCATTGAAGTCCCTTCCTAAGCCCCGCCACTCCATCATTTTCCTGATCGACGAAGGCGAAGAAGCCGGCCTGCTGGGCGCACGAGTATTCATGGATCGGCACTCCTGGGCCAAAGAAGTTCGCGCTGCCGTTAACGTGGATTCGCGCGGAACCGCCGGCCCAAGCCTGATGTTTGAAACCGGAAGCGCCAATGAATGGGTGATCCGCCTGTTTGCAAAATCTGTCCGACGCCCGGCAACCAGCTCCGTTTTCTATACCGTTTACAAGATGCTCCCGAACGACACCGATTTCACTATTTTCAAAGCCGCGGGTGCACAAGGTGCGAATTTCGGGTTCGTCGGCGACGCAGCTCACTACCACACCCCTCTCGACAATCTTGCCAACGCCAGTCCCGCCAGTATCCAGCACTGCGGAGACAATGCGCTTGCCATGGCCTTGGCACTGGCGAACACAGACCTGACCAACCCTCCGCAACGCGAGTCGTCCTTCTTTGACGTTTTGGGCCTGTGGACTTTGTGGTGGCCCATTTCCTGGACGTTGCAGATAGCCATCGCCGCAGCCCTGATGTTGCTGGGGGAAATCGTCTGGCTGTTCATGAAGCGCGGGCTGGTGCTGCGTGAATATCTTTGGGGGTTGCTTGCCTGGCCGGTGATGATCGCCGCGGCTGCGGCACTTGGATTTGCGCTGCAGATGATCGTTCACAAAGCCGGTGCCACGCCAGTCGACTGGGTGGCGTATCCGATTCCGCTCCAGGCGACCTTTTGGGCGCTCGGACTGGCGACGGTTTCATCTCTCGGACTCGTCTTCGGAAAGCAAGCGGGCGCATCGGGAATGTGGGCAGGCGTTTGGACGTGGTGGGGGCTCTTCTCCTTAGCCATTGCCTCCCAAACGCCTGGAATGGTTTATATCATGTTGGTTCCGACATGTGTTGCGGCCCTGGCGGGGATCGCAATCGCAACGCATCGCGGCGAGATGGATAAGCTTCCACTCGTTGCCGTTGTCCTGCCGCTTGCGGCTGCGGGGATCGTTGGCTTCGAGCCGCTGCTGATGCTTTATTCTGGATTGGGCGCGCCGATCCTTGCCGCCATCGCCTTGTTCGCCGCGCTGTTTTTCACGCCGCTGGCGCCTCTCTGCGGGGAACTACAAAAGGTCCGGGGATTTACATTGATCGGACTGCCCAGCGTGGCGGCGGCAACAGCAATCCTTGCTGCTATCGTCGCCATCCTGGTTCCCGCGTATTCGGCAAAAGCGCCCGAGCAGGTCAATATCCATTATTGGCAAGACGGAGATTCCGGAAAATCGGAATGGGTTGTGCAACCAGGCTCGGGGCGATTGCAGGAACCGATCCGCGTGGCCACCAACTTCCATCGCGTGGATAAAGGACCATTCCCATGGAGCAGGCGGGTTGTATTTATCGCCGATGCGCCCAGCCTGCCGGATCTGGCGGCGCCTACGTTCACGGTGCTCGAAGCTACGCTGACCGGAGAAAAACGGTCCTACCGGGCATTGATGCGATCCGAGCGCGGCGCCCCAGATGTTGCCGTATTTTTTCCGCCGGGTTCGGGAGTAGAGTCGGTGCGAATGGAGGGAGAGCCGCTCCAGCCGCAAGGTGAGCGCGAGAGAAAGTGGGCCTACTATGATTGCCCTACGATGCCGGCGAAAGGTGTGGAGCTGAGCTTCACGCTGCCCGCCGGCAAAACCGTCGAAGTCTACACGGTCGATCAGACGTATGGATTACCGCTCGACGGCATGTTTCTGAAGAAGGCGCGGCCACTGACGACCACGCAATTCCAGGACGGCGATATCACCATGGTCAGCCGTCGAGTGAAGCTCCTACCCTAGACTTTCAGACCCCTCACTTTTTATTTGACTCCCTTCTCCGCGTCCCAGGAGCCCTGCTCCCTGCGGACGAAAACGATCTGACCAATGTGATAGGCGTTGTGGGCGCCGATATTTGCCAGGGTGGGAGCCCATTTTTCGAGTGACTTGTCGTCCGCTAATTCCACGAGCTTTTCCAATTGAGTCAAAACTTCGTCAAGCGCCTGGACCGTCGCCTTCCACTGCTTGCTGTCGAATTTGGTGAAAGTCTCATCGTTGTTGCCGCCAAATTTTTCCGGAGTCTCGCCCTTGAAATTCGCGAGCGACTGGCGATTCCAGAAAACAAGATGGTTAACAAGTTGCCCCACGGAGTGATTGCCCTTGCCGTCGGTCCAGTTGGACTGCTCAGCGGTGAGATTGGCGACGGCAGTGTCCGCGTCCACATACCAGTTCTTCTTATCGTGAGTGCTATGAAGCTGATCCAACAGAACGCTGCGGAGGGTGACCGGCTTTTTTTCTGTTTGCGCCTGGGCGGAAGCCGCCAGGCACAGCCCGAGCACGACAGCAAGAGTTTTCATGGTGGTTTACTCCTTGAAATTCAGTGTGATAGACGCAGCGGGGTAGGGACTGGCTAGCAGAAGAATTTCAGCGTCTTGGCATGCCCGCGGATGCTTGGAGTGGCGCCGCCGAGGATGCGTAGGCGCAAGGTAAGGCCCAAACCTGCGGCTCGCTGGTGGGGTGGCAGTGCGCGCAAATCCTGGCGCTTCAATAGCCTCTAGGGCAGCCGGGCGGACGCGATCATCCTGCCACGCTCGTCCTGGGAGATGACCAGGACGGCCACCTGCGGCGCTGCTTTCTTCTCCTCGCGCGCCTGGCGGGCGATCTCGCCAAGGCTTGCGGGTTTGGCGTTGACCAGTTTTTGCCCGGCTGCGATGGCTTCGTCGTAAGACTGAAACGAGCTGGGCATGAATGGGCCGTCGTTCTTCGCGCTGGTCACGCAACTGGCGCGCTGATCCACGCCCGTGCCGAGGGTGAGGATCGAGCCGATGTGTGAGACCGTAGGGAAAGAAACTCCGGACATGCCACCGCCCAGGCCGACGCTCGCTTGCGCGTGAGCCGTGCCGGCCACAAGCAAAGCAGCTGCGAGAAACAGAAATTTCTTCATGTGATTCCTTCCGCGCTCACCGCGCCAGATGCGCGCGGTGAAAATGCGCTGCAAATCCGGCTGTAGACTAACTCAGCACAGAAAATTGAAAATGGTACAGGCGCGCTATTGGTACTACTAAACGAGGACTAGAACTGGGTGCGACCGAATTTCATGCCTGTGAGCGAATGATTTTCGAGGGCGAAGCGGGGAAAACCGAGTGTGGTTTTTGTTACCGCGGGATCATATTTGTTTATCCAATGACCCGCTTTTGACGGCACTTTTTGGCAAAAAATGCGCAATTAATGACAAATTCTGTGATTCGCCGTGGAGGCCCGCCTGAAGGCGGGCCTTGGGCAATTGCGCCACTAGGACTTGGCGGGGTGGAATTTGATGGAGCTCAGGATCCCCAGAATGAAGAACAGTAGCAGGACGGCTAGCTGGGTGAATTTGAATGGCGGCTCGGAATTCATGGGCGCAAGGGCATGGAGAGCGGGAACTTTCTCGTACAGCTGGGCGACCAGGGCGAATTTGTAGCGCGCGGGATATGCGATAGCCAGCACGATCAGCGAGAGGATGCCGAGGATTATTCCCAGCGTGATGCCATGAATGGGGTAGAGGAATCCGGTGAGGCTGGTGAGCAGGGTCGAGTGAAGAAAAATTTTGGTCCAGCCGTCGAGGGAACTGGAACTGAGCATGTCGAAGACAACGACAAAGCCGGTGAGAATGCCAACGAGGCTGATGGCCACGTGCACGGGCGTCAAAATCGAGACGAAGGGAGTCATCGGCGCTCCTTTCGGAGGCGGACAGGAACACGGAGGAGCGGAAAATAGAAAATGGAAACGGGGGAAGGCAGCTAGCGGCGATATTTGGAATCGAGCTGAGCGACGCGGGCCTTGACGAGTTTCTTGACGAGTGCGGCGGGGAGGGGCTTGTCGGTGGGGAAATGAATGGTGCCCTTGGTGGTGGAGTAGCGCTTCAGCTCGTGTTTGAATGCAGCAATAACCGCGGCAGTGGGGAACAGGCTGCAATGATCCGCAAACGCCGCGAACCACACGAGCACGCCTTTGTATTTGAACGCCGGGATGCGGTAGCTGATGGTTTCCGTGGCCTCGCGAGGCGCGGCGGAGCGGACTGCGGCGCGAACTTTTTTAAGCGTCGTGCGGGCGGGTTCGGGGACGCCAGCGAGGTATTCGTCAATATTTTTTGGATCGCCCCACCGCTTAGCAGTGGGTCGCGACCGTTCTGATCTCGGCTTCTTCATGCGGGGAATTCTACAAGACCTTTCATCACATGCAGACGGACTAAATTTGCCGGGGTGGGGAGCGTCGGATAGAATGACCAGCTTGCTACCGCGACGCGAATGAACGAGATTCGACTGCACAACACGCTGACCAACCGGCTGGAGCCGCTCCAGCCGCTGCACCCGGGCGAAGTGCGAATTTACACCTGCGGACCCACGGTCTACGACTTCGCGCACATCGGCAATTTCCGCACCTTCGTATTTCAGGACGTGCTGCGACGGTTTCTGCGCATGCGCGAGTATCGCGTGCTGCAGGTGATGAACCTGACCGACGTGGACGACCGCATCATCGCCAATGCCGCGGCAGCCGGAATGACCATCCGCGAATACACCGAAAAATACGTGGCTGCGTTTTTGGCGGACATGACAGCGCTGCACCTGGAAACTCCGGAAGAGGTGGTCCGCGCCACCGATCACGTGGATGACATGGTGCAACTGATCGAGCGGTTGGAGAAAAAGGGGTTCACCTACAAAAGTGACGGGTCCGTGTATTACCGCATCGCAATGTTTCCGCAGTACGGGAAGCTGTCAAAGATCGACGTAAGCGGGATGAAATCCGGCGCGCGCGTGGACACCGACCGCTACGAGAAAGACGACGTGCGCGATTTTGCCCTGTGGAAGGCGCCCAAGCCCGGCGAGCATTTCTGGCAGACGGAAATCGGCCCGGGCCGGCCGGGATGGCACATCGAGTGTTCGGCCATGGCCATGAAATATCTGGGCGAAACGATCGACATTCACACCGGCGGAGTGGATCTGGCGTTTCCGCACCACGAAAACGAAATCGCCCAGAGTGAAGGAGCGACGGGGCACACGTTTGTGAAGATGTGGCTGCACGCCGAGCACTTGATCATTGACGGCGAGAAGATGTCCAAGTCGCTTGGAAATTTTTTCACCCTCCGCGATTTGTTCGCCAAGGGCACCAAGCCTTCTTCGATCCGGTTTCTGCTGATGTCCGTGCCGTACCGGCGGCAACTGAATTTTACCGGGGACAGCCTGAAGCAGGCGGAAAGCTCGGTCGAGCGCCTGCGGAATTTTCTGGCGCGCCTGAGGAGCGAAAAATTTCCGGCGGGTGCAAACCCAGGCATGGCCAAGCGCGCGGAAAAGGCGGAGAAGGAATTCGATGCCGGACTGGCGGACGATTTGAATACGGCGGTGGCGCTGGCGACGGTGTTTGACATGGTGCGCGAGGCCAACACGGCGATGGACCGCGGGGAGTTCCGCCAGCAGGACGCGCCGCGCATGGTCGCGGCGATGGAAAAATTCGATGCCGTGCTGGCGGTGTTGGTAGACGACGACGCCGAGCAGCTCCACGAATTGGGAATGGGCGCGGCGCAAGCGGGGATCACCAACCAGGAAATCGAGACGCTGGTGGAAGAGCGAAACGCGGCCAAGAAGCGGCGCGACTTCAAGCGCGCCGATGCCATTCGCCAGCAACTGGCGGAGTCTGGTATCATAGTTGAAGACACAAAAGACGGATCCGTGCGGTGGAAACGGAAATGAGCTTCATGAAATCGAATTCGATCCTGCTGCATCATCAGCCCTCGCAAGAACGGCCGAATCTCTTCGGTGTTGACTAAGTAGCGCTTCCTCCAAAAGCGGTTCCCGGCTCAGTCCGGCGGAAACCGGTGCGCGCACGCGGACATAAAGATTTCATAAAATTCGAATTCGGAGGAAGACATGCAAGCGATCGACACGAAAAGCAGCAAGAAGACCAGCGCGAAGCTCCCGCATCTGGTGACTGCGCTCCCCGGGCCAAAGGCCAAGAGAGTGGTGGAGCTGGATCGCGAGATTCTCTCGCCCTCCTATACCCGTAGCTATCCGCTGGTGGCCAAGAAGGGCCACGGCGCCACGGTGGAGGACGTGGATGGAAACAGGTTTCTCGATTTCGCGGCGGGGATCGCCGTGGTGGCCACGGGGCATTGCCATCCCGAAGTGGTGGCGGCGATTCAGAAACAAGCGGCGGAACTGATTCACATGTCCGGGACGGATTTTTATTATCCCAACATGGTCGAGTTGGCGGAAAAGTTAGCCTCGATCACCCCGGGACAGGAAGCGAAACGCGTTTATTTCGGAAACTCCGGAACGGAAGCGGTGGAAGCGGCCATCAAGCTGGCCAAGTATTACACCAAGCGCGACAAACTGATCGCCTTCCACGGTGCCTTCCACGGCCGCACCATGGGGTCGCTTTCACTCACGGCCAGCCGCTCCGTGCAGCGCAAGGGATTCGGGACCCTGCTTTCCGGCGTGTTTCACATGCCGTATCCGGATACCTATCGCGGCACGTACGGAGTGCGGCCGGAAAGCGCGTCGGCCGATTGTTTGAGCTATTTGCAGAATGAACTTTTCCGCCGCCGCGTAGACCCTGATGAAGTGGCCGGAATATTCATCGAGCCGATCCAGGGCGAAGGCGGGTATCTGCCGGCGCCGGCGGAATTCTTGCAGGGACTCGAGAAAATCTGCCGCAAGCACGGAATCCTGCTGGTGGCGGACGAAGTGCAATCCGGAATGGGCCGCACGGGAAAGTGGTGGGCGGTGGACCATGCCGGTGTGGAGCCGGACATCATTTGCACCGCGAAGGGAATCGCCTCGGGCATGCCGCTCAGCGCCATGATTGCGCGGGCCAGCGTCATGGACTGGACCCCGGGGGCGCACGCTTCCACGTTCGGCGGAAACCCCGTTTGCATCGCTGCGTCGCTAGCGACCCTGGATCTGCTGGAACGCACCTACATGGCCAATGCCGCCAGCATGGGCGAATGGATCATGCGGCGGACAGCAGATTGGACCGAGCGGCATAAGATTGTCGGGGAAGTGCGCGGAAAGGGCCTGATGATTGGTCTCGAGTTCGTGCGCGACCAGAAGACCAAGGAAAAAGCGCCGGACCTGCGCAATCGTATCGTCGAGATGGCCTTCCACAAGGGCCTCCTGATTCTCGGGTCGGGAGACACCACCATCCGGCTGTGTCCGCCGCTGATGATTGATGAGGAGCAGGCGGAATTTGCGGTGCGCGCGCTCGAAGAAATTATCGGTGAGGTAGAGCAGACGATGTAATTGCATTTGGGCAGGGCCAGAGCAGCGGCCCTGCCCTTTTTAATTTGCGAAGAGACAAGATGCTGGCGAGCCTGATGCTTTCGTTTTTGAATTACGCCGCAAAGAAGGGCCTGCGGCCGGCGCGCCTCGGATCCGCGTCAAAGCAGGCCGCGCGGCAGACCGGCGTGAAGGGCGAGACGTACGCCTACTGGTATTTGCGGCGAAATGGGTACACGCCCATCGCGCGGAACTACACTGTGTCGGGAATCAAGGGCGAGATTGACATCATCGCCTACGACGGGCCGGTGCTGGCGTTTGTGGAAGTGAAGACCCGGTCGGAAGCGGGACCGGTTCCCTCGAGACCTGAAGATGCGGTGAACCACGAAAAGCGGCGAAATCTTTCCCGGATGGCGCGGCAATTTTTGCGCGCGCGCAGGATTGAGCAGGCCGTCTGTCGATTCGATATGGTGGCCATCGAGGCCCGGCCGGGGCAGAAGCCGGTAGTGCGGTTGCACAAAAACGCGTTTGGAATGGGATCGGAATGAAGGGCGGAGAAAGTCGAAGCATTCACCGCAGAGACGCAGAGAACTCAGAGAAGACCTGAGACAACAGCACGGGATAGAGCAGGGGACACCGCGACAATCGAAGGCCTGCCTGCAACTGCTCCGCGTAGTACAATAACAGGATTGAAATAGGGGGCCGGCCCGCGCGGATTGATCCGGGGCCGAGGAGGATGGATTGCCGGAACTTCGTAAGGATCCCATCACCGGACGTTGGGTGATTATTTCCACGGAACGCGGAAAGCGGCCGGTGGATTTCGTGCGCGAGAGCGTAACCATCAAGGGCAGCGCGAATTGCCCGTTCTGTCCCGGAAACGAAGGGAAGACCCCGCCCGAAATTCTGGCCTATGGCCGCAACGGCAGCGGCAGAGACACCCAGGGTTGGTCGTTGCGCGTGGTCCCCAACAAGTTTCCCGCGCTGGGGATTGAAGGGGGCCTCGACCGCGAGGGCGAGGGCCTGTTTGACCGCATGAACGGCGTGGGCGCGCATGAAGTGATTATAGAGACGCCGGACCACAACCTGACCATGGCCAGCCTGCAAGAGAAGGCCGTCGAGGAAGTGCTGTGGGCCTATCGCGACCGCATGCTGGACCTGAAGAACGACCGCCGCTTCCGCTACATTCTTCTTTTCAAAAATCATGGGGAGCCGGCGGGCGCGTCGCTGGAGCACACTCATTCACAATTGATTGCCCTACCCATCGTTCCCAAGCGCGTGCGCGAGGAAGTGGACAGCTCCAAGCGCTATTACGACGAGAAGGAGCGCTGTATTTTCTGCGACATGATCCGCCAGGAGCGCGAGACGGAAACGCGCATGATCCTGGAGAACGACTATTTCATCGCTCTGGCTCCGTACGCCCCGCGATTCCCCTTTGAGACGTGGATCTTGCCGAAGCAGCACAGCTCCGCGTTCGAAAACATGCCCACGCCGTATTACGGCAATCTGGCTCGCGTCCTGCGCGAATTTCTCGGGCGGCTGGACGCGGTGCTGTCGTGCCCCTCGTACAACTACGTCATTCACACCTCGCCGATCGGCGAAGAGATCAACGATCACTACCACTGGCACATCGAGATGATGCCCAAGCTCACAAAGGTAGCCGGATTCGAGTGGGGCACCGGGTTTTACATCAATCCAACGCCGCCGGAAGAGGCAGCCAGGTTCATCCGCGAAGTAAAAATTTGAGAGCTGCCAATTCCTAAAGCCCTCAGGTCTGTCCCCCGGTGAAGGGGCAACTACTTTTTGAGTGAATCTTTAATCAGGTGACACCTATGAAGAAAATGTCCGCTCAAGCCTTCAAATCACATTGCCTGGAGTTCATTGAGAGGGTTCATCAGAGTGGTGAGCCCGTACTCATCACGAGACGCGGAAAGCCCCTCGTGAGGATAGAGCCGATGCAAGTGTCGAACGGAAACCTGCTCGGCTGCCTAAAGGGAAAGGCTAAGATTATTGGCGACATCGAGTCGCCCATTCCTGACTGGCGTGTCTGACGAACGCGCGCCAGAACCGGTTGCGAAAAACTTCCAGGACTAAAGGGTCCGCCTGATGTCTCGAAAATCTTTGTAGGTCGCGGTTTCAACCGCGACATAAAGGCAGCGAAATAGACCCGGCTCCAGCCGCTGAAGTTCCTCTTTTTGCAGCTCCCACCAGATGCCCTGAGTCCAACTTTATTCGTGAACGCACCGTTAATTCTCCAGAAAAAACAGCGGCGGGGTTTTCACCCCGCCGCGAATGATCACATCACGCTTTCAGATTGCGGTCAATCGGTGGACACGGACTCCGAAGTCGTCTCCAGTTCGGGCTTTGGAGCAGGTGCCGGAGCCGGAGCAGGTGAAGCGGCCGGAACGGCGTTGTTGTCCGCCGCGCCAGCCTGCGGAGCCGACAAAGCGCCGTAGGGTGTTGTCATGTCCGGATAGAGCGACCCTGACGTATCCATCTGGCCGGTGTACGGATCCGGCGCACTGTAATTCACGTCGTTGCCGGGGCCGGGAAAATCAAGCGGCGGCTGAAAGACCGGCGGTGACGGATAGACGTAAACCGGCGGCGGATAATAATAGGCCGGCGGTCCCCACCAACCTCCCCATCCCAAACCGAAGCCCCATCCCCAGCCCGGACCCCACCAGAGACTCGGACCCCAGAACCACGGATCCCAGAAGCCGAATCCAAAGCCGAAGCCGCAGCACCCAAAGCCGCGGTCGAAGTCACGACCGAAGCCGCGGTGGAAGCCGCGATCGAAGCCACGTCCGAATCCGCGGTTGAACGAATGGCCGAACGTGGATCCGGTAAAGGCGGAATTGTGAATACCCGTATGGGAGAATCCCGAACCGCCCAACGTGGTGTGGTTGAAATTCGTCCGCGACGTAGCCGTGTTGCTGAAGCTCATCGAGGAATGACCGCCGAGCGACGAATGAGCGCCCTGCGCCGCGTGTGCGCCGAGAGTGTTGGAAGCGAAGCTGTGATGCGCGATGTTTGAGGATGCGCGATTCGAGGACATCGCCGCGCCGCTCGAATGGCCACCGTTGGCCCATACTTCGTGGCCTTGCCCGGACCAGCTATGCGCCTGAGACGCACCAGTGCTTCCCGCTGACGAATTGCGGTTTGCTCCGGCGGTCAGGCTTGGCGTATGAGCGTTACCCATGCCGGCCCCCGCCGGGCCGCCGTGCGCCCACGCGAAGTTCGTGGCTCCGGAATTATGCGTTGCGTTTGCGCCGCCGTGCGCGCCAGAAGCGCCGGCGAAGGAGTGCCACTGGCCGTCGGCTCGGGCAGCGGGTCCGGAATTTCGAGCCGTGGAACCGGCGCGCGCGGCCGAATTAGAACCGGCGCGGTTAGCTGCGGAATTGTTGTTGGGGCTGCGATTCACGGCACCGCGGTTGGCGCCGGAATTCCCCGCAAATCCCCGGCTGTTGAAGGCAGGCATACCGGGAGCGCGGCCCGTGCGTGCGCCAGCTGAGCCGGAGTTGTAGCCGCGCGCCGTGGGCGAGCCCATGCGAGAAGACGGAGCGCCGCCGCGATAGATGGAGCTGCCGCCGTAGCGCCCAGCGTTCGGTGCGCTGTAATGGCCACCGCCGGGGGCGCTGTAGTGTCCGCCACTTGGCCCACTGTAATGACCGCCGCCTCCACCGCCGCCGTGAAAGCCGCCTCCACCTCCACCGCCGTGAAAGCCGCCTCCACCTCCACCGCCGTGAAAGCCACCTCCACCTCCACCACCGTGAGAGCCGCCACCGCCTCCTCCCCCGCGCTGACCGAAGGCAGCTTTGGGTGTGCTTGCCACAGCTAGGATTGCAAAAAATGAAAACAAGACTTTCAATAAGGCAGGAATTTTCATATTAACCCTCCATCCAACGAAGACGGGGAGCCGGGAAGGCATCCTCGAGGGTTCGTTGACAACTGCCATCATATTACTCCTTATGATTCGCGGCGCAAGCCCTTGGTTGCAGCAAAATCGAGGGGAGGTGTATGGACGTTCGCCTGGGTACCGCCCTGCGGAGCGAATCAAGATGAAACCCACAGGTAGAACATAAGTTGCGCGGGTGCGGCAGGCGGAAACTTGAATTTGGGCGCGAGTCGGATTGGGCCGAGGCGGACAGGCGTGTTTATTGGGGAGGGGCTGGGCGGCCTCTCAAGTGCGAACCGGAATACGGTGCGGCTAACCGCCGGCGACGGCGGCCTGGGCCTTGACTTCGGTCTTGGCGCAAGCCTTGCTGGCCATCTCCACCAGCTGTTTCAGGTTCCACCATTCGCGCTCGGTCATCAGCCGGCCGTCGTTGCTCCAAAAATAAATGGAGGCGTAGCCGTCTTCGGACAGCGGCGCGCGAATTACCAGAACGCTTTTCTGGTCCTGTGAAGGATTCTCTGCCATGAATGATCCCCCCTGAGAGAATTCGAAAGCGCCACATTGTCTTCCAATCCACTGGCTGGCGGCAAGGGGGAAGAATGGAAATAAGGGAACTGCGCAGCCAGCGGGGGCAAAGGAATGAAAGCAGGCGGAGGAAAGGCTGTGCGGCGAGCCGGCCGGACAAACGCGCGGGAATTGTGTTAGCGTGATTGCGCGCCGGCGGATTCGAACCGCGGGCGATTGAGAATGACCTCGATGTCACTTCTGCACGAAATTCGCATCAACAGGGGGGATGTTCGGACGCAATCTTTCAGCGGAATACCACGACGAGGAGAACGGCAATGACCTGGGCAAAGCGGCGAGCAATCATCATCGGGCTGGTGGTTTTATTTTTCGTGATGATCATCTGGATGGCCTTACGGCCGGGAAAACTGCGGCTGCCGGATAATTCCGTGCTGGTCATTGACGCCGACGGTGCGATTGCCGAGCAGCGTGCCCCGGATCTCTTCAATCCGTTTGCCGGTTCGGTACCCGTGCTGCACGACTATCTCGACGGCATTGACGCAGCGCGCACGGACCGGCGCATCGTGGGCCTGGTGGTGCGAATCGGGCCGCTCGCGACCGGCTGGGGCAAGCTCGAGGAAATTCGCGCACGCCTGCTGGAATTCAAGAAGAGCGGCAAGCCCAGCATCTGTTACCTGGGTTACGACGGCAACGGAAATCCCGAATATTACTTGGCCAGCGCCTGCCAGCAAATCTGGCTGGTGCCCAGCGCCCCGCTCAATATTCGCGGCATGATGGCCGAGGCCCTGTTTGTCCGCGGCACGCTCGACAAATTGAAAATCGTCCCGGAGTACTACCACATCGCCGAATACAAGACCGCCGGAAACATGTTCACGGAGAAGAAATTCACTCCCGCCCACCGCGAAGAGGTGGAAAACCTGTTGAAGGGCATTTACGAACAATATCTGACCGAGACGTCCAAGGCCCGCGAATTGGACCGCGCGAAATTTGAAACCCTGGTGAAGCGCGGCCCCCTGGATGGCAATGATGCGCTCGAAAGCAAAGTGGTGGATCAACTGGGATACTGGGACCAGATCCAGGGTTATTTCGAAAAGCGCAGCGGAGCCTGGAACCCGGTTTCGCTGAACCGCTACCGCACTTATCTGAAGACGCTGGGATTGACCGGCGAACGCATTGCCGTAGTGCAGGCCACCGGAATGATCGTTTCGGGCGGTTCGGAAAATTCGCCGGGAGGCGACAACACCATGGGCGGCGATTCCGTCTCCGCGGATATCCGCCGCGCGCGAAAGGACGGCAGCATCAAGGCCATCGTTCTGCGCGTGGATTCTGGCGGCGGCTCGGTGGTGGCCAGCGAAGTGATTCGCCGGGAAGTGGAACTGGCCCGCCAGGCAAAACCCGTGGTGGTGTCCATGTCGGATGTGGCCGCATCGGGCGGCTACTGGATTTCCGTGAACGCCAACAAAATTGTCGCCGACCCCAACACCATCACCGGTTCCATCGGAGTGCTAATCGGCAAAATGAACGTGTCCGGGCTGTTCGGGCTGCTGGGCCTGAGCACGGATTACGCCGCGACGGGAGAAAACGCCACGCTGTTCTGGCCGCAGCAGAATTTCACGCCGGCCCAGCGCGTCTACATCGAGAAGTCGATCCAGAGAACGTACAAGGAGTTCATCGATGGCGTGGCCGCGGGAAGAAAGATGCCCGCGGAAGCGGTGGATAAAATCGGCAAGGGGCGCGTGTGGACCGGAACGCAGG
>Ga0210408_10003839_pt1 | contig 13652 bp, 9 predicted proteins | sample IncBWH4MmetaG_FD_155471 | JGI IMG/M metagenome (GOLD analysis project Ga0210408, IMG submission 155471) | Forest soil microbial communities from Barre Woods Harvard Forest LTER site, Petersham, Massachusetts, United States - Inc-BW-H-4-M | ecosystem: Environmental > Terrestrial > Soil >...
CTCTTCCACCGGGAATGACGCCACCAGCTTACCGTTGCGGTTGTTGACGCTCATCGCGACGATGCCTTTGCCGCCGCGGCCCGTGGTGCGGTACTCGTAGGACGAGGTCCGCTTGCCAAAACCGTTCTCGGACACGGTGAGCACGACCTGCTCGGCCGCCGACATCTCGACATAGCGTTCCTGCGAGAGCTCGCTCGCGCTCGAGCTCTCCTCGACGTCCGTCTCGGCCGGCTCTTCGGCAGCCGCTTCGCCCGCGATCGCGCGGCGCATCTTGAAATAGGCCGAGCGCTCGTCCGACGTCGTCTCGACGTGGCGCAGAATCGCGAGCGATATCACCTTGTCGCTCTCGGCGAGCGCAATGCCGCGCACGCCCATCGAGGTGCGGCCGGTGAAGACGCGGACGTCGCTGACGGGGAAGCGGATGCACTGGCCGCCGGCCGCGGTCAACAGCACGTCGTCACGCTCGGTGCAGATCTGCACGTCGACGATCGACTCGCCCTCGTCGAGCTTCATGGCGATGATGCCGGAGCGGCGGACATCCATGAAATCCGATAATTTGTTACGACGGACATTGCCGCCGGTGGTCGCGAACATCACGTCGAGCTGCGCCCATGAGGACTCGTCCTCCGGCAGCGGCATGATGGTGGTGATGCGCTCGCCCTGCTCCAGCGGCAGGATGTTGATCAGCGCCTTGCCGCGGCCGTTGGGCGCTGCGACCGGCAGCCGCCAGACCTTCTCCTTGTAGACCTGGCCGCGCGAGGAGAAGAACAGGACAGGTGTATGTGTCGAAGCGACAAAAAGCCGGGAGACGAAATCCTCCTCGCGCGTCTGCATGCCGGCGCGGCCCTTGCCGCCGCGGCGCTGCGCGCGATAGGCCGACAGCGGCACCCGCTTGGCATAGCCGGCGTGCGACACCGTCACGACCATGTCCTCGCGCTGGATCAGGTCCTCGTCCTCGACCTCGCCCTCCTGCTCGATGATCACGGTTCTCCGCGGCGTGGCGAACTCGGACTTGATCTCGGCAAGCTCGGTCTTGATGATGGCCTGGACGCGGGCGCGCGAGCGCAGGATGTCGAGATAGTCGGCGATCTCGAGCGCGAGCTTGTCCAGCTCATCGGAAATCTCGTCGCGGCCGAGCGCGGTCAGGCGCTGCAGGCGCAGGTCGAGGATGGCCTTGGCCTGCTCCATCGACAGCCGCGCGGTGCCGTCGGGGTTGATACGATGGCGCGGATCGTCGATCAGCGTGATCATCGCGCTCACCTCCTGCGCCGGCCAGTCGCGCGACATCAACGTGTCGCGCGCCGTAGTGGGATCGGGCGAGGTGCGGATGACGCGGATGATCTCGTCGATGTTGGCGACCGCGATCGCAAGGCCCACCAGGATATGGGCGCGATCGCGCGCCTTGTTGAGCAGGAATTTGGTCCGCCGCGTCACCACCTGTTCGCGGAAGCCGACGAAGATCGTCAGCATGTCCTTCAGGTTCATGGTCTGCGGCCGGCCGCCGTCGAGCGCCAGCATGTTGGCGGGAAAGGCGGTCTGCAGCGGCGTGAACCTGTAGAGCTGGTTCAAGACCACGTCCGCCATGGCGTCGCGCTTCAGCTCGACGACCACGCGATAGCCCTCGCGATCGGATTCGTCGCGCAGGTCGGCGATGCCCTCGATCTTCTTCTCGCGCACCAGTTCGGCGATGCGTTCGACCATCGTGGCCTTGTTGACCTGGTAGGGGATCTCGGTGACGATGATCGCCTCGCGCTCCTTGCGGATGGTGTCGATTGCGACCTTGCCGCGCATCACGATCGAGCCGCGGCCGAGATGGTAGGCAGAGCGGATGCCCTGGCGGCCGAGGATGATGCCACCGGTCGGGAAATCCGGCCCCGGGATGATGTTCATCAGCTCTTCGATCGTGAGCGATGGATTGTCGATCAGCGCGACGCAGGCATCGATCACCTCGCCGAGATTGTGCGGCGGGATGTTGGTGGCCATGCCCACCGCGATGCCGCCGGCGCCGTTGACCAGCAGGTTCGGATATTTCGCCGGAAGGACCGTGGGCTCCTTGTCGGAAGAGTCGAAGTTCGGCTGGAAGTCGACGGTATCCTTGTCGAGGTCGTCGATCAGCGGGATGGCGGACCGCGCCAGCCGCGCTTCCGTGTATCGATAGGCCGCCGGCGGATCGCCGTCGACCGAACCGAAATTGCCCTGACCGTCGATCAGCGGCACGCGCATGGAAAAATCCTGCGCCATGCGCACCATCGCGTCGTAGATCGACTGGTCGCCGTGCGGATGATATTTACCGATGACGTCGCCGACGACGCGCGCGGACTTCACATACTTCTTGTCGGGCGTGTGCCCCTGCTCATACATCGAATAGAGAATGCGCCGATGCACCGGCTTCAGGCCGTCGCGCGCATTCGGCAGCGCCCGCGCCACGATCACGCTCATGGCGTAATCGAGGTAGGAACGCTTCATCTCGTCGAGGATGGATACGGGACGAATGTCGGAAGGCACCGGCGGTTCGCCGGGTCTATCATCTTCAGTGTCAGACAAGGAGAGATCCGGTCAGTTTCGACTGCGGCTCCCGCGTCCCGTTAGTCGCATCGCGCAACGGCCTGTCGCGCACGATTGTCCGGAAGCGAAAACAGCAGCAAATTTCGATCATCTGGCACGGTTCGAGACGCGACCTTCGCCCGCAACAGACGGGACAGCATGGACGCAAAAGTCAGACCCACCGCACCGGGACTCATATAGCGCATCAAGGGCTTCCAGACCACCCTTAAAGCGTCATCGGAACAGCTTTTTAGCTTCGTTTTTCCATAGACTTAGCGGCCGGTTTAGCTACGCCGGCGAAACCGCGGAAGCGGCCCCATGGCCAAGCCCCTCGCCGCAGCCGGGCTTGAGCGACCTTCAGGATGGGCCGAACACGACCGCATTCATGATCCGCCCGGGCATCAGCGTGAACAGGCCGGCGATCACCAGCGCGCCCAGGAACATGTAGGTCATGATCCACCGATGCGTGCCGACCTGATGGCGGTGCGCCTTCCAGACCGCGAGCGGAAGCATGATCAGGACGAAGATCGACAGCAGGTGGATCGGGCCAAACGGGCCGACCATCCGCATCTGATGGATCCAGAACGAGCTGAGCGCGACCGTGGCCATCAGCGCGACCCAGGTCCAGCCGACCGTCCGGTGCGGCAGCGTGCCCTTGGGAGCTGCGAACTGCACCAGGCCGAGGGCAAAAGCCGCCATCGCGGCGAAGGCATGCAGCGGGATGGCAGGCGCGGCATTGAGCAGGGGCGCAAGCGTCATTCGCAAATGGCCCGATGAAAACACTTGGACAAGGCTTACCGAATTTCTGACCGCGCCTTCCCGGCAAGCCTTCTGAGACGCCGCCTCGCAACGCGCGCGCGGCTCTCAGAACGGAATGTCGTCATCCATGTCGCTGTTGCGCGCGCCCGCCGCCGCAACCGCGCGACGTGGTGCGGAGCTGGAGGGACCGCTGACGCCGAAGTCGCCTCCCGGTTCATCGGCAAAACCGCCGCTACCGCCACCGCCGCTCCGGCCTTCGAGCATCGTCAGGTTCGAGTTGAAACCCTGCAGCACGACCTCGGTTGAATATTTCTCGACGCCGCTCTGAGGATCGGTCCATTTGCGTGTCTGGAGCTGGCCCTCGATGTAGACTTTCGAGCCCTTCTTCAAATATTGCTCGGCCACCTTGGCGAGCCCTTCGCTGAAGATCACGACGCGATGCCACTCGGTCTTCTCCTTGCGCTCGCCGGTCGCCTTGTCGCGCCAGGTCTCCGACGTCGCCACGCTCAGATTGGCGATCGGCCGGCCATCCTGGGTGCGCCGTATCTCCGGATCCTTGCCGAGATTCCCGACCAGAATCACCTTGTTCACGCTTCCTGCCATCGCCACTCTCCACGCTTGAAATGACTTTTCGGCCATCCGGTCTGGCTGGGGCCGCAAAGTCGGGCCGGCTCGGGGCCGCCCTTCGAAACCCTATACCCTGCCCGATCAGGGGCGCCGGACCTGATACCAGCTTATCCACATATAGCATCGCAATCCGGATTGTTCCAGTTTTGTTCCAGCGCGTCGTGCAGCTTCGCGTGAATAGTCGGCTTTGCGTCCTGTTCATGGGGACCCGCAACCTGTCGTCGACAACGCCGACCGGCGCCCTTTCGGTTCTCTTGTCCGGATCATGGCGATCCAGGGGCGTGCGACGCGCGCATTTTTCCAGCCCGGATGTTGCTTTTCGGTGACGGTGCGTTCCGCGCCGACAGGCTATAGCTGTTCCCGTTTGTCGGACGCTTGAACTTGAGATTTGGGGCCGCCTTCGCTGGGTTTTGGGAACGCGGACAGGGAGCGATGAAGAAGGTTTTGGTGGCCACTGCAGGACTGGTCGCGTTGGGCGTTGCGCCGGCGCACGGCGCTGATCTGCCGGCCAGGACCTACACCAAAGCCCCCGCGATGATGTCCGCGATCTACGATTGGAGCGGCTTCTATCTCGGGCTCAATGCCGGTGGCGCTTCCAGTCACAATTGCTGGACCAATACCAACACGCTCGGCATCGCCACCGTTCCGAACACGGCAGAAGGCTGCCACGACGCCACGGGCGGCCTCGTCGGCGGCCAGATCGGCTATCGCTGGCAGTCCTCCAATTGGGTGTTTGGCGTCGAGGCCAAAGGTGACTGGGCCAATCTGAAAGGCTCGAATGCCTCGACCTTCGCGGCCGGGACCACGAATCAGACCAAGGTGGACGCGGTTGGCCAGTTCACCGGCCAGGTCGGCTATGCCTGGAACACTGTGCTTTGGTATCTGAAGGGCGGTGCCGCCGTGACCGACGACAAATACCGGGGCATAGCGACCGCCACCGGTGTCGTGACCGATCAAGCGACCGCCACGCGCTGGGGCGGCCTCGTCGGCACGGGCGTCGAGCTGAGCTTCGCGCCGAACTGGTCGGTCGGCGTCGAATACGATCACATGTTCATGGGCAATCGCAACACCGCGCTCACCACGACCGTGCCGGCTCCTGGCGGCTTGTCGCGAATCGACAACATCAAGCAAGATGCCGACATGGGCTCGGTCCATGTCAATTACCGCTGGGGCGGCCCGGGCATCTCGAAATATTGAATTCCCGTGATTGCCTGAAATTGCCTGAATTCGACCGGTTCAGCCGCGTGCCGGCCCTTTTTCGTCACATCCGACAAGTCTCGGGCCCTTTTCGGCCACTCATGTTGCGCTTCGGTGACGCCAATTGAGCGCGAAGCGGACTATACGCAGCGCACAAATCGTTGGCGCGGCAGAGTGAGCGTCGCGCCTGCGCCAACGCGGAACAGGAATCGGAGAACGAGAGCAGTGATGAAGAAAATTTTGCTGGGTAGCGTCGGCTTGATCGCCTTGAGCGTTGCGTCTGCGCAGGCTGCGGATTTGGCCGCACGGCCCCGGGCCTACACCAAGGCGCCGATGATGGCGCCGGCCTACGATTGGAGCGGTTTTTATATCGGTCTGAACGGTGGCGGCGGTTCGAGCCACAATTGCTGGAGCAATGCAGGTTTCGGCGAAGGTTGCCATGACGCGACCGGCGGCACCGTCGGTGGCCAGATCGGCTACCGTTGGCAGATGGCAAACTGGGTGTTCGGCGTTGAAGCGCAGGGCAACTGGGCCGATTTCAAGGGATCGAATGCGAGCCTCGTGTTCGCGAACACGACCAACCAGACCAAGATCGATGCCTTCGGCCTGTTCACCGGCCAGATCGGCTACGCGTTCAACAACGTGCTGCTGTACGCGAAGGGCGGCGCCGCCGTGACCGACAACAAGTACACCGGTATCACCAGCACAACCGGCATCGCGTTCGAGCAGGCGACCCAAACCAAGTGGGGCGGCACCGTCGGCGCCGGTCTTGAGGTGAGCTTCGCGCCGAGCTGGTCGGTCGGCGTCGAATACGATCATCTGTTCATGGGCAACAACAACATCACGCTTGCCACCCGCGTCGAGAACGTCAAGCAGGACGTCGACATCGGCCTGGTACGGCTGAATTACCGCTTCGGTGGCCCGGTCATCGCCAAGTACTGATCATCCGCAACACGATCGATCGACGAAAGGCCGGCCTCGCGCCGGCCTTTTTGTTGCCTGCAGGAGGGCCGCAAGGCGGCACAAGCAGGTTGCATCCTACCCATTTTGGCCGCAACTGTGGCCGCTGGGTGACGGTATTTCACAACCGCATGGGGTATTTCGGTATTCGGCCGCGCAAGCAGCCGGCGGTGGATACCAGCCGGCTTATCGTTGGAAACTGACAGGAATCTGGGGACTGCAATGAAGAAGGTACTGCTGACGACAGTCGGCGTGGTTGCGTTGGGAATGGGTCAGGCTCTCGCAGCCGATCTGCCGGCTCGCGCTTTCACCAAGGCGCCCGCGATTGCGCCGATCTACAACTGGGCTGGGTTCTACGTCGGCCTGAACGCGGGCGGCGCTTCGAGCCACAATTGCTGGGCTATCGTCAATTCGCTCGGCACCCCCGTGCCGGCGACGAGCGACGGCTGCCACGATGCAACGGGTGGTCTGGTCGGCGGTCAGATCGGCTACCGCTGGCAGGCTGCGAGCTGGGTGTTCGGCCTCGAAGCCCAGGGCGACTGGGCAGACCTCAAGGGATCGAACACGAGCCTGACCGGGACCTTCGGCCGCCTGCCGTTCTCCAACCAGACCAAGATCGACGCGATCGGCCTGTTCACCGGCCAGATCGGCTACGCGTTCAACAACGTGCTGGTGTACGCGAAGGGCGGCGCGGCCGCGACCCATGACAAGTATAATGGCGTGTCGCAATTCGCTGTCGGCCCGTTCCCGGCTGGGTTCGCCTTCGATCAAGCCAGCAAGACCCGCTGGGGTGGCGCCGTCGGCGCCGGCCTCGAATTCGGCTTTGCGCAGGGCTGGTCGGTTGCGGTCGAGTACGACCACCTCTTCATGGGCAGCATGAACAACGACCTCATCAACACATTTGGAGGTTTCGACCGCACCGACCGCATCAAGCAGGACGTCGACATGGCGACGGTTCGCGTGAACTACACCTTCGGCGGCCCGGTGGTTGCGAAGTACTGATCGCGGCGAACATTCTGATGAAAAGGCCGGCCTCGCGCCGGCCTTTTTGTTTGTGGGCGTGCCCCTGCTGCCGGCTGCTGCCAGCGCGCCAACAAATCGTTGATGATTCGCTGGCCGCACTGGAAATATCGAATCGTTCTGCCTATGTTCGCAAGCTCAAACCGTCCGGATCAATCAGGCTCACGCGGGCCGCCGATGCGGTGCCTGACAAGCGAATTTCGACTGGGACTGATCGATATGGATGAAGTGCTCAAGGCCAAGCAGCGCCAGCAGTCCGGCAATTCCAGCCTGCGCGCGATCACGATTCGCGGTGCGCGTGAGCACAATCTGAAAAACATCGACGTCGAGATTCCGCGCGACAGGCTCGTGGTGTTCACCGGCCTCTCCGGCTCCGGCAAATCCTCGCTCGCCTTCGATACGATCTATGCCGAGGGCCAGCGCCGCTACGTCGAATCGCTCTCGGCCTATGCGCGGCAGTTTCTGGAGATGATGCAGAAGCCGGATGTCGACCAGATCGACGGGCTGTCGCCGGCGATCTCGATCGAGCAGAAGACGACGTCGAAGAATCCGCGCTCCACCGTCGGCACGGTGACCGAGATCTACGACTACATGCGCCTGCTCTGGGCGCGCGTCGGCGTGCCCTATTCGCCGGCCACGGGGCTGCCGATCGAAAGCCAGACCGTGTCGCAGATGGTGGACCGCGTGCTGGCGCTGGGCGAGGGCACGCGGCTCTATCTGCTGGCGCCGGTCGTGCGCGGCCGCAAGGGCGAATACAAGAAGGAACTCGCGGAGTACCTGAAGAAGGGTTTTCAGCGCGTCAAGATCGACGGCACCTTTCATGAACTCGCCGAGGCGCCCGCGCTGGACAAGAAATTCCCGCACGACATCGACGTCGTGGTCGACCGCATCGTGGTGCGCGCCGACATCGGCCAGCGGCTCGCGGAGAGCTTTGAGACCGCGCTGAAACTCGCCGAAGGCCTTGCGGTCATCGAATATGCCGATGCGCCGGCGGCGTCCGCAGCTGCGGCCGACGAGAAGAAAAAGACGGCAAAAATCCACGACAAGAGCGGGCCTGAGCGGATCCTGTTCTCGGAGAAATTCGCCTGTCCGGTGTCCGGCTTCACGATTCCGGAGATCGAGCCGCGGCTGTTCTCGTTCAACAACCCCTATGGCGCCTGCCCCGCATGCGGCGGCCTCGGGGTCGAACAGCATGTCGACGAGGACCTCGTCATTCCCGACAAGGAGATGACCCTGAAGAAGGGCGCAATCGCGCCCTGGGCGAAATCGTCATCGCCCTACTACATCCAGACGCTGACCGCGCTGGGCAAATTCTACAGGTTCTCGCTCGACGCCAAATGGAAGGACTTGCCGAAGAAGACCCAAGCCGCGATCCTGCACGGCTCCGGCGAGGACGAGATCAAGTTCACCTATGAAGACGGCGTGCGCTCCTACGACACCAAGAAGCCGTTCGAGGGCGTCATCACCAATATCGAGCGCCGCTATCGCGAGACCGAGAGCGAATGGGCGCGCGAAGAGCTCGCCAAATATTTTCATGACGTGCCCTGCGCCGCCTGTACCGGCTACCGGCTGAAGCCGGAGGCGCTCTGCGTCAAGGTCGGGACCAAGCACATCGGCGAGATCTCCGAGCTCTCGGTCAAGCGCGCCGCCGAATGGTTCGAGGGCGTGCCGGCCGCGCTGAACAGCCAGCAGAACGAGATCGCGGTGCGGATCCTGAAGGAGATCCGCGAGCGCCTCACCTTCCTGATCGACGTGGGCTTGAACTACCTCACCCTCGCCCGCTCTTCCGGCACATTGAGTGGCGGCGAGAGCCAGCGCATCCGCCTCGCCTCGCAGATCGGCTCGGGGCTGACCGGCGTGCTCTACGTGCTGGACGAGCCGTCGATCGGCCTGCACCAGCGCGACAATGCGCGCTTGCTCGAGACGCTGAAGCGGCTGCGCGACTTGGGCAATACCGTGGTCGTGGTCGAGCACGACGAGGACGCCATTCGTCTTGCAGATTACGTACTCGACATCGGGCCCGGCGCCGGCATGCATGGCGGCCATATCGTGGCAGAGGGCACGCCTGCCGAGGTCATGCGCAATCCGAAATCGCTGACCGGAAAATATCTCACCGGCGAATTGTCGGTCGAGGTGCCGGAGCGGCGGCCGCCCAATCATCGCCGCACCATCAAGGTGGTGAACGCGCGCGGCAATAATTTGAAGAACGTCACCGCGGAGATTCCGCTCGGGCTGTTCACCTGCGTCACCGGCGTCTCCGGTGGCGGCAAGTCGACGCTGCTGATCGACACGCTCTATCGCGCCATCGCGCGAAAACTCAATGGCGCCAGCGAAGGCGCCGCCCCGCACGACCGCATCGAGGGGCTGGAGCATATCGACAAGATCATCGACATCGACCAGTCGCCGATCGGCCGCACCCCACGCTCGAATCCCGCGACCTATACCGGCGCGTTCACGCCGATCCGCGAATGGTTTGCCGGCTTGCCGGAAGCGAAGGCGCGCGGCTACGAGCCCGGCCGCTTCTCCTTCAACGTCAAGGGCGGCCGTTGCGAGGCCTGCCAGGGCGACGGCGTCATCAAGATCGAGATGCATTTTCTGCCCGACGTCTACGTCACCTGCGATGTCTGCAAGGGAAAACGCTACAACCGCGAGACGCTGGAGGTGCTGTTCAAGGGCAAGTCGATCGCCGACGTTTTGGACATGACGGTCGAGGAAGCCGCCGAATTCTTCAAGGCGGTGCCGCGCGTGCGCGACACGTTCCAGACCCTGCATCGCGTCGGCCTCGACTACATCCATGTCGGCCAGCAGGCCACAACGCTGTCGGGCGGCGAGGCCCAGCGCGTCAAGCTCGCCAAGGAATTGTCCAAGCGCGCCACCGGCCGCACGCTCTATATCCTGGACGAGCCGACCACGGGGCTGCACTTCCACGACGTCAAGAAGCTCCTGGAAGTGCTGCACGAGCTGGTATCGCAGGGCAACACGGTCGTCGTGATCGAGCACAATCTCGAGGTGATCAAGACCGCGGACTGGGTGATCGATCTCGGCCCCGAAGGCGGCGACGGCGGCGGCGAGATCGTCGCCTGGGGCACGCCGGAGGACATCGTCAAGGCGCAGCGCAGCTACACCGGCAAATTCCTGGCCCCGGTGCTGGCAAAGGCGAACAAACCGCGCAAGAGCCGCGGCGGGGCGAGCGAGGCGGCGGAGTGAGTTACCGCCGATCTCCAAGGATTGAGGAAAATAACTCGGCCAACTCCGGCTTCGATTTGCCGGCAGCCACGATCTCTATGACATCATCGAATGAGAATCTGAACAACAGATTCAGTCGCGGGTTAATTAGGATTCCGTGAGACCATTCGACGGTGTTGCGCTCAATCGCAGAACAATAGCTTAGTAGCCAATACATCAGCATTTGACGGTAGTCAGCAGACGAAAAACGCTTGTTGGTGCATTTCACTTCGATCAAATTCGTCCCTACGGAGAAGTCGCCTACCCCCGAGGCAATCCATTGGAATCCGGGAATGAGCGGCAGTTTAGGTCTATTTTCATAGGGTCCGATCAGATGCTAGGGCGTCTCTCAAACTGACGCACCAGTAATCTGGTTAGCCTGTAAACTCTACTTGAAATTGTCAGCAACGCAGAGCCCGTAGGGCGGATTCGCGAAGCGTAATCCGCCGCGCTTATTCTGGTTCAGCGCAACACGCTTCGCTATTGCGCCCTGCGGGTCCTTGCCACGGTTCCGGCGTCGCGCCCGCGCGCGCCAGTTCAATCAAAAGCCGCTGTCCCGCAAATAGCCGGCCTAATTTTCGGAGTATGCAGGACTGAGCTTGCGATCTCGAACAAAGCCGCCAAACGGAATATGTTCGCTCGCGAATCCACCGGTGTCGGACCGGGCTTGAGGAAATTGTCCGGTTCGCGAGCGACATTTGATTTGGGCATCAACTGCCGGGTTAAGCTGGCTGCGTCACGTGACCGGAGCAGTTCTCTCGCCCATCTTCTTCTTCAAGGCGTCGCAGGTCGTCCGCACCTCCTCCGTGATGGCCGAGCAGGACTCGATGTCGTGGAAGATGCGCTTGGCCTCTTTGCGAAAGTGAGCGACGGTCGTCCTCACATCCTCGAGCATGCCGGCCACACTTGCGCTAATCGCCTCATGTCGGCTCGCGATCTCCTTGCCCATGGCCTCGATCTCCTTGGCCGCCGCCTCGTACTCGCGAATGACGGCTTCGGCGGAGAGCTTCCCGATCTCTGTGACGCCGTCCAGGTGTGTGACGTATTCGGGTAGCGCTACCGGGCGCTTCGCGAGCGGTGCGTAGCTGCTGGGTCGATCGCCAGAGGACGGCGTCAAACTGGCGATATCCTTTTCGAGCTGATCGGCAATATTGTGCTCAACGTCGTTGATGTCGAAGGCTTTCACGACTGCATCTCGCATTACGGACTCCTTGAGGTGATCTGATGCTTCAAGCGTGAAGCAGCAGGGCCTTGATGGCTGTCGGAGGCGAGGCTGATCATTCAGCGCCGATGAGCGTCGTCAAGCACAAGTGCCCCCTCAAGCTGACCCACCCATTGAATACGGCGAGAATGTGGTATCCACATTCTTTTCGCACTTTTGACGAAGTGGATGGTACCTGGGTCCTGATCCCGAAGTGGACGGGATTACGATCAAACTCGTCAACTAGGCGAGACGTGCGCGTAGCATGCGTTGAGCAGCTCATAGCGCGGACTAGCGATCTGTTCACCGCAGCCCGACCTGTGCGCCAAAGCTCGAAAAGCGGAGGCGGAAGGGCGAAGGCGAAAGGTGCCCACGGCGAATGTCGTGAAAGATTCTTACGCTTGCAACTCTTGAAGCCGCAGCCAGCTCTGCCAGGCGTCCGCGGCGTCGACGTCTGCATAGTAGCGCGTAGATCCTATGGGGCGGCGGGTGGTCAAGAGGTTAGGATTGGTAGTTCCACCCACCATCCAACCTCGAGGATCAAGATGCTTTAGCTCGATCGGATTGACACACCCGCCGGTGGCGAGCATGCCACGGTTTATCTGGTTTTTGAACTGAGCAAGTCGAGATGGCAGCTCGGTGTGCTGTTGCCTGGTTCAGAGAAGCTGAGCCGGTACTCGATTGTAGGAGGTGACCTGACGTCGCTGGCGTCGCGTTTGAGGCGCTGTCGGTCGGAGGCTGCCCGCGGCGGCAAGCCGGTTCGGATCATGTCGTGCTAGGAGGCCGGTCTGGACGGGCATTGGCTGCACCGTTGGCTGACTGACCAGGGGGTGATCAGTCATGAGGTCGATCCGTCGAGCATCGAGGTGAGCCGTCGTGCGCGGCGCGCGAAGACCGATCGGATTGATCTTGAGAAGCTGATGCGCACGTTCCTTGCTTTTCTGCGGGGCGGGCCGCGGGTCTGCAGCATGGTCCATGTGCCCACGGTGGATGACGAGGATCGCAAGCGGCGCACGCGCGCGCGGGAGCGCTTGTTGAAGGAGCGCACCGCGCACAGCAATCGCATCAAGGGATTGTTGCACGGCCAGGGCGTGCGCGAGGCCCAGCCGCTCAAGCCGAGCTTCATCGCCAGCCTGGACGAGATGCGCACGGGCGATGGTCGGATGCTGATGCCATGGCTCAAGGAGGAGATCGTGCGCGAACACGAGCGGCTGTGCCTGGTCGCCAAGCAGTTGAACGTGCTCGACGCGGCCAACAAAGCCGCCCTGCGCGCCGCCGCGCCCGGCTCGGCCGAGGCCAAGATGCGGCAACTCATCGACCTCAAGAGCATTGGTCCGGTCGGCGGGCCAGAGCTGGTCAACGAGGCGTTCTATCGCGAGTTTACAACCGCCGCCAGGTCGGCGGCTATTTCGGGCTCACCGGCACGCCTTACGACAGCGGTAACAGCCGCCGCGAGCAGGGCATCAGCAAGGCCGGCAACCGCCGTGCCCGCAAGCTTGCGATCGAGCTCGCCTGGCTATGGCTGCGGCATCAGCCGGACAGTGAACTGAGCCGCTGGTTCCGCCAGCGCGTCGGCGACATGAAGGGACGGGTGCGCCGCATCGCCATCGTGGCACTGGCGCGCAAGCTGATGGTGGCGCTCTGGCGTTATCTCGTGACCGGCGTGGTGCCGACCGGCGCCGTGCTGCGTCCGAGCCCCTGAACGGCCGCGCAACGATGGCCGACGTGAACCAGGAGAGACGTGTGACCGCAACCCATCCTGGGCCAACTCACACCCGCTGTGTAGATGGGTCCCGTCTTTACTGGGCCTTGCCTTCGCCCGTGCATGAAGGATTGGGGTCCCGGGCTTTCGTCCCGGACCGGATACAAGGTGATGCGGTGCTTCCGCATGCGTCATTCACAGGCCCCACTCCAGGATCACGTCTCGCCGTCGATCGCTCGATCGATCGTCCCGCCCATCAAGTCTCGCGCCGTGCTCGCCGTCGTCAAGGCGTGGCCTGGAAGCGATGCCCCCGTGTTGCACCAGCGCGGTGCCGGCCAGCCTTGACGACGGCTGCGCGCGGCGCCCCACGCAATCGTGGTCGGGACGAAGAAACACCCTCGGTCGAACAAAGAAACT
>Ga0210408_10003842_pt1 | contig 13651 bp, 12 predicted proteins | sample IncBWH4MmetaG_FD_155471 | JGI IMG/M metagenome (GOLD analysis project Ga0210408, IMG submission 155471) | Forest soil microbial communities from Barre Woods Harvard Forest LTER site, Petersham, Massachusetts, United States - Inc-BW-H-4-M | ecosystem: Environmental > Terrestrial > Soil >...
ATTGCTCTGTAAGAAAAAGGTCTTCCCCTTTCTTTAGGAACATATTATGCTTCCCATTTTTCAAATATACAATTACTTTACCTGATTTTTCCCTTATTTCCGCGTTTTTATTGAACCAATTCACCAATAATATAGTTTCAAAGTTTCTTACCAATGCATTTACCATTTGAGGCTTATTGAGGGGATCAAAAACAAATACAGGTTTCATGCTATCGCCTTTCATCTCCAGATCAAACATTCGCATTCCTAATTCAGTCACAAACACTAAATGCTTGGTTTCAGCGTCAGTTTGTTTTAGGACGATCGTGCCAGTAAAGTGTTTGTTTAAAACATCAATTGAAGCTTTATATTTAATGGCTCCGTTCCCCGGAATTATAGGTTTTAAATTGTCAGAAGTAATTAAAAGTTCCTTTTGTTTTTTATAAGAAGCTAATTTGTGATAAGCGCAGGAAGAAAGTAATAAACTACTTAGCAGTAAAAATATTATCCTGTAATGGCGCATTCTGACTCTTTAAATTAAAATCTAATGTCGTATAATCTTCATTAGGTTCGATCATGTCTAATTTACTCACCGAAGTTACACTTTTATCGAAATACATGTTTATTTTTTTCAGACTCTCCTTCATGTTTTTTTGTAGAGGAATAAGCTCTAACTTATAATATTTTTCATTCTCGAAATAAGCGACTTTGAATTTCCCAGACTTAAAAATATTCCCCTGCACACACGACATCATCACGTCATTGATCTCTTTAAACACTTTATTGCTGTTCATATCGTATTTCTGTGTTTTTTTATCGTCTTTTATCCAAATTTTATCTTTATTAATTACGATAAGGTATTTATAAGGCGTGCTATATTCCCATCTCAGCATGTTTTCTTTTTTAAATTTAAAATTGCCTTTGCTGATGATTTTTTCGGAAAGGATACTTAGATTTTTCTCCTGCGTAAAATCACTTTCTATCGAATTAACGGTTTTACTCATGGCTTCTATCTTTGCCTTTAAGGCAGAAGTATCTTTTACCGTTTTAAAATTCTGAGCGAATCCGAATTGAGAAATAAATATCAATAAAATTATTTTCTTCATGCGATGGTTACAAATTCAAATTTCTTTTCTTTTAATGCAGGAATTAATTTATCCAATAATTCAGGCATGTGATCTAAACGGTCATGTAACAAAATTACAGAACCATTTTTAGTTTGCCGCAAAACGCGCGACAAAATTTTGTTAATGTCAGACGAAGAGGTATCATAAGAGCGTACATTCCATCCTATAGATTGCAAATTGAGTTTTTTTAACACAAAAGCAAATGTAGGAGTTGTTACGCCATAAGGCGGACGGAATAATTTCACATTTTGACCAATACAACTTTTAATTTCACTTAAACCCTTTGTAATATCATCTTCCAGTTTTTTACTTCCCCACAGGTCGATCCAGAAATGATGTGAGTAGCTATGAGAACCCATAGAATGACCATCAGCTATAATTTGTTTCAAAATAGTTTCATTACCCGAAATGTTTTTCCCAATAACAAAAAAAGTAGCTTTTACATTGTGCTTTTTAAGAGTATCGAGAGTTTTTAAAGTTTGCGGATTACAAGGACCATCATCAAAAGTAAGTGCGATTTTGCCTGCCTGACCGGCAGGCAGGTTTTCATTCTTATTTAAATGATTCAATGAAGTTAAATGAAAATTGAGTCTGATGAAATATGCTCCGGCAAACTCAATACTTAAATACGTGATCAATAAAATTATTTGCAGCCAATAAAAAACAGGTGTTGCTATTTTACAAAATAAAAAAACAAGCCCAATGCTAATGGCGAAAAAAGCCGTTATCATTCGGTGGTTTAGCATTTTGTTATAAGTGTAAATGAATAATTAATTCCCTGAAATCCGTTAACGATCAGAATTAAATTGATGTTTGATTTAGAAACTGAATTTATCCTAATAACATCAGGTATTTTTTGATTCTCAATTATTTTATTTGCCGTCCAAATTGCAAAAGCATTTGCCGTGTAATATTCGCCGCTCAAATGTTTAAACTGTGCTGTAGCAGAATTCTTTGATGTAGATGGTAACATTTCTAACAAATATTTATCAAACTCTTTATCGCCGGAAAATCCAAACAATACCAGATCAATATTTTCTAAAGATATATTATGCGTTTTTAAAAATGAATTTGCTTTGTCGGCCACTTCTTTTGCGGATTGTGGCTTATATAAGAAGGCAACTCCATCAATTGCGGCAACAGCATTTTTCTTTTCGTTTGACAAAACAAAAAAGGTTGTCCCCTCCCCTAATTGAATTCCGGAAGTTTTGCCCTCAAAGTATTTATTGGAATTATTGTCGTTTAATTTTTTTCCTTTACGGAATATTTCAACATAATTTGGTGTGTGTTCTTCAATTCCTCCAATTAAAATATTGTTTTTGCCTTCTTCCAGATTCATTAAAGCATCCATCACACAAGTATCAAACGAAAAACCGCGGTGTGCATACGTATAATTATATCCATGACATTTCATAATTAACGCCACCTGCGAACCAACCGTGTTGTGTGTTGATTGTATAAAAGATGTTGGCGTAAGAAGCGTTTCGTCATTATTGATAATAGCCAACAAAAACTTTTCTGTGTCTTCAAAACATCCTAAGCCGGTTCCTGAAATAATTGCATCCACATTTTCAATTCCTGCTTCAGTCATTGCAATTCGCGCAGCAGAAACCCCCATTTTTATAGCACGGCCCATTCTGCGGAGCAAATTAGAATTAATGTGTTCTTTGTATGAAGGTTCAATTGCTTTAAAGAAATCTACTTCGGGTCCGTTTACATTTTCAAAAAAATAATCTTTCTCCGTCGTGTTTTGCGGCGATATGCATCCTGATCCCGTTATGTATCCTTTAACCTTCATTTACAATTCGAAAAATTAAAGATGAACAATTACCACCAAAGCCAAATGAATTTGATAACACGTGATTTAAATTTTGATCAGTAACTTTCGTTACAGGAACCAAACCAAATTCATTTATAGGAGTTGTGAAATTTAAATTCGGAAATATTTTATTGTGTTGTAGCGATAAAACAGAAATAACAGCTTCAACTCCAGCCGCTGCAGCCAAAGTATGACCGGTATACGCTTTTGTAGAACTAAATTTCGGGACATTATTTCCAAAAACATTTATCGTTGCTTTACTTTCTGATTGATCATTATTCGGCGTTCCTGTACCGTGCATGTTTATATAATCGATTTGCGATGGTGCGAGTCCGCTCATTTTTAAAGCTTGTTGAATTGCCGTTGTTGCACCAATTCCATCAGGTGATGATGCTGTTTGATGATACGCATCATTTGAGTTTGCATAGCCGACAACTTTAGCTAAAGCCTTTCCATTTCTTTTTTTCAAAGATGTTTCGCTTTCAATAACCAAATAAGCGCCCGCTTCGCCTAAATTTAATCCTTTGCGGTTTTCATCAAATGGTTTACACCATTCTTTATCTAAGATCATTAATGTATTAAAACCATTGAATGTAAATTTTGATAATGAATCAACTCCGCCAACAATAACTCTGTCTAACATACCGTGTTTGATCATTCTGCTTCCCAACATTATTGCATTAGCAGCCGATGAACATGCTGTCGAAATTGTTGTGACAAAATCTTTTATGCCTAAATGATCTGCGATTTCCTCTGTGCTTTCGCCTGCATCATGTGAATCCAAAACTTCAAGATGTTTTCCTTCATTTACCATTTCGCCATAAAACAATTCTGTTTTACACATTCCGCCAACGGTGGTAGATGAAATTAATCCTGTGCGTAAACCATCTTTTAAATCAATTCCTGAATGTTTAACGGCTTCGTTTGCTGCGGCAATACCTAACAAAGATGTTCGGTTTAAGGCAGGAGAATGATAGGATATCAGATCCATTAATTGTTCATTAGAAAGTTTTACCTCTCCTAAAACAAATTCATCTTTGTAACGTGTGTTTAAATAATTTACTTTACCAATGCCTGTTTTAGCATTTGATAAATTGACATAAGCTTCGGACACATTGTTTCCAATAGCTGAAATCATGCCTAGTCCGCTTATAAATATGGGTTGTGCCAATTATGCTTTCCCTTGTGATTGAATAAATGCTGCCATCGTGCGAACCGATTCGAAAATCATTTTTCCATCGGCCGGATTTTTAATTTTTATTTGGTAATACTTTTCCAATAACACGATGAGCTCTAATGCGTCAATAGAATCTAATCCTAATCCATCTCCAAACAAAGGCGCATCCGGATTTATATCAGCCGGTTTTATTTCTGCAAGATTTAATTGTTCTATAATTTGTCCTTTTAATTTTTCTATTAAAGCATCCATAATTTTTATTTATAAAGTTGATTTAATGTCGTTGCATTAAGAGGTATAAAATTAGTATTTTTAATTGAATCGTCGGCTATTTCTACCAAATAAATAAGTGCATCTGCATTCCCATTATCATAGTCAACCCAGCCGCAAATAGCCGCTCTTGTTTCCTGACTAAAAGTTATTTGCGCCTGATCTATTAATAACTGAGCGTCAAATTCATTGCAAACTAAAAACAAATTCTCTCCTGTTAATTTATGTTTTATGGCAATTTCACCAATGACAATATTAGGTAAAGTATAAACAAATGTGGCCGGCGAAGGCAAATAATTATTTTTATCGTTTATACTTTGCTGATGAATACGATCCGTATCTAAACTGGAAGCTTTATTGACCATGACAACGGCTGTTGCTTCAGGTTTGTTGCGCTGCAAAAAATCATTTCCTTTTATTGCTGCATCCGTTGCAATTAAACCAAGTTTAGATAAATTATCCATTTTATGAAATTTAGGATAATTCATTTCGAAATGTTTATAAGCATCAGCAAAAAAATAAGAGGGAATGTCTTGTTTTGGCAATATAACCTCCAGACCATTTACAACAATGCGGTTGTTTTTAATTCTGCAATATGACGTTATGACCAATTCCATTTTACTTAACAAATAATGCTGCTGCGTTGCAGCCTCCGAAACCTGAAACTGTTTTTAATATTGTGTTAATATTTGCTTTCTTATGTTCTGTGATCATCTCAATTTTTCCGCTCACTCCCATTTCACTAAAGCCCGCCGACTTTATTAATTGATTCTCACTTGCTGCTTCTAATGTAAGAACAGTTTCTAAAACACCGGCTGCCCCTAAAGTATGTCCGTAATAGCCCTTTAAACTATTTACCGGGATATTAATTAATCCTGCACGTTCAAAAGCAACTGATTCCATTTCATCGTTGTAAGGTGTTGCTGTACCGTGTGCGCTGATCGTATCAATTTTTATCTTATTATTTTTTAAAGTTTGCGTTATGCTCTGAAATAATCCATCGCCTGTGCGTGATGGTCCTGAAATGTGATTAGCATCATTAGCGGAAGCACCATTTACAATTTGCATTGCAGAACGCTCTAATTTGTTTTTATTTTTTGTGATCAATAATGTTGCAACTGCTTCTCCTAAATTTATTCCATCACGTCTTGAATCAAAAGGTTTGCAGGGGTTTTGACTCAAAGCATTAAACGATTTAAATCCGCTCACTGTAAATTCAGTTACCAGATCGCCTCCGCAGACTAAAATATTTTCATATTGTCCGGCTTTAATTAAACGCTGCGCTGTTACAATAGCTATCAATCCGCTTATACATGCGTTTGAAATGACAAGCGGCCGATTAACTGCTTTAAAATAATTGGCAATAGTATTTGCCATTGAAAATAAATACGCCCGCTCCTTTGGTATATTTTGTTTTATTGAATTATCTAACAGATCAATATTCCCCTTTGTTGTAGAATAAATTAAAAGTGTTTTTGGATCGGAGAAAGAAAGTCTTGACCGATCTAAAACATCCTGAATAGAAAGAATACTTAATTTTTCTAGTTTAGAATATAATAGCGCATCCTTAATTTGTCGGGAAGCAACATTTAATTGTTCGTCAGGAATAATTGACAAACAAAACTGTTCATTAAGTTTTCCGTAACGACAGGTTTTAACACAAAGTTTATCAGCAAGAACAGAAGAATAATTTTCTTTAGTAGTAAAGCCTAAAGGCGATATGATGTTGTGATATGAAGTAAAAACTTCCAAATTTAAGCGGTAAAATTAGTTTCCGCGGAAATTGGCTTTGCGTTTTTCTAAAAATGCTGATACACCTTCTTTAAAATCGGGCGAACCAAAACTTTTTCCAAACTCCTCAATTTCTACTTCGTAACCATTTTGTTTATTGTTGTAGCCCGCGTTAATTACTTTGATGGCGGTTTTAATTGCTGTAGGAGATTTGGTTGCTATTTTAGAAGTGATCTCGAAACATTTATTTAATAATTCTTCCTGAGTTGTAACATAATTTGCCAATCCCCACTTATAAGCGTCTTGTGCATTGATCATATCAGCGGTTACGATCATTTCGAATGCTTTACCTTTTCCTAATATTTGTGCTAAACGTTGTGTGCCGCCGTAACCCGGAATCACACCTAAGCTTACTTCAGGCAATCCCATTTTTGCATTGTCACTTGCAACACGGATATGACATGCTAATGCCAATTCTAAACCGCCGCCTAATGCAAAACCATTTACGGCAGCAATTACAGGCTTCGAATAATTCTCGATAAAATTAAAAATTTTGAAATGTCCGATCGAACTCATTTGCTTTCCTTGCTCAATTGAAAAATTAGCGAACTCAGCAATATCAGCTCCGGCCACAAAAGCTTTTGTTCCTGCGCCTGTAATAATTACCGAACGGATATCTTTTTCATTTTCTGCCTGAACTAAAGTTTCATGCAAATTCTCAATTGTTTCTCTGTTCAGAGCATTTAATTTATCGGGACGGTTAATGGTAATAACCAAAACACCATTTTTAATTTCGGTTAAAACACTTTCAGAGGTCATGATCATTGTCGTTTAATTTTTTGTTTCAGCAAATATAAGTGTATATCGTAAATACGGTTAAAAAGTTATTAACCCCGCAGGAACTTTATCCATAGAGAATGTTTATAATTTAAGTAATTTGTTTTGATTGAGGAGAGTATTGGAAAGTTCCTACGGGGCAGGCCCCTTAACACTCTTATTTTCTAAATGTTAAATAGAATGTTGTTCCTTCATTTTCATTGCTCTCGAACCAGATTTCACCTCCGAAGGAGGTCACAATATTTTTTACCATAGCCAAACCTAAACCTGTACCGTTTGATTTAGTAGTGAAATTTGGTGTAAATATTTTTTCTTTCATGCCAGCAGGAATTCCCTTGCCATTATCTTTAACACTTACTAAATATGTATCGCCTTCTTCTTTGATCGAAATTTCAACGTGTCCTGTTTTATTTTCAGGAATGGCTTGAATTGCATTTTTAATAATGTTATTAAATACGCGAAAACATTGGTTTTTATCTGCTAAAACAACGCAAGAATTAGTTTGTAAATTAAATGTTATTTGTATCTCATTCTTAAATAATTCAATGGTAGATTGAATTACCTCATTTAAATTTACCGGTTCTAAATTTATTTTCGGCATTTTGGCGAAGTTCGAAAACTCATTCGCAATATGCGCTAACGTATCAATTTGCTCAATGATGGATGAGGAAACTTTTTTAAATTTATCTGCCAGATCAACGCCGCCCTCGTTTACAACTTTCTGAAGATATTGCAAATTCAGTTTCATTGGCGTGAGCGGGTTTTTAATTTCGTGCGCAACTTGCTTGGCCATTTCCTGCCAGGCGCCTTCACGTTCTGATCTTGCTAATAAAACCGCGCTCTCTTCGAGTTTCAATAACATTTGATTGTATTCGTTCACCAATTTCCCGATCTCATCGTTCGATTCCCACTCGATAGGTTCGTTCTTTTTTCCCAATGATATTTTTGCCAGTTGCTGCTGCACGATCCGCAATGGTTTTGTAACGTAAGTAGTGACTATTAATCCTGTAAATAAACTTATCAAAAATAAAACAACATAAACATTCAGTAACGTTGTAATGTAATCCGATAAACCTTCTTCCAGATCACTCTGCCGCGCGAAATACGGAAGGTTCATATATCCGATAAATACACCTGTTGTGTTATATAACGGTGTGTAAAGTGATAAATAATTTAAGACGCCAATTTTATCATGCGTACTAAAATTGGAGGATTTTATTTTACTGAAATCAGTTATGGCTAAAGGATTGATTAATTTAGAACTTAAACCTGCATCAAATAATTGCGGCCGCGACGAAGCAAATAAAAAACCTTGGGTGTTGTATAAACTGATATCTGAATTAAATAAGCCGGCGTATTTTTTCAAAACGCTTTCCGCATATTCCTTGCTATTCACTTCAAGATTATTTGTATTGAATAAAGTCGGCGCTAATTCATTCCGGATCTGTGAAGCTTTTTCCACTAATTGTTCTACATGGTCATCTTCCGATTTATCTACAACCAATTTCACTGTAAAAATACCCACGGCTAACAAAGCAAAAAATAAAATAGAAATTGTAAACACCTGGATCCTTCTATCCAATGAAAACAGCATTAGTTTTTTATTTCTAACCGGATAAGAGCCAAAAAGTATTATCAAACCCAATAACGAATAAAATAAAAAGTAATATGAATTTGTAGTAAAGAAATAATTAAAGTCTTTTGTTTTTATGCTTAACACAATGCTTGTTTCTTTATCAGGACTCACAAAATAGTGCTTAAAATTCCCTGCTGTGCTCTTCAAGGCGGTTGTATCGCTATTGTACAAAGGGTAATCGTACCTGCCATAAACAGCCGATAATTTATTTTGTTTATAAACAGCGTACGAGATCTGTTTGTATTTGTTTTGCTTTTGTTGTCCTTTATCCAATAACAGATCAGGAAAACTTCCTGATTCAGCAAATTGTTTTGGTTCTAACTGAACATATAAAATATAAGGGGCTCTTCTTCCTTCTTGTTTATCGAATTCGATTTTACCAATGTAACGCGTTTTATCTTTATGAGCATCCATAAAAAATAAATTCTTACTAACGGTTGGGATTCCTGATTTAACCTGATCTTCAAAATATTCGTTATTGTTATAAACCAGATCAGAGTTTCTAAAATACGGCATGCAAACTGAATCGAATACCGCTAATTGAATATCATATTTTTCAAAATAACGTGTAAAATAATTTTGTCTTAACCGCTGTTCGGTTTCATTGTTATAAAGTGGTAAACGGGATAAAGCCTTTTTAAAACTTAGATCTTTTTTGATCTTCCTTGCGATATCCGAAAATTCCCCTTCTACAACCGCGTCTTGTCTGTCAGATAATTTTTCAGCTAAACCGCGCATATTAGATAATTCTTTAGCCGAATTATAATCGCTGAACAACCAGGAAGTAATAAGAGCAAAGATCAATATTTTAAATCCTGTACTTAAAATGCTTTTCGAGAAGTTGTAATGTTTAAAAATAATTGAAATGAATACAAATACCGGTAACCAAAACCATTCGATTATACTAAAATTATTTCTTAAAAAAAGAAAAAATATAGCATAGATACAAAAACAAAAAGCAAGAAGATAAATACTTTTTAATTTCTGATCGCCAAAAAATACTTCAATAAATTTTTCAATTAGTATGGCTATCGAGAAGCCATTCAAAAACACAATACTTAAACACAAAAAACTTAATCCGTTCAAATTAAAAAAATTTGAGAACTCAAACGGGATCGTAGAATTAATTACTAAATTTTTTACAGTCGTGTTTAAATAAAGTGCAAGACCGATTAATATCGCAAAATAAATTACGAAAGCGCTTATTTTTACAATTTCTTCTTTAACCGACCAGTGAATGGTTTTATAAAACACAACTGTCCAGGCAAAAAATAACACCACGTTAATGATTATATCTCCTAAAAAACCGTTAAAAAAGGATTGCGCGTCACCAAAATCCTCAGGCATAAAAAGTCTAACATTATAAAGTAAACCGGGCCATTTAAAATAGATCATTAAAGCGCGGATTGCGATTACGCCAAGTGTAACCATAAGAAATTGCTTTGCAGAAAATCCCGAATAAAGGCTTTTACGAAGCGCGAAAAATAAAAATATAGCGATGGAAATAAAAAATAAAATAACCGACCATAAAGATAATTTTTCGCTTTTAATATTTTTTTCATTTATAAAAACTTCAAAAAGCGGTACATCGTTAATTGATCTTATAGTGTGTGGTAAGTAATTTATTTTGCTTCGTAATTCACTTTGCGAGGGTAATTCCAGCCACGACGAAAAACCGTTATTAAAATAATTGTTTTGTACATCATATTCAGGTTTTACAAAAACAAGAGCGACTTTTTTTACATTATCTTTTTTTTCTGTAAAATATTCGTACCAGCCATTGCGTAATGATATCATTCCATTGTTTTGCACTTGATAGTTTAACAATGGATCGTTCGGCACAAGACTGCTCGTCCAAAAACTAAGCGTATCGTCAACAAATGCAAAAAGCGAAATGTTTTTTGATTCCCATTCTTTTTTCTCCTTTTCCTTAAACCCGATAAATGAATTGCCGCCGGGTTTTACAATTTTATCTAACCATAATAATCCATCCAGAGCCTGTTGTTCTTTTATTCTTAGGTTCCTTTGGGCTTTTTCACATAATTCTGCCGTCGTATAATTGTTAAAACCATTAATAACCAAAGCGGTAATAAAAGCCAGGGCAGCTATGGTTAATCCTATTTTGGTATGTGTTTTATTGAACATTAAATGCCAAAGCAATTTAGGTAAATTTCCCGAAATGGGTAGAAGTTATTGGTTATTGGGTTATAAGTTGTTCGTATTAGATTATAACGAATAACATTCCTAATATTTCACATTTTTTAAGATTTAATTGCACGATTATTGAACCTTTTGCGGTTTCACGTGTATAGCTGTATAAATAGGCATGCCGCGTAAACGAAAAAAAGAAATAATAAAATAAGCTTATATAGTTTATGCCGCTTGAAAAAGGTAAATTTTCTGTTCTTTCTGATGAAGAATTGATGCTGCACTTGTGCAATGGTGAAGTATTAGCTTTTGATGAATTATATTACCGGTACAGCAAGCGTTTATTAGGTTATTTTATCCGGATGCTGAATTTTGACAAAGGACTTGCAGAAGATGCTTTACAGGATTTGTTCCTGAAAATTGCTGAAAGTCCGGAGAAATTTGATAGCTCACGTTCTTTTAAAACCTGGATCTTTTCGATGGCTTCCAATTCCTGCAAAAACTTTTACCGTCACCAAAAAGTAGTTACAGATAGTAAAGAAGAGTTAGAATATCTTGGAAACAGCAGTGAAAATGAATTTTTAAAAACCGCCGCTAAAATTGATGCTGCTGAATTTAAAAAAATGCTGGAAGAAGTGCTGAATGAATTGGCTCCCGAAAAAAAAGAAGCCTTTATTTTAAAATATCAGGAAGATAAGAGTATTGCAGATATAGCTTTTATTCAAAATTGCCCAATAGGAAGTGTGAAATCGAGATTGCATTATACTTTAAAAACATTGGAAGAAAAATTAAAAATATTTAACCCTTTAAATTAAAACATTATGGGAAATAACACCGAAAATTTCTTAAAAAATAAATTATCAATTGATGAATTGGATCTTGAAATCCCAAATATTTCATTGGTAAATGAAGCACGAGAAAAAATTGCCCTGCGTAAAAAACAAATTCCTGCAAAAGAGAATTTTTTCTCTTTCATTTATGACTATTTTGGTTTTGAAATTAAATCTTACCAAATTGGTTTAGCAACTTTATTAATAGCCTGCGGCATTTTTTATTTTACAAATAATGTGAATGAAAAAAATGACAGCACTCTTATCTCGAAAAATGCAGCCAATAATTATTCTATCAGCAGTTCAACAGTTTTGGCCAGCCTGACTCAATACACTAATAACAAAACTGCAGCCAATAGTTCAACGGTTTTAACAAGTATCATCACTTTTGTAATAAGAAATTAATATGAAATTTATACCTTTTTTATTTTTACTGATTCTCATTTCCTGTCAGCCCCAGGTTGAGAGCCGTGCGCATATGGATAATACCTCAAACCGCACTTCCGATTCGTTATCAAAACTAATAGATAGCTCTCTTGCCCTTCCGTCTTTAGCACTTATTGGCACGGGTTCTCCAATAGCCTCAGCAACAAGCACTTTTACTCCCAAATGAAGCTAATTAATTTAGGAAATTTTCTTTAAATAATTATATTTGTAATTCGTTTTAAAACAGAGATATGGCAAAACAAACTAAAGGAAGTAAACAACCCGTTTTTAAGGAACTCAAGAACACATTTAAGTACTTTCCTTTCATAAATCAAAAGCAGCCGCTTATTGTATTAGCACTAATTGGTATTATTTTTTATAGTACCAGTTTATATAATGAATACGCCTTAGATGATGGAATTATCATTCACCAGAACGACCACGTAATTAAAGGTTTTAAAGGTATCGGCGATATTTTAACCAAAGATGCCTACGAAAGTTTTTACCGCCGAATGAATGCCACCGATCAGTTAGCCGGTGGCCGTTACCGTCCGCTTTCTGTTGTAAGTTTTGCGATCGAACAACAATTTATTGGCGCTTATCCTAAAGATGGGCTCTATCCCCAACGATGCTGGGATTTAAATGAAAATAAAATTGATGATCCGGAAGAAGATTTAAATCATGATGGCGTATTTAATGAAGTAGATTGTCAGGTAAAAAATGCTTTTTTACGTCACTTTAATAATATGTGGACCTATGTTTTAGGCTGCTTATTTTTATATCTGGTATTTAGAAATTATATGTTCCGCGATAATCAGGATATGGCCTTTTTATCTGCACTTATATTTTTGGCGCATCCCATGCATACGGAAGCGATTGCCAATGTAAAAAGCCGCGACGAAATTTTTTCACTCATATTCATCTCGCTCACCTTCCTCTATTCCTTCCGATACTTGGAAGATAAAAAAGCCACAACGCTCTTTTGGGGCTGTGTGATGTTTTTATTGGCGCTCTTATCAAAAGAGTATGCTGTAGTGTTGTTAGGATTGATCCCTTTAGCTATCTGGACATTTACAAAACATGAATTCGATTTACAGAAATTTTTAAAGCCATTAATTGGATACGTTGCCATAGGAGGGGGTTTAGTTGTTTTCTTAAAAGGATATGGAGCTCCCGCCGGCGGATCAGGAAGTATTTTAATGTTAGGCGGACTTGGTGTTTCCGTTGGAGGAATTATGTTGCTGGCAAAAGGATGGAAAGATTATAAAGATATTTTTACTCCCATTATTATCTTTTCTGTTTGCTTAGGCATCATGTTATATATCAAATTTAATTTTGATATTCATGCTAAACCGGGAGATAAACCCGATAAGAGTTTCTGGCTATTTCCGTTCGTTTATGCCGGAGCAATTCTCCTTATAGTAAAAAAGAATACGAAAAAAGATTTTAATAACTTAATGACATGGTATTATTTTGTGATGTTGTTCTACCTCGGGATGCGTTTAGTGGCTGTGAAATTAAAACCGGGCGTACCTGATACCGAGTTATTAAATAATCCTTATTTGTTAGCTGATGGACAAGAACGTTTCTGTACCAAAGCGTATGTGTTGTTTAAATATTTAACGCTTCATTTCTTCCCGCATCCGCTTTCATCGGATTATTCATACAATA
>Ga0210408_10003844_pt1 | contig 13647 bp, 10 predicted proteins | sample IncBWH4MmetaG_FD_155471 | JGI IMG/M metagenome (GOLD analysis project Ga0210408, IMG submission 155471) | Forest soil microbial communities from Barre Woods Harvard Forest LTER site, Petersham, Massachusetts, United States - Inc-BW-H-4-M | ecosystem: Environmental > Terrestrial > Soil >...
GATCAGGTCCTTGTTCTGAACCTCCAGCTGAAGATCGGCGAGGCCAGCATAAAAATTGAAGTGAAGATGCCAGATCAGCCCATCGATCTGAACGACGCGCAAGTCAGCCAGGTCGTAGACTCACGGCAGATGAACGCACTCCCTCTGATTTTGCGCGACCCCTACCAACTCGTAACGCTGGTGGCCGGGGTCAACCCGTCGGATAACCAGGGCTCGGGCGGGTTTGCAGTGAACGGCGGACGCACAACTGCGAACAACTTCCGACTGGACGGCGCGGACGGCAACGAGGTCGAAGGGTCGGGCCAGATCGCGACCATCAATCCCGAATCGACTCGAGAGTTTCGCGTGATCACCAACAATTATTTGCCGGAATACGGCCGCGACAATGGCGCGGTGATTGACGTTGTCACCCAGAGCGGCACTAATCAGCTGCATGGCGGAGTCTACGAATATGGCCGCTGGGCTGTTCTTGGGGCACGCGATTATTTCAATGGCACGGGAACCCCGAAAGACGGCTATACCCGCAACATCTTCGGAGGTACTCTCGGCGGACCGATCATCAAAGACAAGACTTTTTTCTTCCTCAACTACGAGGGTCAGCGCTGGGCGACTACCCGCACCAATTCAAGTTTTGCACCTACGGCGGGGTTCGTGGCCGGCCAGTTCACCTACTCAGGATTCGATGATAAGACTGGTCTTCCCTTTACCGCCGCGGTCGATGTGAGCACTCCTAATTCACAACAAAATCAATTCCATCTCCCCCTTGACCAGACCATCCAACAAATTCTCAGTCACCTTCCAACGGTTCCCGACGCCGCCTCACCGGACGGCATCGTGGGCCAGATTTCCTTTCCCAGCCCCGACTATTTTTCTGGCAATAACTTCACGCTGAAGATTGATCACAATTTTTCTTCCTCGGAGGCGCTATCGCTGCGCTATGTCGGAAATCCCAGTAAGGACTCCAACGTGGGCCATTCCGATACGATTCCGGGCATCGGTTTCTTCCCGAGCACTTCTGTCAACCAATTGGGGGCAGCACATCTCGTCTCCACGTTCAGCGGCACCTTGCTGAATGACTTCATTTTTGGCATCAACCACGTGCACAGCGCTTTCGCTTGCGGAAGCCGCAGTATCATCGACAGTGTCCGGACACCAGATCGCTTTGGCAACGGGACGGACTTCTCCTTAGAAGATCAGTTGCCAACCTGGGGTTGCCCTGCCCAGACAAACGGGTTCACCGAATCATCCGGCACCTACTCCTGGTCGGACCACGTTGTCTGGATTCGAGGCCATCACACCACGAAATTTGGTTTCGAGGCTGCGGCTCTTCACTCGAATACCACCTTTGGGCTGTTCTCGCGCACGCAGGCTTCCTTTAGTAATTTCTTCGTCTATATGAAGCCTGCCATCGTGATCAACCACACAAGTGAAATCCTACAGGACTCTCTTTGGATGTTGTTTGGCGAGCCTACTTTTCAAACGCAAGCGCAGTTCTTTACTCCCGGAGGAACGCGCTTGCCTACCGATATCATCCACATGCGCGAAAACGATTTCTCTATCTTCTGGCAGGACAATTTCAAGGTCAACAGCAACTTTACTTTCAACTATGGCTTACGGTGGGAGCTGAACGGCGCCCCGTACGAAACAAATAACCTTATTTCTACGGCGTCCCTTGCGACGCTCAGCGGCCCGGCTCCGGTAGTCTTTCACGTGGCCTCCGGATCGGGACAATCTCTCTACCCCGCCGACCGATTTGCTCTGCAGCCGCGTATCAGTTTCGCGTGGGATCCCTTTGGGACCGGCAAGACGTCAATTCGCGGTGCCTATGGCGTGTTTCGCGACCATCTGTTCTTTTCTGTCGGCAACACTGTTCGCGGCAACCCGCCGCTGACCGAGCAACAAACTCAGTTTGTGTTTACGCCAAACACCCAAAACGGATTCAGTGGCACTCCGATTTCCACTCTACCCGTTCCGCCGGATTTCGCTCCCACTACGAGTGTGCCGCAGCTCGCAGGTATCTTCTCGGTTACTGTCGACCCGAACCTGCACCTGCCTTACAGCCAAAACTGGAATTTCGGTGTCCAGCGGGATCTTCCGGGAAACATTCAAATCGAAGCCAACTATGTGGGTGTCCAAACCAAACGCCTCCTGCAATCACTGGATGGCAACCCGCCTGATCCTGCAAAGGTGGCCGCGCTTCGTCAATTCTGCCAGAATCCAAGTAATTCCCTCGGTTGCCAGGACAGTCCTAGCGCCAGTGACGTACAGGGCAACAACCTCTATTTCGGCGCGGAAACTCCGGGTCCACTTTCCACTGCGACAAATTTCGTTCCTCTTTTACCCTTCGACGCGGTGAACAACAACGCCATCGATCATGCGCAGGTCATCCAAACCGGTGCGAGTTCCACCTACAACGCTCTGCAGGCCACGGTCACGAAGCGCTATTCCAACGGTGTGTTCATCCAGGGAGCCTATACTTGGTCGCACGAAATCGACGATGCGGCGGGACCGTTCGCGCCTTCTGCCAATAACGTCATTTTCCCCCCCAATTCTCACGATCTTCGCCAGGAGCGTGGCAATGGTGCACAGGACGTTCGTCACGTGCTAGTCATTGACTTCACCGCCGATCTGCCCTTCGGTAGAGGCACGTCTCGCTTGAACCATGGTCTTATTGGTAAGGCTCTTGAGGGTTGGACCTTCGCCGGCATTGTGCGCTTCCAAGGCGGTTTCCCATATGACATTTTCGAACTCCGAGATTCTCAGGGGACGGGAATCGGTGGACAGCAACGCCCGGACTACAACCGGCAGGGCACGCCGATCCCCGTTCTGAACCAACGCACCCAAACCGGCCCCAACGCAGGGTTGTTCAGTTCGGCTGCCTTCGGCACCGTGGGAAACCTTCATCGAAATGTCTTCCGCGTACCGGGAATCAACAATTCGGATGTGTCGCTTATAAAGCACACCCGCCTGACCGAGCGCGTCTCCATGGATTTCCGCGCGGAGGCGTACAACCTGTTCAACCGCGTGCAGTTCACGCCACCGTTCAATCTTATTGATTTTCCGTCGTTCTTCGGCCAATCGTTCGGCGAGGTCGGCCGTCCCGACGGCACCACCGGCGCCCGGCAAATGCAGCTGGCGCTGAAACTGAATTTCTAGAGTTGTCCACAAGCCGCTGCGGGCGTGCCGTACAAGCTCTCCCCCATCGCCCGCAGCGGCTCAACTTTATGGCTCTGGAGGAATCTTCTATATGAAAGTTGCCCCTATTGCTTGCAGCCGCCTGAGCACGGCGGTGGTCGCATTGATACTCTTCGTAATTTCAGCGCGAGCGCAGGCCCCGGAAATGGAAAACAGCGTCAAGCCCGGCGACAGCGAGATCCACCGCCTCTGTGTCGCCGATCAAAACGATCGCCACGGAATCATGAGCAAGGGCAAGGCCGAGTGGGAGCAGATGGCGCAACGCGATCTCGAGCGGCGAAAACGCGCTAAGGAAATTTATCTGTCTGGAGGCCTGGTAAGCGGCCGCGACTTTTTCGACGCCGCGCTGATTCTCCAGCACAGCGATAGTTCGGACGACTACCTGTTGGCCCACGTCCTGTGCACGGTGGCCATCGTTAAGGGCAACGCCGAAGCGCGCTGGCTCTCGGCCGCTACGCTCGACCGCTACTTGCAGACTATTCAGCAGAAGCAGATTTTCGGCACGCAGTATCAGCAAGCTGACCAGAAGGAATACACCAGCGAGCCGTACAACCCGAAGCTGCTCACCGACGCCATCCGTAAGGCCTTGGACGTCCCCACGCTCGAGCAGCAGAAGAAAGATCTGGAAACCTACAACAAGACCGTTCCCGGCTCTCATTGATTCGAAGCGCTGTGGTTTTGATATGTGACGCAATCCCCGGGCCGGATTGGTGGGCAGTGCAGGACTCGAACCTGCGACCTCCTGCTTGTAAGGCAGGCGCTCTAACCAGCTGAGCTAACCGCCCCTCGTGTGTTCACGCGACCAGAAAGCGCGTGGGTTGGGAACTGATGCGGGGCATCCGCGCCAATCGTTTGTGGATGAAGTATACGTGCGCCGCGAAAACTCGGTCAAACTTGAAGCAAGCGAATCGTGAAGCCTCGCGCAGTTCACGCTCAGTCCGGTCAAGAGCAAATCAGCCCCCCGCTCTCCGGCATGTCCCCTGCTAGACTGGCTCCGTGCGCCGCCTGATCGTCAATGCGGATGACTTGGGCTTCACCTCCGGCGTAAACCGTGCGATCGTCGAAGCGCACACTCGCGGAGTCGTCACCTCTTCCACACTGATGGCGAACGGTCCGGCATTCGCGGAGGCTGTCCAACTGGCAAGAACAGCGCCGAAGCTGAGCGTAGGATGTCATCTAGTTCTGATTGATGGCGAGCCCGTGCTTGGTGCGAGCCAACTCCCAACTCTTGCCGATGCCAGCCGTGGCCGCTTCCGGGATGGCCTGACAGCTTTCGCCCTGCGTGCTATCTCCCGCCGCTTCGATCCCATGGAGATCGAGGCCGAAGCAACCGCTCAGATTCGAAAAATCCAGACCGCCGGAATCACCGTCACTCATATCGACACCCACAAGCATACGCATCTGTTCCCTGCCGTGTTGCGGCCGGTGCTGCGGGCCGCCGCAGCCTGCGGGGTTCGCGCGGTTCGCAATCCCTTCGGACCACGCCGCCCACTACGTTCCGGCCAGCTTCTCGCCAGGCCTGGCCTCTGGAAACGCCACGCTGAAGTCCGGATTCTGAACTACTTCACCCGGAGCTTCTGCGAGTCCGTCGAGCGTGAGGGTTTCGTCACACCCGATGGCACACTGGGCATTGAAGTGACCGGCGCGCTCGACGAAACACTCTTCCGCGCCATCGCCGGGGCCGTTCCGGAAGGCACCTGGGAATTCGTGTGCCATCCCGGCTACAACGATGCCGACTTACAGTCGGCCCGGACCCGCCTGCGCGAGTCGCGGGAGCTCGAACTCCGCATCCTCACCCTGCCCGCCGCCCGGCAGCTGCTTTCGCAGCAAGGCATTGCACTCATTTCTTACCAGGACCTCGCCTCGCCGAGCCCAACGGGACCCTCAGGTTCGCCAGGCTAACACCTAGGTACTCCCGTAACCTTTCTCTATAAAATGAAGTAGTATCATGGTTTACAGACATTGTTAACGATTCTTCACGGAGGTTGAAGTTCTATGGCCGCCCAAGGGTCAGCTCCGCGTGCGACGCTGGACTTGCGGGTACGCGTGTGGGGCATGGGTGCCAACGACCGACCGTTCTCCCAGAACGCCGTCGCACAGAATATCAGCGTGACCGGCGCCTGCATCTACGGGCTTGAGCAAGAACTCAAAGTCGGCGACGTCATCGGCGTGCAGTACGAAGGCCGCAAGGCGCGCTGCAAAGTCATCTGGGTAGTGGACGCAGGCGGGTTGAAGAAAATTCAAGTGGGGGTGCAGCTCGTGGTCGACCAGGAATGTCCCTGGACCACCATGTTGCCGGCGGAGTCCCTCACCAACGCTCCGCCGCCGCGTGCGCCAGACAACCGCCGAAAATTTCTGCGGCACAAGATCTCATATCCTTTGGAACTGCGCGACGAACGCGTCAACACGCCCATGCGGGTGAACGCCACCGACATCAGCGGCAACGGCTGTTATATTGAGACGGTCATGCCGTTGCCGGTCAGTACCTCTTTGCGCGTGGAGTTTTGGATAGATCAGGAACATTCTTCCAGCTCCGCAGTGGTTCGTACCCGCGATCCGGGAGTTGGCATGGGCATCGAATTCACTGGACTAACGGAAGACGCCAAGAAGCGGCTCCAGGCCCATTTGGATAAGCTTGACCCGGGCATCACGGGCGTCGGTTCCATACCCAGCCAGTAGCCTGCGGGCCTCGACCCGTGGAAGCCGCAGCACTCCGTGTAAAATCTGCATCTGCAGTCCACCCAAGCCATCGAATACAGAACCAGTGAAAAGGGGCTGACTTCTGGGAATGAAGATTGGAATCACTTGTTATCCCACCTATGGCGGCAGCGGCGTCGTTGCCACCGAGCTTGGCCTGGAGCTGGCCCAGCGCGGTCACGAGATCCACTTCATCTCCTACGCACAGCCCATTCGCCTTCGCGGATCTGAACCCAACATTCATTATCACGAGGTCGAAGTTTCGCGCTACCCGCTCTTTGACTATCCGCCGTACGATCTTGCTCTCGCCACGCGCATGGCGGAAGTTGCGCAACTCTACGATCTGGATCTGCTCCACGTCCACTACGCGATTCCGCATTCGGTGAGCGCATTGCTGGCGCGGCAGATGCTGGCTGAAGGACCGCGCGGACGTCGTCTGCCCTTCGTCACCACACTTCACGGTACCGACATCACGCTGGTTGGCCTCGACCGCTCCTACTTACCGATCACCCGCTATTCCATCGAGCAGAGCGACGGCGTGACCGCCATCTCCAACTACCTGCGCGACCGTACCCAGCGCGTATTCGATGTAAAGAATCACATCGAAGTGATCTACAACTCGGTGAACTGCGACGTGTATCGCCGAAATCCGGAAGCGGTGGCCGAACTGCGCAAGGAGTACGCACCTAACAAGGAGCGCCTCCTGGTGCATCTTTCCAACTTTCGGCCGGTGAAGCGGATAACCGATGTGGTTGAAATTTTTGATCGAGTGCGCAAACAGATTCCCTCCAGGCTGCTGCTGATTGGCGACGGCCCCGATCGCTCGGTGGCAGAATGGCTGGCGGTTCAAAAAGGGCTGCACGAGGACGTGCTGTTTCTGGGCAAGCAGGACCAGATCAACGAGACTCTCGCAGTCGCCGACATCATGCTGATGCCGAGCGAACTGGAATCCTTCGGCCTGGCTGCGCTCGAAGCCATGGCTTGCGAGGTCGTTCCCATCGCCACGCGCGTGGGCGGAGTCCCCGAGGTCATCGAGCACGGTGTAAGCGGATATCTAGCCGACGTGGGCGACGTCGACACGATGGCGCGCTACGCTATCGAACTGCTAAGCAATGAGACGCGCCTGCGCGAAGTAGCCAAACAAGCGCGAGCCGTGGCGCAATCGCGTTTCTGCGCCAGCAAAATTGTGCCGCAATACGAAGCCTTTTACCGGCGCGTGCTGGAGCGTTCTTCGTAAAAGCCCGCCGGAACCGCTCCTGCCTCTGGCCGCAAAGGCAGTCGAATCCGGATCAGTGTTCCCTTCCCTTCATTGCTGTCGATGGTCATGCGCGCCGTCTCCCCGTAGAGCACCTGCAACCGCTCCGAGATGTTCGCCATGCCAATACCCATGCCTCGCCAACTGCTGCTCTCGAGCAATTGCGCCGATCCCATTCCCACCCCGTCATCTTCTACCTCAATCACAAGTATGGAATCTGACAACCGGCTACGCAGGTAGATACTGCCGCCCTCCACTTTCGGCGAAAGCCCGTGCTTGATCGAGTTCTCCACCAGCGGCTGCAGGAGCATGCTCGGAACCATCACATCCAAAGACGCCGGATCAAGCTCTTTCACCACCCGCAGCTTGTCGCGCCCGAAGCGCACCACTTCAATGTCGAGATAGTTGTCGATGAACTGAAATTCCTCACGCAGTGGCGCGAAAGCTTCGCTCGTACTGAGCAGCCGCCGCAAAATCGTGGCCAGCTTGAAAATCACGTCCCGCGCCGTATCCGGATCGAAACGCACCAACGACGAAATAGAATTCAGCGTGTTGAACAAGAAATGCGGATTGATCTGGTTCTGCAACGCCTCCATACGCGCGTGCAGCAGCAACCGCTCTTGCTCCTCCAACTTGATCTGAATGCGTACGCTGTTGAAAATCTTCAACTCGATTCCAATGGCAATCACCGACGTCGCGTAGATCGCCGCCTCCACCCACAGATTGTCCGGACTCTCCAGACTGAAAATCGAACGTGGGAAATATCGCGCCAGTTCCGTCTGCACAAAGCGCAGCCCCACGACGGTGGTGAAAAACATGATCTGCCAGTCGAACAGCCGCGGCCGCGGCAGATTGCGCCTGATCAGCCGGTAGATGCTGAGATCGATGAAGGGTGAAAACGACCAGATATCGTCTTTGTCCAACGCCATCGTGCGCAACTGCCCCGCAATGAATCCGCACAGGATGCCAAACGGCAACGCCGCCCACTCTCCGTGGACCAACGCCGGCACCGCCATCAATCCACCGCCCAGCGAACCAGCCCAGCGCCCGCCGATTACACCCAGCAGAAGCGCGGTTTCGAACCCCAGATCGCCCGCCAGAAAACTCTTGGCCGAAAAACGAATCCAAACGCCAATCGTAATCGGCACCGCCATCCACAAGACCAGGTAAACCTTCTGCCGGAACCACCGCTCTTCGCGAAACAGCAGCGCCTTGAATTCCTTGGCCCGCACCTGACTGCTCGACACGGCCGCCGCCACGCCCAGCTTAATCAGCAAATGGATCAGGATCAGTCGCGGTTCCATAGAAGTCGGCCTGAATCGTACGCCCTGAAAACTGTAGCACGAAGTCACAGTAAGCCTAGCGGCAAGAGCTGGTCTCACAGGCGGTGGAAAGTGCAATACCTCCATGTGTTGGGAACTTTGGAACATAGGCCGTGCCGTGAACGTACCTTGAGGAGCGGCTAGCGCCTCGTAGAACGAAAACGAACAGAATGAATTCGCGGGTAGTGTGATGAAAAAACCGCGAACTTATCCGCTACGTGGAAGAGCGGCGGCCCTTCAGGGCCGCGTGAGACTTCTGCTGTCGATATAGGCTTTAGCCCCTGAGGGCTTCAGGGAACCGAGTCTTGGCCGCAAGAAGCCTGCCGCAGCGCGTTCTTACGGAGACGGAACTTCCGGGAGGTCTCCGGAGTCATAGACCAGTGAAATACCGAGTTGGCGTTCGTTTTCTAGGAGGAACTCATGCGGTGGATCTGCTCCACATTATTAATAACGCTGGCCGGCCTTAGCTCTCTCCAAGCCCAGACACCACCCCCGCCACCGCCTCAAACCGCCCGCCAGGCCCTGATCGAGATGTTCCTGGGCAAAAACTCCGAGGCGTTTGAAAAGCATCTTCCCGACGTCGCGCGCCAATTCCTCATTCACAAAGGCGATACCCCCGACACTTCCATCGTTCAAAAGATCGCCATGATCGGCCGGCAGATGACCACCCAGGGAGAGCACATCGAGACCTTTGATGAAGGCCCCACGCTGCTCGTATCGGACGCGAACAACCGCCGAGATAAGGTCGAGGTCATGGTCGAACACGACAGCCTGATAGGCGAGGAAGATGAGATTGAAGTCTCCGTCCACCTCTACCGCAACGGAGAACCCGAGTTCCTGCCGGTGGTCCCACGCCTGATTTTTTCCATGAAAGAAGAAAAAGAAATCTGGCGCCTGAATGAGGTCACCGTGGCCCTGCACGCGCCGCTCACCGATCCTGAGTATCTCAAGGGACTCCGCAAAGAACAGAACGAGGCCAACGAAAACATGGCATCGGTTCGCGTCAGCATGATCGCTTCAGCCGAGTTGAGCTACGCCGCCAAACACCCCGACCAGGGCTACACCTGCAAACTTGCAGATCTGTTTCGCAAGGAAACTCCTGCCGACGGTTCGGATCCGTCGCCCGAAGGCTATGACCAGGGCATGGCTGACACAGAGTTCGCAAGCTACCGTCTTGCCCTCTCCGGTTGCGAAGGATCTCCGGCGTCAAAGTTTCAGATTGCCGCAGTCCCTATTGAATCCGACTCGGAGATGAAGACGTTCTGCTCCGACCAGTCGGGTGCGGTGCGATTCCTGGTTGGAAAGGCGCCCAGCTGCCTCAGTCACGGACAGCCGCTCAATCCGCGAGGTGACGGTTCTCCCGCGCTGATCGAATAGCTGAAAGATGCAAGATGAAAGATGCCAGAAGATGAAAGTGAAAACGACGACTGCGACTGGAACGCCTTCTGCGGCTTTCATTTCGCTTTCAGAAGAACCCGCAGGTCCAGCCCCGTCATTTCCGTCGGCTCGTCGAGCCCCAAAATTCCTAGCATGGTCGGCGAGATATCGCGCAGTGCCCCGTTCGCCCTGAGCGTGAACTGCTTCGCATTCTCCGAGACCACAATGAACGGAACGGGATTGGTCGTGTGCGCCGTGTGCGGGCCGCCCGTCGCGGGGTCAATCATCAGCTCCGCATTCCCGTGATCCGCCGTGATCAGCATGGCGCCGCCCTTCGCGCGCACTGCCGTTTCGATGCGGCCCAGACAGGCGTCCACCGTCTCGACTGCTTTCACCGTGGGCTCAATCTTGCCCGAGTGCCCCACCATGTCCGCATTCGCAAAGTTCACAATCATCACGTCGAACGTACCATCCTCCGTCGCTTTCACAACGGTATCGGCAATTCCCGCGGCGCTCATCTCCGGCTTCAGATCATAGGTCGCAACCTTGGGCGACGCCACCAGGATGCGGTCCTCACCGGGAAAAGGCTGCTCCACTCCGCCGTTGAAAAAGTACGTCACGTGGGCATACTTCTCGGTTTCCGCCACGCGCAGATTGCGCATGCTGCTGTTGCCCATCACATTGGCCAGAATGTTTGCCATCGACTCCGCCGGAATCACGACGGGCAGGCTGAAGTTCTTGTCGTACTGCGTCATGCAGACGTAGCGCAGGTTTCGCGGAACTCGCTCGCGAGGAATCGTAGCGTCCAGCTCCGCCGCGCCCGGCAGATCGCTGCCGCCTTTGTCATTCAGGCCGCTGTTGCGAGTCAGCGCACGTGTGATCTGTCGCACGCGATCGGCGCGGAAATTAAAGCAGATGCAGGAATCGTCGTCCCGAATCGTAGCCAACGGCTGTCCATTCTTGTCGGTGCACACAAACGGCAGCACGAATTCGTCGGTGACGCTCTTGTTGTAGGAATCTTTCATCCCCTGCACAGGGTCGGCGCACTTGCCGCCTTCGCCGTCGCCAAAGACCATCGCGTTGTAAGCTTTGGCAATGCGCTCCCAGCGCCGGTCGCGGTCCATGGCGTAATAACGCCCATTCACGGTGGCGATTTTGCCGGAGCCGTACTCCCGCATCTTCTGCTGCAGTTGTTCCAGATACCCAGCGCCGTTGGTCGGCAGCGTGTCCCGCCCGTCCATGAACGCATGCACGAAAACCCGGTCCACTCCCTGCTGCTTCGCCATCTTCAGCAGCGCATAGAGATGCGCCTGCTGCGAGTGCACGCCGCCGTCCGACAGCAGTCCGAAGAGATGCAGCCGTCGTTCGCCCACCCGCGCATGCTTCATCGCGTCGAGCAACACAGGATGCGAGAAGAACTCGCCGTTCTGCACCATCAGATCGATGCGCGTGATGTCCATGTGCACGATGCGCCCCGCCCCCATGTTCAGATGCCCCACCTCGCTGTTCCCCATCTGCCCCTCAGGCAGCCCGACAAACGGCCCGCTGGTATGAATCAGCGTATTGGGATACTCGCGCAGCAGCCGGTCATACGTAGGCTTGCGCGCGAGGGCGATGGCATTGGCCTTGGTCTCGGCGCGGTATCCCCAGCCGTCAAGAATGATGAGTACGAGTGGTTTAGGACGAGGCATTTATTCGGGACTGCTCCCTCGCATGAGATTTGAAAACATGAGATTTGAAAAGAAGAGCACCAATGAAGTTACCAGATTACCCGGATGGGGTACTGCTTGAACGCCGGGTCAGCCGTGATGATCGGCCAGCCTTCTTCCATGCTCTGCGCAATCAGCATGCGATCGAACGGATCGCGGTGATGCAGAGGGAGGCGCTCAAGAGCGAGCAAATGGTCAATGCTGATAGGGAGCGCCTCGATCCAGTTCTCCGCCAATTTTTTGAGCACGTACGGGCCGGCAGGCCGAGGAAGCTTCAGCTTTCCCGACTGTACTTTGATAAGAATCTCCCAGATGCTTGCGATGCTTAGCGAAAGACCGGTGGGTCCGGCAAACGTGTCGCGGGCGAGACGCGACATCCTCGCATCCCCAGTAAGCGCCCACAAGAATGCGTGCGTGTCGAGGATGGCCTTCATTTCGGTAGAAGGGGTCCGTTATAGAACAGGTCCTCAATTTCAGGATCGGGATCATTAAAATCGTCCGGAACCGTGAAGTCGCCTTTGGCGCTGCCGAAGACCCTCTGCTTGGGCGTCTTTTTCAGGGGCACGAGCTTAGCCACCGGAGTCCCCGCCTTGGCGATGATGATCTCTTCTCCCAAGGCAACTCGCTCGAGCAGGCGCGAGAAGTGGGTTTTGGCTTCGTGGATGTTGACTTCCATAAATCCACACTAGACTAAGTCGTGGACTAAGTCAATATGGCTAGTTGGTTTGTGCCGGATCCTTCTATAGCAGATAATTGGCGTAACTGTTCTCGTCAATTAAGGATGTTCAGCATAGTTAAGCCACGTTCAAACCTAGGCGTATACTTTGTACTAGCAACAGTACGAGCGGAGGTTCCATGCGAGGATCGAATGTTTCGTCGGAGACTGTAGTCTTCTTGCCGCTCTGGGCGCGAATCAGCATGGCCTCCTTTATATGCGCTGTCGCAGCCCTGTCAATGTGGCTGCATTTCCTTCGGTTCGAGTGGGTTGGGTCCTTCTGTTTTGGCTTGTATTGGCTGGCCTATGTACCAAGACAAAAAGGGGAAGCCCTACGCGCATACTTCTCAAAACCACGATCAGTCACGACGATTTCGTTGCTCTTCCTGGCGCTCGCCGGATTTGGACACAACCTTTGGGTTGCACTACGGTAGAACTAGGTCAGATTTTCGACAGTCTCCTTGGGAAACAGTCCTGGCTCTCTTGATCTTAAATTGTTGCAGAATCGCGATAGCACTCATTGACCCGGTTCCGAGTGTAAGAGATCTGGGCGGCACGACTGAAGTCATGCCATTCCCGAGCGACATAGCGAGCAGATTGTTAATCGCTTCAAGACCGCCGAAGCCTACTTGCGGTAGTTCAGCGCCTTGATCCCCAAAAACCTCGCCCCATCTCCCAGTTCCTCTTCAATTCTCAGCAGCTGGTTGTACTTCGCAATCCGGTCCGTGCGCGAGGCCGAACCAGTCTTGATCTGGCCCGCTCCGGTAGCCACCGCCAGATCCGCGATGAACGTATCCTCCGTTTCCCCCGAGCGGTGCGAAATCACCGACGTATATCCATTCCGCCGCGCCAGATCGATTGCGTCCAAAGTCTCACTCACCGTGCCGATCTGATTGACCTTTATCAGAATCGAATTCGCCACGCCCTTGTCGATTCCCTCCTGCAGAAACTGCACATTCGTCACGAACAGATCGTCACCCACTAGCTGAATCTTCCCGCCAATTTCTTTCGTCAGATTCCCCCAGCCCTCCCAGTCGTCCTCCGAAAGACCATCTTCCAGCGACACGATGGGATAATCGTTCACCCACTTCGCCCAGAACCTCACCATATCGTCGGAACTCTTCGCGGACTTGTCCGATTTCTTGAAATTGTATTTGCCGTCCTGACAGAACTCACTCGCCGCGGGATCGAGCGCGATGCCGATATCTTCTCCCGGCTTGTACCCCGCTTGCTGGATCGCCTCCAGCACCACCTCGACTGCCTCGACGTTCGACTTCACCGAAGGCGCGAATCCGCCTTCGTCTCCCACTGCGGTGTTGTAGCCACGTTTCTTCAGCACGCCCTTCAAGGTATGAAACACTTCCACGCCCCAGCGCA
>Ga0210408_10003846_pt1 | contig 13645 bp, 9 predicted proteins | sample IncBWH4MmetaG_FD_155471 | JGI IMG/M metagenome (GOLD analysis project Ga0210408, IMG submission 155471) | Forest soil microbial communities from Barre Woods Harvard Forest LTER site, Petersham, Massachusetts, United States - Inc-BW-H-4-M | ecosystem: Environmental > Terrestrial > Soil >...
TACTTCTCGGTGCTGCGGCCGCAGGACCGCGTCGCGGTGAAGCCGCATGCAAGCCCGGTGTTTCACGCCATCCAATATCTGTTCGGCCACCAGACCAAAGAGAAGCTGGAGAATTTCCGCGGCTTTAAAGGCGCGCAGTCCTACCCGTCGCGCACCAAGGATACCGACGACGTCGATTTCTCGACCGGCTCGGTCGGGCTCGGCGTGGCGCAGACCTTGTTCGCATCGCTGGTGCAGGATTACGTCAAGGCGCATGGCTGGATGCAAGATCGCCCCGAGGGCCGCATGATCGCGCTGGTCGGCGACGCCGAGATGGACGAGGGCAATATCTTCGAGGCGCTGTTGGAAGGCTGGAAGCACGCTCTCCGCAATACCTGGTGGGTGGTCGACTATAACCGGCAGAGTCTCGACGCCGTCGTGCGCGAGGGGCTGTGGGCGAAATTCGAATCCATGTTCCGCAATTTCGGCTGGGACGTGGTGATCGTGAAATACGGCAGCCTGATGCGTCAGGCCTTCGCCGAGCCCGGCGGGGAGGCGCTGCGGCGCTGGATCGATCATTGTCCGAACCAGATGTATGCCGCGCTGTGCTTCCAGGGCGGCGCCGCGTTCCGCAAACATTTGCGAGACGACATCGGCGACCAGGGCGAGGTGTCGCAACTGATCGATCGCCGCAGCGACGAGGAGTTGCTGGCGCTGATGTCCAATCTCGGTGGCCATGACATGGCCGCCATGATCGAGGCGTTCGAGGCGATCGACCACGACCGCCCGGTCTGCTTCATCGCCTATACCATCAAGGGCGTCGGCCTGCCGTTCCAGGGCCACAAGGACAACCATGCCGGGCTAATGACGGTCGCGCAGATGGAGAAGTGGCGGAGCCACCAGAACATCCGCCCGGGCCATGAGTGGGAAAAATTCGAGGGGCTTTCGCAAAGCCCAAGCGAGATCGAGGCGTTTCTTGCCAACGCGGCGTTCAATCGCGACGGACGCCGCCGCCTGACCGCGCCCGTGATTGACGTGCCGGAGCAGCTCCCGTTCAATCAGGCCGCCCAGATGTCGACCCAGCAGGGTTTTGGGCTGGTGCTGAATGAACTCGCGCGCGGCGACAGCGAATTGGCCTCGCGTATCGTCACCGCGTCGCCCGACGTCACGGTGTCGACCAATCTCGGCGGCTGGGTCAACCGGCGCGGGCTGTTTGCAAAAGCCGAGAACGCCGACCTGTTCCGGCAGGAAAAAATTCCATCGACCTTCAACTGGGATTTCTCGCCCAAAGGCCAGCACATCGAGCTTGGCATTGCCGAGATGAACCTGTTTATCCTGATGTCGGCCTTGGGCTTGTCGCATGCGATCAATGGCGTGCGGCTGCTGCCGGTCGCAACGCTCTACGACCCCTTCATCGAACGCGGTCTCGATGCGCTCAATTACGCCTGCTACCAGGATGCGCGCTTCATGGTGGCGGCGACGCCGTCGGGCATTACGCTTGCGCCCGAAGGCGGCGCGCACCAGTCGATCGCCACGCCCTTGATCGGCATGGCGCAGGATGGGCTCACCTCGTTCGAGCCGGCCTTTGTCGATGAACTCTCGGTGATCATGGCTTTCGGTTTTCGCCACATGCAGCGCGACGGCAGCGACGGCGGCTCGGTCTATTTGCGGCTTTCGACCCGCACCGTCGAGCAGCCGCAGCGGATCATGACGCCGGAATTGCAGCGCGACATCACCGCCGGCGCCTATTGGCTGCGCAAGCCGGGGCCGAATTGCGAAATCGTGATCGCCTATACCGGCGCGCTCGCACCGGAGGCGATCGAGGCCACCGGCTTCATCGGCGAGAACCGCCGGGATATCGGGCTGCTCGCGATCACCTCGGCGGACCGGCTGCATGCGGGCTGGACCGCGGCGCGCCAATTGCGCCGCGACCGGCGCGGCGTGCAGCATCTGAGCCATATCGAGCAATTATTGGCGCCGCTCGCCCGTGACTGTGGCATCGTCACCGTGATCGACGGCCATCCGGCCGCGCTCGGTTGGCTCGGCAGCGTGCGCGGCCACCGCCTCGAGGCGCTCGGCGTCGAGCATTTTGGTCAGACCGGCACGATTGGCGACCTCTATCGCCACTACGGCATCGACGCCAACGCCATCATCGATGCGGCGGAAGCCCTGACCGTCGGCGCGCCGGTGCGGCACCGGAAAATGGCGGTGTGATTTCTTACCCTCCCCTGGAGCAGGAGGGTCGGCTCACATTGAGCGCAGCGAGATGTGAGACGGGGTGGGGTGATCTCTCCACTCGGGCACCCATTCGAGAGGAGAGACTGTCACCCCACCCCGCCGCTCATTTCGTTCGCGTCGACCCTCCCCCTCCAGGGAAGGGTGAAGTAAGAGCAGCCGACCACCTTGCCAGCGCCGCACCGCCGACCTTATATCCAGCGTGCGCCGCAAGCCGGCGTCCCGCATATGGCGGGTTCAATTTGCCGGGCTTTCGTGCAAGGATAGTTGCCGAACGCTTATCTGCCCCCTTCATTCGGCCCGAAATAAAGAGGTTTACGATGGTCAACCGCATGCAATTCTACATCGATGGCGCCTGGGTCGATCCGGTCGTCAAGAAGTCCACCCCCGTCGTCAATCCGGCGACCGAAGAAGCGATGTACGAGGTTGCGCTCGGCTCCAAGGCCGATGTCGACAAGGCGGTCGCCGCCGCGCGCCGCGCCTTCGAGACCTATTCACAGACCAGCCGCGAGGAGCGCGTCGCGCTGCTTTCGAAAATCATCGATGTCTACAAGACCCGCATGAAGGATATCGGCGCCGCCGTTTCCGACGAGATGGGTGCCCCGCTGCCGATGGCGGAAAAACTGCAGGCCGGCGCAGGCCTCGGCCATCTCGCTTCCAGCCTCGACGTGCTCAAGAACTATCATTTCGAGGAAACCCTCGGCACGGCCGTGGTGCTGCGTGAGCCGGTCGGCGTGGTCGGCATGATCACGCCCTGGAACTGGCCTTTGAACCAGATCGCCTGCAAGGTCGCGCCCGCGCTGGCGGCCGGCTGCACCATGATCCTGAAACCGTCGGAGTTCACGCCGTCGTCGGCCTTGATCTTTGCTGAAATCCTGCACGAAGCCGGCGTGCCGAAGGGCGTGTTCAACCTGATCAACGGGCTTGGCCCCGAAGTCGGCGCCGCCATGAGCGAGCACCCGAACATCGACATGATCTCGTTCACCGGCTCGACCCGCGCCGGCGTCGATGTCGCCAAGCGCGCCGCGCCCACGGTGAAGCGCGTCAGCCAGGAGCTCGGCGGCAAATCGCCGAACGTCATCCTCGACGATGCCGATCTGACCAAGGCGGTCGCCGGCGGCGTCATGCACATGTTCAACAATTCGGGCCAGTCCTGCAACGCGCCGTCGCGGATGATCGTGCCGCTGTCGAAGATGAAGGAAGTGGCCGCCATCGCCAAGGGCGTCGCGGAGAAGACCAAGGCCGGCGATCCCCGTGCGGACGGCACCACCATCGGTCCGGTCGTCAACCGCGGCCAGTGGGACAAGATCCAGGCGCTGATCCAGAAAGGCATCGAGGAAGGTGCGACGCTGGTCGCGGGCGGCCCCGGTCTGCCGGAGGGCGTCAACAAGGGCTTCTATGTCCGCCCGACCATCTTTGCCGACGTCACCAACGACATGACGATCGCGCGCGAGGAAATTTTTGGACCGGTGCTGACCATCCTCGGCGCCAAGGACGAAGCCGACGCCGTCAAGATCGCCAACGACACGCCCTATGGTCTCGCCGGTTATGTGTCGGCGGGCACCGTCGAGCGCGCGCGAAAAGTCGGCCGCCAGATCCGTGCCGGCAATGTCAATCTGCAGGGCGTGCCCAACGACCGCACGGCGCCGTTCGGCGGCTACAAGCAGTCCGGCAACGGCCGCGAATGGGGCAAATACGGCCTGGAAGAATATCTCGAGGCCAAGGCGGTCGCCGGTTTTAACGCGGCGTAGCCGTCATTGCGAGGAGCGCAAGCGACGAAGCAATCCAGTCTTCGCTTGGCGAGATGGATTGCTTCGCGGAGCCTGTCATCGGGCGCGCATTCGCGCGACCCGTTGGCTCGCAATGACGGAAAGACTATCCCCCCAGCGCGCCTTGCGTGTTCACATAGAGCGCGTAGATCGACTGGCTCGCGGCCATGAACAGGCGGTTGCGCTTCAGCCCGCCGAAGCAGAGGTTGGCGCATCGCTCCGGCAGCGCGATGCGGCCGATCATGACGCCGTCGGGCGCAAACACCACGACGCCGTCAAGCTCGGGATCGCCCATGCCCCAGCCGCACCACAGATTGCCGTCGATGTCGCAGCGCATGCCGTCGGGCGTGCCGGGACCGGCGTCGATGAAGACGCGCTTGTTGGCGATCTTGTCGCCGCTTTCGGCCACGTCATAGGCCAGGATCTTGCGGTTCGGCACGCCGCGGGATTCCACGACATAGAGGATCTTCTCGTCCGGCGAAAAGCAAAGTCCGTTGGGTCCGAGCACACCCTCGGCAACGATGGTGGCTTTGCCGGTCGCCCCGTCGATCCGGTAGACATTGGCGTCGATCTCGGGTTCGGCCTTGTAGCCCTCGTAATTGCCGAGCAGCCCGAACACCGGATCGGTGAACCAGATCGAGCCATCGGACTTTACCACGACGTCGTTCGGCGAGTTCAGCCGCTTGCCATCGAAGGCGCCGATCAAGACCGTGATCGACCCGTCATATTCGGTGCGGACGACGCGGCGGCCGCCATGTTCGCAGGTGACGAGTCGGCCCTGGCGGTCGCGGGTGTTGCCGTTGGCGAAGTTCGAGGGTTTTCGATAGATACTGACGGCGCCGGTTTCCTCCTCCCACTTGATGATGCGCTGGTTCGGGATGTCGCTGCACAGAAGATAGCGGCCGTCGCCGAACCACACGGGGCCCTCGGCCCAGCGCAGACCCGTGGTCAGCCGTTCCACTGCCGATAATTTGAGCCAGTATTTCTCGAACCTGGGATCGAGCGCGTGGATGGCGGGATCGGGATAATGGCCGGCCTGGCGCCAGCCTTGAAAATGGATCTGCGCATGGGACGATGCATCGGACATTTGCTGTTCTCGTTGTTGCGTTTCCTCGCGGTTTGGTTTGCTATCACTCCCGGCCATTGACCGCAAATCGGCGGCTCAAGAGACGAGGGAAGAAATGCCACGCATATTGATGACGGGCGCATCGGGGGGAATCGGCACCAGTTTGCGCAAATTGCTGCCGCCGATCTATCCGGACCTCTTGCTCAGCGACCTCAAGGCGCCCGCCGATCTCGGCAGCGGCGAAAAATTCAAGGCGGCCGAGCTGTCCGACATCGCCCAGGTCGAGGCGATCTGCGAAGGCATCGACGGCATCCTGCATTTCGGCGGCTATTCGGTCGAAGGTCCCTGGGACAATATTCTGCAATCCAATATCATCGGCTGCTACAATCTGTTCGAAGCGGCGCGCAAGAAGGGCGTCAAGCGCGTCGTATTCGCGTCATCGAACCATGCGGTCGGCTTCTATCCCAGGCATCACCGGATCGGCACCGATGTGACGACGCGGCCGGACAGCCGCTATGGCGTCAGCAAGGCGTTCGGCGAAGCGCTCGGCGCGCTCTATGCCGACAAGCACGGGCTCAAGGTCACATGCCTAAGGATCGGCAATTTTGGCGACAAACCGCTGGATCATCGGCGGCTGTCGATCTGGCTGAAGCCGGAGGACCTGGTGCAACTGTGCCGGATCGGGCTCGATCATCCCGACATTCATTTCGAGATTTTCTATGGCGCCTCGTATAACGAGCGTTCATGGTGGGACAATCACCGCGCCTACGATCTCGGCTATCGACCGACCGGCCGCGGGGAGGATTTTCGCGAGCATGCTTTTGCCGAGCAGGCCAAACTCCAGCCAGATCCGGTCGGCGATTTCTACCAGGGCGGAACGTTCTGCAGCATGGAGTTCGATGGTGACAGGAGCCGGATCATCGAACGATGACAGTCATTCCGGGATGGTCCGAAGGACCAGACCCGGAATCTCGAGATTCTCCGATGCGCAATTGCGCATCGTAGTTCGATGCTGGCGCATCGCCCCGGAATGACAGTTTGAGAGGAAGTTGAAATGTCTGACGGGCTTCGCAAGGGACTGACAAGCTACGGCGACGCCGGCTTCTCGCTGTTCCTGCGCAAGGCGTTTATCAAGGCGATGGGCTATTCGGACGATGCGCTCGACCGCCCGATCGTCGGCATCACCAATACCTATAGCGATTACAATCCCTGTCACGGCAACGTGCCCCAGATCATCGAGGCGGCAAAGCGCGGCGTGATGCTGACCGGCGCGATGCCGATGGTGTTCCCGACCATCTCGATCGCCGAGAGTTTTGCGTACCCAACCTCGATGTATCTGCGCAATCTGATGGCGATGGATACCGAAGAGATGATCCGCGCCCAGCCGATGGATGCGGTGATCGTCATCGGCGGCTGCGACAAGACCTTGCCGGCGCAGATCATGGCGGCGGTCTCCGCCGACCTGCCGACCGTCATCATTCCGGTCGGGCCGATGGTGGTCGGCCATCACAAGGGCGAGGTGCTGGGCGCCTGCACCGATTGCCGGCGCCTATGGGCGAAATACCGCGCCGGCGAAATCGATGACGTCGAGATCGAGGCGGTCAACGGACGTCTGGCGCCTTCGGTCGGCACCTGCATGGTGATGGGCACCGCCTCGACCATGGCCTGCGTCACCGAAGCGCTGGGCCTGTCGCTGCCGATGAGCGCGACCATACCGGCGCCGCATGCCGAGCGGTTTCGGCTTGCCGAGGCAAGCGGCAAGGTCGCCGCCGCGCTGGCGGTTGCGAAGGGGCCAAGACCCAGCGAGCTCTTGACGAAATCATCGTTCCGAAACGCGCAGGTGGTGCTGCAGGCGATCGGCGGTTCGACCAACGGTCTCATTCATCTCACCGCCATCGCCAACCGCACGCCGCATCGCATCGATCTCGAAATCTTCGACAAGCTCGGCCGCGAAGTCCCGGTGTTGGTCGACCTGAAGCCGTCGGGCGAGCATTACATGGAGCATTTCCATCATGCCGGGGGGGTGCCGAAACTGATGGCGCAGCTCGGCGATCTCATCGACCTCGATGCGAAAACCATCACCGGCAAGACGCTGCGGGAGGTCGTCGCTGGTGCTGAGGAAGTCCCCGGGCAGGATGCCATCCGTTCGCGAAAGAATCCGATCAAGCCGGAAGGCGCAATGGCGGTATTGCACGGCAATCTCGCCCCGCGCGGCGCGGTGATAAAGCATTCGGCGGCGAGCCCCAAACTGCTGCAGCATACCGGCCGCGCCGTGGTGTTCGAATCCGTCGAGGATATGGCGTTGCGGGTCGACGATCCTGCGCTGGATGTGAACGCCGACGACGTGCTGGTGCTGCGCAACGCCGGGCCGAAGGGCGCGCCGGGCATGCCGGAAGCGGGTTATCTGCCGATCCCGAGAAAACTGTTGCGCGCAGGCGTCAAGGACATGGTGCGGATCTCTGATGCACGGATGAGCGGCACGGCGTTCGGCACCATCGTGCTGCACATTACGCCGGAATCCGCCGCCGGCGGTCCCTTGGCGCTGGTGAACACCGGCGACATGATCCGGCTCGATGTCAATAAGCGCAGCATCGATCTCTTGGTCGATGCCGCCGAGCTCGAAAAGCGCCGCGCGGCGCTCAAGGCGACGGCGACGCCGGACTGGGCCAGGCGCGGCTACGCACATCTCTTCCACGAGACCATCTTGCAGGCCGACGAAGGCTGCGATTTCGATTTCATGCGGGGAAGAGGGAAGGGGTAGGCGCTTGGTGAAAGCCGTCATGCCCGCGAAAGCGGGCATCCAGTAGTCGCCAGCGTTTGAGATAGAACTGAAACGGCACGGGGTACTGGATCATCAGCTTTCGCGGATGATGACAGTTTGTGCAGTCATCTCGCAGCTGCGTCTTCGCCCTCAGTTTGATTGACATACCGACAAACCCGATGGGATGATGAAAAAAAATCGGAGGGGGAGACGATGGCGAGCTTGAACAGGCTTCTCGGGGCGGTCGTTGCCGCATCCTTAATGACGGCGGCCGCTGGCGCAACCGCGCAAGAGGCAAAACACTATCGCTTCGCCTACGATCAGCCCAAGACCACCGGCTACGGGATCCTCGGCGACATCTTCAGCGACAAGCTGAAGGAGCTGAGCAAGGGCACCATGCTGATCGACCAATATCCGGGCGCGCAGCTCGGGCAGGAGCCGCAGGTCCTGCAACTGGTCAAATCCGGCGACGTCGAATTCTGCATCTCTTCATCCGCCAATGCCGCGACGCTGTCGCCGCAGGCCGGCGTGATGTCGATGCATTTCCTGTTTCGCTCCGAGGCGCATCTGATCAAGGCGATCGCTGATCCCGAAGTGGCCAAGGCGGTGAAGGCGATGATATCGGACACCGTGCAGGGCGCCCACGTCATCGCGCTCTCGACGCTGGGCTTGCGCAGCATGTATTCCAAGCGCGAGATCAAGAACATCGGCGACGTCAAAGGCCTCAAGGTGCGCGTGCAGGCGACACCAACGGAAGACACCACGTTCCCGGCCTATGGCGCGCAGATCGTGCACATGCCGTTCGGCAGCGTCTATACCTCGCTGCAGACCGGCGTGGTCGATGTCGCCGAAAACGGCGTCAACGTCTATCTCGCCAACAAGCACTACGAAGTGGCGCCGGTGCTCTCGATGACCGAGCATGAGGCCAATAACAGCCTGGTCTGGGTCTCAGACAAGCTTTGGAACAGCCTGACAGCGGAGCAGCAGGGCTGGGTCCAGGCCGCGGCCGACGAGGTCAACAGGAAGCAGCCTGCAAAAGCAATCGAGCTCGAGCATCAGTCGCAGGACAAGCTGAAATCGATCGGGGTGAAGATCGTCACCGACGTCGACAAGTCCGGCTTCGTGGCGGTCGCCGATCCCTTGCTCGACAAACTCGCCAAGGAGCTCGGCCCGCACGCCGAGAAGATCAAGAACCTGATCCGCGCGATCAATTAGAGCCAGCCACGAAATCGTCGTGCCCGGCCTTGTGCCCACCTTCGCTAAAGCTTCGGCGGACCGGCATTGAGCCCGTCGAAGCCTTGGCGTAGACGGGTGCCGGGCATCCACGTTCTTCCTCTTCAGCTGTATCAATGACGTGGATGGCCGGGGATAGGCGAGCGGAAGCGACGCCGTCCTTTGGACGGCTATGCCCGGCCATGACGCAACGGGGACGTCGGAGAATTTGATGGCCATTGCCGACAAACTGGTGCTGCAACGGCAGCATCACCTGAAATGGCGGGCGTTCGACCGGCTCGAACTTGGCCTGATGATGCTTTGCGGTGTGCTGTGTTTCGGCTTCTCGCTGTCGGTCACATGCGACATCGTCACGCGGACCATCGGCCATCCCTGGCTGTGGCTGCAGGAAGTCACTTCCACCTTATTCATCTATGCGATTTTCATCGGTGCGGCCGTTGCCACCCGCCGCAACGATCATCTCTACCTGACTGCGATCTCCGAGGCGATGCACGGCACCCCGCGACTGATCGTCGAAATCATCATCCGCCTGATCGTGCTCGGCGTCGCGCTTTGCCTGATCCGGTTCGGCTATCTCAACTACATCAGGGGTTTTGGCAGTTTCCGCCTGCCTTCGGGCACGCCGATCGCCTCGCTCTATGCGGTGATCCCGTTGTCCGGCGCGCTGATCGCGCTGTTCACGGTCGAGCAACTGGTCAACGGCATCCGCAACGGGTTCGATCACCCGCAACCGCCGGACCAGGATCTGGTGATCCCGCCGGTTGAAGGCGTCTCGATGAAGACGAGGGCAGGGATATGAGCGCACCGGTCATTCTGGCGCTGATGTCGTTCTGCTTCCTGTTCTTCGGCTATCTCGGCGTGCCGGTGCCGTTCTCGCTATTGGGCGGCGTCTTCGTGGGCGCGTTCCTCGCCGATGTTTCACTCGCGGCGATCGTCCAGAAGATTTTTGACGGCGTCGATTCCGAAGCACTGCTGGCGATCCCGTTCTTCCTCCTGGTTGGCGAGCTCATGAGCTCGGCCAATGTCGTGGTGCGGATCGCCAACCTGTCATTGTCGCTGGTCGGCCATATCAGGGGCGGGCTGTCGCAGGTCGTCGTTGTCTTCAGCATGTTCTTCTCCGAAATGTCGGGATCGACCACTGCCGACGTCGCGGTCATGAGCCGCGCGCTCGGCGGCCCGATGAAACGCGAAGGCTACACGCCGGCCTTCATCGCCGCGATCATCGCTTCCGCATCCACCATCGCGGCGTTGGTGCCGCCGAGCATCACCGCCGTCGTCTACGGCGCGGTCGGCAACGTCTCGATCGCCGGTCTGTTCATGGCCGGTGTCGTGCCCGGCTTCATGATCGGCTTCGGGCTCATGATCTATTGTTATTTCTTCGGTCCCTCCGGCATGCGCAAGGCGCGCGCGCCGTTGCGCCAGGTCGTTTTCGCCGCCGGCGATGCCGCACTGCCGCTGATGATCCCGGTGATCCTGCTCGGTGGCATCCTGACCGGCTGGTTCACGCCGACCGAAGCCGGCGTGGTCGCGGTGATCTGGATCATCCTGGTTGTGATCCCCGCGCTCAATCGCGGGCACATCAAGCAGATCCCTTACGATTTCTGCCTGGCCGGGCTGATATTTTCGCTGCCGCTGATCACCATCGGCGCCGCCAACGCCTTCGGCTGGATGCTGGCCTATTTGCGTGGCGCGATCGTCATCGCCGACTGGATCACCTCGATCGCCGGCAACGATCCGCACTACATCATGCTCTTGATGGTGCTGCTGTTCACCGTGATCGGCGATTTCATCGAGCCGGTGCCGACCATCATCATCTTCATGCCGCTGGTGAACGCGCTGACCCAGGCCGGCGACATCAACGGCGTGCATATGGGTGTGGTGCTGATCGCGACCCTGGCGTTCGGGCTGATCACGCCGCCTTACGGATTGGTGCTGCTGATGGCCTCGAAATTCGTCGGCGTCAGTTTTGCCAAGGCGCTGCGCGCGGCGCTGCCGATCTATGTGGTGTTCTTGATCACCATCACCTTTACGATCTATTTCCCGAGCGTTGTGTTGTGGCTGCCGAAGCATGTGATCCCGGAATCGGTCGGCTGCTTCAAGTCGCCGGCAGGCACGGGCTATATCTGCCCGAAATGAACGAGTTACTTCCCCTTGCTGGTGAACTTCTTCACCGCCGCGCGAAATTCTTCCGTGTGCATGCAATCGATGATGGCGTCGCGCTCGGCGGCGAGCTGCTGCTCGATCGACGTTACCGGTGCGCGGTGGATCAGCGCTTTGGTCGCGGCAAGTCCGGCGGGCGCATTCTTGGCCAGGCGAAGGGCCAGTTCGCGCGTTGCGGCCTTCAGTTCAACCGCCGGAACGACCTTGACCACCAGGCCCCATTGATAGGCCTGCGCGGCCGAAAAACTGTCCTCGGCCAAGAATATCTGCAACGCGCGGCGCGTGCCGACGCTTGCGGCAAGGCCGACCGTGCCGCCGCCGTCGGGCGATACGCCGAGCTTGTCATAGGCCGGCGTAAAACGGGCGTCCTCGGTCGCGATACAGAGATCGGCGACGAAGGCGAGCGACAGGCCTGCACCTGCCGCCGAGCCGTGCACGCTCGCCAGCACGATTTTTGGCATCCGCCGCAAGGTCGATATGAAAGCATGGTAGTGCTGGAGCAGTTCGCCGACCACGGGGGCAATGGTGTCGGTGGCGGCGGCAGCGCCAATGGTCTGCAAATCGCCGCCGGCGCAAAACGCGCGGCCTTCGCCTTCGATCACCAGCACCCTGACGCTGTCCGAGGCCTCGACCTCGGCGCCGAGCGCCTCGAGCTTCCTGGCGATCGCAAGATTGATCGAATTGAAGGCCGCGGCGCGATTGAGCGTGATCGTGGCGATCGGACCTTCGATCCGAAGCAAGGCCGGATCGTCGGGAAGAGAGGCGGTGGTTTGAACGGCTGTCGACATCTTTAAAATCCCCGGCGTGGAGAACGTCGCATCCCATTTAAATCCGAGATGGCAAGGGGTGACAATCCCCGGTGAAGCCTGCAAAATGCCGACAAGCGGCCGGAACCGGGAGCGCGGGAGCATGGATACGACAGTCGACCGTCCGGTGATCACCATCGATCCATTTTCGCATGCCTTCCTGAGCGATCCCTATCCGCATCACGACGCCATGCGCGAGGCCGGCCCGGTGGTGTGGCTCGAGCATTACGGCATCTGGGCGATGGCCCGGCACCAGGAGGTCCGCGACGCCCTGACCGATTGGCAGACCTATTGTTCGGGGGCTGGCGTGGGCTTGAGCGACTTCCGCAAGGAGCCGCCCTGGCGTCCGCCGAGCATCATCCTGGAGGCCGATCCGCCGCTTCATACGCGCACCCGCGCGGTGTTGACGCGGATCCTGTCGCCGGCCGCGATCAACATCTTGCGCGAGACGTTTGCGCGCGAGGCCGAAGCGCTGGTCGACCATCTGGTCGAGCAGCGCGAATTCGACGGCATTGCCGATCTCGCCGAAGCCTATCCGCAAAAAGTGTTTCCGGACGCGGTCGGGATTTCCAACGAGGGACGCGAGAACTTGCTGCCCTATGGCAACATGGTGTTCAACTCGTTCGGCCCGCGCAACGACCTGTTCGACAAGGCGATGGCCAATGCCGGTCCGGTGCGCGACTGGATCATGTCGAAATGCAGCCGCGCGGCGCTGGCGCCCGATGGCCTCGGCATGCAGATCTTTGCCGCGGTCGATTCCGGCGAATTGACGGAGACTGAGGCCGGCATGCTGGTGCGCTCGTTCCTGTCGGCCGGGATCGACACCACGGTGTACGGGCTCGGCAATGCGCTCTATTGCTTTGCGAAATATCCCGAGCAATGGACGATCCTGCGCGAAAATCCCTCCCTGATCCGGCTCGCTTTCGAAGAAGTCCTGCGCTTCGAGGCGCCGGTGCAGACTTTCTTCCGAACCACGACCAAGGCCGTCGACGTCGGCGGCGTCAAGCTCGGAGACGGCGAAAAGGTGCTGCTGTTCCTTGCCGCCGCCAACCGCGACCCGCGCCGCTGGGACAAGCCTGACACCTTCGACGTCAAACGCCGTGCCACCGGGCACATGACGTTCGGCACCGGCATCCACGGCTGCGTTGGCCAGGCGGTGGCACGGCTCGAAAGCGAGGCGGTGTTTGGCGCGCTCGCCAAACGCGTCGCCTCGTTCGAGCTGGCGGACGAGCCGAAGCGGCGGCTGAACAACACCTTGCGCGGGCTCGACAGCCTGCCGCTGCGCGTGACCGTGGTCTGACGCATGACTCAAGGACCAGTTCTGATCGCAGGCGCCGGTCACGCAGGCTTTCAGGTCGCGGCCTCGTTGCGCCAGCACGGCTATGCCGAACCTGTCCGCCTGATCAATGACGAGGCGCATCTGCCCTACCAGCGGCCGCCTTTGTCCAAGGCCTACCTCAAGGGCACCGGCGGCCCCGACAGCCTGATGTTCCGCCCGGGCAAATTCTTTTCCGACCAGAACATCGAGCTGATCGCCGATCACGCGGTCGCGATCGACCGGGAGCTGCGCAAGCTCAAACTCGCGTCCGGCTCGCTGCTCGACTATGGCCATCTGGTGCTCGCGACCGGCGCGCGC